>Ga0129333_10002369_pt1 | contig 17503 bp, 12 predicted proteins | sample CPB6_08_DNA_FD_94474 | JGI IMG/M metagenome (GOLD analysis project Ga0129333, IMG submission 94474) | Freshwater to marine salinity gradient microbial communities from Chesapeake Bay, USA - CPBay_Sum_0.6_0.8_DNA | ecosystem: Environmental > Aquatic > Marine > Coastal | place: USA: Chesapeake...
AATGTCTAACGTAGTAGTACCACCACCAGTTCCTCCAGTTCCAGTTGGTCCTTGAATACCTTGCACACCTTGAGTTCCTGTTCCGGTTGCCCCTTGCGTACCCGTTCCAGTAATACCTTGAATTCCTTGAGAACCTGTAGAACCAGTGTCTCCAGTGATACCTTGGATACCTTGAGAACCAGTAATACCTTGAATTCCTTGAGAACCTGTAGATCCTTGAATTCCTGCCGCATAAGGAGTTGTCCAACTTACTCCCGTGCCTGTAGAAACAAGAATAGAACCAGCTGCACCTACATTATTGTAAAAGTCTTTTAATCCGGCATCAAGTTCCAAAATTCCACTAAAAGTAGAAACGCCAGAAATATTAAGTTGTGGAACACTTAAAGTACTATTAGTAACTTGCATTCCGCCAGCAGCAAGTCTTACTCCATTAGGAACTTGAGTGCTTCCAATACCAATCGCATAGTTACTAATCCAAGCATCAGTTCCAAGTCCAGAGAAAGTTCCAGACTTGAACCACATAAACTTTTTATATGTGGCTGGATTTGTTTCTCCAATTCCAACATCATAAAGACTAATGAGCGGTGTTCCTTCAGTTGATGCAACAGCAACACCACCGTGATTTGCTGTATTATCATTAGAAACATCATTTCCACTTCCATCAGTTCTAAAACCAAGGACAATATCGGGGTCATAAACCTTGAATTCTGTTGTGAATAAGGTTGCCGATGTACCACCAATTGTGATATTACCATTAACATTTAAGTTACGGTCAACTTGAAGGTCTCTTGTAACAGTAACGTCTTGTGGTGCAGTAAATTGGTTTGGGATACTTAATGTTGGTGAAGAACCTTCTCCTGTTCCACTGGTAACTGTGATTTGATTTGCAGTTCCTGTGATGTTTTTTACATAATCACCATAAGTATCAGTTCCAAGTCCAACAGAATCTACAGTAACACTTGATGCTGTTGTTGCAGTTCCTATAAGATTACCAAAGAATGTAGTTGCAGTAACAACTCCAGTAAAGTTTCCATCACCAACGACTGATAGTTTTGATGTTGGATTTGTGATTCCTACACCAACTCTTTGATTTATTGCATCATAAACAAAGTTAGTTGCTCCTGCAGAGACATTATTATTATTAAAGATTACTTGAGAATTAGTTCCCGCTATTGGTCCAGTTAAACCTTGAATACCTTGAATACCTTGAATTCCTTGAGAACCCGTAGTTCCTTGGATACCTTGGATACCTTGGATACCTTGGATACCTTGGATACCTTGAATTCCTTGAGAACCTGTAGAACCTGTGTCTCCAGTAATACCTTGAATTCCTTGAATACCTTGAGAACCTGTAGAACCTGTAGAACCTGTGTCTCCAGTAATACCTTGAATTCCTTGAATACCTTGAGAACCTGTAGAACCAGTGTCTCCAGTAATACCTTGAATTCCTTGAATACCTTGAGAACCTGTAGAACCAGTAATGCCTTGAATTCCTTGAGAACCTGTAGAACCAGTAATACCTTGAATTCCTTGAATACCTTGAGAACCTGTAGAACCAGTAATACCTTGAATTCCTTGAGAACCTGTAGAACCAGTGTCTCCAGTAATACCTTGAATTCCTTGAGAACCTGTAGAACCTGTAGAACCTGTAATACCTTGAATTCCTTGAGAACCTGTAGAACCAGTGTCTCCAGTAATACCTTGAATTCCTTGGATACCTTGAATTCCTTGAATACCTTGAGAACCTGTAGAACCAGTGTCTCCAGTAATACCTTGAATTCCTTGAGAACCTGTAGAACCAGTAATACCTTGAATTCCTTGAGAACCTGTAGAACCTGTAGAACCTGTAGAACCTGTAATACCTTGAATTCCTTGAGAACCTGTAGTTCCTTGGATACCCTGAAGGCTATCTGCTTCTCTTGCAACCTTAAGGGAGGGTGTATATCCTACGGTGACGTTATAACTTGTACTTCCAAGTGAAACTGAAGGCATTAGATTGACTCACTAGGGTTTACCAGCACCATTCCATCAACGACTTTAGTTTTCTTACCTGCTGATGATGTTATAATCACATCATAATAATATCTTCCTGCTTTAAGATCATCAGTTACAGTATTTGCAAGAGATACAACAACCTGTCCTGCAGTTAATACAATTCCAACTGTAAATGGAGTAGAAGTTGCAGATTCTGGAAACTTACGAATTTTTCCCACTCCACTGTGCCCAGTTAAATCCAAAGGAGTTCCATCAGGATTATTAACTGTAAAAACTTCCTGATAATCAGTACCTTGTTCTATGGTGATATTAACTGCAGCGACAGCCATATTTCTTGATTATTTTAAGTATTTATGAGAAACAAGAACAGAAAAATTCTGTGTTTACTCACTAAATTTTCTTATATAACATAGTATAAAACCTCCAGAATGTCTCTGGAGGTCTAGTGTGCCAGTTTTAGAAGTGTATCAGAGAGCGTGAAGTGCAGTCAGTGCTTCTTGAATTTTTGCTTGTGCTTCTGCTTCTTTCTGTGCCGCAAGTGCTTCATTGCCATCTTGTCTTGCTTGCTGTGCCTCTGCACCAAGAACTCCTGTCTCCTCATAAGGAACTGCAACAGTATTATATTCCCCTTCAGTTAGAACTTGAACAGCATTCTTCCCACAGTCACTTGGAACTGTTGTTACTGGGGTCTCGTCAGGAACTTTTGAAAGACATACGGGGACACCATCAATATCAGTTCCCCAAACTTTTACCTCTAGTCCAGCATATTCTTTCCAAGGATGTCTTTTGTATTTTGGATCCGGTGCCTCACAACAAAAAACATTGCTGTTATCATCGACATAATAGTGTTTAATGTATTGCATTTCTATTAGATAGTATTCTTTAGTTATTTATTTCAATACCATATTTTTGAGAGAGTTGTTTATTCTGCTGCTCCATTGATTGAAATCCTTTTACCGTTGCCCAACAAACAATACTATATCTGGTTCCTTTAGTAACTGGTTCTACACCATGCTTATAGTGATGATTAGAAGGAAAACAAACCATCATTCCAGGTTCTGGACGAACTCTGACTTTAAGATCTGGAAAAACAAAGTCTCCACCCTCAAAATCATCGTTTAAAAACATCACGATTGATAAGTCTCGATCAACGGATTTTTTCCAAATGAGTTCTCCATCTGGCGTTTTCCATAAACTTTCTGCATCAATGTGAGGTCGATAGTGTCCTCCAATTCCATAAGAAAGCATTTGTGGCATTTCACTTTCAGAAACTTCAATACCATAAAAAGGATTAATAACTTCTTTTACTGCGTTTCTGAAAAGATCTATGATTTTATCTTGAATTGGACCATACTCTATAAATTGAGTATCTCTCATTTTTTTATCAACGATCCATTCAATTCCACCAGTTTCGTTGGATTTGTCTGGATCAAAAACAGAGAGATCTGTTGCTTCCGATGAGCGAACGTGATTTAGAATTTCTTGAATTCCTTGTTCATTAATCACGTTAGGTTTAATTAAAATATAAGAAAGTGGATTTTCAATCATATCAATAATACTTGTGATTTGGATTTTTCCAATATTCTAAATTGCTGTACCTATTTAGAATTTCATCGGAAAGGATTGTTTTTGGATCTTTTGATACTTTTTTAAGTTCTTTGCGAACGTGATGCATATCTTTGAGATACCATTGATCATCTATTTCTCTGTGTGTGTTTTCAATATGATCAAAAGAGTGCTGATATGGTGTGAGTTTTAGGAACTCATAGATTTTGTTTAGAGTTTCATTTGGAGACTGAATTAGATCATTATACTCGACCATCAATAGATGCTTTTCGTGATCACCGCGAATGAATGCCTGCGATTGTGCCCAGAGTGCTTGCTCAACAATTCCATCTTTACTCATTAAATAATGACAGCGATTGTCATCATTAATTGGAAGTCCTTTTTCAATGAGATGTTGATCAATGAATGAAACTTGATCAGAGTTCCGACGAATCATTGTAATAAAAGATGTTAGAATCTCTGTGATGTTTCGGACTGGGCAAATAATCTTTGGATTTGGTGTGATATAAGTCTTAATTCTCTCAATATTATTACTCCACGCTCTACAATGATCAATGATAAATGGTTTTTCTGTGTCGAAATAATAATCCTCAATAATTGATGAGATGACTTTATATGCTGATTTTGGTTTTGGATAAGCAAGATACTGCTCACTATCAGTAAAGAAATGGTCATTCCAGTACATTAACTCCATCACAGGACTGACTGGTTCTGTATGAAGTTCTGGATTTTGATTGAGAATACTTTTCAATAAAGTACTACCAGACCTTGGAAGACCTGCCATAAAGAAATAAGTTTTATTCATATCACCAATCAGTTGGATTAAAGAAAAATAATTGAACGAGACGACCGTTTTCTAGTGTATTCCCAAAGTTATAATTATGAGAATGCCATAGATTAGCATTGAAGATTACTAAACGATTATACTTCATTGGTGATAAAAAGTAACGTGTCCATTGAGAACGGTCTAGACCTTCTCCATAAACTGTTGTCCACCACGCTTCCTTTGCTGAAGAATAACCCCAAACACTTGCTTCAATGTCTTGTGTTGGGCAGGTATCCATTTTGGTTTTGTTGTGCATCCAAAATGAAGTACCACCTTCATCAATCACTTGTTCTGGTGGATTGAGATAACAGACTGCACCATATTCCCAAACAGGGTCTACGTGAACATCCTGACGATAAGTATTGTTCTCATAAGAAATTCTAAAATATCCGTTTGGATTTGCTGGAGTAAGTTTTTTGTTTAGAATACTCTCAAATCTTTGGTGAATTTCTTGAGGATAATAACTTTCGTTGGAATTTCTTCCAGGATATGTGTATCCTTCTACTGGTTCTGGATATGTGGATTGAAGTGCAAACTGACGAACTTCATCTGGATTGGAATGAAAATCATCAATTACAATAATATTGCGGTTCATATTGGAGTTTTATTTACTATTATATCACACGATTGGAACTTGTGGTCTTGTACCTTTTATTACATTTGCTGTGGAACTTGATGCAGATAGTCTACCACGAGCAGCACTTAATGCTGCTCCTGGAACTGTTGTTCTTGTATCAGTAGAATAATTAACTTTATCCATTGTTGATAATGCTACTGGACCATTAACAATACCACCACCAAAGTATCCTGCAGTTGAGTTTCCTGTTGCAGCAAGATATGAACGAGCAGCACTTAATGCTGCTCCTGGAACTGCTGCAGTAGTATCAGTAGAATAAGTGAGTTTATCCATTGTTGAATAATATAATGGACCAGGAGTAAGACCACCACCACCAAAATAACCTGCAGTTGAATTACCGGTTGCGCCAAGAGAATAACGTGCAGCATTAAGTGCTGCTGTAGGAACTGCTGCTGTTGTATCAGTGGAATAAGTGACCTTATCCATTGTTGTTCTTGGACCAGGCGTAATACCACCACCAAAGTACCCAGCAGTTGAGTTTCCTGTTGCTGCAGCACCATAACGAGCAACACTTAAGTTTGCACCAGAAACTGCTGCTGTATCAGTGGAATAAGTGACCTTATCAATTCTTGAGAATACACTTGGACCAGCGGGAGAAACACCACCACCAAAATATCCTGCTAGAGAATTTCCTGTTGCAGAAAGATAAATACGAGCTTGACTTAATACAGCACCAGAAGCTTCTGTCGTATCTGATGCATAAGTGACCTTATCTGTTGTTAAATATAATGATGCACCAATACCATTAGCAAAATATCCTGCGGTTGAGTTTCCTGTTGCACCAAGACCATATCGAGCAACACTTAATGCTGCTGTAGGAACTGCAACTGTTGTATCAGTGGAATACAAGACCTTATCCATTGTTGATGATGCAGGAGCACCACCACCACCAAAATACCCAGTGTTACCTTGAAGTGCTTGAGGTGTTGGCGTGAATTCTTGTTGTTGCAATGCGTTTGCTGTGGAACTTGATGCGTTACCAATAAGACCTCGCGCAAAAGTTAAGTTACCGCCTGGAATTCTAAAAGTTGTATCAGTGGAATAATCAATTTTATCCATCGTTGATAATATGTTGCCTACGGCACCTGGACCTAGAGCACCACCTCCAAAGTATCCTGATTTTAAGTTTCCTGTTGCAGCAGGACCGATACGAATAGAAGTTAATGAGGAATTGGGAATTGATAATATTGTTTCAGTAGAATAAATGACCTTATCAACTATTGAGTAGTTGGTGGTAAATGGACCTGCAGCAGAACCACCACCAAAATATCCTGCCTCTGAATTTCCTGTCGCAGATAAAAATGCGCGAGGAACACTTAAAAATGCACTAGGAACTGCTACTCCGGTATCGGTGGAATAAGTGATCTTATCCATATTTGATAAAATAATATATGCGGGAGAAGCAAAAGATGGATTAGAAAAACCTCCTCCAAAGTATCCTACAGTTGAATTTCCTGTAGCGGCCGCACCTTCGCGTGGTGGACCACTGCGTGCCGAAGAAACATCTACAACAGTCTCGGTCGAGTAAGTAAGCTTATCTGCTGTTGAAGCACTATATGTTCCCGGAAAAATAGTTCCTTGCCTAAAATACCCTATAGTTGAGTTTCCTGTCGCAGCAATATAACTACGACCAGAAGTTAATGCAGCACCAGGAACTGTTACACCAGTATCAGTGGCATAAGTGACTTTATCCATTCTAGAAATCACACCCTCTCCGCCACCAAAATATCCAGTAGTTGAGTTGCCTGTTGCTCCTCTACCAAATGTAAAACCAATAGTAGAACTAAGTGATGTAACTGCAGATGTAGTGTCAGTGGAATAAGTGACTTTATCAACTGTTGTAGCAGTATTAACTACTTCTCCTGCACCAAAATATCCAGTGTTAAATGAGTTCTCTTTAGATATAAAATTACTTCCTTTTGTTAAGTTTGGTACTGGTATTGAAGGAAGTCCATTAGCACGAAGACTTGATGCTGCAAGGTAACCACGAGCAGCACTTAATGCTGCTCCAGCAACTGTTGACCTTGTATCTGTTGAATAAGTGACCTTATCCATTGTTGAATAATAATTTGGAGAAACACTACCGCCACCAAAGTATCCTGCTATTTGACTTCCTGTTGCTGCAAGGCTGTGGCGAGCAACACTTAAAAATGCATTAGGAACTGCTGCAGTTGTATCAGATGAATAAGTGACCTTATCCATTGTTGATCTTGGGCCAGGAGCACCACCACCAAAGTATCCCGCTGTAGAATTGCCTGTTGCTGCAAGATATGTGCGAGCAACACTTAAAAATGCATTAGGAACTGCTGCAGTGGTATCTGATGAATAAGTAACCTTATCCATTGTTGATCTTGGGCCAGGAGCACCGCCACCAAAGTATCCAGCAGTTGAGTTACCCGTTGCAGCAGGACCTTCGCGAGAAACACTTAATGCTGCACCAGGAACTGCTGCTGTTGTATCAGTTGAATAAGTGACCTTATCCATTGTTGAATAGTTTCCACCAGGAAAACCACCACCACCAAAGTATCCTGATGTTGAGTTCCCTGTTGCAGCAAGACCATATCTAGCAGCACTTAAAGAAGCACCAGGAACTGTTGCTGTTGTATCAGTTGAATAAGTGACCTTATCCATTGTTGAGTATACTGCTGGTGCAGGAGTAATACCACCACCAAAGTATCCTGATGTTGAAGAACCTGTTGCTGCAGGACCACTACGAGCAACACTTAATGCTGCTCCAGGAGTTGCTGCAGTTGTATCAGTAGAATAAGTAACCTTCTCCATTGTTGAATAAAATTGAGCATTACCAAGAACACCACCACCAAAATACCCAGTGTTTGCTGCTGGTTCGTTTATAAAAACTTCCTCCGGAGGGACCCAAGTGTTTTTTCTTTCTCTACTACGAACATCACGTAATCCGAAGACCCCTCTGGTGTTATCCATTTCTTATAATTGGTTTCCTATGAGCATAAGATTATTTATCAGACTACAGGTACTTGAGGTGTTGTACCTCTCACTGCATTTGCTGTGGAACTTGATGCAGCAAGATAACCACGAGCAACACTTAAGTTTGCTCCAGGAACTGCTGCTGTTGTATCAGTTGAATAAGTGACCTTATCCATTGTTGAATAATTAGGGGCACCAGTAGCACCACCACCAAAGTATCCTGATGTTGAAGAACCTGTTGCCGCAAGAGAACTACGACCAACACTTAAGTTTGCTCCAGTAACTGTTGATATAGTATCAGTGGAATAAGAGATCTTATCCATTGTTGATCTTGGGCCAGAAAGACCACCACCAAAATACCCTGATGTTGAATTACCGGTTGCAGCAAGATAAGCACGAGCAACACTTAAAGAAGCACCAGGAACTGTTGCTGTTGTATCAGTTGAATAAGTGACCTTCTCCATCGACGAACTATCTACTGGACCAGGACTATACCCCCCACCAAAGTATCCTGCAATTGAATTTCCTGTTGCAGCAAGACCATAACGAGCAACACTTAAGTTTGCTCCAGGAACTGCTACTGTTGTATCAGTTGAATAAGTAACCTTATCCATTGTTGTATGATTACTCACAGGAGCAGTGCCAGGAGTTCCGCCACCAAAGTATCCTGATGTTTGGTTTCCTGTTGCAGCAAGAAAATAACGAGCAGCAGTTAAGAATGTTCCAGGAACTGTTGTTCTTGTATCTGATGAATAAGTGACCTTATCCATTGTGGAAAGTAAAGCACCAGGAGCACTACCACCACCAAAGTATCCTGCTGTTTGGTTTCCTGTTGCAGCAGGTCCTTGGCGAAGAACACTTAAGTTTGCTCCAGGAACTGCAACAGTGGTATCAGATGCATATGTCACCTTATCCATTGTTGATCTTGGGCCAGGAGCACCACCACCAAAATACCCAGTGTTACCTTGAATTGCTTGAGGTGTCGTAGTAATTTGTTGTTGTGGTAATGCGTTTGCTGTGGAACTTGATGCAGCAAGTTGAGAACGAGCAACAGATAAAAATAAATTAGGAACAAAGGATCTTGTATCTGTTGAATAATCAACTTTATCTACTGTTGAATAGAAATTAGGAGAAAATTCACCACCACCAAAGTATCCAGATGATAGATTTCCGGTAGAAGCAAGATCTGTACGAGAAACACTTAAATTTGCTGTGGGAATTGTTATTCTAGTGTCAGTAGAATATAAGATTTTATCCGTCGTTGATACTGAAGAAGCTGCCGCGCCACCACCACTAAAATAACCCGCAGTAAGAGATCCAGATGCAGTGGGACCTTGACGAGCATCACTTAATGCAGCACCAGGAAGTGATATGACCGTATCAACGGAGTAAAAGATTTTATCTACTGATGATATTGGACCAGGAGTACCACCACCAAAGTATCCTGCATCAGGAGAACTAGTCGCGGCAAAGCGTCGAATTGAATAAGTCAATGATGCTCCAGGAACTGCTACTGTTGTATCCGATGAATAAGTAAGTTTATCCACTGACGATTTTGGTCCTGGAGAACCACCACCAAAGTATCCTGCTGTTGAGTTTCCTGTTGCAGCAGGAGCATTTCTAGCAGAAGTTAAAAATGCTCCAGGAACTGCTGATACTACATCATTGGAGTAACTAACTCTCTCCATTGTAGAATAGTTGCCACCAGGAGCATTACCTCCTCCAAAGTATCCTGATGTTGAGTTTCCTGTTGCAGATAAAAATGCGCGAGGAACAGTTAATCTTCCACCAGGAACCATTCCTATAGTATCTGAAGTATAAGTAACTTTATCTATTGTCGAATAATCTGCACCAGCGGCTCCACCGCCAAAGTATCCGGTGTTGAATGAGTTTCCTTTGAATATAAAGTTATTTCCTTGGATTAAGTTTGCCAAAGGTATTGAAGGAAGTCCATTAGCACGAAGACTTAATGCAGATGGAGCCTCACGAGCAGCACTTAAGTTTAATCCAGGAATTGTTGCAACTCTAGTATCATTGGAGAAGGTAATCTTATCCAATGTTGTTCTTGGACCAGGACCATAACCACCACCAAAGTATCCTGCAGTTGAGTTTCCTGTTGCGCCAATATTTGAACAAGCGGTACTTAATGCTGCACCAGGAACTGTTGTTCTCGTATCAGTGGAATAAGTGACCTTATCCATTGTTGAGTATCCACCAGGATTTCCGCCACCAAAGTAACCAGAAGTTGAGTTTCCTGTTGCTGCGAGACCATTACGACCGGCACTTAATGTTGTAGGGATTAATGCGGTTGTATCAGTGGAATACGTAATCTTATTTATTGTTGAAAAAGTAGGACCGGAAGCACCACCAGCAAAATATCCTACTGTCGAATTACCAGTTGCAGCAAGGTAGTTACGAGATGCAGTTAATGCTGCGGTGGGAACTGCTGCGACAGTATTGGAAGAATAAACAATCTTATCTGTTGTTGCATAAGTAGTAGGAGGAACAATACCACCACTAAAATATCCGGCAGTTGAGTTTCCTGTTGCTGATAAACCAAAACGAGCAAGACTTAATGAAGCACCAGGAACTGCTGTTGTCACATCTAATGAATAGATAACCCTATCCATTGTTGATCTTGCAAGTATAGGAAGATAAGAACTATATCCACCACCAAAATATCCCACAGTTTGATTTCCTGTTGAACCAGTAGCACCACGAGCAACAGTTAAAAATGCACCAGGAACTGCTGCTGTGGTGTCCGATGAATAAGTAACCTTCTCCATTGTCGAATAAAGTTGAGCATTACCAAGAATACCACCACCAAAATACCCAGTGTCTGCTGCTGGTTCGTTAAGAAATACCTCTTCTGGAGTAACCCAGTTATCATCCAGTCTATTCAGAATAACCTTGGATAAAACAAAAGCACCCCTAGTTTCAGCCATTTTTTATATCTACTCTTTGTAAAGCATAAGATTATTTATCAGACTACAGGTACTTGAGGTGTTGTACCTCTCACTGCATTTGCTGTGGAACTTGATGCGGCAAGAAATTTACGAGCAACACTCAATGCTCCTGCTGTTGACCTTGTATCAGTGGAGTAAGTAATTTTGTCCATTGTCGAATAATTAGGGGCACCAGTAGCACCACCACCAAAGTATCCTGATGTTGAAGAACCTGTTGCACCAGCACCATATCGAGCAGCACTTAATGCTGCTCCAGGAATTGTTGACCTTGTATCAGTAGAATAAGTAACTTTATCGATTGTTGAGAGGTCATCGCCAGGAGGATTAACTCCCCCACCAAAATATCCAGAAGTTGAGTTACCTGTTGCAGCAACACCAGACCCGCGAGCAGCACTTAATGCTGCTCCAGGAACTAATGCTGCAGTATCTGATGAATAAGTCACCTTATCAATTGTTGAATAAGACAGAACGAGTGGTGCTGAAGTGCTCCATCTACTACCGCCTCCAAAATATCCTGCAGTTGAACTTCCCGTTGCTCCAGCAAAACCGCGAGAAACTAAAGTACCAGGAATTGATGCTCTTGTATCTGATGCGTATGTAATTTTTTCTATTGTTGAATATGCAAGTGGTGTTGGAGTAGCGGGAACTTGACCTCCTCCAAAATATCCTGCAGTTGAACTTCCCGTTGCAGCTGGACCCCAACGAGGAACACTTAAGAATGCGCCAGGAACTGCTGCTGCAGTATCAGTAGAATAAGTAACTTTATCTACTGTACTAAATGGAGGAGTAGGACCACCACCACCAAAATACCCAGTGTTACCTTGAATTGCTTGTGGGGTTGCAGTGATATCTTGTTGTCCTAATGCGTTTGCTGTGGAACTTGATGCAGCAAGACTATAACGTGCAGCACTTAATGATGCTCCTGGAGTTCTTGATGTGATTTCTGTAGAGTAATCAAGTTTATCCATTGTTGATGATGCCCCAGGAACAGTACCACCACCAAAGTATCCTGCTGTTTGGTTTCCTGTTGCAGCAAGATCCTGACGAGCAAAAGTTAAGTTTGCACTAGGAACTGTTGTTCTTGTATCAGTAGAATAAGTGACCTTATCGATTGTTGAATATGAAACAGAAGCAACTAAACCTCCACCAAAATATCCAGCAGTTGAATTTCCTGTAGCAGCAAGACGATATCGAGCAGCACTTAATGCTGCTCCTGGAACTGCTGCTGTGGTGTCAGTTGAATATGTGAGTTTATCGACAGTTGAACGAGATCCAGGAGTACCACCACCAAAATAACCAGAAGTTGAGTTACCCGTTGCAGCAAGAAAAGTAGAAGAAACGCTTAATGCTGCACCAGGAACTGCTGCTGTGGTATCTGATGAATAAGTGACTTTATCTGTTGTTGAGTAAATCAAAGGACCAGCAGCGCGTCCACCAGCAAAATACCCTGCAGTAGAAGATCCCGTTGCAGCAAGACGATCTTTAGCAACGGTTAATGAAGCACCGGGAACTTGTGTTGTGGTATCTGATGAATAAGTGACTTTATCCATTGTTGATCTAAAACCAGGACCACCGGGAGCAGCACCACCACCAAAGTATCCTGCAGTTGAGTTTCCTGTTGCAGCAAGATCAGAACGAGCAACACTTAATGATGCTCCTGGAACTGCTGCTGTTGTGTCTGATGAATAAGTGGTCTTATCCATTGTTGAATAATAATTTGGAGAAACAACACCACCACCAAAATACCCAGAGTTAAATGAGGTTCCTTTGGATACAAAATTACTTCCTTTACTTAAGTTTGGTAATGGTATTGAAGGAAGTCCATTAGCACGAAGACTTGATGCTGCAAGAGAGTTTCTGGGAGCACTTAATACTGCTCCAGCAACTGTTGACATTGTATCAGTAGAATAAGTAACCTTATCCATTGTTGAAAATGTACCTGGACCACCACCTCCAAAGTATCCTGATGTTGAATTACCTGTAGCAGCAAGACCAGAACGAGCAGAACCTAATGCCGCTCCAGCAACTGTTGACCTTGTATCTGTTGAATAAGTGACCTTATCCATTGTTGAATACACTGCTGGAGCAGGAGTACTGCCGCCACCAAAATAACCTGATGTTGAGTTTCCTGTTGCTCCAAGAGCAGCACGAGCAGCACTTAATGCAGCACCAGAAACTACTGCTGTGGTATCTGTTGAATAAGTGACCTTATCCATTGTTGAGTATACTGCTGGTGCAGGAGTAATACCACCACCAAAATATCCAGCAGTTGAATTGCCTGTTGCGGAAGCACGATAACGAGCAGCACTTAAATTTGCGCTAGGAATTCTTACTGTTGTATCAGTAGAATAAGTGACCTTATCTATTGTTGACACGGGGCCAGCAGGAACACCACCACCAAAGTATCCAGCAGTTGAGTTTCCTGTTGCCGCAGGTCTGGTACGAGCAGAACTTAAAGCAGCACCAGGAACTACTGCTGTGGTATCAGTGGAATAAGTGACCTTATCCATTGTTGAGTAGTCTTCTGGTCCATCATTACCACCACCAAAGTATCCTGCTATTTGACTTCCTGTTGCTGCAAGGCTGTGGCGAGCAACACTTAAAAATGCTCCAGGAACTGCTGCAGTGGTATCTGTTGAATAAGTGACCTTATCCATTGTTGATCTTGGGCCAGGAAAACCACCACCAAAATACCCAGTGTCTGCTGCTGGTTCGTTAAGAAATACCTCTTCTGGAGGGACCCAGTTATCATCCTTAATTTCTAACAGTACTTCAGATAAAATAAAGGTCCCTCTAGTCTCAGCCATTTTTTATGATTATTTTCTGAAAGAGCATAGAGTTATTTAGATTATTTTCATATGAGTGCCATAAATCACTTCCAAATAACACCATTCGATTATACTTTGCAACAATATTTCCATACTCTTTCCATAAACTCAAATCAGACTTAAACACGTCTAAAAGATTGTTTTCAGTGATTTGATATTTATTCATCTCTTCTGAAGTAGGAAATGCTTCAAGTCCCGTTGCAAGATGAGAATAAAACTTAATTCCAGTCTCTCCAAAGGATTGCATTGGTAATGTCAGATAAATGACTGCGATCCAATCAGAACCAAGATGTGCAACAACACCAGAATCACCACCAACTTCATTCGTTGCCGAAATGATTTCAATGGGATTACCGATGACTTCTGTAAGTTTCCCTACAGTTTCATCAGTAATTACACATTGGTTTTCAAAAAAACCTTTATGATATTGATGTGGAATATCATAAAGGTTATCAACTATAATAATATGTTCTCTCATCCTTGAGCGTTATTACCTTCGATTTGCTTTTGTTCTGCTGCAGGTTTGATTGCAGCACCATAACCTAAATCAGCACCAGTAATCTTCTCATAACCTCTTAAGACTTTACTCTGAAGGTCATTGATGAACTCCATTCTTCCTCTTGGGTCTAGGAGTTTATCCATTGGTAGATAACCTTCCTTGAACTGATTTCGTGGATCAACCATCGAAGGAGCAGAGGCACGACGCATTGCTTGAAGGTTAGCACCGGAGATGCCAGTCTGTGCTGCCATCAGGTCATCAAGTGCCTGTTCTGCAAGACGAGTATCCCAATACTCTTGGTTCTCTTCTAGGAACTGCTCTCTTGTTGGAGGAGTACCGCCATTCTGTTCTACAAGTTTATCAAGCATACTATCAAGATGTTGAAGTTGATGCAGACGATCACGAATTTCAAGTTCAGAACCCTTGAGATAATGGGTCATCTCCAGTTCTTCTAGGTCATACCAGCAGAGTTTTTTACCTCCACCAGGACCACCAGTTTCCCACATAATGGGTTCGGACTTATCTTGTACGTTCTTCCACTTATACTCAAACTCACGAACTCTCTCTTTCATTTCTATGAGTTTGCCCATATAACCTGCTGCCATAATGCGGCGTTCTTTCAGGATATGCTCAAACGATACAGAGATGTTGTGAGTGTTCAATCCAATGAACTTTTCAATCTGGAAGTTAGTTCTTCCTTGAGCCATTTCTTTATCACTTTCTTCCCAAGCAAAGACATTATCAGATGCTTGCTTTAGGAATTCATCGTTAAAAACAGCGTCTTGTGCATTGATTGGTGTATAAGTCAGTGCAGTTTCTTCTTTAGACATAATTTTTTTCAAGTTATGAAAAATGTGTATTACTATATAGGTGCTGTTATCAAACCGAACTTTGTGCTAGAAGTTCGGTTGCCACTTGCTTACCCCACTTTTTCTCAAAGTGCTTACGGTAATTTTTTTCTCTTGTTATAGTTTTTTCTTTCTTCTCACCACTTCTCCAAGTTGATTTCCCAGAGAAGTGAATAAGATAAGAATTATAATTCAGATCAACATTAAATCCAAGTTGATGAACTCTCAAACGATAATCAACATCTTCTCCACCATTTTCAAATCCTTCATCTAAAAATCCGGCAGTTGATAAGATTTCGTGAGGAACATAGAAGCAATGAAAACCAATAATTGATTTATTAATTTGTTCTGGTTGCACATTGAGTGTCTTAACAAACTCATTCAACTCATTTTCTTTTCCTTGGATGTCTTCCAAATCCATTACTGGTTGTACTTTAAGACTCCCATAATCACCAACTAGTTTTTGATTGCAGAGAGGAACCAGAACAGTATTTCTAGAATTGAAATCTTGGTTCCAGTTTTCAGTGAAAACAACATCGTTACTCAAACCAAAGAAGTCTACTCCATCAATCAGAGCAAGTTTCATTACAAAGTTCATATTAGATGCAAATGTTTTTGGAGTATTATTTGCAATCAGAGTAATGTGCTCTCGATAATCAGTCAGAGAATACTGTCCATCATTATCAATCAAGAAGAACTTATCTTGCTCTCTTAATTGAGTATTCTGGAAGAAAGACTTAAGTGCAAGTTCAGTATATTTTTCAGTGCTCTTTGTACTGGTCATACAATAATACACTGGTCTCTTTTCTACCTCATTGTTCTGAACTACATTAATTAATTGCTTCCATTGCTCTGCAATCTTTTTCCAATCATACTTTTCAGTCACATAATCTGAAATCAGTTTAGAAACTTCCTGATAAAACTTTGGTTCTTTATCATAATAGTCCAGTGCTAAACAACAAGAATCAGCAAACTGACGAATGAAGTTATCAGTAACTTTCCAACCTTTGGAAGTATTCTCACCTTCAATTGGCACAACAGTTGCATTCTTTTCACCAGCAACTTCTGCAAGTGCTCCAATGTCTGTGATGATTGGATATGCACCACACTTCATTGCTTCAATCATCGAAACACCAAAGGTTTCTTCCCAGATGTTTGGATGAATAAAGAATGCAGATTCTTGATAATGCTTTACCAACTCTTCACGATCAATGACAGGAGAATATTCAACATTTGGAAGAGTCTTTAGATACTCATACAACTCAATAAACTGATCATTTGATGGTCCATAAAGAGACATTGATGAGAAAATCTTAAACTTCACATCTTTATGAATTTGAGAAATCAAAGGAATAACCTTCGATAATACTTCAAGACCCTTATAAGGAATTGAAGTGAAAATCATTGTTTTTGTTTTTTGAGTTGAATGCTGGAACATTTCAGCAACTCCATTTGGAATGACTGAAATCTTATGTTCAGGAACATTGAGAAATTTTACAAGTTGATCTTTATTCCACTGCGAAGGTGAAACAATATGATCGACAGTATTGTGATCAAAGTTTAGAAAAACTGGTTGATCATAAGCGTGATGTGCCCAGAGAATTTTATATTGGTGATTTGATTTTTTAATTTCTTCGGGTAAATGCGAAACAAAAACATTTTCTGGAAATGTATAATGTTCCTGTAAATACATATAAGATGTTTCAGTTGCTCCAGATTTCATAATACTAACCTTGATAAATGTGATAACCAGTGTGATTAAGTTTAATTGTTGGATCTAACCAAATATTATATCCGACTTGTTGTGCTCTATAGAAGAAACTTTTATCTTCCGACATAAACCCATTTTGGGTTTGTTGTTCTGCAAAGTAATGATATGAATTATTCAACTCTGCAGAGGTGTGTGGAGTATCTGAATGATAATCCGATGGAATGTATTTAAGTCCTGGATTTTGTTTTGCGATATCAAGAAACACTTGACGATGAATTAAAACAAAACCCATTCCATTGCCATTAATTCTTACCAAATCTCCGTGCCTTTGTTCTGGTTGAACAATATCGACACAGTATCGTTCTGGAATAATCTTCATTGGATAAGCACCAGAAACAATCGGAACTTGATGTGCTAGTAATTTTAGCACATCTTCCGGATTAAATCCAATGTCACTGTCCAAAAAGAACAAGTACTCGTGTTCTGTGTTGTTAATGAAGAAATTAGCAATTTTAGAACGTGCTTGAGTAATCAAGGAAGAGTTCGTCAGAGTTAATAGTCCGTGAGGAATATCATTTCTGACGAATGCTTTACCAAGATTAAACAGTCCAAGAGTGGTTTTTTCACTCACTATTCCTCCCATACAGGGAAGACCAATCATTATACTCATATCAGTTTTTTAAT
>Ga0129333_10002371_pt1 | contig 17497 bp, 8 predicted proteins | sample CPB6_08_DNA_FD_94474 | JGI IMG/M metagenome (GOLD analysis project Ga0129333, IMG submission 94474) | Freshwater to marine salinity gradient microbial communities from Chesapeake Bay, USA - CPBay_Sum_0.6_0.8_DNA | ecosystem: Environmental > Aquatic > Marine > Coastal | place: USA: Chesapeake Bay...
AAGGATGAATGGAAAAACTGCCATACATATCTTTAAAAGTTAAAATTCTTCCACGTATCGCATTTACAAGAGGAAGAACGATTGTTCCTGACGCAGAACGTGTATCTACTGGTATAAATTCAGCAGTAGAATTAATGGACAAAGCCATTTCTAATTATACACGGTTGAAAAATTAGTGTAACGAATCCACACAGCACCAGGGGACCCAAATCCTCTCCGAGGCGTAGACGCACCACCCTGTCCCCCGCCGCCGCCCCCTCCAAAATAATATGCATTGGATCTCACATCACCAACAAAATTATTATTTCCTCCATCACCACCACCTCCCAGACCTCCAGTCCCACCAAATAAAGTATAACCATCAGCACCACCCCCCCCTCCACAAACCATAATCGTTGCCTGATTGGCAGAATAATAATTCAAAATAGGAACTCCAACCCCACCATTACCACCTGCCCATCCATTCACTCCCGTATTTGGAAATCCATTTCCCCCTGCTCCTGCGCCGCCGCCCCCTCCGCTGCCGCCGCCGCCAGGACTGCCGCCTCCAAAAAACAATCCACTTCCTGACGGCCCTCCACTACCTGGTGAACTTCCATTTCCACCTGGTCTCGCGTGGAAAAATATACCTGGGCCATAAAATAATGTTGAAAAACTATTCGGAGGCGTTGCCCCTTTCTCAAAAGGCACCTGAGCAACATATGTTCCTTCACCAAGGAAAACAGGATACCCCGTATAATCAATAACTTCAGCCCCCCCACCTCCTCCACCACCAGGATCTAACGCGCTCCCCCCTGCTTGACCGCCGTCGCCGCCAAACCCAACAATAATAATTTCAACAAGCCCTGCCTTCGTAACCTGAAAGGTTTGTGTGCTTACACCACGAATGGGGAAAAATCCGTGCACAGTATACGTATTGGCACCTACACGAACATCTGTTTTAAGACCACCCGTTGCTTCCATACGTGACACTATAACTCTAGGACCTGCGCCTTCTGCTTCTAGAACTCTAGCAGTCTTTGCGCCTCCCCACGCATTGGATGGGCTAGATCCAAAGAAAAGAGATCCTTTGTCACTATACAAATCTATATTGGTTGAAAAAAGGACAGAACTTGTAAAAAATCCAGTGCCCGTTACATTGCCATAGGTTAATTCTTTGGAGGTTGAAAAACTTGAAATAGAAGCACTATTCATTTGAGATCCACCCGTAACAAACCATTTGTTAGAGTTGGCTATGAAGGTATAAGAACCAAAGCTATCGTTCAATGTTTTTTGTGTGGTTCCATCTTCAAAAGTTTCTGTTGGATGAATTGTTCTTACAGTAACATTGTTTTGGCGAAAGGTTCCTTTCGAATCTTTCAAAGTAAGAAAAAAACCAGCACTGGTTGTTGTAGACGGCAAATAAATCGTTCCAGGATTATTTGTTGTATCTATAAGATAAACATCGGTCTGTGTGCTAATATACACATTGGCAGACATTCTACTTTCACTGAACACTTACAAATTGTGTGCCAAACGACTGTCGGGGGCCACCAGCAACAGCAAGAGTTGTAGAAGGGGTTGTATAATAAAGGCTGGTGCTACTTGGAAAAAGAGTTCCTGTATTGAACTGAATAGACAAATCTTGAAAGGTCAAGGAACTCGCATATAAAAGTGAAGTTATTATATAGTTTGTTTGAATAGAACTCGCAATAAGAGTAGAAGGCGTCATTGAATTAATTTCTGTTCCTCCAATTTGATACCACGAAGATCCTGGTCCTCCAACAAGTGTTGTCCATCCGAAGCGCGAGGTTTGAAAGGAAGAGACTAAGGCAAGATCAATTGCATCACCAGATTGAGTGGCGAGTACCAATGGATTGTCTTCAAAGGTTCCCATTGAGTCTTTGAAGGTAATAATGCGGCCTGGAATTGTTGTTGTATTCGGGAGGGTCAACGTTCCTTGATTGGATTGTGTATTGATTAAAGCAAGACCCGTATCGGTATTCAATGACATTCCTTCTTCTTAGAAAGTAATTGTTTGAATGATAGCAATGCGCGTATTGGCCCCACCGGGTGTTGAGATATAACCTGCTGTTCCCAAACCTTCCACAGTGGAAATTAAGTTGGATTTCGTAACATCTCCTGAGCCTCCTCCAGGTGTAGAAATATACCCTACTGTTCCTAAACCAATCACAGTGGAAACCAAGTTTGCTCTAGTAACATCACCAGAACCTCCTCCAGGAGTTGAAATATACCCCAGTGTTCCTAAGCCAACCGTTGTAGATGTGAGATTCGCTTGCGATAAACCACCACTACCACTTCCAGGCAAAGCACCATTCAGAGAAGACACCCATAAACTCTGACTGCTCAGGATCTGGAAACGACCAGTGCCTGCAACGTCCAAGGTTGCTCCAGGAGACGCTGTCTGGATACCTACATTAGAACTCGTATTGATTATGAACGCAGGCGTAACATTGGACAATGTCTGACTGGTATTGGTATTCCAGAGTCTTGCGGAAACTCCAGTTTCCACTACAAAGTTACCCGTGGTCTGAACTCTAACTCTGTCTGAGGCGGACGATCCTTTAAACATAAGCAATTCTTGGGTTCCAGCACCCGTAGAGATTTCCGCTAGCGCTGTATTGCTAAAGTTTCCAAAAAGACCATAGAACTGAAGAGAATTCACTGTAGAGACAGTGCCGAGATTGACTGTATCCAAGAGAGGCTGATCAGCATACAAGAAAATAGTGCTCACAACACTCGTCTGAAGAGGAGCAGTTTGGATCCACGTCGCCCCTGAGCCCAAAGTTAATGCGTTCGTTGTCATTGAGGAAATTGTTCCTGTGGTCAAATTACCCGTTGTTATCGTAGCTTGATCAGCCCAAAGAGTATTCGTGCTAACACCCAAATTTTGAATAGGAGATGTAAAAATCCAGCTAGGACTTGTTCCAATTGTCACAGCATTTGTCGTCACAGTAGACGCAGTTATAATAGGTGCTGTTACTGTAGAAGCAGTCGTAATTAAAGAAGATACTATGCCAATGGTTGCTGTGCTAATCACAGCGGAGCTGACAAACAGTGCGGACGCAGTAATGACAGCAGGCATACTGGAAAGATATCCTACAGATCCCAATCCAACCACAGTAGACGTTAAATTGGCTTGACTCAATCCTCCTCCACCACCAGTAGAGAGATACCCTGCCGTTCCTAAGCCAGCCACTGTAGAAACAAGGTTTGTTTGAGTAATACCACCTCCAGCACTAGATACATATCCAGCTGTTCCTAAGCCAATCACAGTAGAGGTTAGATTGGACTGGGAAAGACCACCACTTCCTGGTAAAGCACCATTGATAGAACTTACATTCAGCGCCAAACTGCTCAACGTAACGAAGCGTCCTGTTCCAGCAACGTCCAAGGTTGCTCCAGGAGTCGCAGTCTGGATACCAACGTTAGAACTCGTATTGATTATAAAGGCGGGAGTTACGTTGGACTGTGTAGGAATTGTAGAGCCATCCCAAAGTCTCGCAGAAACGCCTGTTTCCACCACAAAGTTTCCTGTAGTTTGAACACGAACACGATCCGATGCAGAAGATCCTTTGAAGACTAAAAATTCTTGTGTGCCTGCGCCTGTGGATACTTCTGCGAGGACCGTATTATTGTAGTTTCCAAAGAGACCATTGAATTGTAATGCGGTAGCAGTAGAAGTGTTTCCAAAATACGAGGACAAGGAATACAAACTTTGGGCTTGCGTTATTGTCGTGCTAGCATAAATTGTTTGAATGGGAGGAAGTTGCAGCCAACCAGATCCTGTTCCTAAAGTTAAAGCATTGACTGTCAGAGACGACACAAAGCCAGTGCCGCCACTCACGGAGGAGAGATATCCTGCGGTAGCGAGACCTTGAACGGTAGAGGTGAGGTTGCCAGCACTGATTCCACCCCCTCCACCCGTGGATAAGTATCCAGCAGTGCCTAAGCCAACCACAGTAGAAACAAGATTTGCTTGCGTAATACCACCTCCAGCAGTAGAGATATATCCAGCAGTGCCTAAGCCAGCTACTGTTGATTGTAAATTGGATGTAGTCAAATTGCCACTCCCCACAACTGCCCCAATAATTGAGCTTACATAAAGAACCTGTGCACTGATTACAAACGATGTCGTGCTATTCGCAGTGATAGTGTCGGTATTGATTGTATTGGTGCTAACTACGAGTGTTTGGATCGGTGGAAGTTGAAGCCATCCATAGCCTGAGCCAATCGTAATAGAACTAACAATCAAAGAACTGATATTCTGTTGAATGGTCTGTGTTCCTCCTAACTGGGCCCATCTTGTAGTGGAAGCAGCATACAGAGTCAGAAATGTAAATGGATCGGTAAAGACCTTCGAGGTGGTTCCATCATCAAAACTTTCCCCTGCTTGCGTGGAGACAGTTAGAGAAGACCTTCCAAATGAGCCGTATAGATCCTTGAATTGTATATATCTGTTTACAATTTGGGATGTTAAGGGTAATGTAATCGTGCCTTGCCGTGAACGAGTATCAATCACGGCAACGCCTGTATTTGTGCTAAACAAGGCCATACCTCACTCTACTTGTCGTGAGAGTTTGCTTCCCTGTTGCTTACGAAGGAGGTGGAGGCCATCTCTTCCACGGATGGTTCGCTGGAAGATTTCCTTGGAGACCCCATTTCCACGCAAGATATCCTTCAATTTGCTGGCTCTGGGATGCTGTGATTTGTGTATTGTAACCAATCATTTCGTAGATAATACAATTTGAAACAGCAGGAATGCCACTGCGTGGATCTTGGAAAATAAATGAAGTTGAATCTGTAGCATTTGTCAAACTTACACCTGAGTATGTCTGTGAATTTCCATTCCAATTCAATGTCGTGAAAGAAGGTGATACTGTAAAACCTACAATCGCATTTGATAAAGCAGGAGTAACATACGACGTATTTTGAATTGTAACAGCAGAGTTATTCAAAATAAGAGTAAGGCCTGGTGTTGCGCCTTGATTAAACGAAAAATGATATCTTGAAGATGCGGTTTGGGCTATAACTGGTAAAGTAAAAAAGTATGTATGAAAAATGTTCCAACTGGTATTCGTTGACGCATTTCGCGCAGCAATAAAAACAGAAGTGCTTGTTCCAGCTCCAAAGTTCGTCATATTTGATCCAGCTCTAGAGATCCACGTGGATCCACTAAACTGAACTCCTCCAAATCCATTGAGTGCGGGAGTTGTATAAGTAGGTTGATTAGAACCTGTTGGTTGTATTAAACTGTAAGCATTGCTGGATTTGTCAGTCCAAGAGCTAATGACTGAGTTATTGGATGGATTTGCGCCATTTCCATTTAAATCAGATGCGTCAAACCATACTTGACACGAAGGAATACTCAGGGGTGAAAACCCACGATTGTTCATTGTGAGCCTTGGTGGAACCGATGGAACAGCAAGACCAGGAGGCGCATTTTTGAAGGGATGCGCCGCAGGAAGGTTCGCGACTAAACCCCATTTCCACGCTAAATAGCCTTCAATCTGTTGCGTTTGGTTCACTGACAAAAAAGCATCATAGTGGATAACTTCAAGAACAGATCCTGTAAACGGAAAATTAACGGTTCCTCCTACAAATAAACTTGTTATCTGGAGGCCAACTGTATAAGCAGATGTAAAGTTTGTCTCTGTTCCATTCACTGAATAACTAAATGTAGTTGGAGATCTTGAATTAATTGAATAGATATAGGTCGTATTGGTTAGATACGAAGCAGGACCTTCTGCATATCCAACAGAAGCACTATAAATATTTTGAAATACTGTTGTATCAGTTATTCCCAAAGCATATTGATTGTTAAAAGTTTGCTGAAAAATACGCTGACGTGTAGCCGCCACAGTGGTATTCCACACAACAAATTGATTAACAGCAATGGATGTTGAAACTCCTGTAGAATTTGTAAGAATATTGGTTCCAGTAAAGTTGATAGATCTTGAGGAGGAAGAATAAGTGACAGTTCCTGAATTTGAAAATGTTAAACTTGATGCCTTGTCAAGCCAGGCTGTTACATTCGCACCTGATAAACTTATAGTTGCTGGATCAGCAGCATCCAACCATACTTTACAACCTGTTATACTCGTGGGTCTGAAGAAAGTAAATGGTGAAGAGCTGGAAGCCATAGAAACAGGAAGTCTCGCTTGCAAAGAAGGAGGGAGAACAGAAGTTGAATAGACAGGTGTTCCCCTGTAAGGATGGTTGGAAGGAAGGCTGCCCTGTAAACCCCATTTCCACGCAAGATATCCTTCAATTAGTTGTCTCTGGCTTGTTGTAATCTGTGAATTGTAATAAACAATTTCACCAATATCACCCGCTAAATAGTTAAAGGATCCAACAATTTGACGGGCTCCTATAGATACAGTCGCTGTATTATTGAAGGGATAAGAACCTGGTGAATAGAAACCAGTTTCTACACCTGTTGTAAAATCAATACTTGTTTGTTGTGTTCCATTTAAAAATATTCCTACACTCGTGGGAGTTGTTCCAGCATTGGACAATGTTCCTGAATATAAATAATTTGTATTAATTGCGATAGCATTTGAAGCTGTCTCTGTTACAGAGCCATTTCCTCTATGAAAACCAATAGAGCCAAAGTTATTAGTGCCATAGCCAGCACCTGTTGCTACTGAAAAAGCAAATTCAGTCCAGTTATTACTTCCTCCACTATTCATTTGTTGAAGTAGCTGAGATTGTTGATTTATATTTGTAGTATTAAACATAACAAAAATAGCACCACCGCTAGTGGCACTATTATATAGTGAAAATCCAGCGTTGGAAAGATAACTGCTTGAAAATCGTAAGACAGGCAAAGAATTCCAAGCATTTAAAACAAAGGTCGGTTGATTGGAAGAAGTATTCTGAACAAAATTTCTCGCATTTCCTGATTTATCTGCCCAAGCACTTATGCTGGTTCCAGATGCTGTAATTGTTGTTCTATCAGCAGCATCCAACCAGAGAGAACACCCTGAAACTTGTGTCGGAGAAAAGATTGGATTTTGTGTGATCGTATTGTTGGAACTCATCTCTTTTTCTGTCAGAAAGATTTAGGGCGAAGGAGGAAACAATTTAAATGGATGATTCGCAGGTAAGTTTACAACTCCACCCCATTTCCACGCCAAATAGCCTTCTACTTGTTGGCGTTCTCTTGATGTCAAAGCCCTGTTATAAAATACATATTCACAAATCAAACCATCATATCTATCTAGACCAGTAAATCCTATTCCCAAGGTCATTGATGTAAATGTGGGGTTTGTAAGAGATGCTGATATAGCATTCCCACTTCCATTCAGATTTACTGTTGCTGTCACAGTATTTTCAGTGATACTGATAACATTTAGAGTATTTGCACTTGCATTTAATGTTGGAGAACTTTGTGCAGTAGGGAAGAATATCACATTATTAACAACAAGCATACGTTGGCCATCTGTGCTGTGCAAAATTCTGGCATTTGCATTCGCATTTCCATTGTATGCCACAAAGTAAGAATATCCTGTTGCCCTAGGACTTGTAGCACTCATGTTGAGTGTCAATCCAGTTCCAGATGCAGCAACGAACAGCAGCGCATTCAGACCATTTTGTCTAGAAAGTGTTGGTGAAACCCAAGAGGCTTGTGTTGCAAATTGCGTTCCATTTGTAATTTTGTCATTCCATCGTGTAACATTTCCACTCGGAGCAGTAATAGTTGACACGTCAGCAGCATCCATCCAAACAGCGCAATCTGATATTCTCGTAGGTTGCCAACTATTCAAAGATACTTGGATCGCGGTTGTGCGGAAAGGGAAAGGAGCAATTTGTTGTTGTTTGTAAGGATGACCATTGGGAAGACTGGAGACCAAACCCCATTTCCACGCAAGATAGCCTTCAACTTGCTGGTATTCTGATTGAGAAAGAACACGGTTATACATAAGAATATCACCATATTGACCTGCTCTTGGTTCCGAACCAAATCCAGGAATTCCCATTGTGTAGATTGTGACATTGGTCAAACCAGAAGTAAGCGCTGATCCTGTGCCTGTGCTTGGTGCTAGACTTCCATTGATATTCCCAAAATTCGTAGAATTTCCTGGTAGAATACCCGTGACTAAGTATGTAGTATTCGCAATACTTGACAATCCCATATCTAAACTTAAACCACCTACGTTCTTGACACCAAATGCAAATACATAATTAAAAGGTGAAACACCTAAAAGTTCTGGATAGAAATAAGGGGCCCCTGTTGTCTGCGACATAAAAACAGGGAGGAAACTCCAGGTAGCAAAGGTTTGTGTTGGCCGAATCACACAAAAAAAGGATGCTGCAGTAAAATTTTGACTATAGTTGGTAATTTGTAAATATTGAGAACCATTCGTTGTTATAACATTGAGTCCATTAATCGTATTTACTCCTGAACTTGGTGATACACCTGGAACGAAATTATATCTACTAGAACTTTTGTCTCGCAATTGTGTGACACTGGAGCCTGAGGTTGTTATTATAGATGTATCAGCAGGATCCAACCATAAAACACATCCTGAGATCTGCGTAGGAACAAAGACTTGATTTGTTTGACCTATCAGGGGCATATTCGGAATTTGTGTTGGAATAGGCGTTTGTGCGAGAGGTCTGTAGTTTTTGAAGGGATGATTGGAGGGTAGCGACCCTTGCAACCCCCATTTCCACGCAAGATACCCTTCCATTTGTTGTCGTTGAACATTCGTAATGAGAGATGTATAAATAATAATTTCGTGGAAAGCAACACTTCCAGCGTATCCTGTATCTATAGTTCCAAAATACGTATTGGTTGTCGCTGTTTCAGAAGGGGAGACAGCTTCTGTTACAGTAGAAGACGCAAGAGATCCATTCACATACGCAAAGCTTCCATTTGTGATTTGATACGCATAACTTGCTGAATACAATGTCCGTGCGCCTGTGTTTAATCCAGTAACAGTTGTCACAAACGGGGAACTCGGTGTATAAGATAAACCATATGCATAGGCAGGAACTGCGGTAAATCCAAGAAGTTGAAAGCGGTTCCATCCGCCTCCAATATCTTGACCCCATAATGCCTGATTTGCGCCCGAGAGACCACTTCCTGTCCAAGTGTGAACAAGAAAGACGGTTGCGTAGGGAATTTGACTTTTCTTCAGATTGACATTTGCAAAAAAATAGCTCGTGGAAGCATTGTCTGTTGAGACAGCTTGGAGTGTTGGACTGTAGATATTGGATGTTCCAGCAAAGGTGACTGTTTTTCCTGTTCCTGATTTATCCGTCCATTGTGACATTACACCTCCGCCCGAAGGTGTAATAGTAGACCTATCTGAAGCATCCAACCAGAGCTGACATCCTCCAATAGAGGTTGGCTGAAATAAGAAAACTTCTTGGGCTTGCGCCATCTAATTAGGCGGAGGGGGGAATTTCTTGAACGGATGGTTTGGAGGAAGGTTTGCGACAAGATTCCACTTCCATGCGAGATAGCCTTCTACTGTTTGACGCTGTCCCGTGGTCAATAAGGAGTTATAGAAAATGAGTTCAGAAATATTGGCAATACTGCTTCCTCCTGGAACACTTGTTTCCGTTCCTAGAGCTATATTGTTCGCAGTGGTGTTTCGTGTCAAGTTCGGTGACAACGTGCCACTCAAGGATCCGTTGATATAGATTGCGACAGCATTGGTAGAGTCAATCGTAATACTTGTGATATTAATAGGAACTACCTCTGTGGACGTTGCTGCTGGCATACTCGCACTCGCTAAACCAGGTAGATTGTTGTTTGTATACACACGTATCTGACTGATCCCTCCAGGTCTCGTGCTTGTAGAATCACTGTAAATAGAAACACCAGTCTGTTGGAACGCATTCGCAGAACTCATAAGATAAAATAGAGGTCTATTGCTTCCAGCATTTGTCTGAAACCAGACCACAAAGACTGTTAATGTATTTACATTGACACCCGCACTTCCATTTCCAATGCTATTGTTATTGAACGCAATAGAATAAGGAGATGGAGACGTTGAAAAAGTGAGGGTATTTCCTGTCAGTGTAATTCCTCTTCCAGATTTATCCACCCACGCTGTTATATTCTCCCCGTTGCTGGGAATGTAGCCTGTCCCTGCGGGATCTGCCGCATCATACCACATCACGAGGCCCGAATATGCGTTTAGATTCACAATACCTCTTCTGAGGGATCGTGTCACAGGAATGCTTATAGAAAGGCCTGGAACACTGTTTCTAAACGGGTGGCTGGATGGGAGTTGCGCATTGAGACCCCATTTCCACGCGAGATAGCCTTCTACTTGCTGTCTCTGTGCATCGGTGAGAGATCCTGTATACATAATCATCTCATACATATAGCCCGTAAAGAAAGATCCAATCAGATTTTCGCCAATGCGAGCGGTTGATGTTCCTGTATTGACCCCTGAGACACCAGCAGAACCAAACAATGTTCCTGATGAATACGAATTGTGTGTATAAACACCCGAAGATGAATTTATATAAACGTCAGAGAGTAGAAAAGGGGTATTCGCCGTGTAGGTGGTGCTTGTTTGAGCAACACCGCAATACAAAGTAGAATAGATTGCGTTTTGACTTGTGTTGATATAATAGATACGACCTGTTCTATCGCAGGCTACTCCTCCTCCTCCAACCTGCGCAAAAATACCAGCATCATTGCCACTTCCAGCAAAGACTGCAAAGAAAGTTGCGCCTGTTGTTGTTCCTCCTGGTAAAGTCGCTGGTTTCGCGAGGCCATAGGACGTGGTTGGAAAATAGATACCTGGAAGCATATTCAAGCGATTTATCTGAAACTGACCTGATCCTCCTGTAGCATTGTTCGCATTTCCAGATTTATCTGACCACGTGCTCACTGACGCATTGTTCGCAGGTAAAACTCCTGTTCCATTTGGATCTGTTCCATCTAACCATAAGACGCAGCCTGTGATAGAGGATGGTCTGAAAAAGAAAAAGGGAGAGCTACTCATTTGGAAAGACTGGGTGGGAGCTACACTACGAACTGCAGGAGGAAGTGTTAGGGCTTGTGAATTCGGTGCAATAGTATAATAAGGATGTGTTGTAGGTAGGGATCCTTGGAGACCCCATTTCCACGCAAGATATCCTTCTATTTGTTGTCTTTGCGCAAGTGTAAGAGTAGCATAATACAGAATCATTTCATTTATTGTTCCTGTGAAATAACCAACAGGTGCTGGATCAGCAGTAGTATAATAATAAGCACCGATGGCTAGAGTTGCGCCAGATCCAGAAACTGATGCTGTTCCAGAAGCAAATCCAGTTTGAGAACCATTTAAATATAAAAAAGAATTACCACCACCCGCAATAGAGGCCCCAAACAAACATCTTGCTCCTGCTGTTAAAGTAGCACCAGTAGTAATTGCTGTTCCGCCAAAACGGGATATATTTTGTGCGCTAGAAGAAATCATATAATTGTATCCATTGTTTATTGAAGCTGATTTAACACTAACTATATGTCCAGCATTTGAATTGTTTGCGAGAACACAAAAAAATGTCTGTGTATTGTTTACTGTTGAAAGAGGTGTATTGAACATTTGGCTCCCAGTGAAAACAACACCATTTCCAGAGTAAGTAGGAGTTCCTGTTTCTACAGACGCATTGTTATTGCTTCCAGATTTATCTCTCCACGCAGAGATATTTGTGCCAGACAATGTAAATGTAGCGGGATCAGCTGCATCTAACCAAAGCTGACAGCCCGCAATTGAATTTGGAAAAAAAGGCAACGCCTGAACAGTCGTCATCTATTTGTCCAAGGATTTATCGGAGACCTAATTAGGCGGAGGAGGGCACCGCTTGAACGGATGGTTGTTTGGAAGATTTCCTACCAATCCCCATTTCCACGCCAAATAGCCCTCTACATTTTGACGCTGAACCGTTGTTAAAAACGAATTGTAAAACAAAATTTCATACATAACACCCGTGTAATAAGTATTAATTCCCAAGGCAATAAATCCCAAAACAGGAGATGCCCAAGAAGCTATAGGGCCGCCAGTGTAATTTCCTTCTGAAACGATTGTTCCATTTAGAACAATATTCCGTATAGTGCCATTGTATCCGCCTCCCCAAATACGAATAGGATCAGGATTCGCCCAGCCAGGAACAGTATACAAGGTATCAGATACAGATGCTGTTGTTTGCGTAACTGTTGTATTATCATTGTATCCAAAGAAAATAGCATTATTTACGATGGATCCTGAAAAAATAAATTGGGTAGGACTGGAAGCACCACGCCTTTCTACCACAAAGAATGTGTAGGTTCGTCCAGATGAATTTAACATATTGTAAGCATCGGACATATTCAAAACTGTTGTAGAAGCACTGGAAAATGTTATAGAATTTCCTGAGTAGGTTGGTTGATTTGAACCTGTTGATTGTGTTGCGTTTCTTCCTCCTCCTGATTTATCAACCCAAGTAGATATTTTGCTATTCAAGAAAGGGGCGGTGCCCGTGCCTAGTGGATCTTGCGAGTCTAGCCATAATGTATTTCCTGATACATTTCTTGGTGAAAAGGTAGAAGTTTGCATACTAAGAACAGGTATACGAACATTTACAGTAAGTCCTGGAACCATATTCCTAAAAGGATGATTGGATGGAAGACTCGCTTGAAGACCCCATTTCCAGGCCAAATATCCTTCCACTTGCTGTCTTTGCGCAGTTGAAAGTATAGAATTAAACACAAGAAATTCTGAGAATTGTGATATGCTCCGTAAATTACCAGGCGTTCCACCTGAGCCCGAGGATTCAAACCCTATTCCAAATCCTGTTGCTGTGCTTGTGCGGCTTGAACCTGATGCGTTTGTGTTTCCTGTATTTCCATTAAACCAAGAACTCAAAACTCCTGCCGCTGTATTAGTCCAACTGTTCATTCGCAGTGGATAAGCATCAACTCCAGGTGTATATATATTGGCAACAGTATTTGCAAGACCACTTCCATAAAATCTATCTTGATAGTTAGTTCCTTGTGGACAATCAATATACTGTGCAAATCCGTCTGTGCTATCGTAGGGAAAACCAGATTGAGAGATACCAATCAATGCTACTTGGTTAGCTAGTTGATTCCGACATCTTGCGACAGCAAATACCGTTATATTTGTTAAATTTACCGCACTATTTACTCTCATATAGGCTGTATTCGTAGAATTATTGTTGAATAGAACAGAGCCTATACCACCGTATGTTGAATAAGTTATTGAACCGGTTCCAGCGGTAATTGCTAACATATTTCTTCCATTTCCAGATTTATCTCTCCATGTGCTAACTGTTTGACCATTCGAATACTGTGTTAAATTTCCATTTATATCTGCTGCGTCAAGCCAGAGTTGCATATTTGAAATAGATCCTGGATTGAAAAAAACAAGTGCATTTGAGTTTGGAAGAAACGACTGTCTTTGAATAGGTCCAGGAATACTCATAGGAAAGGAAAGGCCTGCAGAGTTTGGCGCAATGTTGTAATAAGGATGTGTAGTGGGTAGAGATCCTTGGAGTCCCCACTTCCAAGCCAAATATCCTTCAACATTTTGGCGTTGAACTGCGTTCAAGCCAGCATTGTAAAGGATAATCTCACCGATTACACCATTATAAAGCATAGTGCTCTCTTCAGTAGAAGAAGTTCCAATGAGATAATTTGAATATCCAAAACTACCTGTTGTCGCAACAGTGGTTCCTGGTGTGCCATTTAGAAAAACCGTGTTGTTTGTTCCATTATAAACGGAGGAGAAGACACAAGCAGTTCCAAATGTATATGCTATGTTACCCATTTCAGCATTATTTCTGTAAGCACCCAATAAACTAGTGCGTCTTAGAATAGCAGCAGTATACAAGTTATTCTGAAAATCATTTTGTCCATTTACTGCTAAACTAACAACACGAGCAGCAGTAGAAGATGATGAATTCATAATAAAAACAGCAAAGGCAGAAAGCGTAGTTCCAGTATTTGTATTGGACCCTTGAAAATATGTATTTGCAGCACCTAGATAATTCATAACACGCAGGCCATTAAGGCTCACTGGATTTGTAATTGTTCCTACTGCTGTCGCATTATTTCCAAGTCCTGACTTATCATTCCATTGTGTAACAGTTGTGCCAGAAGTAATTACTGTAGATCTATCTGCAGCATCCAACCACAATCCGCAATTTGCGATTGAGGTTGGATTAAAGTTTAGATTCTGTATTGTCGCCATCTATTCCTCCGTGGATTTCTCGGAGACTTAGTTAAACCTCCGCCTTTAATTCGGCGGAGGTGAGAAATTTCTAAATGGGTGATTGCTAGGAAGAGATCCCTGGAGACCCCATTTCCAAGCCAAATATCCTTCGATGCTCTGGCGGCTTCCTAAATTTGGCGTGCCATTCAAGACTATGATCTCACCAATGAACCCATTAAAATTTAAACTAGAGCTTGGTGTTCCTAACCAACTTCCAATCCGCATCCCTAGTGAAGATGATAGGTTTGACGTGTTCCCATCCAATGCTACTTGAATTCCATTTACAAAGATGATTCGAGTGCCTGGAGTGTAGGTAAATTCAATTAAAAAGGAAGGTTCTGTTGCTGTATTTCCTGTATACGCTGGAAACGACGGATAATCTAAATCATTGTTAAAAAAAGCAAATCGCAAAGTTGTTCCACTTGAAAAAAGAATAATCATATTCTGATTTGTAGACAGTGACGATCCTCCTATCATACCATTGGAACCACTATTGTTTGCTCCTTGTCTACGAATGATTAAAAAGACAGAAAAAGACCGATTTGAATACAAATCAGTTGAACTTAAAAACTGCGTGCTTCCATTAAACGAAAGAACTCCCAAATTATTGATCGCACTGGAAAGAAACGTTGGTGAGGTTCCACTGGTTGCATTATTGCCAGCACCTGATTTATCGACCCAGGTTCCCACACTCGCCCCTGATGCAGGGACTACACCATTCCCATTCGGATCGTTCCCATCCAACCAGAGTTGGATTCCAGAAATACTTCTCGGACTAAAAGATGTCCCTTGGAACCTACCAAGACTTAGTGCTAAATTTGCTGACAATCCTGGAGGTGAATTCCGAAACGGATGGTTGCTAGGAAGAGTTGATTGAAGAGCCCATTTCCAAGCCAAATACCCTTCCACTTGCTGCCTCTGGTTTGTTGTTACACCTAGATTGTAAAAAAGAACTTCATAGATGCGGCCGTTAAAAAAGCGGCTAAAAAAATCATCAGAAAGTTGAACACGAGTATTCCCTACAACATTTACGTTAATAGCTGAAATAAGGTGAGGGACCGTATAAATAGAAGTTGTTGTTGCGGGATTTAGCGAGCCATTTATATAATAATTATTATTAGCAAAATCATTGTTATCTCCTCCAAATGAAGTAGTTCCAACAAGACCACCTGCTCCTCCATACCGAATAGATCTTCCTGAAACTTCAGGGAACGATATGATATCAAGAAAATTCCCGTTAGGTATCACTTGCGCAACATAGAAAATAACAGAGTTTGTCGCAGAAAAGATAAAGCTCGCTGCCGTTCGTAACAAATCTGAATTTGCAGAGAGAAACAATACCGAGTTGGATGAATAGGAAGGCGAGCCTGAGACACGTGAAAATGTATTCCCATTTCCAGATTTATCCAGCCAGGCATTCACAGTTGTTCCAGAGAGAGTAAATCTGGAACTATCTAAACCATCCAACCAGAATTGGCATCCTGGAACTGTTGTCGGATTGAAAAACACCAACGGATTTGTGCTGAGAGAAAATGCCTGGCTTGGAACAGGGACAGGAATATTCACAGGATAAGGCAAATTCGCAGAATTAGGTGCAATGTTATAGAAAGGATGCGTCGTAGGCAACGATCCTTGGATACCCCATTTCCACGCAAGATACCCTTCCACTGATTGTGTGCTAGTTGCGGAAAGAACACTATTGTAAGCAATTATTTCATAAATAACACCTACATATGGAATGATGACAGATCCTCCACTTAATACTCCCCCAATATTTGTATTAGAACCTGAGTTAAAAGTAAGAGCAGTATAATTTGAATAGGATCCTCCATTTGCTGAAATACGAGAGAAGGATCCAGAACTAAACTGAACTGTTGTTAAAACATTTGCGTTTGATGTTATGGGAACAGTAGCCCCCCACGTAACGGAATCTTTCCCAAATCCAACAGAATAGGTTGGGGTTATTCCACCATCTGGGATTCCAACAAATCTTCCATTTGGATTCGGTGATGATAACATAATTCTATTGGAGGGAGAAGCAGATCTGAATGCTATGAACAACGTCTCATTTGTAACATCTGCTGTATAGGTTGTAGTATAATAGCTATTGCTAAAATAGATACCACTATTTGAAGAGCTTCTTGATGCGAAATTAGATAAGGAATAGACAGCATTTCTGCTATTTCCTGATTTGTCTCTCCAAGTAGACACATTTGCTCCAGATAATAAAACTGTAGAAGAATCAGCTGAATCCAACCACAATTGACACCCTGAAATTGAGGTTGGATTAAAGTTTAAACTCTGAAACGCCGCCATCTACTTAGGCCAATACTCATTTTAAATGCTTTGTAGACGCTCAGTTTAGAAAGTGAAGAACTGCGGTTGGAAAACATACGGGGCCACGATAGACGACGCAAACAATGCGACTGTGCTAACCGTAATTGCTCTTACAGTTCCAGCAACATCTAAGGTTGCTCCAGGATTGGCTGTCTGGATACCCACATTGGAACTGGTATTAATAACAAAGGCAGGGGTAACATTGGACAAGGTCTGTGTTGTATTTGAATTAAAAAGACGCGCGGAGACACCTGTTTCAATCACAAAATTACCTGTGGTCTGAACACGCACGCGATCTGACGCAGAGGATCCCTTAAAAATCAAGAATTCTTGCGTTCCTGCTCCCGTGGAAATTTCAGCCAAAACAGTATTGTTGTAATTGTTGAAGAGACCAGCATATTCTATAGAATTCATTGTTGAAGTTGTTCCGACATTGACGGTATCAAAAAAGGGCTGACTCGCATAGGCAAACACTGTGCTAACAATTGGCGATTGTATAGGACCTGCAGCAATCCACGTAGATCCCAATCCAAGTGTCAATGAATTAATAGTCGCAGTAGATATGATCCCTGTCGTAACATTTTCTGTATTCACATTAGTTACATCAGCCCACAAAGTATTTGTGCTAACAGCAGGATTTTGAAGAGGAGCAGTAAGAACCCAAGTAGCATTTGTTCCAAAATTCACAGCATTTGTTGCGACTGTAGATGTATTGATAATGTTTGCTGTTACAGTTGACGCAATCGTGACCATTGAAGACATAATTCCAATTGTAGCAGTGCTGATCACAGCAGAACTGACCAGCAAGGCGGATGCTGTAAGCACAGCAGGGATACTGGAAAGATATCCAACAGAACCCAATCCAACCACTGTAGACGTTAAATTGGCTTGCGATAATCCTCCACCACCGCCTGTAGAAAGATATCCAGCTGTTCCTA
>Ga0129333_10002372_pt1 | contig 17491 bp, 16 predicted proteins | sample CPB6_08_DNA_FD_94474 | JGI IMG/M metagenome (GOLD analysis project Ga0129333, IMG submission 94474) | Freshwater to marine salinity gradient microbial communities from Chesapeake Bay, USA - CPBay_Sum_0.6_0.8_DNA | ecosystem: Environmental > Aquatic > Marine > Coastal | place: USA: Chesapeake...
AAGAACCGATGAGGTCACCGTATGGACCACACCGTTCCGTCTCCGGGCACGAGTCATATGACTCGTCGATTCGTTATTCATGACCAAAGTGCTTACCACTCTCTCGTGAGCGTTGCCAATCAGGCCCACGAGCGGGAGGCCGTCGAGGACGCAGACCGTGCACGGTCCTTTTTGCTTCGCAGCCCCGAGAGCAGTCGGGTAGCGACGGTCAGGCCCTCATTCACCAGAAGTTCATTCAACCTTTCCCCCCATGTCGGGTGATCGCTACGTGCATTCTTTCTGGTGTGCGTACGTTGCGGTTCGTCTCATCGAACCACGAAAGGCACATATGAATACGTCAAAGATGACCGCAGCAGGTCTGATCGTCGCCAGCCTCATCTTGAGCAGTTGCGGCAGCGACGATACGTCGACCAGTTCATCGGAAGCACCAGCAACCGGAGTCACGGAAGCTCCTCCGAGCGAAGAGGGCGGCCCGCTCGATGCGCTCTACCAGGAGTGTCTCGATAACGGTGCGCAAGTCAACCTCATCGCTCTTCCGGATGAGTGGGCGAACTACAAGGGGATTCTTCAGAGTTTCCGCGACAAGTATCCGGGTGTGAAGAACCCGGTGGCGAACCCCGACGCGTCCTCGGCGGATGAAATGGAAGCTGTCGAAACGTTGGCGGGTCAAGACGACATGCCGGACAACGTCGACGTCAGCCCGGCAATCGCCCAGGAGATGGTCGCTCGCGGTTTGTTCGAGCCGTATGTACTCACCACTGATGACGAGATTCCCGCTGGCCTGAAGGATGCAGAGAATCATTGGGCGGCCGCGTACTACGGAATCATGGCCATCACGACGAACACCACGATTGTCGCCAATGCTCCAAAGACGTTCGCTGATCTCAAGAAGTCCGAATATCGCGGACTCGTCAACTTGAACGGCGACCCTCGGGAATCGGGTTCGGCTTTTGCTGGTGTGATGGCGGCAGCGATCGCCAATGGTGGAAGTGCCGATGACATCATGCCGGGTATCCAGTTCTTCGCTGACCTGAAGGCTTCGGGCAACCTCGGTGGAACCGACGTCACCAAGGAGACGGTGCTCTCTGGAGAAACCCCGATCGCAATCGACTGGAGCTACAACGTTCCAGGTCTGCGTTCCCAGTTGGAAGAAGCGGGTCTCACGGTGGAAGTGAACTTCCCGAGCGACGGAATTTACGGAGGCTTCTACGGCCAGGGTGTCGTCAAGGATTCGCCTCACCAGGCGTGTTCGAAGCTCTGGTTCGAGCACATCTTCAGCGATGAGGGTGCACTCGGCTACCTCGAAGGCGGTGCTGTTCCTGCTCGTATCGTGTCGCTGACCGAGCGCGGCCTCGTCACCGAGGAGTCGAAGGTGAATCTTCCGCCAGATGAGCTCCTCGATCAGGTCGCATTCCTGACCCCGGATCAGATCGCCAAGGCCAAGGAAGTTCTGGCGGCGAACTGGGGCCCAATGGTTGCAGACGCCTGATACCAATCGTGCTTGCTGGGTCCTCCCCCTCTGCGGGCATCCACGGGGGTCACGCCGACGGCGTGACCCCCATCTCTCGCGTCCGTACGTGGCGCGCCCGACCGTGGCTCGGCGTCGTGCCATTCCTGCTGTTCTTGGTCTTGTTCCTCTTCATTCCCGCGTTGAGTGTCTTCTACAACGCGTTGCGGACGACACGCGGGTGGTCGCTCACAGCAATGGGGGAGGCAATGACCGGCCAGAATTTGGAGGCGTTTCGCTTTTCGGTCACGTTCTCCGCTGGGGCTGCATTGGTCGGGGTCGGCTTCGGAGTTCTCCTCGCATACGCAGCTGCCACCGCACGACGTCCGACGTGGCTCCGTGGCCTCGTCTCCTCGTTCAGCGGAGTCGCAGCGAACATGGGCGGCCTGCCACTTGCTTTCGCTTTTCTCAGTCTTCTCGGTCGTCAAGGCGTCGTGACGAAGATTCTCGGTGCGATGGGATGGGACATCTATTCGGGCGATTTCACATTGGGGAGCGTCAATGGGCTGATCATCGTGTATTCGTACTTCAACATCCCGCTGATGGTGCTGGTGACACTGCCGGCTATCGATGGATTGCGTCCCTCTTGGCGCGAAGCATGCTCGAACCTCGGCGGCACGACATGGACCTACTGGAGCAGGATCGGGCTCCCCGTCCTTCTTCCGTCGATTCTCGGTGGCTTTCTGCTCCTCTTCGCCATCTCCTTCAGTGCATATGCGACGGCTGCGATCCTGACGGACAACTCGAAGATCGTTCCGCTGCGAATCGGATTCTTCCTGGGTGGAGACGTTCGTATTGGCGAGAGCGCCGTCGGCTACTCACTCGCTGCTTGGATGATTCTGATCATGGGTGTGGCCATGAGCCTCTATTGGGTCGCTCGCCGGCGCTCGGAGAAGTGGCAATCGTGAATCGGCGATTGCGATCACTGCTTGGGATCTTCGGACGTCGCTTCGTTCCAACGATGGTGCTCATCGTTTCGTTTCTCTTCTTCCTCGCGCCTCTCGTCACCCTTGCCCGTTTCTCTTTGCAGAACGTGCCGACGATTCTTCTCGGGTGGTCGACCTTGTTCGACAAGTGGTCGTTGTCCGGTTTGACCAGAGCCTTCAGCGATCCGAACTTCTGGCCGTCTCTTTCGCTCACACTTCGCCTGACGCTGGGAACAGTTGCGTTGACCATGCTGGTCGTCGTCCCCACTGCGATTTGGGTGCACTTGCGACTCCCCCGACTTCGAAGCACGATCGAGTTCCTGACTCTTCTTCCGTACATGATCCCTGCGATCGCAATGGTTGCGGGGATCGTCGTCGTCAAGCCCCACGTTCGCTGGTTCTTGAATTCGGACCTGTCGCTCATTCCTTTCTACGCGGTCCTCGCCCTGCCCTTCACCTACCGCTCGATCGATGCGGGTCTGAGAGCGATCCCACTGAGAGTTCTCGTCGATGCTTCCCGAAGTCTCGGCGGCGGTTTGGCATCGACGATCATGAAGGTTCTCGTCCCCAATCTGCGGGCGGCTCTGATTTCGGCATCGTTCTTGACTGCCGCTGTTGTCATCGGAGAGTTCACGATTGCGAACACTCTTCTCAAGGAGACTCTGCCGCGATTCCAAGCAACGTACGTCGGTCGTGAACCGCAGGGCGGCTACGGGCTGAATCTTCTCGCAATCTTGGTGACCGTGGCACTGTTCGTCATCTTGAACCGACTGACGCGTCGGAAAACGACTCCGCGGCGACCGTACCTGACGCACGACAGTTCGTTCGAGGAGCAGCCGCGAGCGACGACATTGATAGGAGAGGGTCTGTGACAACACTGCGATTCGACGACATCCGCAAGACGTTCGGCACGACGGTTGCCCTCGAAGAGTTCTCTCTCGATGTTCGAGAAGGGGAGTTGGTTTCTCTCCTCGGACCATCCGGATGCGGAAAGACCACTGCATTGAGAGTCGCAGCAGGCTTCGAGACGGGAGACCGAGGGTCGGTTCACCTATCCGGCAATGAGATCACCCGTGTTCCTGCACACAAGCGGAACATGGGCATGGTCTTTCAGAGTTACAGCTTGTTCCCGAATCTCAGTGTCGCCCAGAACGTCGAATTCGGCTTGCGAACCCGCAAGGTCCGGACGGAGGAACGCCGCCGCAGGACAATGGCAGTTCTGGATCTCGTTCAACTCGCTTCTCTCGCAGACCGTTATCCCCATCAGCTGTCAGGAGGACAACAGCAGCGCGTTGCCCTTGCGCGAGCACTCGCCATCGAGCCGGCCGTGTTGCTGCTCGATGAACCCCTCTCGGCCCTCGACGCCAAAGTACGCACGACACTGAGGGATGAGATACGTCGGATCCAGACCGAAATCGGTACGACGACACTCTTCGTCACCCATGATCAGGAGGAGGCGCTGACCATCTCCGATCGCATTGCAGTGATGTCGGAGGGTCGAATCGAACAACTCGGCACCCCGATGCAGATCTACCGGCAGCCATCCTCAGGATTCGTGGCACGTTTCATCGGATCGCTGAACGAGATTCCTGCGATCTCCAAAGGCCCCGGAAGGATCGAGGTGGCCGGACGCGACTACGCAGTCGACCACACCCATCCCATCGGAGCATCTCTGAGCCTCCTCATTCGACCGGAGGACACTCGACTGGATCCCACCGGCTTTGCGGGAACAGTCGTCAATTCCCATTTTCAAGGAGCCGCGACACGAATCGTCGTCAGAGTGGACACGATCGATTCTCTCGTGGAGGTGCACGGGGTTGGAGACGACCTCACGAGTCTTCAGCCGGGAGCACGAACCGCTGTCGATTTCGAGCGAAGCCGTGCCGTCTGCGAGGCCCGATCGATCTGAAGGCCAGCATCGCTGCGCGGTGGGCGAACGGCTTGATCACCGTCGGCGACTTCACCTCGAGACAAGAACGACGAGACGATCCCTCCGAAGACGCTGAGCACTCCGCACAATCCGATGATGAGGTGTCGATCGACTCCGGGAGGCGAAACGAGTCCGATCAGAATTCCGATGAGGAAGAGCAGGTTGTGGTTGATGTCGTAGAAGGCGAATTCACGACCACCGGCTCCGGAGAGCGAATTCGACTGAACGGTTGCGTCCGAGCACAGACGCAGATTCTGAAAGAGGAATGAGCAAAAGCCGAAGCCGACGAAATGCATCACTGGCCTGGTGTGTGCAGCCATGATCATCAGGACGCAGGCCGTGCCGAGGTAGATGAGAACCACTGCCGTCTTCCTCTTGAAGACTTCGTTGACCCGTTCGGCAGTATTCGTCCCGAGGAAAGTGCCAAGGCCCGATGCTGCCATGATCGTGGCGAAGACCGAAGGCGAGTGACTGCCAGTTGAACTACCCATCGACACGAGGCACGTGAGAACGACTCCGAGAAGAAGGCGAAGAGCACCCGTGGTCACCATCGCGTAGCGCAGTTTCGGCGCTTTCAGATGATGGAAGAACTCCCGCCAGCCCGCCATCGTGTGCTCGCGCCCGCCTCCTGTCGATGCCTTCACCCGTCGAACGACGAGAGCCGACAGTGCGTGTCCCAATGCCACCAGAACGAAGCCGATCGATCCAATCGACCACAGCAGTCCTGCTCCGAGGATTCCCCCGATGACTCCGGCGATCGTGCCCACGGTGAGGCTGGTCGAATCTGCCGCAACGAGTTCATGATGACGGACGAGATGGCGAATGGACGCGTATCGGGCCGTGTAAAGAACTTTGGCAATGCACAGTGACAGCGCCCAGAACGTCGCCAGCACGACATCGAGGTCCAGCTTGGCTGCAACGAGGAATCCGAGTGCAAAGAGGACTCTGAAAAGTTGTCCGTAGAAGAGAATTGACCGACGCGAGAATCGATCTGCAGCGAAGCCGCTCAGCGGACCTGCGAGCAAGAGCGGCAATGCCGATGTCGAAGTCATCGTCACCAATTGCGAAGTTGCCGGGCCTTCGTTGGAGAGAAATATGACGAGACCCGCAAGGATGACAGTTCCCGCAGCATCGCTGACCTGGGAAGCGAATTGAGCGACGATCAGTCGTCGGAAGTCGCCATATCGAAGCAATGTCGACCGCCGGACGCGCAAGGCGTTGTCGGACCTGGTGATGGACAAGTTATGGCCTCTCGACACGCTGTCACTATCGCAACTCCACGTGTCGGTCGAACGAGAATGAGATGAACGGAAACTGAACTTTTCGGCCTTCGTGTCGCCAGTGGAGGGAAGCGTCGGTGCACCGTCGCACGGGTGACGGGGTACCGTCGCCTGCTCCGGAGTCCCGAACCCGCAACGCAGTCGAGCCGCCCCGAAAGTTCCGCCTCCTCGGTACATGTGGGCTCGAGTCGGTATCGGTCCCCGGATGACGGGCATCGGTGGACTTCGAAGCGGACCGCCCACTACGATCCACGCATGGGGCAGACGCTTGCGCCGATGATCACGGCCCCTGCAGTCACCCCTTCTCGTCATCTGCGAATCGGTCGCTCCACGTATCCAGTGGTGCTTCCCCGGCTTCGAGATTCCCGACTTCATGTCGCGGGCGTCGTGCTCACTCTCCACACGCTCGGGCAGGTGGGGCTCGGGTTCCACGTCAGCATCCCGCAGATCCTTGCTGCCATCCTCACGAGCGCGCTGCTCCAAGTTGCGATCACGTTTCACCAGAGCAGGGCATTCGTTTGGCCGGCGAGTGCGATGCTCACCGGCAGCGGGATCGCGCTGATCATGCGTGTCCCAACCACGCCAGTCGGCGATCACTTCACTTTTCACAAGTGGTGGATGTTCTCCGCTGTTGCGGCGTTCTCGCTTCTGACGAAATTCGTCGTGCGCCGCAACGGCGCTCACGTGTTCAATCCGTCGAACCTCGGTCTCGTCATTGCGTTCATCGTGCTCGGCAGTTCGCAAGTCGAACCACTCGACTTCTGGTGGGCACCGCTGTCGAACCCATCGATGGTGTTGGCCTACGCAGTGATCCTCATCGGCGGCTCGTTGATCGCACGTCGCCTGCGACTTCTCGCTACCGTCGTGTCGTTCTGGATCGTCCTCGCACTGGGCACGGCACTGTCTGCGGCATCGGGAAGTTGCTTCACAGCGCGATGGGCCTTCGCTCCGGTTTGTGGCATGGATCTCTGGCTCACGATCGTCACATCACCCGAGATCTTCATCTTCACCTACTTCATGATCACCGACCCCCGCACGGTGCCCGCCGGGCGAGCTGGTCGAGCGGTCTTCGGTGCGCTCGTGGGGGTTGTGTGCGTGGTTCTCATGGCGCCCCAGGAGACGGAATTCGGAGCGAAAGTTGCGCTCCTCGCGGGTCTCACGGTCATGACCGCAGTCCGACCGGTGCTGGAGCGCTTTCTCCCGTCGCCGGGTAGCGCCGATGACACATTGCGCGCGTACACGCGACGACTCCTCGACGGACCGACCTCGCCCGCGACCGTCACCACTGGTCTCGCCCGCGCGAAGCGCAGCTCGGTTCTCGCGCTCGGAACGGCGGCAGTGATCACTGCGTTGTCGCTGGGCGGACAATCGACCAGCGGTGTGCTGGCTGGAGAACCCGAGAATCTCATCGGTCGACTCGCTACTCGCATCGACCCCGCGACGTTCCCGTCGATCACGGTCGACAACGAGGTCAGCGAATGGAACCACGAGATCGACGCTGAGGGAGCCAGAGCGGTGGTCCTCACTCTGGCGGAGAACTTGGCGCTCGAGAGGCAAGCCGTGACTCAGCGTGACGACCAGCTGCTCACTGCCATTGCCCACGGCGACCGTCTCGACGACCTGCGCGCCCGAATATCCGATTTCGATGCGACGGGAACCGGCGTGACCACGTCGTACTCGATCGACACGGTCAAGGTCTCCCTTCTCATTCCCTTCGGACGTCAGGACGGGTTGAGTTTGGGTCTGATTTCACGCGGTACGGTCATCACCGAAATGCGAGACGATTCCGGCTCCATCGTGTCGACGTCATCGGCCCCGTTCGAAACGATGTGGGCCATGCGACGTGCAACGGGTGCTCGGTGGCTGATCGTCGACGAGTTGCCCATTCCCGACTCGCCGTGACGGTGCGTCGACTCGGCGCAGTGAGCGGTCTGCTGGTCGTCGTTGCGACCGCAGTCACCGTGCCCGTCGTGATGAACCGCGACTCCTCACTCGCGGTGGTGCAGTTCGTCGACGAAACGAGCGATTCGGGGGTGGATCACATCTACGACGGTGACTTCGCACACTTCGTGGGTGGTGGAGTGGCAGTGTTCGACTGCGACGACGATCGACGCCCAGATCTGTATTTCGCCGGGGGGTCGAATCCCGCAGCTGTCTATCGCAACGAGAGTCCGATCGGAGGGTCGCTGCAATTCGCGTCTGTTCCTTCGACAGCTGCGAACCTCGCCGCCGTGACCGGTGCCTATCCGATCGACATCGACAGTGACGGCGCGCTCGATCTCGTCGTGCTCCGACGCGGCGACAGCAGGGTCTTGAGGGGCCTCGGCGACTGTGCTTTCGAGGATGTGACGCAGTCACTCGGTATCGACACTGGTTCGGACTGGGCCGTGGGTTTCGCTGCGACGTGGGAGGGTGATGCGACGTTGCCCACGCTCGCCCTCGGCAACTACCTGAAACCGGAATCCACCGACTGCGCTTCGAACGACCTCCTTCGACCTACGGGCACTCGGTACGGCACACCGATCGAGCTCGTCGCGCACTGCACCCTGTCACTGTTGTTCTCCGACTGGAACCGAGACGGCGGAGTCGACCTGCGCGTGAGCAATGACCGCAACTACGACCGCACTGCTCGTGAGCAACTGTGGCGAGTACGACCGAACGAGCCCCCAATCGAGTACGACGAGTCCGATGGATGGCGGCGGATCGTGATCTGGGGCATGGGCATCGCGAGCCACGACCTGACGGGTGACGGTAGGCCGGAGGTCTTCCTCACCAGCCAGGGTGACAACAAGTTGCAGACTCTCGAAGCGGACAATGTCGGTCCCTCATACCGCGATATTGCGCTCGAACGCGGAGTCACCGCCCATCGTCCGTACACGGGTGATTCGGTGTTGCCATCCACGGCGTGGCACCCGGAGTTCGATGACGTCAACAACGATGGACGGATCGACTTGTTCGTGACCAAGGGGAACGTGGAGGCGCAAGTCGACTATGCGGCCGACGATCCGAACAACTTGCTGCTCGGTCGCGAGGACGGAACATTCGTGGAACGCGGTTCCGAAGCCGGAATAGCAAACGGTGCCCGATCACGTGGTGCCGCGATCGTCGACCTCAATCTCGACGGCATGCTCGACATGGTGGTCGTGAACAGGCGAGTGCCAGTCGAGATACGGCGCAACGTCGGCACAGGGTCGGCGCAGGCGCCACGTGCGACTGGGAACTGGGTCGCGGTGACCCCGCTCCAGTCGGCACCGAATACCCTGGCCGTCGGCTCATGGGTCGAGGTTCTCGCGAACGGTCGCTCTCAGTCGCGCGAGGTCACTGTCGGGGGCGGTCACGCCAGTGGCCACGCTGGCCCGGTGCATTTCGGACTCGGAACGGCCACGAGTGTCGAGATCCGCGTCATCTTCCCGGACGGGACGACTGGGCCGTGGATGTCCGTCGAAGTGAACGCGTTCTACGACGTGCGACGAGGATCGACGAGGCCCCTTCGCTGGTCAGTGGAGGACTGACACGCGTTCAACCGGCGTGGGCAGGCTTCTGGCCCATGATGATCATGGCCAGGACGTCGTCCTTCGTGACAGAGCTCTTGTCGACAGTGCCGACGAGCTTGGCTTGCATCATCACGCTGATGCGATCGGCCAGGTCGAAGACGTCGTGGATGTCGTGGCTGATGAGGAAGATCCCGATCCCTTCGGACTTGAGTTGCTCGATCAGTTCGCGCACTTGGGCGGTCTCAGCCGGACCGAGAGCTGCGGTGGGCTCGTCCATGATCAGAATTCGTGCGTTGAAGTGCACGGCGCGGGCGATGGCCACCGATTGGCGTTGGCCTCCAGAAAGTGCGCGCACGGGAGTGTTCAGATTTCGGAATCGCGGATTCAATCGCCTCATCACGTCACGTGTTGCCGATGCCATGGCAGAGTCGTCGATTGCCCCCCACTTGGTTCGGAGTTCGCGGCCGAGGAACATGTTTCCCGCAGCGTCAATATTGTCGGCGAGAGCGAGTCGCTGATAGATCACCTCTATGCCGTGGCTGCGCGCATCGCGTGGATTGTCGATGATGACCGGCTCGCCGTTCACGAAGATCTGACCGGAGTCCGCAGGGTGGGCGCCGGCGAGAGTGTGCATCAGCGTCGACTTTCCCGCACCATTTCCTCCGACAAGCGCAACGACTTCCCCGGGGTAGAGCGTCAAGTCGACACCGTCCACAGCACGAAGTCCACCGAACGACACGCTGATGTCGCGTAGTTCGACGAGAGGAACGAGTGTCTTGTTGTTGTCGGTCACCGTTCTTCCCCTCTCACTGACGTCCGGTTTGGATGATGATTGCCGCAAGCACGAGCCCTGTGACGAGTGAGATTCCCATCGCTCGTCGACGACCCAATCGAAGCGCGGCGTCGATGGCAACTGCGGTGACGAGCACGATTCCGACGACGATGTCCTGTGAAGGCGAGTCGATTCGCAACAGCACCATTCCTGACCGCAATGATTGCATGACCACGGCGCCCAGCACCGCACCGGTGATTGTGCCGATGCCACCGGCAAAGGAGGTTCCTCCGATCACGGCAGCGGAAATGACGTCGAGTTCGTTCTGAATGCCGAGGTTCGTCACGGCTGCGTCCAGTCGAGCCGTCTGGATGGCCGCGCTCACCGCACACAGCACGCCCATCAAAACGAACGTCTTCATGATGGTTCGTCGGGTGTCGATGCCTCCCAGTTCGGCTGCCTCCGGATTGCCGCCGATTGCATACACATAACGACCGAAGCGCCTGCGGCGCGACAGGTGCACCATGGCAATGGTCACGGCGATGAGAATGACGACGGGGTAGGCAACTCCCGTCGGCGTCATGGTGATCGGAGACTCTTAGCCGACTCCCACATACGCGACACCGAGCAGGATCACCGCGCACCCGAAGACGGCGATACCCACATCGACGGGAAGGGGTCGCAGAGCGAGGTCGTACCGTTTGCGACGACGGCGGGAGAACCAGATGGTGGCGCACGTCGCCACGCATCCGAGAGCTCCGAACACCCAACTCTTCCATTCCCCGAGCGATCCGTTCGGACCGCCTCCGACCAACCGGAACGTCTCGTCGAGCGGGGAGAGAGTCTGACCCTGTTCTCCCATGCGAAAGATCAGCCCACGCCAGACGAGAAAGCCCCCGAGAGTCACGATGAATGCGGGCACACCTCCGTAGGCGATGACCGACCCCTGCACGGCGCCGAGCAGCGCGCCGAGCGCGACTCCCACGGCGATGGCGACGATCCATGTGTACCACTGGCCGAAACCGAGCCCGAAGGTGTCGGGAATCCAGCGGGTCTGCACCATGGCCATGACGTAGCCGAGGAAGCCGAGGAGCGATCCGACGGAGAGGTCGATGTTGCGCGAGACGATGATGAGCACCATCCCCGTGGCCATGATCGCAATCGACGTGCTCTGGACGGACAGGTTCCAGAGATTTCGCGATGTGAGGAAGTCGCCCCCCGAGAGGATGTGGAACGCCACCCAGATCACGGCGAGGACTCCGACCATTCCTGCAAGCCGGGTGTCGATCTCGGTCGAGGCGAGAAGCTCGCGCCAGTTGCGGCGTCGGCTGTGTTGGTCGCCCCTGGGCTGCGTCTCTTGGTGAATGTCTGTCACGCTCAGTTCTCCGGTTGATCGTTCTGTTCGAAAGTAGCCGTAAAGAGAACGTGCCCCCCACCCGGAGGGGTGGAGGGCACGTCTCGAATCACGTGTGGCTCGGCCCGATCACGGGCAGGCGGCCACCGAACCGGCGGTGACGCCCTGGCAGACGTTCTCCTGTGTCGTCCAACCCGCCTCGATGACGACATCCAGGTTCTCCTGGGTGATCGGCAGCGGGGTGAGGAAGATGGACGAGATGGAGTTTCCACCCGGCGTGGTGAACGGCGATGCACCCGAGATGGCGGAGGCATCGGGGTTCGCGCACAGCGCAATTGCCGCTTCGCCGGCAGACGTGCCGAGCTCACGAGCGTCCTTCCAGACAGTGAGCGCCTGCGTTCCGAGAGCCACACGGTTCAGTGCGGCCTGCTCGGCGTCCTGACCGGAGACTGGCACCTTGCCAGCGAGACCCTGTGCCTCGAGGGCAGCGATCACGCCACCGGCCATACCGTCGTTCTGCGCGAGAACGGCATCGACCTCATTGCCTTCTGCGGTGAGCACCTGTTCCATCGTCGCCTGAGCGTTCTTCGGATCCCAGTTGTCGGTGTAGGTCTCGCTCACGATCGTGATGTCTCCGGCGGCAACAGCGGCTCCGATGACCTCTTCCATACCTTCACGCAGGAAGTCGGAGTTGGCGTCGGCCTTGTTGCCCTTCACGATGACGTACTTGCCTGTCGGTACCCGCTTGAAGATCTCCTCGGCCTCGAGCTTGCCCACGCCCTTGTTGTCGAACGTGATGTAGAGCGCCTTCGGGTCCTCGATGAGACGGTCGTACGCGATGACCGGGACTCCGGCCTCGATCGCACTGGTCACGGCCGGCTTGATGGCAGTGCCGTCCTGCGCGAGCACGATGAGCACCTTGGCTCCCTGGGAGATGAGATTCTCCAGGTTGCTCGCCTGTGTCTCGGCGGATGATTTCGCGTCGTTCGAGATGTAGGTTCCTCCGGCAGCCTCGATGGCAGCCTGAATGGCGGGTTCATCCCACTTCGCCCAACGCTCTTCCTGATAGTTGTTCCACGACACGCCAACGGTGCAACCGCCGTCGCCCGAGGCCTCACCGGCATCGGAGTTCGAGTCGTCGGAACCTCCGCACGCACCGAGCACGATCGCACTCGCCGCGAACAAAGATGCAAGATGTCTTGCCCTCATGTCTTCCCCCTGTTAGGTCTGCTCGATTAGCAGAGCACCAACTTTATCACGGCACTTGGAACTGATGATCTGACTGTCGGCCGGACGTCCCGCCGACGTCCCGTGCGCCGGTTAGCGTCGCAAGTCGTGAGCCCCCGTGCATCCCGGTCGGTTGGAGCCATCGGGCTCGTGTTCTTCGCGAACGGTGCGTCGTTCGCCAATTGGCTGCCCCGGGTCGACGAGGTTCGCGACGCATTGGGTGTCGGCAACCGCGACCTCGGGATCGCCCTGCTCGGCGGGGGACTCGGAGGGATCCTCGGCTCGCTCCTCTCCGCTCGACTGTTGCGCCCGGGAGAGGTGTTGCGCGTGTTGCGGCGATCAGCCGTCGCTCTTGCTCTCGCATTCCCTCTCATTGCCGTGGTGCCCAATTCGTCTGCCTTATTGGTCCTGCTGACGTTTCTCGGGCTCTCCGACGTCCTGTGCGACACCGCCATGAACGCGGAAGCGGCAGCGGTGCAGGCCACCACCGAAAAATCGATCATGCAGCGCATCCACGGCATGTGGAGCGTCGGATTCGTCTCGGGGAGTCTGGTTGGGTGGGTCGCGTCCGCCCTCGAGATACCCCTGGGAATCCACCTCGTCGCGGTCTCGGCAGTGTTGCTCGTGGTGTCGGTCGGATCGGTCTCGTCGCTCGCGTCGGCAGCAGTCGATGATTCGACAGCCGTCCACCCCCCTGCTCATGATCGGGAGAGCACCCCGCGTCGCGTCACCTCTGCCCTCGTTGCCATTCCCCTGCTCGCGCTCGGTGCGGCTGCCTTGGAGAACACGCCCAATGAATGGAGTGCGATCGCCTTGCGTGACGCCCTCGATGCAGGATGGCTCAAAGGAGCAGGGCCGGTCGTGTTCGCTGCGGCCATGCTCTTCGGCCGCTTCCGCGGCGACCGACTGATCGATGGACTCGGAACAGTGAGAGTGATGATCGGGTCTGTTGCGTCGGTGGGAGCAGGGGTGGGCACGATCGTGCTCGCGCCACATGCCGTCGTCGCTCTCGTCGGGTTCGCGCTCTGGGGACTGGGGGTGAGCGTCATGTTCCCCCAGGTGTACCTCATGGCAGCGAACGCGAATCCCGATCGACCAGGGGCTGGTCTGGCCGCGATGACTCTCGCGCAGCGCGGGGGATTCATGGCCACGACTGCATCGGTGGGCGCGCTGTCCGCCTCCACGAGTTTCGACATCGCATTCATGACCGTGTACGTGGCAGCTTCCGTGTTGTGGCTGGGCGGCCTCGCGTGGTCTCATGGTTCGAGACGAACTCGGAGGGGAGTGGTGTCGAGATGAAGTTCCGCTGGGGTATCGCGGGGACCGGACGAATCGCACGCGATTTCGTGCGTGATTTCGCACACGTCGAGGGTTCATCGATCGTTGCGGTCGGCAGCCGCCACCTCGACAGCGCAGCCGCATTCGCAGCGAAACTTTCGGTCCCGCGGGCCCATGGTTCCATCGGTGACCTCGCTGCCGACCCGGAAGTCGACATCGTGTACGTGGCCGGGATCCACCCCGTTCACCGCTCACAGGCGATCGAGTTCATGCGCGCCGGCAAGCACGTGCTCGTGGAAAAGCCGATGGCGATGAACTCCACAGAGGTCGAAGACATCGTCGCCGTGTCGCGTGAGACGGGGCGATTCGCGATGGAGGCGATGTGGACGCGATTCAATCCTCTCCATGTCGAGCTCAAGCGACGTCTCGACTCGGGAGAGTTCGGTCGCATCGTGTCGATCGACAGCGACTTCTCCTTTGCTGCGCCGCGGGACCCTGCGCATCGTCTGTTCGATCCCGCCAAAGGGGGCGGTGCTCTGCTCGACGTGGGTATCTATCCGATCACCCTGGCGTGGTGGTTGCTCGGTCGACCCGATGACGTGTCTGTCGACGGTCGCATCGGACCAACGGGCGTCGACGAGGAGGTGTCGATGCGAATGCGGTGGCGCAACGATGCCGTGGCACACCTCACGTGCGGTTCGACTCGTGACGGAGAGCGCACCTCGACGATCGAGTGCGAGTCGGCCACACTGCACATTCCCGCCCCTGCTCACTCATCTGCGACAGCGGAGATCCGCTCGGCGAACGGTGTGGAGAATCTGCAGTGTGCTCCCCCCGGTCTTCACCACCAGGTCGCTGAGGTGCACCGGTGCGTCGGTGCTGGACTCACCGAGAGTCCCCGGATGAGCCACGGCGACAGCATGGCGATCAGCACTTTCATGGACGACGTTCTTCGTTCGTTGCACTCTATCTGACCCCAGCGGAATCGGCAGGTACGGTTGGAGCCATGACTCAGGAAATCGCACCATTGCCGACGCCGGCCGACAAATTTTCGTTTGGAATGTGGACGATCGGATGGCAGGCGCGTGACCCTTTCGGTGATCCCACACGGCCGCCACTCGACCCTCTCCACGCAGTGGACAAGCTGGCTGAGCTCGGCGCGTGGGGCATCACATTCCACGACGACGATCTCGTTCCTTTCGGGACAGCTCCTTCGCAGCGCGACGCGATCATCGCGCGTTTCAAGGAGCGACTCGATTCGACGGGGATCTGCGTGCCGATGATCACCACCAACCTCTTCTCCCATCCCGTGTTCAAGGACGGCGGCTTCACGAGCAACAATCGAGACGTCAGGCGGTACGCGTTGCGCAAAGTGCTGCGAAACGTCGAACTCGCTGCGGACCTGGGTGCGCAGACGTTCGTGCTCTGGGGCGGGCGCGAGGGAGCCGAGTACGACCATGCCAAGGATGTGCGCGCAGCCCTCGATCGGTACGCCGAAGCGATGAACACTCTCACGTCGTTCGTGATCGAGCGGGGCTACGACATTCGGTTCGCCATCGAACCCAAGCCCAACGAGCCGCGTGGAGACATCCTGTTGCCCACTATTGGTCATGCCATCGCCTTCATCGAGCGTCTCGAACACTCACACCTCGTCGGTCTGAACCCCGAGGTGGGACACGAACAGATGGCGGGTTTGAACTTCACCTCCGGCATCGCCCAGGCGATGTGGCAAGGGAAGTTGTTCCACATCGACTTGAACGGCCAGCGCGGCATCAAGTACGACCAGGACCTGGTGTTCGGCCATGGCGATCTCATCAACGCATTCAGCCTCGTCGATCTCCTGGAGTTCGGGGGCATCGGCGGAGCACCTGCGTACGAAGGACCGAGGCATTTCGACTACAAGCCATCACGTACCGAGGACATGGACGGTGTGTGGCATTCCGCCGCTGCCAACATGCGCATGTACTTGCTGCTCAAGAAGCGCGCAGCGGCATTTCGTGCGGACCCCGAGGTACACGACGCGCTCGAGGCAGCACGAGTACACGAACTGTCGCAGCCCACGCTCGCACCTGGTGAGTCGTGGTCGGACATCGTTGCGAACGAATCGATCGGTGCTTTCGACGTCGACGCAGCTGGAGCCAAGGGCTACGGCTTCGTGCGTCTGCACCAGCTCGCAGTCGAGCACCTGATGGGTGCTCGGTGACATGATGCTCGTCGCGGGGGTGGACTCCTCGACGCAGTCATGCAAGATCGTTGTCCGCGACGCGGTGTCAGGTGATTTGGTTCGACACGGTTCGGCGGAGCACCCCGATGGGACCGAGGTCGATCCAGCCGAATGGGTACGGGCACTCGAGGTCGCCGTCGCGGCAGCGGGAGGGCTCGACGACGTGGCGGCGATGTCGGTGGCAGGACAGCAGCATGGAGCGGTCTGTCTCGACGAAGACGGCAATGTGGTGCGGCCTGCACTGCTGTGGAACGACACTCGCTCGGCCGGGTGTGCAACGGCGCTCGTCGAAGAATTGGGAGCTGCGACATGGGTGGAGGCGACCGGGTCGGTACCGGTGGCGTCGTTCACGGTGACGAAGTTGCGATGGATCGCCGAGAACGAACCTCATATGGCAAAACGAATTGCTGCGGTCTGCCTCCCTCACGACTACCTCATGTGGGTGCTTCGCGGGACGAACGATCTCGACGACCTCGTCACCGACCGATCCGATGCGTCGGGGACGGGTTACTTCGACCCCGCAGCGGGGGTTTACCGCCGAGATCTGGTCCGTCGGGCTCTCGGCCACGACGTGGTCCTTCCGCGCGTGCTCGGACCGACGGACGCGGTGGAGTGGGGTCAGCGTTTGATGGGACCCGGGGCAGGGGACAACGCAGCGTCCGCACTCGGCGCGGACACCGGTGCCGAGGTCATGGTGTCTCTCGGGACATCCGGGACAGCGTTCGTGCGCAGTGCCGTACCTGCTCGCGACGCCACTGGCAGGGTCGCCGGATTCGCGGACGCGACGGGCCTGTTCCTTCCGTTGGTGTGCACGTTGAACGCCGCTCGCGTCCTCGACCGAGCAGCCGCAATGTTGGGTGTCGATCACGTGCAACTTTCCGACCTTGCGCTTTCGGCGCCCGCTGGAGCGGACGGACTGGTGCTCGTTCCGTACCTCGCCGGCGAACGCACCCCGAATCTGCCCGACGCGACGGGAACGCTGATGGGGATGACATCGGCGAACACGACTCCTGCACATGTGGCGCGTGCGGCAGTCGAAGGGATGTTGTGCGGACTGGCTGATGCACTCGATGCTCTTGCAGAGCACGGGGCGGAGGTGACGCGCGTGCGGCTCGTCGGAGGTGCAGCAGCATCACCCGCCGTGCGCACCGTTGCAGCTGCAGTGTTCGGAGTCGGGGTGACCGTTCCACCACCCGGTGAGTACGTGGCAGATGGTGCAGCTCGCCAGGCAGCGAGCGCGCTCACGGGGCAGTTCCCGCAGTGGGCACTCGATGGACCGTGCAGTGAGTATGTTTCGGACGCCACTCCTCACGTCCGACAGCGCTACTCGGAGGCGCGCGGACACTGGTTGTCAGCGTCGACGAGCTGACGGAAATCGGTCGGCTCCGATGAGTTGCCCCGCAGCGATGCTCATCGGATTGTCGAGTACGGCGCCGGTGCAGTCCGCGAGGCGTGTCATCATCTCGAAGTTCGCCACGACCGCAGCTGCGTCGATCACT
>Ga0129333_10002373_pt1 | contig 17489 bp, 9 predicted proteins | sample CPB6_08_DNA_FD_94474 | JGI IMG/M metagenome (GOLD analysis project Ga0129333, IMG submission 94474) | Freshwater to marine salinity gradient microbial communities from Chesapeake Bay, USA - CPBay_Sum_0.6_0.8_DNA | ecosystem: Environmental > Aquatic > Marine > Coastal | place: USA: Chesapeake Bay...
CCCCTATCGTTAACAACAGGTGCGCCTTTGTATGCAGTATTATCTTCACCAAGTTCACCAAATCGAGGATTGGTAGCAAAACTATCTTCCGCCTGTAAACTTGCTTGGTCGTTCCTGTTTTTAGGTTGCGCTTCGGGTATAAAGAAGTTTGGGTTTCTGATTCCACCTGTGTGTGATGGCTGAACAGTTTCAGCCTCTACAAGTTTGTATCTAAAAGGAACAACTACTCCACCTCCACCCGGCTCGCTTGTAAACCTAACCTCGCCACCCTGCTCGGAAAGTATTCCTTGCCCTTTTTCGTTTCGTGTATAGGTTACACCATCAGCCGTATATTTTCCTTTTGCCCTTCTTTCGGCGGCAAGACCCGACACCAATGCTTCTGTTTCCTCGTCAAGGGCAACAGTTGCTTCGGGTGATGTTACTTCTTCTTTACTCGCTTTGGGAGCTTCTTTCCCTTGCTTGCCTTGTCCCATTCCTTCACCGACACCCCCTGCTTTTCCAGCTTCTCCTTGTTGGCGTGAAAGTACCCTTGCTGCGCTTTGCTCTTGTATGGCATCTTGTATTGATTTTATGGTTGGTACGTTTTTAATAACCCCCTGTGCAATAAACTCATCTAGGAGTCCATTGTGCAGTTGCTCGGCAAACTCTTGAAAATTAAGTGCTTGCCCCTTGTATTTAACCTCACAAGCCATTAGAATAATTTTTTCTCTAAAGTAAGAAGTTCAAATTTGCTCATCACGTTAACCCCCTGCAACATATTCAATTTGTCGCTATATTCAGCAACGGACTTTGTTTGTATATCCGTATACGTTTTAAGGAAGTTAAATGTGGAAACAGCCCCTTTGCCTAATACTTCATCGGCCGTATCGTTGTATTCATTCCATAGGTTGTATTCAAGCTCGTATGCTTTTATTAAAACCTCAAAAAGGCTACTGAAAACTATTTGTGGCTTTTCAACAACAGGAAGCTCTACATCAATATTCCAATCGACAAGGTAGGTTTCAATCCCCTTTGCGTGAACAAGTTCATCGTTGGACTCGGCTGCAAAAAATTCAGCAGCCTTTTCAAAGCCTACGTTCTTGCACCAATTGGATGCGGCTCTGTAAAAGTAGAAAGCCTTGTATTCATCGGCAAGTCTAGGCATAAGGAAGCCTACAATTTTTGCATCAAGTTTCTTTGGAAACTCAGGTAAAACCATTAAAGGGGATTCTATAATCATCTTATGGACAGTCTTTAGATTTTGTAATTACTCCTTCTGCTTCAAGTTGTGCAAATATAGTCTTTATATTGTCAAAAATGTTTTTTACCGTTGGCATTTTTTCTAAATTTTGCCTATATTCTTTTGCGGCTTCACGTTTTTCTGAACGCTTTGTGGCTTCGTTTATGGCGTAAAAGTTTGCAACGGCATTGTCAATTATTGACCTTACTTCTTCTTCTTTGGGACGCAGTTCGGGACTTGTTTTCCGTTCTTCGGTTTCAGTCCGTATGCCTGATACCCCTTCTGGCAGGGGTTTGCCATTTTCTTTTTGGGTGATTTTTTCATTTGGTTTGCTTAATAATTGTTCTACTGCTTTTACTCTTTCTTTTGGAACTTCAATTGGAACTTCTGTTATTCCTAATTCTTTTGCAGCCAACACCCTATGCCTTCCGTCCTCAAAAGATATTTTACCATTAGCGTCAATATCAACAACACTTGGCTCAAAAGATACTTTCGTATTCATTCTTTCGCCTGTTTTTGGATTAATTGCCCTTTGGTCTTTTATGTAATTTTTAATAAACTCTTTAGCTTTTTCTACTCTGCCCTTAATTCTATTTTCTTCTTTTTGTATGTCGTACGAAGGCTGGTCTTTTGCGTGTTTTTGCAATAAAGCATCAACAGAAACAAATATTACTTCATTACTTTCTGGACGCCTCATTTTTAATTCTACATCCCTTAAACTTGCCCCTACACCACTTTCTTGAGGGGTGGCTGCATTTGTTAAAGAGGGGGCTGTTACACCCCCTTGTTCCGTTACATTTTCTTCTTGCCCGCTTGTGCCATTTTCTGCATCTTGGCTTTGCCGTAGGCTTTCATCCCCGCTGATGCCGCGATTTTCTTCGCTGACTCCTTGGACTTGCCCTGTTTCTCCAACTTGTTGGTTAGGTTCTTGAAGCGTTCCCCGCTCCCCAATTTTGGTTTTTTGTTCATTTTGTGGTTTATTTGAGGTTAATAATTGTTCTACTGCTTTTGTTAGTTCTTTTTCTTGTGCTGTTTGTTCGCTTTCTGGCTTGACTTTGGCTTTTGCGTATTCAGCCGCAATTTTGTTTTTCTTAATTGCATTAGACCTTTCTCCTGTCAATTCTGCCAACTCTAATTTCTTTTCATTTGGTAATGTTTCTATTATAGGAGCAATAATTTCTACTGTTTTTATTATTTTGTTTGCTTCTGATAAATTGCTATTATTAACATCCTCCAACGCTTTCGCCGCGCTTTCAACGTCCTTTAGCGCAGGGATTACTTCTTCTTGACCTTTAGGTGTATATTGATACTTGTTCTCGCCAATTTTTTCAAATCCGTTCCTTTCGTAAAAGTTGCCAAGCCTTTCTAAGTCGGTTTCCTCGTCAAGCTCTGTCGTGGCATCCAAAACAACTTTTTTACCAAGCCTGTCCGCTTGCCTTTTAACGCTTTCTAAAACCTTTGTTCCAATACCCTTGTTCCTTTTTTCATTTTTGACAAAAACGGCAGTCAAGCTTAAATCTTCACCTTTTGGTGTTAATAAAACACTTGCATCAGGGTTTTCTTCACTAACAACTCTTGTCGCTTCTTGAGCTATTTCATAGTTGCCTGTTGGGATTCCTGATTGTTTCCTTTCTTCTTGGCTTGGCTCAACGCTCGGAGTAGGCGTTTCTTCAACCGCCAATTCAATTGGTTGTGCCGCCTCGGTTTTGTCAGTTTCAAAAGCAGGCGTTTCTTCAACAACCTCTTGCGCCGTTGCGGGGGCGGCGGGCTGTTGCTTTGCAATCTCCGCTTCGTATTCAGCCTTTGTTAAGTCTATAACGCCTTTGCCATCACCCCTATCAATAGTTCCATACTTTTCGTCTGTTGGAGTGGTGTTTTTCGTGATGATTGGTTGGGATGGTTGTTGAGTTGCTTGAGGCTCTTGTTCTAAAGATTCAAGTTCTTTTAACAAGTCACCAACAACTGCCTTATCTCCACCAACAACTACTCCAATATCGCCATTTTTAATGCTTTCTCTAATATTTGGAAATTGCAAGGCAAACATCATTTCATCAGGCAAGAAAGCGTATTGTTGACCATTACTTAAAGTCATAACAGAAACATTTGCCCCTTTACCTTGTAAAAGATTCACAAATTGAGCCTTTGCTTCATCTGCTTGTTTTTTCAAAACTTCTTTTGCAAGTTCATCCTTTTCAGATTCGTAAGCTTGGGTTGCAGAGACATATTGGTCATAAAGCCTGTATCCAACTAAATTGCCAATTTCAGTTCCTTTTGCTTTGGCCTTTTTGACAACTTCATTATAGGCTTCCATATTTACCATCTTCTCACTAAGCCTATCAAACTCGCTTTCGCTTATTTTCCCACTTGTAAATAAAGTATTTAAAAGCGTTCCTGTAAAATTCTTTCCCTTTTCTCTGTTAATGTTAAACAAATATTGTTCGGGGCTTGTTTCTAAAGAAGCACTTATTGAAGCAGAGTTTAAATAATTGTCAACACTCCTTTCATAATAACTGCTTTTTGCTTTGTTGTAAGCAGAAGAAACAAAAACGGGTGTGCCTCCCATAAGTAATGTTGATGGAGCAACTTGAACGATTGTTTCCTTTAATTTAGGAAGGGTTGCGCCCTCATTGTAAACGTCAATTTGGTCAACGATTCCTTTAATTTCTTTTCCGTTTCTAATGGCTTCCTCGTTTATGTTTTGAGGAAACTCTTGGGCTATTTCTGTGATAGTTTCACCAACTCCACCTGCTAATGTTTTTACAGCAGTTTCTTTTGCCCATTGTCCAAGTGTTTTTCTTGCACCCTTTGCCGTTTCTGCAAAAATCTTTGGAGCAATTTTCTTTCCTAATTGGGTGTAAAATTCACTAATATAAGGTGCGCCTTCAAGCCCATACAATGGTAGAAGATACACTTGCGACCTCCACATATCTTTAGCCGCATTTTCTGCAATAACAGGGTCTTGTGTTTTTTCAAAAACTTCATTTTTAATTGTACCTGCCATATCCGCTGTTTCTGCCGACCACCCTACAACTGCAGTTGTTGCAAGCCTAGAGGTTAAGCCCCAATTTTTTGTAAGGTACGCAGCCCCTGCAGTCAGACCAATACCTGGTATCATCCTTCCTATTATGTTACCTGAGCCAACAATTAATTTATTTGAATCAAGCCAATCTGAAAACTCTTTAGACTCGCCTACGTTTATTGTAAAATTGCTTTCTAATGACTCCCCTATATCATACAATGTTTTATTATCAAACTCAGCTCCGTAGCCTTTCAGACCACCGCCAAGACCCATAAGCAACGAAGCGCCTGCTTGAGATAAAAAATTTAAACCTCTTGCTGCGGCTAGTTTTGCAGCCCCTTGTTCGGTCGAAACATTTTTATATGCCTCTACATAAGCCTTTTTGCGTCTTTCAATAATTTTGTCGCTTACTTTATATTGACCTCCAAGCCTTTTTACCTCTTCTTCAATTTTTTTGTTTGCTTCTTCTACCCTTTTGTTTTCTTGTATTCTATAAGCAGATTTATACCGGGAAGCAACTTCATTTATTTGTTTTTGATAGTCCACAAAAGCATTTTCGTAAACCTTGCTATACTTTTCATTAATTCTTTTTAATACCTCTGCTTTTAGAAACTCTTTTTGTTTCGGACTATTTAATTCTTGATTAGCTTGTTCTACAGTAATCTTATTAGCGTCAACGGCAGCTTGAAGTTCTTTTAATTTTTCGTTTTGTAATGATTCTGCGTAAGAATTAATCTCAGTATCGTTTTCTATTGCTAATTCAATTTCGCTAGTTTTTGTTTTGTATAACGCACCTAGCTCTTCGTACTCAGGTTGATATTCATTTTTTAAAGCGCTATTCTCTATTTCCCTTTGCTTATCGAGATTGGCTTTTATATTTTTTAATTCTTTTGCATTTTCTATCGTTAACGCATACTCCGTTTTTAAGTCAGACTCTGGTGTTGTGCCAAATAATTTATAGTATTCTTTATCAAAACTATCGTTTATTTTAGGCTCTATTTTTTTAAATTCTGCTTGGCCTTTAATCTCGCTTCTTAATTTATAAGCTGCAGGGCTATCTGTTGGTATTCCTATCTTTTCAAAATACGAATCAACCCCATCCCTTATTTTATCAACATCAGCGTCTCCATCTTCCCTTACTAATTTATCCCAACCTCCTAAAGATTTTGCAATTTCTTCTGATTGCTTTTTAATTGTCTTATCTAATTCTTTTGTGCTTAATATGTAATCTTGTTTTGATTTTCCTAAATTTTCTGATAGTTTTTTTATGTAACTATCAGATAGCGCCTCTTTTTTTGCTTGTTCGTATTTGTTTCCTTTCAACGCCTCCTCCATAGAAGGCACTCTAGCGTATTTAAAAATATCACCCAAAAAGTCTGAAGCCTGTTCACCTAAAGTCAATTTATTGGTCGCCGTAATGTCTAATGCGTTTTCAAAAGTATCATTATCTAATTTATACTTTTGATAACTTAAATTGTACTTTTCAAATGCTGTTTTAGAATCTTCTTTTGTTTTTTCGCTTGAACTAAAGAAAGGGCTTTTGCCTTCTTTTATTCTTTGCTCTGCGTGGGCAATTGATTTTTTTACAATTGAATTTCCGATAGCGTCCCTTCCTATTTGTTCTTCCTTTTCAGCCTTGTCGATAATATACTTTTTTTCTTCTTCTGTTAAGGTTGGAACTAAAGTTGGAATATCCATTTCCTTTCCGTTAATAGGAACACCAATGGAGTATTCGGTAACGCTTTTACCGCTTGGAGTTTTAAACTCCCCCAAGAAGCCTATATCTTTTTTTGTTCCATCAGGACGAAGGTTTTCATCCTTTTGTGCAACAGGTTTTATAGCTTTTTGCTGAAATGGTGTAACAAGCGGAGTGGGCGCAGTTGGTTTTTTTATACCTAAAGCCTCTTGATAGCTACTGCTTCCAATAGAAGGGGTTTCGGATGCCCCAACTTTGCCACCAGTCGGCGAAGTGGGTTGCGATTGTCCTTTTTTTTTTACAATATCTTGTTCGGTAAGGTCTGAAAAAGGGTCTTTGTTGTTACCTACAACAATATCCGCATCTGTTAAATCAGCAAAGGGGTCTTTATCTTCGGCCATTATTCAGGTTTTATTATTGCGTTAGGGTACTCTTTTAATTTTTTATCAACGTAATCCTTGCTAAGCCCTGTTTTCGTAACTCCATTAATTGTAATAGAATATGATTTAGCTACTTTTGCCTCACCCTTCGGCTTTTCAGCAGCAGGCTTTCCGCCGCTTGAAGGTGGAGTTAATTTAGAATTATAATCTCTCGCCAATTCCTTCATATCAAAAATGTTCTTCATAACGCTTTCCTTTTCTGATTGGGCAAGTTTATCCCAAACTGCGTCTTTTACTTGATTTATTGGGATATACAAATCTTTTGTTATCGATTCCTTGCCTCTGCTTCCTGCACTAATTTCCTTCGTTCCTTGGCCTATTGCAAAAACCTTATACTCATATTTGCCATTTAATCTTTCATCATTAAGATTCAAGTCGTCAACAATTTCTCCCGAAACGTCAACCCCGCCTTTCCTTGTAACGCCCTTTTTATATACAGGCAATAAAGCAACTTTACTTAAAGCAACCTCAAACAGCTTGTTATCCTTAAAATCGGCATCGTTATTTAATGTTTTACCATTTTCAAGGCCATATGAAACTGATGGCTGAACAAGCGTTGTTGGCATTGCAGTAGAAAAGGTAATTTGAGCGGGCGAGGTAACAGAAGATTGGGCTGTCATTGTTCCTCCCCCTTGTTTTTCCGTAGTCATACCAAAATCCACTCTGCTAGGTGTTGGCTTTGTTATGGAAGAAGCATACCCCAATCCATAACCCCCACCTTGCGGAGCTGGTTTTTTGTTTTCCTTTAAATAAGATGCAAGTGCTTTTTCAACTTGCGCCATTCCTTCGGGTGTTGAAGCGTCAACGCCAATTTCATCTGCAATATCTTTTAGCTTCTTGGGGTTATTTGTTACTGTTTTAATAACAAATTCCTTTTGTGGATAAGACTCTTCCCTTAAGTTAACTTGCCTTTGCAAGTTTTCAACCTCTTGAGCCCAATCATTAAGCCTATAAGGTGCAACTTTAGGGGTTACCATATCCAACTCGCCGCCTTTATATTGTTTAAATGCTTCAGATAATTCCGCCCTTTTAGCAGGGTCTTTTTCAACTCGCAAAGCATCAAGTATTTTTCTATTTTCAGTAGGGGTAATATCAAAGTCTCCTTTTTGTTTAAGTTGCCTTTGAGCGTCATCCGCCTTTTGTATATCAGAACTTAGAGCTTCATACTCGGTTCTAAGCGTATTTAACCTTCGAATATCTTCTGCAATGGCGGTATTGTATGGAAACGCTCTTGGGTTGTCTTGATAAGCAGCAACCATATTTTTACCCAAATTATCCGATAAACTCTTTAACTCATCGTGGTAAGCTGGGTCAACCTTGCTTAAATCAAGCTTTGCATATTTATACGCTTCATCAAAAGCCTTTTTCCCCTCTTCCTGCAACTTCATCTTGTTCTCCATTTCTTTCATACGTCGAGCGTAGCCAGCTTTGGCAATTTCAGAAACAAGTTGAACCCCCGTATTATCTCTCGGCAGTATCGCAGGTTGAGCGTATGGTGATATAACGTATGCCATTTAATTAAAATCCTTTATTGCCTGAAAATCCTCCTATATCGTAAGGGTTAGATGCCGTTGTTGTTGTTGACGATTGTTGATAAGGGTCGGGTGTTTTGAATTTTGGGTCAGTTTTACCTGCGCCAGCCGTAAACGCACCAAGAACTGTGTTTTTAATATCAGTTATCCCTGTTGCAACATTTTGCGCTCCCGCAGCAGCAATAGCATTTGCAGCAGCCATTTGCCTATCAAACCTTTCTTGGTTTATGTTTTTCTGTTGTTGCAGCGTTTGATATACGTTAAACAATGTCTGAACATTTGACCTTTTTAATTCTGCACCCTTAGCCGCCATTGCAGCATTTGCTTTTTGCATTTGCAATGCTTGGGTCGCACCCATCGCTTGAGCAAGATTCCCTCCCGCCATATTGCGTTGAGCATTAAAGGCGGCATTTGAGGCATAAAGCTGTTCGCGTATATACGCCTCTATTTCTTGCTGACTAAAATCTCTCCTTGCCATTTCTTCTGCAACACCTTGCATCTTTAAATATTCGGGAGATAAAGGACTAACGCCTTGAGCTTCCAAAGCCTTCATAGCTTTTTTGCCTTTATCAACTTGATAAGCACCGATTATTAATTCAGTTAATCCCATTGTTTTACTTATTTGAGTTTCTTGGACTAAATTTAAACCTTATCATCAAATCAGTTAAATATTGTCTTGTTCTTTTTTCAAAATACATTTTAATTTTTACATATTGACCAAAAATAGCAGAAGTATCTTGGTCGTTTTGACCAACATACGGAGGCGTATTAGAGTCATTTTTTACAGCAGTAAAGAACAAATCCTCCCTTTCTTCAACATCCGAAGCCAACATATAAGTTTGATTCTTTTTTGTAAAAAGTTCAAATTTAAAAGGTTTTATCAAACTATTTACACGAAGGGCTAAATAATGTTTAATATCCTGCGCTTGTGAGTTGAAAACAAGTTCTATAAAACCATCAGCATAAAGCCCTTCACCTGTTCTGTAATCATACCAAACGCCTTTTTCACCATTGTCTTGCTCGTAAATATCTTGTTCATACTGCAAGTTAAAACTAACCCTTGGGTCGCCTGTAAGAACGGTATTTCTAAATGGCATATAGATTTTAGGTTTTGGAGTGCCAAAGGTACTAAATCCATTCTTTAGTTCGTTAAATTCTAACGTCCAAACATTATAAACCCTATTGTCGGACAAAGGTAACTGAACCCAATAGTCTTGCCAATCAGCACCACTTAATGGCTTGTTGGATAAAGAACCATTGTTTGCTTGTATACATTCAAAAAACGCAGGCAACTGTTCCCATCCTGCATCTGTATTGTTGTCACCAAACCAAACTATGTCGCCAACTTGATAAGGTAGTGTTACAAACCATATCGGCTTTGTTGGATTAACTGCCCTTGCAGTCCAAATGGCAACCTTTCTTTTTTCATTCCAAACCCCTGCAATACCATACTTCCAAGCGGGAGTATCAACACCATCCAAAAAGCGTGTATTATTGCGTATAAAGCTGTCAATATTGTTTTCAAGAGAAATGTTCCTTGTGCCATCTCCAGCGTATCTGATGATTGCTTTTGAGGTCAAATCAAATATGTAAACAACTTCTTGCCCTCCAACGCTTTTGCCTTTTATAAAAGACCATTTGTTTCTTGAACCATAGGCAGAAAGTTCGATTGGTGGACGAGAAAGAACACTTCCATCGCCAATTGCAATTGAAGTTGAGTTTCCTGTAACTTGTAGCTCGCCCCTTGTGTTGAAGAAGTATTTAAGCCATTTTTTGACTTGCTGTATAAACAATTCACCATTAACCTTTTCGTGATTGGTTATTTCTCCATCAGTTAAAGGAACATCAAGAAAGTCAAGAGGCTGAAAGTCTCTATAACCATCGTATGTTCCGTTTTGAGGTTTTAAAGCGGAGTAAACAGTTCGGGATGGGGCGGCATAGTCCCGAACATCAGTTGAGTAGCCTAATTTTTGTTTAACACTTGTCCAATAATCATAGGTAGGGTCATATACAGGACGAGCAGACTTTTGAGGGCTTAACCACCCTCCGTAATTTGAAATAGGAAATTGAGCATCGCCATCGCCATTCACGTCCCTAATCATTCTTGCGTTGTGCCTATTTTGTGAATAGTAAATTAAAGCTCCGCCTCCGCCAACCCAATAAGTCGTGTCAACAAAACCAGTTTGGTCGGTTGAAACAGGTATTCTTACTTTGTGAAAATACTTTTGATTGTAAACATCTCCGCCATAAACTTGAAAAATATTTGTAGGAAATTGTTGATTAGCAAATGATAAAAATTGTTGCACGTTTAAAGAAAATCCCGTATAATAACTTACTGTTTGCTTGAAGCTTCCGTATTTATTTGCTTCGGGATTATTTATATCGTAAGCTTTTGGCCTGTAATATTGACCATAGCAAATTGTATCTAAATAACCGTTTTGTATAGGGTCGCTACCCCAAGTCCATAAGGGTTGATTTAAGTCAAAAAACCAAGAAGGTGCAAGGTCAAAATTTGTTGTACCCTTATTCGGCTGAGAAGGGTCTACAATATAAACTTGCTTCTTTACATAATTAGGAAAACCTTGGTTTGTGTACACTCCGCCTTTTTCAACAAAACCAGCACCCGTAAAATTTTGCATTATGTTAGGGTATTGTGGCCTTTGAAGCCAAGCAAGTTCCATTGCTGTATCTAAATGCCAAGGGTTTTTACCTCCGCTTTCAATTTTACCTAAACCGTTTGAACTTCTTATGAAGCTCATTGGCCCATAATTTAAAATAATATCAGAAGCGAAATACCTGTCAACATTATTGCCCACCATATCGTGGTCGGGGCTATAAAAAGCACATTGAGCCGTATATTTTTCGTAGTCAGCTCCGCCTGTTCCTTGGGCAGGATAAGAAGTATAATCTCCCGAATTGTAAGCCTCTTGGTCGGTTGACCCCCCGCTTTGATATGGATGACTTCCTTGTGCATCAAAAAAATCGGTCAATAAACCACCATCGCCATGCCCAAATTTATATTCAGGAACATCTATTCTGCCCGAAACAGATGGAACTAAAACTCCTGTATAAAGTATTTCGGGAACACAATCTGCTCTAAATATATAAATCTCATCAAACAACTCATAAAATGGTTTACCATCAATTTGAAAGGCAAGGTCGAATCCGCTAAACTCAACACCATAGCTATACACCATTAAATTATTCCATCCATAATTCTGCGGAAGGTTGCCCGATGGAGCAACGGCAGTAGCCCAATAAGAAGTCAAGCCAACTGAAAAAACATTACCAGCATTAACCCATCCGTTTAAATTAAAGGTATCAGAAGAAATAACACTAACTGTAAAATATGCACCGACATCTATCCCATTTGCAACAGCACCCGCTCCTGTAAAATTTGCTACAAACACAGTATCCCCCGTTTGTAGTCCGTGTCCTGCGTAATATATTTGCCCATAATTATAAATCAATGGAGAACCAGGCAAAGCTCCGCTATCGTAGGCAAATATTACATTTTGAAAGCCTATCGAACCTGCTCCGCTTGCAGGGACAACAATATCAGCATCCGCAACCGTAGCAACCCTTCTATTTACTGTAATAGGCAAACCAAGGGCATTTTCATTTACACCCCTATTGTTTACACAAATGTCATCAATCCAAAAAGCAGAAGTAAGTTGGCCATTATCTTTTCTTTTGCAAACAGCCATAAACCTATATGTTTCATTCAACATAAGGCTCATATTTGAATTTACATTTGAAGGATTTTGATATTCTCCATAGGTTAAATTAGCTTTTGAAGGATAGCATAGATTGCCAATAGAGTTTGAATTATACTGAATATCAAATCTACTGAAAAAATTTCCACTATCATTTATCGTTTGCCTTATGATACTATGTTTCCAAGTTTTAAAAAACTCCGACAAGTCAAGCTCTTCGTATAAAGTAACATTTGTGTTGACCATTCTATTGTCAATCACTTGATTGCTTTTTACGGTTTTATAAATCTCTGTAATATATTGAAGTTCTGTTGAATCAATTCCAAACGAACCTGCCTCGTTACCTGTATGGCTTACTTTTAACTCAATATCATCTATGCCTAAAGGAAAAATATTTACAACCGTTGCGCTAATTAAACCAAAGCTTGAACTATAAAGAATATCAATAAGTTCAATTTCTTCAAACACACCAGGCGGGATGTTTGTAATTAGCAAGTTGTTTATTTTTGGAGTAACCGTTCCAACTTCCGAACCCAAAGCCAAATTGCTATTTGGTTGAGCGTATACGTTTACAAGTCCTGATGGTAATGATATTTCAGTCTTATTTCTGCCCCCACTTCTTGCCCTTACAACGTACCTATGATTTCCTGCCTTTACTGCACCTCCTGTTGAATCTTGCGAAACAAATTGAACCTTAAAATTAGCAATTACTTGCGAACGTATTTCTTCATTAAGCGTTTGATACTCGTATAGCCCTAAAGGGTTAAAATAAGAAATAAAACCATCTTGAATATATGCACCTTTATAGTACATACACCTTTGTTGGTTGTAATTGTCAGTCCAATAGAAATTTGTACTTCTTATGTTCCTTTCGGTTGGACGACAATCAATTTGTTTTTTTGAAATAAAATTAAACTTTCTTGACCTTATAAGCCTTGTGTATGCATACGAATCTGTTCCTTCCGTATATTGAGCAACTCCAAGCTCGCCTATCGCCTCTGTTCCAATAAGTATTGTTCCACCGCTTGAATTGACCGTCCATTGGCTTCCAATAAGCAAGAATGAAAAAGGACTACCAACGCTATTTTGAGCAAGCCAAGCCCCGTCCATTCCATTGTTTGTTCCGCTAATATAAACGTGTTGTAAACCGATATAGGGATTAGCAAAGGGAACTGTGTTCACGACAATCATTTGCCCTAATTGCTGACTATTTACAACGTCAACTTTCAAAGGCTCATCATCAGTTACACAAGACCAAACAAATAGGTCGTTGTCAATATACGAACTTCCGATTGGTTTAAATATTCCAGGTTTGCCAACAGGCTCTTGAATAATTGTTTGCGGAACTCCATCAATAAGGATATTCCAATCCATTCCAACTTGTGCAAGCCAAATAGAATAAACCCCACCGCTTAGGTTAGATTGAAAAGGAAATGGAGGTGAAGAAGCTGCTACGTTTATTTCAGATATAAATTCGCTTTCAAAATCTAATATAGTTGCCGCTTGGGTTGAAAGATAATAAAAATTAAAACTAAACCAAGGCAGTCCGTTGCTTCTAAATACTGTTGCAGAATGAATATCGTTTGGAATCGTGCTTGAGGGCATATTTATCACAAACTTCTTTACCTGCGGAACAACACTTCCTAACTTAAAGGAAAACTTGTTTCCATATTGGTTTTCAGCACTAACACTTGACCCACCTTCGTCTGTTATGAAAGTAATATCCAAAGCGTTTGAATAATCGCCATCCTTAATCCTTGCTATATCTACATCAAGGTTTAAGTTTCCAAACGGTACAACTGATTGTTCAGGCATCTTAATAAGTCCAAGTTGGTATTGTTGGTGATACAATTAAAGCCGTCATTGCAGCCATAATCTCTCTTCTATATAAGTCAGCATTAAATGCGTTGTCTTCCCCTTTAACAAACCTTTTCTGCGCTCTCCATTCCTGTTGTGCGTCTTGTATCTGAACGGACGCATAGTTCATAGGCTTCTTTAACATAAACCTAAACTTCATATACGCCTTAATAGCTCTAACGTAGTGTTCGTATATGATTAGGTGTCCATTGTCGTCTACGTTAAATCCTAGATATGCAATTACTGCTTTATCAAATCCGTGTCCATTTACAAAGCTCATCTTGCCATTCACTATCTGCATAGCGGTAAAATAGTTTTTGGTGAACCAGCTTGTTTCTCCTGATGGAAAGCCCCACTGGTTGCACCCTTGAGCGTCAAGGAACATTGTATCTGCGTAAATAACCTTTTGGCAATTACCCATTTTTTGGTCATAAAAACGCAGTCCAAGAAACTTATAAAAGCCACAAGGAAGAGGTGTTTGCCCTTCGCAAATATCTATACATTCTTGTTTTTTATATACAAGGGATTGGCAATTTAAGCTACGAACAGCCTCTTCGCCTTCTACCTGTAGAAACAAATCCCATTGGGTTGTATTTTCTATATCGAGTTCTGACTTGGCTTGTTGAACTACCTCGTCCATACTCACTTGTGCATATGTTCCGTGTATCATTGTTTAGGTAGTGTTGCAGGTGTTTCTTTAGTGTCAGGTATAACATCGAGCGGAGTTGTCATAATAACTTTCAACTTATTAACCCACAATTCTTCCATCAAATCAAGAACATCTGTTGTTACAGGGTACTCGTCAACCATTTTGTTGTAGGTAGGCAATTGTAAAGGGTATTGGAATACTCCCCCTACCCTTACCATTTCAATCATTACACCTTTTTGGTGTATGTCAAGGTATGGGTAGACGTATAGACCAATCATTTTATTTGCAGTTACTCTATTGTTTTGATATATTCCTAGCTCTGCTCTTGTTCGTACAACAGAAATGGTGCAGTTGTTTTTTTGACTTCCTGCAAACATTAAACCCTGTACGCTTCCATCAAGACTTAAAAACATAGGGCATTCAAAACGCTGAAAGCAAGGGTCTTCTTGTAAGTCCTCGCTATACTCAAGATTCATTTCTTGAACCCAGTTGGGATGAATTATTTTTGTTTTCTGATATACGGCTTGTATAGCGGTAGCCCTGCAAGTGTCAACAAGGTTTTCAATGTAGGGGGCATCCCACCGACTTTCATCGGTTTGTATACCTGCCGAAGCAAGCCTTACAAATCTTTCATATACTTCGTTTCCTGTCATTGTTGTACTATTTGTGCAGCCGTAGACTGATAAAGTTCGCCATCCCTAATTTGTTGAGCAGCTAACAATGATGCTTGCTCCACCACTAAATAAAGCATTGTTTTATCGTACCACCTTTCAAGGTCAATAACATTGTCTGCAACATCAATCGCTTGTGGAGGCTGTGTTATGTAGTCAACGCTTACTTGTTGGCATTGCAAATTCAAGGGGTGAAAAAGCAACATTGTAGGCGTTAATGCAGTTCCGTTTTGCTGTTCAAACTTAGGGTTGCTTGCAGAAGGTGAACCGTATTGAGTTCCTTTTCTATCGCTGAAATACCTTTGACAAGCCTCGTACCAGTACCTTGATACGCTTGCAGTAAGCGTTGTGTACGTTCCGTTTCCAACCGCAGGGGTTTGAAAGTTTTCGTCAATATATATAGCAAATACGTTGTTCTTAATCTTCTTAGGGTATCTTAGTCCGTTTAGGTTTGTGTTACCAACAGCACCACTAAAGAATAGCTTATCGCCTGTACGAATATTGTTCATACCGCTAAAGGTTACAACAATAGGGCTTGCATTAGTTGCACTAACTACATTTACATTGTACAAAGGCTCGTTAAATTGAGCCGAAACGTGAAGTAGGTGATAGTAGTCAACTATGTTTGGTGTAGCAGTTGCAGTAGGGTCTGTATACAGAATATTAAAAGCTGCAGGAGTGAACGTCCTGTTAACTTTAATAAAGCCCCTTAATTCATCGTACTCACCCTGCTCTGACAGGTTACGATAAATCTTCTCCATAACGTTAATCAAGGCTCTTGCAAATATTCTATTGGCTTTGATATTGTCCCAATAGCCTGTATAGTCCTTGTCAACTTGGAGTTCAAATATATGGTATAGTTCTTGACCTGTCATTGTTGTATATGCAAAAATAAATTATTATTTTATACAATTGTATATTATAATAAAAAAAGAAAGCCGCCCTTTTTACAGACGGCTTTATTGTTGGGGGTTTTGCTTGTATTTAAAGACTATTTAACGCAGCTATAGCCTTTTCGTTTTGATGGCTTTTCATTTTGCCTTCAAGCGTTTCAAGACTTGCTTTTTCGTCATAAGTTATTCCGTACTGTTTCAAGTAGGCTACAACCGTTTTCATCCTTATTTTTTCTGCAACCTTTTCATTCTCCTTTGCCTTGTATGCAGCCTCCTTTCTTAAGGCGCTATTCTCTGGCGAATTTTCGTACTGCTGAATCAAAGACTCTAGTTTAGTTGAAGTCCAAGTATGGTTATAGTGTATGCCTTTTTCAAAACAAACTTTTCTTAGTTCATCCCTTTTGGCTTGCTCTTGTGACGCTTCCTCGTTAGGGTTAGCAACAGCCCTTGCGGTTTTTTCAGGGGTTTCTAAAAGAATGTCAGACTTTCTTACGCTTGGTAAAATATGTTTTTCATACTTTTCCTTGTTTTCCTTACAGTAGTTTATAACGTCAGAAATTACCTTTCCGATTAGTTCTCCACTAATGTAGTAGTAGCCATCCCTTTGCTCAACGATATTGAGCCTAATGGCTTTATTTACTATAACCTCGTAAGCTCTGTCGCTTCCTTTCTGATTCCTTATAAATTGCTCAGGGTCTTTCATTGCAGGACTTGTATCAAAGTCAGCCCATTTAACGAATAAATCGTCATAGGTTTTACCTATAGCGTTTCCACCTTCTGCAAACTCCAAATCCCTTAGCTCTTCAAAAGTTAAATCACTTATGTAGTTGTATACGCTTCCCTTTCCTTTAATAACACCAACACGCTCATTGATTTTATCTGCCTTGTTGATGACCTTGAAGGATGGGGTGTGGAACTTGTAGTTTGTGTTTTCGGGGTTATTGCAATGATTGTGACGGCGTAGGGCAATAATAAAAGCTTCTTTTTTAGAACGCTCATTATCATCGTCCATATCGCTAATCGTAATTTCAAACGGATTGGATAAGTAGTCCTTTTTAAGCTCTAAATTCCATTTTGTTTTGCCGCTTCCTATTTCGGGGGCTTCGTATGAAATTCCGTAATCAGTAAGTAAGTAGATTATTTTTGTGCCGTCCCTGTAGACTCCAGGTATAACGTGCGTTCCTTCGGTTAGTTCAGAAGGGTTGGCTTCTACTATGTATGTGCCAACAGGTAGGATGTTTTTTTCTTTCATTTTGCTTTCTTTTTTTGATTAATAAAAAGGGGGCTATACTTAAACAGCCCCCTATAAGGCTTTCGTTAGGCTAATTTAATTAAGGAGCAGGTACGGCTAAGTAAGCACTTCCACCACCACCCAAGATTCCAGCAGGGCCATTTACGGCAGCTTCAAGAGTTAAGTAGTTGGCAGGTAATACAGCACCTGTTGTTGCGCTTCCTTGGTTAATCCAAAGGATTGCTTGGTTGAAATCTTGTCTTTGGGTATTTAACAAATCGTTGTCGTCTGTATTATACACAAGATTCAATTGAGCGTATTGGTCAGTTGTTACAGGGGCGGTTGATACGCCTGCTGCAACAAGGCTTTGTAATACATCAGCGTATTGACCAAAAGGCTCTTGACCGGGAAGGAATGCTTTTGCTGAGCCAGCGCCTAATGCACCAGAGGCAGAACTACCTACCAAGGCAAAGGTGTTTGCGGACAACCATTGAACTTGGAAAGGAATTCCGTTTACATCGGCTGCGTTTGCTCCTGTAAGACCTGTGATGATTATTTTTTGACCA
>Ga0129333_10002374_pt1 | contig 17487 bp, 14 predicted proteins | sample CPB6_08_DNA_FD_94474 | JGI IMG/M metagenome (GOLD analysis project Ga0129333, IMG submission 94474) | Freshwater to marine salinity gradient microbial communities from Chesapeake Bay, USA - CPBay_Sum_0.6_0.8_DNA | ecosystem: Environmental > Aquatic > Marine > Coastal | place: USA: Chesapeake...
AGTTGTATGGCCGAGTGCTTCCCATCCATCTGGAGCGCGCTGGGATGCGAGGCGACGCGCTAGTGGACTAATTCGGAGAGCCGAAGGTAGGCTCATCGGGCACTTCGGGGCTGTAGCTCAATTGGTAGAGCGCTTGCATGGCATGCAAGAGGTCAGGGGTTCAATTCCCCTCAGCTCCACCACTATGTCCGTCACTCGAGGGGACGGCCTCGCCCTAGACATCCAGTTCAATCACGGATGGGTCAGTTTTTCTGAGCTTGCCGAACTGGTGGTGCTCGCCGAACGTGCGGGCTTCGACACCGTGTGGGTTGCCGATCATCTCTCTGGCGGGTCGATGAACGCGCCGTCGATGCCGGAGTGTTTCACGACTCTCGGAGGACTGGCTGCCATTACGTCCACCATCGGGCTCGGATCATTGGTCGCCAATGCGCAACTGCGTCCTCCCGCGCTTTTGGCCAACGCTGCGGCAACGCTGCAGCAGATGAGCGGTGGGCGTTTCACGCTCGGTATCGGCGCCGGCGCATCACCCGATTCGCCGTTTGCGGGAGAACTCACTGCGGCTGGTCTTTCGATTCCCGTCACACTCGCCGAGCGTCATGCCGCGTTGGTCGATCACCTCGAATCGATGAAGCGAGTGTGGTCACGCGATCGCGACGAACAATTTGCAGGATTTCCGTTGCCGGAACCTCGACCCAAGATCATCGTTGGCGTGAACTCTCCAGAGTTGGCGCGACTTGCGGTACATCATGCAGATGGACTCAATGTGCGAGCGTCACACCCCAAGGTCGACGAGATTCTCGCCATCGCCGAAGGTCGCATTGAATCGTCGGTGTGGGTCGCGTGGGATGCGGGGTTGTTCGATGACAGCGACGAGCGCATTCGACGTTGGTCGGCCAAAGGGGTGCGGCGAATCGTGGCGGTGATGACGGGCAAGCCCGACAAGTCGCTGATTACAGGACGATGTTGATCAGTTTCTTCGGCACCACGATCACTTTTTTCGGCTGAGCATTCCCAATGATCGCGACGATCTTCGGATCGTTGAGCGCCAGTTGTTTGATCGCGTCATCGGACTCGCCGGCATCCACGGTGACTTTTGAGCGGAGCTTGCCGTTCACCTGTACGGGAATCTCGATTGTGTCCTCGACAAGCAATGCCGGGTCAGCTTGCGGAAAGTCCACGTAGGTGACGGTGTCACTGTTGCCGAGACGCTCCCAGAGTTCCTCGCCCACGTGCGGGCAGAGGGGCGCGAGCATCTGCACGAGCGCGGTGGCCACCACGCGAGGTGTAGCCCCGTGTTCGGTGACGTGAGTGGTGAGCGCATTGTTCAACTCGATCAACTTGGCAATCGCGGTATTGAAGCGAAGATTTTGCATGTCGGCAGCCACGCCGGCGATCGCCTTGTGTGTCTCGCGCAACAAGTCGACAGGAGCAGTGTCATCGGAAACGCGTAGCGAACCGGTGTCTTCGTCGACGAGGTTTCGCCACACGCGCTGCAAGAAGCGCTGCATGCCGATCACGTCGCGGGTATTCGACGGCCGCGAGGCTTCCAGGGGTCCAGTCGACATCTCGTACAGACGGAATGTGTCGGCGCCAAACTCGTCGTACATCTCGTCTGGTGTGACGACGTTCTTCAGACTCTTGCCCATCTTGCCGTACTCGCGAGTCACCTTCTCTTCACCGAACCAGTACTCGCCATTTCGTTCAACTACCTCGTTGGCGGGAACCGTCTGACCCCGTGCATCTCGATAGGCGTAGGCCTGGATGTAGCCCTGATTGAAGAGGCGGTGGAATGGCTCGACACTCGAGACGTGGCCGAGGTCGAACAGCACCTTGTGCCAAAAACGTGAGTACAACAAGTGCAGCACGGCATGTTCCACGCCGCCGACGTAGAGGTCGACGCCGCCGGTGTGGCCTTCGTGCTTTGGCCCCATCCAGTAGCGCTCGACTTCCTTGTCAACGAACGACTGGTCGTTGGTGGGGTCGAGGTATCGCAGTTCGTACCAACACGATCCCGCCCACTGCGGCATCACGTTCACCTCGCGGCGGTAACGCTTCTTGCCTTCGCCGAGATCGAGCTCGACATTCACCCACTCCTGCACGCGCGCAAGCGGCGGGATGGGTTGGGTCACATCATCGTTGGGGTCGAGTGCCTGCGGTTTGAAATCGTCGAGTTCGGGTAGGCGTACGGGCAGCAATTCAAGCGGTACGGCTACCGGTGCCTCATGTTCGTCGTAGACGATCGGGAATGGTTCACCCCAGTAGCGCTGACGTGAAAAGAGCCAGTCGCGAAGTTTGTACGTGATCGCTGATGTTCCGTAATCGTTGGACTCGAGCCAGACGTTCATCGAACTCTTGGCCGTGGACATGCTGGTCATTCCGTCGAGGATCAGCGAGTCGTTCTTCGAATTGACGTACGTGCCCTCGCCGACAAACGCCTCGGGCCACGCTGAGCAGTCGAGGGTCGGTTCGACTCCTCGATCCGCAAACCACGCATCAGGTGGTTGCTGGGTGGCCACGATGGGGAGTCCGAACTTGCGGGCGAACTCGAAGTCGCGCTGGTCTCCCGAGGGAACGGCCATGATCGCGCCCGTGCCGTAACCCATCAACACGTAGTCGGCAATCCAGATGGGTATCTGGTTTCCATTCACCGGATTCGTTGCGTAGGCGCCCGTGAACTCGCCCGTCTTGTCTCGTGTGTCGTCTTGTCGATCTGCGTCTTTCAGCGAACGAGCGCGCTCCTGGTAGTCGCGTACAGCCGCACGGTGATCGTCGGTGACGAGTCGTCCAACGAACGGATGCTCGGGTGACAACACCATGAATGTTGCACCGAACAAGGTGTCCGGGCGGGTCGTGAACACTTCTATTTCGCCTGCTGTCGAGGCAAAGCGCACACGCGCTCCCTCGCTGCGACCAATCCAGTTGCGTTGCATCAACTTGATCGGCTCAGGCCAGTCCAATCGGTCGAGATCCTCGATCAAGCGATCGGCATAGGCGGTGATGCGCATGGTCCATTGGCGCATGTTGCGCTTGAAGACGGGGTAGTTGCCGATGTCGCTACGTCCGTCAGCGGTGACTTCTTCGTTGGCGAGGATGGTGCCAAGTCCTGGACACCAGTTGACAGGTGCATCAGACAGATACACGAGACGATGACGATTGAGGATCTCGCCGCGTTCCTTGGGGGAGAGTGACGACCACGGCCCGTTGCCGGTGTCACGCTTTCCGGACTCGAACAAGGCGATCAGTTCGTTGATCGGTCGGGCGCGTCCAACCTGCTCGTCGTACCACGAGTTGAAGATCTGCAGGAAGATCCACTGCGTCCATCGGTAGTAGTCCTCATCGGTGGTGCTCACGCTTCGCCGTTGGTCGTGACCGAGGCCGAGCCTGCGCAGTTGGCGGCGCATGTTGGCAATGTTTGACTCGGTATTGATCCGTGGATGGATTCCGGTGACGATTGCGTGCTGTTCTGCCGGCAATCCGAAACTGTCGTAGCCGAGCGTGTGCAACACATTCATGCCCGTCATCCGCTTGAAGCGGGCGTACACGTCGGTGGCGATGTAGCCAAGCGGGTGGCCGACGTGCAGGCCGGCTCCTGATGGATACGGGAACATGTCCATCACGAACAACTTTTCCCGTGCAGCTACCTGTGCAGGATCGCCGAGTGGGCCGGCTGGGTTGGGCGTATGGAAAGTGCCCCGTTCGTCCCAATGGTCCTGCCACTTGGACTCGATCTGATTGGCGAGCGAAGCGGTGTAACGAAAGGAGGGCACTTTCGTCTGCGGATCGTTGCCCGTGATCGCTGCGCGCTTTGCTGCCATGGTCTCCGTATCGTAGATGGGCGACACGGCGAATCAACGGGAAGGCTGAATCACGATGGGCAAACCTCCACGTCGGTCCTCGAAGAGTCGTCGACACAGTTATCCGCGTGCAGCTCGAATGAGTGAAACCGTTCGCGAGGTGGTGGCCGACGAGTTGATGCGCATCGATGACGATCGACTTGCGTTCGTCACCATCACTGCAGTCGACGTTGACTCGGAGATGAACAGGGGAATCGTGTTCTACGACTCACTCCAGGGTTCGGAGGGCGACGAGCAGATCGTCGAGGCGTTGAACGAGCACCGCAAGCGGCTGCAAAAGGCGATTGCCGAACAGGTTCACTCGCGCAGAACGCCCGTGCTTCAGTTCAAGCCGGATGAGACGATTCGCGCTGCAAGTCGAATCGAAGAGTTGTTGCGCAACGATCCAATGCGCAATCGTCAGCAAGACGACGACCGGTAGAGATGGCGAGGCGTCGACCGCCCACCCGACATGGACTCGTCATTGTTGACAAGCCGGCGGGAATGACTAGCCACGATGTCGTAGCGATGCTTCGCAAACGGTTGGGCGAAAAGCGTATTGGTCACGCCGGCACGCTCGACCCGGATGCCACCGGAGTTCTCCTCGTCGGGGTCGGGTACGTCACGCGATTGATGAAGTTGTTGAGCGGGTTGGACAAGCGGTACACGGCCGAAGTCGTGTTGGGGGTGACTACCTCCACGCTTGATGATTCCGGTGAGGTCACTGGCCGATTCGACATGGCACATGTTTCCTTGGACGATGTTCGTGCAGCAGCACGAAGCTTGACGGGCTCGATCATGCAGGTGCCGCCGATGGTTTCGGCCTTGAAGGTGGACGGCAAGAGACTGCACGAACTGGCGCGCGAAGGCGTGGAGGTCGAGCGCCAGGCTCGACCGGTCACGGTTCATCACTTCACCGTCGAGCCGACCAGCGAAGAGTTGGTGTTTCTCGTAGACGTCTCCGTTTCCTCGGGCACCTATGTTCGATCTTTGGCGGCAGATTTGGGGACAGCACTAGGAGGCGGTGCACACTTGCGCAAATTGCGGCGACACTCGATCGGCCCGTTCGATGAGAGCGAGTCTGCGCCAATCGACTCTGCTCAGTTGTTGCCCGCGATCGAAGCTCTTCGCCTTGTCCAAAAGATTTCGGTCGATGACGAGACTGCACGATTGGTGGCGAACGGTCGTCGATTGCCGAAATTCGAAGGCGAAGGTCCGTGGGCACTCGTTAATCAAAGAGGTGCGCTCATTGGTGTGTACGAGTTGGTCGATGGTGAAGCGGTTCCAGAGGTCGTTTTGGCCGAGCCAGTATTGTGATCAGCCGTGCAAGTAATCACCGACGACGACCGTAAAGCCCCTCAGCAACCGTCTGTAATCACGATCGGTGCCTATGACGGGGTTCACCGTGGTCATCAAGCGGTAATCGCCCAAGTTCGTGAGTTGGCGAATTCCATGGGATGCCAGAGCGTGGTGGTCACCTTCGATCGGCACCCGGCGTCGGTGGTGAGGCCTGAGTCGGCGCCGAAATTACTTACCGACATGGAGCAGAAGCTCGAGTTACTTGCGGCAACCGGAGTGGACGCAACGCGCGTGGTCACGTTTGATGAAAACAAGGCGCGAATGACTGCCGATGAGTTTGCCCGCGAAATCCTGATCGGTGGTTTGCAAACGAAGGTAATCGTGGTTGGCGAGGATTTTCACTTCGGCCATCGACGCCAGGGAAACGTGTCCACGTTGCGCGACATGGGGGAGCACCTTGGATTTCGTGTCGAACCCGTGAAACTCATCCCGCGCGCAGACGGCGTGGCGGAGCCAGTTAGTTCCACGTCCATCAGACGTGCTCTTGCGGGTGGTCAAGTGGAGACCGCTGGCCAGTTGTTGGGTCGACCATTCGAGATTCGTGGCGAGGTGGTGCATGGCGACCAACGTGGGCGCACCATCGGATTTCCCACGGCCAACATCGCCGTACCGCAGGCGATGTGTCTCCCGGCCGACGGCGTGTACGCAGGTCGCTATATCGACGAACAGTCGCGTACGTTCATGTGCGCGGTGAATCTGGGACGGAGACCAACGTTCGTCGAGCACTCTGATCATTCACTGCTCGAGGCGCACCTTCTCGATTTTTCTGGAGACCTCTATGGGCAACGAGCGCGGGTGACGTTCGAGAAGTTCCTCCGCAGTGAGAGAAAATTCGACGGCCTTGAATCGTTGCGGACTCAGTTGGCCGACGACATCGCCGCGGTACGCAACACCCTGTCGTAGAGCGTTGACCGCTGGACAAGCGGACGTCCGAGTGGGGAGACCAACGAGCCGAAAGCCTCTTCGGTCATCTTCTGCCCATGGCTAGCGCCAGCTGCGCGGGAGATGTTTTCGTCCATCAACGTTCCGCCGAGATCGTTGCAGCCGCTGCGAAGGAGTTGGCGTGCACCCTCCACACCGATCTTCGTCCACGACACCTGCACGTTGTCGATCAGCCCGTGATAGACGAGTCGCGCAATCGCGTGTACGAGAATCGTCTCGCGAAAGGTTGGTCCGCGTCGTGCCTTGCGTTGTAGGTAGATGGGCGACGCCATATGCACGAAGGGGAGTCCGACAAACTCCGTGAAGCCACCCGTCTCTTCCTGGAGCGCACGCGTGACGACGAAATGGCGTGCCCAACTGCGCGGTGATTCAATCGAACCGAACATCATCGTGATGTTCGAACGCAAGCCGATGCGGTGAGCGGCTCGATGGCATTCGAGCCACTCCTCGGTGTTGATCTTGTCGGGGCACAACACTGCACGAACTTCGTCGTCGAGGATCTCGGCTGCAGTTCCTGGCAGCGAAGCAAGGCCGGCTGCCTTCAGGCGCAACAGATAGTCCTCCAGCGACTGGCCCAGTCGACGCGCTCCTTCGGTCACTTCGAGTGCGGTGAAGCCGTGGATGTGCATCTCGGGAACCGCGTCGCGCACTGCGTGTGCAACGTCGATGTAATAGTCACCGTCGAAGTCGGGATGAATCCCGCCCTGCAGGGTCACTTCAGTTGCGCCGAGATTCCATGCTTCGCGGGCACGCTCGGCGATGTCATCAAGGGTCAACAAGTAGGGATTGCAGCGAAGGTTCAGGCTGAGTGGCCCATTGGAGAAGCCGCAGAACTTGCACTTGAAGGTGCAGACGTTGGTGTAGTTGATGTTGCGGTTGTGCACCCAGGTGATGGTGTCGCCCACTGCTTCGCGACGAAAGCGGTCGGCCAATGCGGCGATCGCGCGAACCTCGGCCCCTCGTGCCGCGAACAGAGCGACGATGTCGTCTTCCTCCAATCGATGACCCATCCCAAGACCGCGAAGAATTTCTCCGATTCGTCCGCCAACTGAAACGTCTTGATCGTCGGTGATCAACTGATCGGGGGTATTGGTCGCTCCCGAGTACCACTGCGACGAGCGCTTGCCTACGAGCACCACTTCCGCGCCGTCACGAACCACGTCCGCTTGGGTGAACTTCTGTGGCCAAACCGACCCACGGTCGTCGCGTGCCACACTCTCGGCGTCGCTGCGGTCGAGCACGGCAAAGTGCAACGACTGATCCAGCCACCTCGACGGATGGGATGCGAACTCCGGATAGATGGTGAGTCGTGGCGCGAGATTCTTGCCACGCGACTGTGACACCTCTGAGAGCCGATCGATTGCCGGCCAGGGCCGTTCGGGGTTGACATGATCGGCGGTCACTGGTGACACGCCACCCCAATCGTCAATTCCCGCGTCGATGAGTGGCGAGAAGTCGTCGCTCAAGTTCGGCGGTGCCTGCAGGTGGATATCTTCGGGGAGGAGAATTCGCGCCACGGCAATCGACCACAGGTACTCATCCTGCGGACACGCTTCGGCTCGGTGCATCGCGGTTCCCTGCTTGGGCAGGAAGTTCTGCACGATTACTTCTTGGATGTGTCCATGTTTGCGATGTGAATCAGCGATCGCCAGCAATGCATCGATGCGGTCTTCACGTGTCTCGCCGATACCGACGAGGATTCCCGTCGTGAAGGGAACCGAGAGTTCGCCTGCGAAGTCGAGTGTGTCGAGCCTGCGCTGAGGATCTTTGTCGGGAGCGCCGCGGTGGCATTCGAGATCGTTGCGCAACGTCTCCACCATCATTCCTTGGGACGGCGACACTTTTCTCAGTAGGGCAAGTTCGTCGCGGTACAACGCCCCGGCATTGGCGTGGGGCAAGAGACCCGTCTCCTTCAGCACCAATGCGGCGGCATCGTGCACGTAGTGCACGGTGGAGTCGTAACCGTGTTCGCGAAGCCAACTACGCGCCACGTCGTAGCGCAGTTCGGGTCGCTCTCCGAGGGTGAAGAGTGCCTCGTGGCAGCCGGCGTCCGCTCCGCGCCGCGCGATGGTCAGCACATCGTCGAGATTGAGGTACGGGTTGGTCAATCGTGCGGGTGGCTGGGCGAACGTGCAGTAGCCACACTTATCCCGGCACAACATGGTGAGTGGGATAAATACTTTCGGCGAATACGTGATTCGCGTTCCGAAGCGACGATCCCGAATTTGGCGGGCCTCGGCCATGAGCTCATCGAGTGAGGCATGCACGAGGTTGTCGCATTGCGTGCGCTGACCAGCGTCGAACAAGTGTCTCTCCTGACTAGAAGAAATTGTTGATTGTCAGCGCCCGACTGAATCGCCGACCCTTGTTAGAAGTGGGACGGCGATCGCCTTTGTCGTGCAGCTTCAAAGTACTTGCAGATTCCGGCGTTCGCAAGAACGCATCGGCCTATAGGGCCTCGAGGGCGCGGAACAGTGCTCGCACGTTGTCGCCGCTTATCGCCTCACGGTGACCGGTGCGGCTGATAAACCCGATTTGCACCCCCGTGGCCGGGTCTTTCACGGTGAAGAGCTGCTCGTGACCAGCCGCGTCGACAACGACATCAGTGAGCATTGGGATGCCAGCCTCGGACAAAGCAGTTTGGACGAACTTTGCATTGAGCACCTCGATCGCGATGTGCTGCACCCCCGAGCCGTGCTCGTCGAGATGTTTGCGCACCGCGGGATCGCCGTCAGGGCCCACGAGCACGACGGTGACCCCTCCCGCGTTTGCGACGCGAATACCGGGGTCGCTCGAATTCTCGAGGCTGAATCCGACCGTCTCGAGAAACGATGTTGCCGTATCAAGATTGGTAACGGCGACTACGACATGATCGATGCGCACGGCAACCGTATCGAGGGCGCTCGTCAGGGTGTCGGCGTCCTTCTTTGGCGCTTCGCCACCGCGGTCGTGCAACAACTCAATGCGATGTGTCTCGGCGAGGATCGCCCGGAAGATTTGGTCGGCGAAGTCCGCATCGATGTCCGCATCTATCGCCCATTGACGTCGCGAGACGAGCACGTTGCGCACGCGCTCAGGTTGGATCACCTGTGCCTTGGTACGCGCCTTCACCTCCGCAATCGAACGACAAGCGTCCATACGTTTGGCGAGCAGCTCGACGATTGCCTTATCGATCTCGTCAATGTCTTTACGCAGTGACTCGAGATCGCTCATCGTGACCACCATCGTTTGCGCCGTGCGTGTGGCGCCACCAGGCGCTCGACATGTTTTGCGAGCATGTCCATTTCGATGTTCACCCGGTCACCACTCTTTCGATCACCCAGTGTGGTGACTTCGGCGGTGTGCGGGACGACGGCGACACTGAACGAGTCGCGGTCGATATCGAATGCCGTCAGACTCACGCCGTCCACGGTGATCGAGCCCTTTTCCACGAGCAACTTGGTGAGCGCTGCAGGAATTCGCACACGCAGGTTCGGCGCAGGCGAAACGATTTCGCCGGTGGCGTCCACGTGTCCCAGTACGAGATGCCCGCCGAGCCGTTCGCCGAGCGCCATCGGTCGTTCAAGATTGACATGATCGCCAACGCGACGATCGCCGAGCGTTGTGCGCGACAAGGTTTCGGAACTCACATCCGCTTCCCACCAACTACGCGTGTCAGTGGCGACAAGCGTGAGGCAACAACCGTCGACGGCGATTGACGCGCCAATTGCGCTGCCTTCGAGCACGGTCGAAGCAGAGAATCTCCAGCGATCACCGGCGCGGGACAAGATCTGCCCCTTTTCCTCGACGATCCCCGTGAACACGGCAATTCACACTACTGACGAGCGTTTCGGAGCAATGTGGGCAGGCCGTGGGGAACGATGAGCGCTCCTCGGTAGGGTGAGGGGGTCCATTGGGGCTTCCCGCTCTGATGTGATGCCAAGGGCAATTCGGCCCAGGCGACCATTCCGACTCCCGCGAAACGGGAACCAGAAAGGCAAAGAGAATCATGGCTACCGCGCCCAAGAGCGACACCATCGCCAAGCACCGGACGCATGCGACCGACACGGGTTCGCCGGAAGTGCAGATCGCACTGCTGACCGAACGCATCAATTCGTTGACCGAGCACTTGAAGAGTCACGAGAAGGACCACCACAGTCGTCGTGGTCTGTTGATGATGGTCGGTCGTCGCCGCCGAATGCTTGACTATGTCAAGGCCCGAGATATCGAGAAGTACCGCAAGTTGCTCGACGACCTCGGCTTGCGTCGCTGAGCGCTCGCCAGGCGATTCTCTAGAAGCAAAAACGAACGGCCCAGGGCCGGTTGTCAGTCGGCTCCGCCGCGGTGCAGATCGCGACGAGGCCGACTGGGAATCGGTTGGTCGTTCCATAACACCCAAGTCGAGAGTCGACGAGGGAACGAAAGGAAACCAACATGGCCGAGGCCATTTCCGTATCGGCGCCGATTGCAGGCACCGACAAACAGTTGACCTTTGAAACGGGCAAGTTCGCCCTTCAGTCACAGGGCGCAGTAGTTGCCAAGATCGGCAACACCGCCGTACTCGCTACCGCGAATGCCGCCAAGGGTGTTCGTGACGGCATCGACTTCTTCCCGCTCACCGTCGACGTTGAAGAGCGTGCGTATGCAGCCGGCAAGATCCCGGGTTCGTTCTTCCGTCGCGAAGGTCGCCCGAGTCAGCAGGCAATTCTCACGTGCCGTCTCACCGACCGCCCGTTGCGTCCCGCATTCCCCGACGGCTATCGCAACGAAACCCAGATCGTGATCACCGTGATCGGTGCCGATCAGGTGAATCCGCACGACGTGCTGTCGATCAATGCGTCGTCCGCAGCTCTCATGGTCAGCGGCATTCCGTTCGATGGACCAATCGGTGCAGTTCGTCTTGCCTACGGTCAAGACGGCAACTGGATCGCTCACCCCACGTTCACCGAAGGTGAGGAGTCGACGTTTGAAATCGTCGTCGCCGGTCGCGAGCTCGACAACGGTGATGTCGCCATCATGATGGTCGAAGCCGGTGGCACGGAGAAGAGCTTCGTGTATTACGACGACGGCGCACCGAAGGTGGATGAAAAAGTCATCGCCGATGGTTTGGACGCTTCGAAGAAGTGGATCAAGGAATCGATCAAGCTGCAGCGCCAGTTGGTGGCCAGCGTGATCGCCACCCGCGGTCCGATCGAGCCCCTCGCGTACACGCCCGTTCTCGACTACAGCGACGAGTTGTTTGCTGCCGTCGAGCGTGCGGCAACCGACAAGTTGCAGCCCGCCATCCGCATTGCCCTGAAGGCAGAGCGCAATGCGGCGATCGACCAGGCCACGGCCGACACGTTGGTCGCCCTTGCCGGTTCCGCCGATCAGCCTGGTCAGTTCGCTGGTCAGGAAAAGCAGATCAAGGAAGCCGTTCGCTCGCTGACCAAGAAGTTGGTTCGTAAGCGCGTGGTGGATGATGGCATTCGTATCGACGGTCGTACCCCGAAGGACCTGCGTGCCCTTTCGGCAGAAGTTGGCTTGATCCCCACGGCGCACGGCACCGGGTTGTTCCAGCGCGGCGAGACCCAAGTGCTGAACGTGCTCACCATGGCGATGCCGAAGATGAACATGATGATCGACTCGATCACGCCCGAGACTTCAAAGCGCTACATGCACGACTACAACATGGCCCCGTGGGCCAATGGTGAAACGGGTCGCGTTGGTAGCCCGAAGCGTCGGGAGATCGGACACGGAGCGCTCGCCGAGCGCGCGCTCTTCCCCGTGGTGCCCGATCAAGAGAAGTTCGCCTACACGCTGCGTCTGGTCAGCGAAGTGCTCTCTTCGAACGGCAGTACGTCGATGGCCTCGGTGTGTGCGTCGAGCTTGTCGCTGATGGACGCCGGTGTGCCGATCGTGGCACCCGTAGCCGGTATTGCGATGGGTCTGATCTACGACGGCGGCAAGTACACGACACTCACCGACATCCTCGGAGCCGAGGACGCATTCGGTGACATGGACTTCAAGGTCGCGGGTACGGCCGATGCAGTCACTGCTTTGCAGCTCGACACGAAGATCGACGGCATTCCGAGCGACGTGCTCGCCGCCGCATTGCAGCAGGCCAAGGAAGCACGCCTGAAGATCCTCGACGTGATGAACCAGACAATTGGTACACCACGCACCGAACTTGCCGCGAGCGCGCCGAAGGTGATCACCTTCACGATTCCGCTCGACAAGGTCGGTGAAGTGATCGGTCCGAAGGGCAAGGTCATCAACACCATTCAGCAAGAGACGGGTGCGGAGATCAACGTCAGCGATGACGGTGCTCAGGGAATCATCACCATTGGTTCGCCCGACATGCAAAAGGTGGATGACGCCAAGTCGCGCATCATGGCCATCGTCGAGCCGCCGACGGCGGAGCTTGGCGCCACTTACAAGGGTCGAGTGGTCAACGTTGCCCAGTTCGGTGCGTTCGTGAACATCCTCCCCGGACGCGATGGACTCGTGCACATCTCGAAGCTCGGCAATGGTCAGCGCATCTCCAAGGTGGAGGACGTCCTCAACCTCGGCGACGAAGTGACCGTTCGCGTGGACGACATCGACGACCGCGGCAAGGTGAGCCTCTCGCTCATCGATCCAGAGACGGGTGAGCCCATGAAGGGCAGCGGTGAGGCTCCGCGTGAGCGCAGCCGTGACGACCGTGGTGGCCGTGATCGTGGCGGACGTGATGATCGTGGCGGACGCGGAGATCGCGGTGGCCGTGACAGTCGTGGTGGTCGTGATGATCGTGGCGGACGCGGAGATCGCGGTGGCCGTGACAATCGTGGTGGTCGTGATGATCGGGGTGGCCGTGGTGGTCGCGACCGTGACAACCGTCGCGAAGATCGCGGTGGACGAGACGGTGGCGTCGACAATGCCGTGCCCGTGAGTTTCGAAGACGAGTTCGACAGCGAATTCGGCTCGGGTAACTGACCAATCGGTACGGAGTAGCGTCGCGACCATGATCAAGGTCGGAGTTGTTGGCGCAGCAGGTCGGATGGGCGCGACGGTATGCAATGCCGTCGTGGCCGATCCGGATCTCGAACTTGTCGCTGTAGTCGATCCGGCTCGTCCCGGTGCCGAGGTTCACGGTCTCAAGATCGCAGGTGAGTTGAAGGCTCTCGCCGATGCAGGGGCCGAAGTGGTGGTGGACTTCACCGTCGCTGACGCCGCTCGGGTCACTTTGCCATGGTTGGCGATGCACAACATCCACGCGGTGGTGGGAACCACGGGTTTCACAGATGCCGACATCGACTCGTTTCGCCAGGTCTTTGGCTCGAGCAATTGCTTGATCGCCGCGAATTTCGCGATCGGTGCGGTATTGATGATGCGATTTGCAGAGATTGCGTCGCCGTTCTTCGACACTGCCGAGATCGTGGAGATTCACCACGACGGCAAAGCCGATTCACCCTCGGGAACTGCCATCGCCACTGCGCAACGAATGGCTGCCACCAACCCCACCTGGGCGAGCGATCCCACTACCCATGAGGCGATCAAAGGTGCGCGTGGGGCGAAAGGGCCGGGCAATATTCCGATCCATGCCATTCGCATGCGTGGCGCGGTTGCCAATCAAGAAGTGGTGCTTGGCACCCAAGGGCAGACCCTCACCATTCGCCATGACACGGTCGACCGCGTGAGCTTCATGCCCGGAGTGGTGCTTGCATGCAAGAAGATCGCCGGGCGCAAGGGAGTGACCCTTGGCCTCGACGATCTCCTGGGAATCTGAATTCTTGGTTGTTTAGCTGATTCTTCTCAGCTGAGCGCCTTGACAGCCGCGTCGTAGTTCGGCTCCTTGGCGATCTCGCTCACCATCTCAGTGTGCAGCACCTTGCCCTTTTCGTCTGCCACGACGATGGCGCGCGCAAGCACGCCCTTCAGCACGCTGTCGCGAAGTGTGACTCCGAAGGTCTTGCCGAAGTCGGAGCGAAACGTGGATGCCGTCTTCACGTTGTTCAGGCCCTCTGAGCCGCAGAATCGCTTCTGGGCGAACGGAAGATCGGCGGATACACACCACACCTCGGTGTTCTTCAGGTTGCCCATCAATGAATTGAATGTTCGCGTGCTCGTGGCACATGTGTTCGTATCGATCGAGGGGAAAATGTTGAAGATGACGCGCTTGCCGGCGAAATCCTTGTTGGAAACGTCCTGTAAATCGCCAGTTGTGAGGGTGAATGTCGGCAGCTTTGCACCAACCTTGGGCAGAGAGCCAACTGTGTGCACGGGGTTGCCGCCGAGTGTGACTTGAGTTCCTGACTTCGACACGGACTTCTTGCCGGCGCTCTTGGACGGCTTCGATGCCGACTTCTTGGCTGGCTTGCGGGTCGCCTTCTTGGCGCTCTTCTTGCCAGATTTCTTCGTTTGCTTCTTCGCTCGCTTCTTGGCGGCCATGATCGTTCCTCCTGGTAGGTGTAGTTGAAATTACTCGGGGCGTGGTCGGCCACGCCTAGCCGACTGCAAGAAACTGATGCCGAACAAGGCGATCACCACCCACCATTGGTAGCGCTCGATCGCCTCGAGGAATGAGCGGATTTGGTCCTCAAAGATCTTTCCTCCCACCCACAACACGATGAGTTTGATCACGATGCCTATTGAGATGAGGACGACGAAGGGCGTCGGCCGCATTCGGCGATGTCCGACGAGAAGGCAGACGATATTGCTGCCCGGCATCGCCACGAGCGCGAGCCACCCAAAGCGATCTACGGCGCGCTCGGTCCACTTGTAGATCGCCGGCAATTCGCCCATGTTGCCCTCGACCCAGGAGAGTGCCCGTGCGCCGTACCAACGTCCCACGAGATAGAGCGCAATGCCGGCAATGAGTACACGCACGAACCCGATCAACGAATAGGCGAGCGGATCGATGAAGGGAACGGAGCCGAAAAGATTGCGATTTCGTGAACTCAGTGAAATGACAAGCGTGGGGTTTTCATCCACCAATGCAGGACCGATGTTGCTGCCAATAGTTCCGATGACGAACAGCATCGTGGTGAACCCGAGCACGACCTTGCGCATTCGGAGCACGGTAGCCGACTTGTGTAGGTTCTCATTAGGCGCTCGTCTCGTTACGAACGCGGGACTGTGGGGGTGTCAATGAAGGGGTTGATGCAGCAGACGCCGCTCACGCTGGCGCACCTGTTCGAACGAGCCGAGAAGTATCACGGCAATAAGACCATCGTGACGGCAACGGCAACCGGTCGTGATCGCACCAATTACACCGAGTGGTCGGCGCGCACGCGCCAACTGGGTGGTGTGCTCGACAAATTGAAGATCTCGAAGCACGGCAGGGTGGCCACATTCGCATGGAACACCGCACGACATCTCGAGTTGTATTTTGCGCCACCATGCACAGGTCGCGTTTCGCACACGTTGAACATCCGCTTGTTTCCCGAGCAACTCACCTACATCGTCAATCACGCCGAGGACGAAGTGATCTTCGTCGACCGGTCTCTCTTCGGACTTCTGGCCCCGCTTCTGCCCACCTTCACCACGGTGAAGCACTTGGTAGTGATGGACGACGGCAAAGGAGAAGTGCCCGATTCGGTGAAGGGCATGGAACTGCACGACTACGAGAAGCTGTTGAAGGGAACTCCCGGAGTGGAGTTTGAAATCAGCGACGAAAATCAAGCAGCGAGCATGTGTTACACGAGCGGAACTACTGGAAATCCGAAGGGTGTCGTGTACAGCCATCGATCGACGTTCTTGCACACGATGGGCGCGATGACGGTGGACTCACTTGGTGCGCGTGAGTCGGACGTAATCCTGCCGGTGGTGCCGATGTTTCACGCCAATGCGTGGGGCCTTGCGCACGCGGCAGTGGCGAGTGGCGCCAGTCTTGTGATGCCGGGTCCAGATCTGTCCGGCAAGGCAATTGCTGATTTGATCGTCGAGGAGAAAGTGACGGTCGCCGCCGGCGTACCGACCATTTGGATGGCGGTTTTGCCCGAGTTGAAGGGGCGCGACACGAGTGCATTGCGTGCAATTCCCTGTGGTGGATCGGCAGTGCCAAAAGCTCTATCCGAGGCATATCGCGAGGCAGTTGGCCTGCCCATCCTGCAGGCGTGGGGCATGACAGAGACGAGCCCGATCGCCGCCGTGTGCTCATTGAGCATCGAAGATCAGCAACTGTCCGTCGAAGAGCAAGCAGACCTGCGCACCACTGTGGGCCAAATCTCGTTCGGAGTTGATGCTCGTGTCGTCGAGCCCGGCACCGCCAACCCGACGCCGTGGGACGGCGAGACATCGGGCGAGCTGCAGTGCAGGGGCAACTGGATTGCTGCGACGTACTACAACGACGCTCGTGCCAACGAGAGTTTCACCAGTGATGGGTGGTTGCGCACGGGTGACGTCGCCACGGTCGATCCAAAGGGACGGATTCGTCTAGTTGATCGCACAAAGGACCTGATCAAGTCCGGCGGAGAGTGGATTTCTTCTGTAGAAGTCGAGAACGAGCTGATGTCGCATCCGAAAATCAAGGAGGCCGCAGTGATCGGCGTGCCCCACCCCAAGTGGTCCGAGCGACCGCTCGCGTGCGTGGTGATGAAGGACGGCGAAACGATGACGAAGGAAGACGTCCTCGACCACGTTCGCCCGCGACTGGCCAAGTGGCAGGTGCCCGACGATGTGGTGTTCATCTCCGAAGTGCCCAAGACGAGCGTTGGGAAGTTCTCGAAGAAGACCCTTCGCGACCAATTCTCGAACCACATTCTTCCGAGCTGACGGTCAGTCTCTGCGCTGGCCCTTCAGCACTCGCGAAAGGAATTGCTGCGTGCGCTCGTTGGCGGGTTCGGTGAAAATCTGGTGGGGCGGTCCCATCTCGGCGATCAGTCCCGAATCGAGATAGCAAACCCGATCGCTGATTTCTTCGGCGAAGGACATCTCGTGGGTTGCGAAGAGCATGGTGATGCCGCTTCCTTTCAATTCGCGTACCACGTCGAGCACTTCTCCAACGAGCTCCGGGTCGAGCGCACTAGTGATCTCGTCCAGGAGCAGCACTTCGGGATTCAGTGCCATCGCTCGGGCAATTGCCACACGTTGTTGTTGGCCACCCGACAATTGGTCGGGGTAGCGGTCGATCTTGTCGAGAAGGCCGAAACGTTCAAGCAACGTGCGGGCGCGATCCATCGCCTCAACCGAATCGATGCCGAGCACTTCGGTGAGAGCAAGAGTCACATTGCGCGCGACGCTCATATGAGGGAACAGGTTGTAGCTCTGGAACACCATGCCCACTCTCCGGCGGACAGGGTTTGGGTCGACTCCCACCTTCGTGATCACGTCGCCATCCAGAGCGATCGAACCTGCATCGATCGTCTCGAGGAGATTCACACAGCGCAAGAGCGTGGACTTTCCCGAGCCGCTC
>Ga0129333_10002375_pt1 | contig 17487 bp, 27 predicted proteins | sample CPB6_08_DNA_FD_94474 | JGI IMG/M metagenome (GOLD analysis project Ga0129333, IMG submission 94474) | Freshwater to marine salinity gradient microbial communities from Chesapeake Bay, USA - CPBay_Sum_0.6_0.8_DNA | ecosystem: Environmental > Aquatic > Marine > Coastal | place: USA: Chesapeake...
GAAATAGTGAATTAAAAAGTATAGGAAAAATAAAAACCTGTGCTTTAGTTTCATTTAGTGCCAACTATACTCCTGATGGGTTTTATGCAGCATATAAAGACCCGGCAGCTGGAGGATCACAACCAATTGCAGTCACTATTCAATTAGGATTTACTGAATTGACTCCTATATTTAATGATGAGTATAGTTCTGATCCAAACACTTATGATGATATTGGTCCCAATGTTCAAAAAGAAGCAAATAAAGTAGAACCTATCCAAATAACAGAAGATAATCCAAGAAGTCTAGAAAATGCAAGAAGAGATGCAGCAGCAGAAGGAAGACCACTTCCATCAGATATGCCAGTACCTAGAAGTCCTGGAGCAACTGGAAGATCTGCTGGAACAAATGCTCAAATAAGGGAACTTGGACAATATGGAGAAATATAAATGACATATTTCAGAGAAGTATCAGACTTACTATACCAGTCACAAGAATCAAACAGAAACTCTTCATATGATTATGCAAGAGTCAAGAATCTGTTTAGGAGAGCAAAAATTCGTGATGACTTTTTTCAAAATGTAACTGCATTTACAAAGTATAAAATTATTGGTGAAGAACGTCCAGACCAAGTAGCAGAAAAGGTTTATGGAAGTTCCTCTTATGATTGGGTGGTTTTAATCTCAAACAATATCCTTAACACAAGAACTGAATGGCCGCTGTCTGATGCAGAGTTTTCCAATTACTTAGAAAGAAAATATACAGAAGCAGAATTAGCAGCACCCCATCACTATGAGACTACATTAGTAACTGATTCCAAAGGAAAAATGATCGTTCCTCCTGGTAAAATTGTAGATTCTAATTTCACAGTTACTTACTTAGAGATTGATCAACCATTTACTGAGTCTATTAACTATAATTTCAGTTCAACAGTTGATAAATTTGACTCCAACATCATTACGTTTGATAGTACAACAGGAACTAGACAAGTTGGAACATTAGTTACTGTCAACCCTGTAAGAATGGTGAGTGTCTATGAGTATGAGATTCAACAGAATGATAAGAAGAGAAATATCTATCTGTTAAGACCAAGATTTTTACAAACTGCTATTGACGATATGAAAAGAATTATGTCTTATGGATTCTCCTCTCAGTATGTTGATGACAATACTAAAAAAGGAGAAAGCAGCAGAATACTTTCTCCTAGATAAACTTATACTAAAGTTAAACTGGTAGAACCAACACCAACAACAGTGAAGGTTAAAGTAGTTCCTGTTACAGTAATTTGAACTGGATTAGTAACTCCAATTCCACTTGTAAATCCTCCTTGAGAAGTAGAAACACCAGTTACATTTAGAGTTCCATTGACATCCAGTTTTGATCCTGGATTTGTGGTTCCTATTCCAACATTACCATTTACATAAGCACCACCAGATACTTGAAGTGGTTGGGATGCTGTTCCTGTTGAAGTTGCTGTTCCAATTAATACTGTTGAAACGTCAGTAATATTATTCTGAAATGCATCAAAACCAGCAGGTGTAAATTCAAGTGTCATTTTCTGATACCTCCTCTAAGATAAGATTCCAAGAATCTAAAAGATCTTTATGAGACTTAAATTGTGGAGAATCAAAATCATTTTCACCTACACAAGGACCTAAACCATGATCACAACAAACAAAGGTTGCCTCTTGTGTATTTAGTTGTTGTAGTTGTGATACTTGACTTTCTGTGAGTAAATAGATTTTCATAGTTCTAATTAGAGTTTATTTTGATAGGCAGAAAGATACCAGTTTGGTATTGCTGCTGTTCCTCCACCAACTGAAAGAACTGATGTGCTGGTATAAGGAATTCCATAAATCTTACCATTGGGTGCTAAGACACCGCCAAACCATTTATCAGATCCAGATAAAGAACCAAAAGTGCTTGTGGTATTGGTTGCTGGATCTATGACAAGAACTGATGTGTTTTTATAAGGAATCCCATAAATCTTTCCATTGGGGGATAGAACTCCTCCTGCCCATTTATCAGTTCCAGATAAGGAACCAAAAGTGCTTGTGGTATTGGTTGTTGGATCTATAACTAAGACTGATGTGCTATCGAAAGGAATCCCATAAATCTTACCATTGGGGGCTAGAACTCCTCCTATCCATTTATCAGATCCAGATAAAGAACCAAAAGTGCTTGTGGTATTGGTTGCTGGATCTATAACTAAGACTGATGTGCTGGTATAAGGAATCCCATAAATCTTACCATTGGGTGCTAAGACACCACTAAACCATTTATCAGTTCCAGATAAAGAACCAAAAGTGCTTGTGGTATTGGTTGTTGGATCTATGACAAGAACTGATGTGCTAGTATGAGGAATCCCATAAATCTTTCCATTTGGTGCTAAAACTCCTCCTAACCATTTAAAAGATCCAGATAAAGAACCAAAAGTGCTTGTGGTATTGGTTGCTGGATCTATAACTAAGACTGATGTGCTGGTATAAGGAATCCCATAAATCTTACCATTGGGGGCTAGAACTCCTCCTGCCCATTTATCAGTTCCAGATAAAGAACCAAAAGTGCTTGTGGTATTGGTTGCTGGATCTATAACAAGAACTGATGTGCTATTTAAAGGAACCCCATAAATCTTACCATTTGGTGCTAGAACTCCTCCTATCCATTTTTGAGTTCCAGATAAAGAACCACTTCCATTAGAAGTTGTAGTGACTGCAAATCCACTTGTTCCTGCACTTGAATCTGTAAAGTTATTTGGAGTATTTGCTACAAAATAAACTGTGCCAATTCCAGAATCTCCAACAATAAATGCAGCATCAGAACTAAATGCTGTTGTAATACTTGCAGCAATTGATACTGCTGATGCTCCTGATGTAATGGCAATTCCAACACTTCTACCAGCACCAACAACAGAAGGTGTTACACCAGCACCAGCAACATTAAACCAAACAACAACTAATTGTTCTGTAAGTGTTGTATCAAATGAAGTTACAATACCACTTGCAGCAGTATTGACACCAACAGGACCATAAAGAGTAAAGTAGGTATTATTCAAACTTCCAGCAACATCTGAACTACAACCAACTTGTGTGATCTCATAAGATGATGTAACATACTTAATGTCATTTTCAAGTCCAGGAAAACTGAATAGATCACCAGGAGCAGAGAAATAAGGTTCTCTGTTTTCTATGGTGTTAAAAAGAGCATTACCATTTACATCAAGAGTTGCTGATGGATCTGTTGTTCCAATGCCGATATGTCCATTGGAGTTTGCATAGAGTTTGATATTACCAGAACCATCAGAAAGAACTACATTATTTGATGAAGTTCTAATGTCTAAACCATTTTGATTGCCAGTATAACTTCCAAGAATTACATTACTGTTTCCAGTAGTAATGTCGAATCCAGATTTATATCCTAAGAAAGTATTGTAATCTGCAGATGTTTGACTATATCCAGATTGATAACCAAAGAAAGAACTAAATCTAGAATTACGAAGACTATATCCAGATTCTGCCCCAATAGCAGTCATCTGGATGGCATTCCAACTACCAATATTGGTTGATCCATACAGTGATTTATTTCCAACAGCAACGTTGCTGCTGGAACCATCCATATTCAGAAAAGATTGATATCCAATTAAAACATTACTTCCATAATTACTATCAGAAGTGTTTAAAACTTTTCCAACTTGATATCCAATGGCAATATTATAATCACCATTTTTTATATTATCAAGTGCTTCTTGTCCAATAGCAATATTATAATTTGATCCAGCACCAGACCCTAAAGTATTAGTGTCACCTATTTTAATATTTCCAGTTCCAGATGTTGAATTCTGTGCTATTACAAGATTATCAATAGTACCAATACCAGAAACACTTACACCTCCATTAACTGTAAGAGTGCTTGTTGGATTTGTGGTTCCTACTCCAACATTAGAAAGTGTATGAATTCCTACATCTGTAGATGCCCAATAAGAATCACCAGCACCTGATGGTCCTTGAGGTCCAATATCACCTTGTGCTCCTGTAGATCCTTGAGCTCCTGTGGCACCTTGAGCACCTGTGACACCTTGAGCACCTTGAGGTCCTACAGCAGTACTGGCTGCACCTGTGGCACCTTGAGCACCTTGAGGACCTGTAGAACCTTGAGCACCTGTAGAACCTGTGGAACCTTGTGCACCTTGAGAACCTGTTGGTCCTGATGCACCCTCAGCACCCTCAGCACCTTGAGCACCTTGTGCTCCTGTAGATCCCTGAGCTCCTTGAGGTCCTGATGCACCCTGAGCACCTGTAGAACCTTGAGCACCTGTAGCACCTTGAGCTCCTTGAGGTCCTGTTACATTATATAATTCCGTTCCATCTCCAAAAGTAGAATATATTTCATTAAAATTACTATTAATTTTAAAAGCGCCCTGATATAAAGAATCTCCAGTTCCATCATTTGGAGATGATCCAGGAAATATATTTTGCTTTCCCATTCTAATTAAAGGTTTATTTTATTTATTCCAATAAAAAAGGAGGGAATATTTCCCCCCTTAAAATAATTATTCCTCAGCCAACTTCTGGAAGTAACTCAAAGCATCATCATCTTCATCAAAAGAAGATGAACGACTTGGTGCACGAGTTCCACCAGACTTTCCCTGAGATACTTCTTCAGCAGTAGGACCACGATCCTCATCTTCATCCACAAAAGATTCATCCTGCTGAACAGGTTTCTTACCAAGAACAGCTTTCAGACGAGCATCAAGTTGTTCATAGGACTTCATCTTCTCTGCATCAGTAAACTCTGCCAGAGAATAAGTCTTCTTCCAAACTGCTTCCATAGCATCATCATCATCAAAGAGTGGTTCTTGAGATCCAAACTCTGACTTATCATAGTTCCAGTAACCATCCTTCTTGGTAATCTTTACCTTAAAGTTGGCACCTTCCCAAAAATCAAAAGGATTGATAGGAGTTTCATCATCAAACTCAGGCTTCATAGCAGCCATAATCTTATCGAAAATTTTCTTCCCATACTTATACAGGAAAACCTTACCTTCATTTTCAGGATGTGCTTTATCCTGAACAACATAGATGTTGGAATAGTAAGACAGTTTGCGCTTACGATCACGAACAATCTCTTGATTTGCTTTGCTGCCTGTGTTCCACAGTTCTCTGTTTGCTTCACACACAGGACAGTTTTGATTGATTGTGGTCAGACAGTTATCAATAAACCATCCACCAGCACCTTGAAAAGCATGAGTATAAACTTTAGCCCAGGGCAGGTCTTCCCCTTGTGGTGCAGATAGGAAACGAATGACTGCAAATCCATTTCCTGCTTTGTCTACTTCTGGTTTCCACAGACGTTCATCTGAAGAACCACCACCAGTAGAGTTCATCTTCTCTACCTCTTGTACCAGTTTGGATGTAAGAGAACCAAGAGAAGATTTCTTTTTAAGGTCTGAAAAAGACATTAGATTACCTCGGATTAATTGGATTAATAGGATTGATTATCCAAAGACATCATACCAAAGATTTGGAGGTCAGTCAACCTCTGCTTCACGCTTAAGTTTTTGGATGACTTTTTGCATATTTTCAAACACAAGATTCATGTCTGAAGGATCACCATAACCAAGTAGTTTTGATGACTCAATAATTTCATTTTTTTTCTCAATAGCTTGAGGATCATCAGACAAACTCAATCTTGTATACAGGATTTTTTGTTTCTCTAAAAGTTCAGATAACAAATTCACATGTTCTAACTTTTCTGCCTTAGACATAGTAGGAAATCTCAAGACGCTTCTTGTAAGATCCCTCTGAAGTTTCTCAATGGTCTTAAGTTCCTTCTGAACTATTTCTGAATCGAAGAAGGACATATTACCTCTCCACAATATTTCTCAAAGTTTTTTTGTAATCCTGTATGTCTATATTTAGGAATGGGGAATATTTTTGTATCTTTAGTGACACAATTTCCCATACAGGATCTAAAAGTTTCTGGTCAAACTTATTCCCGAACAGGAATATTTTATCCCAAATAGTAAGTGTTTCTATACTAATATTACCGCTCAGGAACTTTTTAAGAATGATTGGATGCTGCTTTGAAGTATCAAGAATTTCCTCTAAGTTACCTTGAGACAACAAATCTTCTGACTCTTGGGTAAACAAATACCTCAAGCTCTGCTGCCTTTTAGTCCATTCTTTGTAGCAAGATTCTCCCTCCCTAATCAACTCACCAATCCATAGGATACTAGGGTTGTCTACACCAACAAAATTAGATAAAAAGAAATCCTTTATCTCTTCATCATTCTTCTGTCTAGACAAACGTTCAAACCAATACTTATCTTTTCTCTTATTAAATGATTCTACTGATGCTCTTGACTTACCTGCATATTTAAAGTAATCATATTTTGGTTTTGTAAAATGATTTTTCAGGGCAAGGTAAGTTTTATAAACATCAAATGGTGTCATATCAAAAGTTTAGCTCTGGATGTTCTTTTTAAAAAATTCAAATTAATAGCATCACACTTGAGTTTTTCTTTAAGTGGTTTGCTGATCAATTTACTAACTGAATCAACCTCAAGATTATTCTCTTCGCAGTAATGAACAATGGCATCAATATAATTCATCTCTTCATTAGTCTTCACAAGATCTTCTATAATCTGTGAGAACTTTGCTGGACAAAGGAACTTTACTTCTAATGCATCCTTTAATTTATCTTCCATATTCTTTGAGTTTTGATTGAACAAATTCGTTAATGTAATCATTAAGTAACCTAATATACTTCATTTTATCATACTCCTCATATACAATGCAATCCCCATCTTCACATGCCATCAGAATAACTAATTTCTTAACAGCAATACCTGTAACTTCATAGAACATACAAGCATAAGCAGCGCACTGAACGAAGTAATGTTCAATCCACTCTCTTGGTTTTGCTTTTTTTGAAGTTTTAAAATCTATGACTGCCAGTTCACCATTGTATTCTGCAATGCAATCTACTGTTCCTGCAATGCCTAATTGTTTGCTGTAAAGAGAACCTTCAAGGGCATGAATGTTATTTATGTTATTTAATTTATCCTTTGCTATTTGAAATAAAAAGTATGATAATGGTTGAACTTGAGGAAGTTGTTCTACATTATGCAAATATTCTTCTACAAGAGTGTGCATATCAGTTCCACGACTGGTTGCTTGCCTGTTGATTTTATTTGCTTCCTCTTCTCCTACTTTCTTTCGCCAATCTTCAAAGATATGTCTGTTATGAAAACTTGTAACTGATGTAATAGAAACTAACCTGGAGAGGTTGTTCTCTCCAGGCAATTTGTAATATCTAACACCATCAATTTCTTCCCTTTCAAGTTTGGGAAGATTCATATTAACATGCTTGAACATTAAAATCCTGCTGCCATTTTGTTTACAATATAAGACTTAACTAAACCAGACCTTACAATATCTTCAATACCAAATTCAACAGATTCAAACTCTGGCATTCTTTGAATGATTTTCATAAAATCAAGAATACCATTTCTTTCATTAGTTTTTGTAAGGTCAGATTGAGTGGCATCACCACAGAACATAATTCTGGAGTTATCTCCAACTCTTGTAATTATACTATCAAGTTCATGGAAGTTCAAGTTCTGACATTCATCAACAATGATAATAGAATTATCAAGGGTAGTTCCTCTAATAAATGACGTACTCCAGAACCTAATAGTTTCTTGTGCTTTGAGATTACCATACAGCATCTCAAACTCTGCATCACTATTACATTCAAACATATACTTTACCATATTCTTATAAGGAATTTGATAAAGACTTGACTTATCTTCATGGTCACCAGGCAGGAATCCAATCTCTCTTGTAGATACCAGTGATCTTACAATCACAATCTTATCATAGGGAGTCAGTTCATCAAGAACATCTTTGAGTGCCAAGTAAAGAGCACAGAATGTTTTACCTGTTCCAGCACAACCATAAACAAACAAATGTTTATCTAGACCATAAGAGTCAAACAAGATTGTTTGATTTTTAGTCAGTGGTTGAATATCAAGTAAAGTATCTGAACTAATTGGTTTTCTTTTCTTTCTATTTCTTGAAGTTGTACCAATACCAATAGGAGTATCTCCTGAGTTTCTTCTTCTGTTTCTTGCCATTAGATTTTAGTTACACGTGAACCTGGAGCTTTGGATGCTTTTTCAAGCACATCGTTCCATCCTGGATTCTTACTGATAAGTTTATTTTTCCAATCCCCCACTTCTCCTGGAGAAGGGCAAGTGGATGGATCAGACCAATCACGAATCCAATCTGAATTTTCTTCTTTCCACTGATCCCAGAGGTGGATACTCATTTCCACTTCTTTCTGTTCGCCAGTGAGTTTATTAATAACAGGATACACAGGCATAAAATTATAAATTCAAGATAAATTATTTAGACCCATTCAAGGGCTTCTGCTACTGATGGGAACTGTTCTTTAAAAACATCCTTACAGGCAAGAGCAATATCCATATGCTCTTTTTGCGTTCCATTAGCAGAACGAAGATTGATGTAATGAATCCAAGAACGACAAGATCCCGTCATGTAAATCCTTGTAGGGGTTGCAAGAGGAAGAACAAACCTTGCACATTCCTTTGCTACACCATGTCCAAGAAGTTCCTTATACAGTTGCATGGAGTGGGAGAAGTGTTCTTGAATCTTACTTTGAAGAGACAGTTTCTCATACTCGCCAATGTCATCAATAGAGTTCTGTCTATTTTTATTGTCCTGTCTACGAAGATCAGGTACAGGAATGTAGTCACTTAACAAAGAACTGTCAGCATAGCGTTGTGAAAATTCCTGAAATGTAAAAGACCTATGACGAAGTATCTGTGCTGCAATACCACGAGTTGTCTCAATCTCAAGAGTCATAGTAGCCTGCTCAAACACAGACCAATGATTGTGCTTAATACAATAACGTAGCAAGCCTGCATAGTTTTCATTATCTTGATTCGCTGGATTAGAAACCCTAGCAATATATGCCATTGTTTGTTCTGCATCAGGAGTCACACTAATAAGTTTTACAGTCATTTCTTTCCAAATCCTTTGTAATTTTTGTGTTCAAGTTTTAATATCTCTTCTTCAATCACTTGAAGTTGATTTTTCATATAATCCAACTCTGCTTGAGTATACAACTTGGATTGATTCTCTGTTGCTTCTTTCAACAACTTTAACATTCTTTTAAGTCTCATCCAGAAAACACCTCATCATAGTCTTCTTGATATGGAACAGTACTAACTTCTTCTTGAACAGGTGCATCTTCATTGAGTTCTTGCTTTAAAGCATCAATCAATAACTCCATGTTTCTAACAATAAGTTTTACTCTTTCCTTATTCATTTAATCTAATATCATCTTTGCCATTTTACATAAAAAAAGAGGGATAGTCAATCCCTCTGTCTCCAATCATTAGGTTTATCTTCTGACCACCAATCTACCATATCGTCAATGTCTATAAACTTACGCTTACCGAATCTATCCAATCCAGTCCCACCAATATCAAGTTGATTCAAAAAATCATCCATATCACCCTCTTGCATATCAGGATTTTCTGCCTTACGTCTTGACTGCCTTAACATTGTACCAGCAGTTCGATTTGCCTTAGCAAGCTTCTCTGCCCAAATCATATCTTCTAAACTTACCTCTTCATGATTTATAATTTTCTGACAAATTTCTTCCAATCTAAGACGATATTGGGTAGAAAGCATATAACTCTCCTGTATAGTGCTATTTATTGTTACCTTTCAATGTAACTAAGGGTATGTGTATGTGAACAAAGTTGATCAATAATCATATCGCATCCAATCTTTGGATCACAATCTCCACATGTATAAACATCTACTGCTGCCTTACCATGTTCCGGCCATGTATGAATACTAATATGACTTTCAGAAAGTAATGATATTACTGTAACTCCATGAGGATTAAAAGATTTGGAAATGGTATTTAATACAGTTGCCCCACTTTTTTTTGCAGCATCTTCTAATAAAGTGATTAGACATTTTTCATCATTTAGGATGCTATAAGGACACCCATACAAATTTAACAGATAATGTTTTCCCATCACTTTTTATTTTTCTTCTGTGGTTGATTATAAGTTTTTGGATTGACTCTTCCTTCAGACCATTTCATAGAAATTACATTTCTATATTCATCATAATAATGGTCAAATATACTCACTTGAGTTCCTTGAACAATGTCATACTTGACTACATCATTGTCAGAGTATGACACTACATATGAATCTAAAGGGAGCGATCTATTATTTGCTGTTGATAAATCACAATCTCTGTGTATGATATTAACTTTTGCTCCCATAATTCAATCCCAAACTATTTCTGGGAAAGCTTCTTGGACAACAACTTTAGTAATCTTATATCTTTTGTGTAGTTGTTTATCTTTAAGACAACACATTAATTCTGCTTCAGATTCATGAAGTGCCTCCAACATCTGAATAAACATTGTTTCTCTTTTTGTCTGTGCGATATTAGTCACACCTTTAACAAAGTGATTAAACTTTCTCCACTCATGGATTAGTTTACTATGCTCTGTTCCAATGGGAGCGTCATTAGGTTTATATGGAACTTCTCCTTCTGGAAGAGCGGATTCAACTTTGCTATTGAAGTTCCAAATAAGAACAGCCCTTAAAGCAGGACTATCATAGTGTTTTAAAATTTGTATCTTTTCGTCTCTTGTCTTAGCATTAGAAACTCTTTGTATAACCTCAGAGACCAATTGGTCTGGTGGCAATTTCATAATTCAACTCCATTTTTAATCTTCTAGGTCTTCCTCTTCTTCCATGTAATCTTTGTTCTCAAATCTAAATGCTATGAGTTCATCTGGAATAACTTGACCATCTTCATCAAACATTTCTGGATGATATGTGTATGGTTGTTTCTGTTCAAGATGTTGCTTGACTGTCCATCCAACTAAAGCACCAAGTATCAAGGCAAAAATAACAAACAATACTGAGAAAACAAGGGTTATAGCGATCATAGTAATTCTCCTAAACTACTTTGGTTTTCCTATATTCAAGGAAAAATTAAAGTAGATGGTTATTTTTCTGTTAAAGAAAGAAACCACCCTTTCAAAACATATTGAAAATGTTTTTTTGTCTGGTGTCCTCCTCTTTAAGACTAACTCAACGCCCCTGTTGATGGGAAGAGTATTATCATTATTTATCACTGTGTCAAAGTAGTTTGTTTTCTTGAAGATATTTGACTGTATCAGAACATCCTCCAAGATGTGTTTCATTCATAACTACTTGTGGAAAAGTTGATCCTTCTCCAAATTCTTTATAAAATTCTTCTTTAGTGAAATCAGTTCCAAGAGTATATTCTCTAATAGAAAAACCTTTAGATACACTCAAAGAAGACAAAACTTGAAGTACTTTGGTGCAATAAGGACAACCATGTTTACTATAAACTGTGAAATTCATAACTTTAAATTCTTACTGGATGTGGACGTTTTTTATTTGACTTTATAGCACATAACCATGCTGTTGTCACTGCAATGTTATCTTCCCACCAATTAGTTTCCAATCTAAATTCTTGAAACTTGATGGTGTCATTGTCAATGTATTTTGCTTTATCTTTTCTAGTATAATACCAAAAACTATTTTGATTCCAATAACTGACATGAGTTGGGTCTTGAAATGCTCCTCTACCATCAGTGGAAGGAACATCAATAAATGCCCAACCACCATCACAGAGAACTCTATAAATTTCACTCATAGACTTAATTGGATCTTTTAATTTTTGAAGAACGTGATTTACAGAAATTACTCCAACACTATTGTCTTGGAATGGAAGTTCATCTTTCAATTCACAGTTAACATATCCTGAGTTTGGATATAAATTCTCCCCAAGACTTACCTTGATTAATCCATTTAATTCTGCATCACGTTCTGCAAGTTGTCTACCATATTGATGAAACAACTCAAATGTTTTAATTTGAATTGCTTCATTTCTTTGGAGTTGAGTGTTGTCTCCTCCAGGTAACCATCTATAATAATAAAGAACTTTTGGAATAAAAGAAAATTTAGTCTTTAAATAAGACCTAATCACCAACTCATGATCATCACATATATTTAACTCTGGATTGTGACCACCAAGTTCTTGATATAAAGTTCTTCTCCATGCTCTTACATGATCTGGAGCATACCAAATAATACCAATACTATGACTGGTAGGTGGAAACATATCAATCTTAATGAACTCTTCATTTCTAAAGTTCATCCATTTATAAGTCCAACCATTTTCAGCGTTCCACGGAATTTTATATTCATCTCCTCTCATGTCATAAAGAAGATCTTCACTGTAAGCAAATCCAACTTCTTGATTTTGAAATGCTTTATTTAATTCCTCTAAACAATCTTCAGAAAGTAAATCATCATGATCCACTTCTACAAGAATATCACCTCTACCAAGAGTAAAGGCTTTATTTTTAATGTATCCTATATTTGGATGTGTGATTCCATTATGAACTTTGACTCTACCATCATCTCTCAACTCTTGAGGAAGATGTGTGATCTTACAATTTCCATTTAAATAAAGAACCCATTCCCAATTATCATAACTTTGTGCTTTGATTGTTTCATATAGTTCCATCAAAAATGGAATATTTTCTTTTTTGTGTTCTGGGGTAATAATACTAAATTTATAATTCATATCAATCAAAAAAGAACATATGAAATAATCTTGAATCCTCTAAAGTTTTACCAAAGTATTTTGATGCTGCATGAATACACTTGCCATTAAAAATTACCAATCTGTTGAAAACATTCCCAACAGTGTCTACTAACTCAAACTTAGTACTATCATAAAATCCTCCACTAAATGCTTCATCAATACCAGGATCTGTACAGTGCCTTGCTTTTGTTTCCTTATGAGCATACATGGATGTTCCACATTCAAAAGGGGCATTAGGAGTCAAATAAACCATACCAGCCCACTGCTGAAGGTCTGTATGATATACCAAAGGATCTTCTGCGTCACAGGTTTGAAAGACACCATTCATCCCATATTCATCCCAGACAGTTATTGATTCTCCAATAATAGTTTCAAATGCTTTCTTAGTTCCAGGAACAAAAAACTTTTGCTCAGTTCTTTTTCCTTTATAATATCTTAAATCTGCTACAAATTCTTGCTGTAGTGCATATTCTCTAACAGCATAAGGATCAGAGTAAAAATTATCTACAACAAAAATTCTTTTGTCTGGATTTAAATTTAAATTACTTACTGTTAAAAATTTCATATTGAATCATCTATAACAAAACTATACTTTAAAGGAACTTGATTGTCAATTATTTTCCAATTTACTTTTTACATAATCAAAAAGACGTTGAACATAAGTTCCAGTATCATGATATGCCCCATTATGAATTAAAAACACCAAATTTGGAAAAGGATTTTTTCTTTCAGGTTTCATCAACTCAAAAGCATATCCATAAGCAGATTCATAATCTTCAACTTCATTACAAGTCTCCACCAAACCACAAAGATGTTCATTTCTACGAGAGCAATACAACTCACACTTTTTATATTCTAGCATGGCAGTATCATATTCCTTACAAAACTTATAAGCATTAGCAATAAGATATTGTGAATAATAAATCATTTCATTTTCATATCCTTCATAAAAGTATTTGATATACTCTTTAAAGTAAAAAATACATCTCCTTGCATATTCTTTTTGATGTTCATATCCAAGAGGTAGTTCACTTGATCCATAGCAGTCACTATAACTCTTTCCAATGTAAAAGAAATGATAAGCATCTTTCATCAAAGTTCCACCACATACATGTTGTTCCTCTAATTGTAATGCATCAGTTACAAACTTAGTTGGGTTTGTATAACTATTCCCTTCACTTCTAATGTAATGTCTAAACTTTCTGTCTAAAAATACTCTTTGAAATTCTTCTTCTGTTGGACCACAACCAGGAAGAATAATACATTCGTGTCGTTTGTCATGCTTAAATCTCCAAGCAAGTTTAGCATTCCAAATCCTATTCCTCAACCAAGAAGATCCATCATTTGTAGCTACAACATCAAAGGATTGAATAGAAGTGTCATCTAAAACTGACCAATCAAAATCATCATCCACTTGAAGCACTTCATCAGCATCAATTCTAAACAACCAATCACATCCATGATTTGCTTTATAACATTCTTGGACCAAACTATCACTGTTCCAACCAGGATATTGCCATTCAACATTATAACAATAACCAGGAATGTTTTTTTCTTTAAAAAATTCTTCTATAAGTTCTTGAGTATTGTCATTACCATTACATTGAATAATCCAATAATCTATATGTTTGTAACATGACTCAAGAACTCTATGGATAATGTGGGACTCATTACCCACCATCATATTAAGACAAATTTTAGTTGACTTCATTCTTCTACGTACTCACTACTGGGGGTAAGGACTTGATCGCAAAATCCCATTCTCTTCAATTTGTTTGCAGTTCTAGATATTGTCTGATCAATAGTTAAGTATTTGTATGTTGCAGTTCTTCCTGCAAAGATTGTATTCTTTTCTGCTTGCATCAAAGGCTTATACTTTTCAAACTGTTCTAGATACTTTCCAAAAATCATAGGATAATAGGGATTATTAATTCCTTCAACATGTTCAACAGGATACTCTCTTGTGACTACAGTAGTTTCAACATCTTGATTATACCAATAGGAATGATCAATAGCTCTGTTCCACCCATTCTCCCTGTTACATTCATTCAGTTGAATGTATGGTGTTTTGGGGCAATACACATGTTCAAAATTCAAAGATCTATAAGACAATTCTCCATATTGATAGTCAAAGTAGTTATCAACCTTACCAGTAAACACTAAAAGGTCACACTTATCTTTTAGTGTTCTCCATTCATTCTTTGGAACATTTAAATGAACTGGAATATCATCTAATATGTTTTTAAACATATCTACAAATCCATTTTTAGGGAGTCCTTGATACTTCTGCTGAGTAAAAGCACCATCAGTTCCTAACTTTCTTACAGGAAGTCTATTAAGAATTCCCATAGGAAGTTCTTCCATCTTAACTCCCCACATTTTTTCAGAGTAATCTCTAAAAACTAATTCTCTAATTTCATTATCAGACAATCTTCTTCCAATAATTTTATCTGAGTTGTCATTGTATGGAATTGGAATTCTACCAAGTTTAGTGTTAGCCCAGACATGAACAGAAAAATTATTAAATACTGCAAACTGATTTAACCACTTCCAAACACGATCATTATCAGTATGAATAGCATGAGGTCCATGTGCATGGATTACACATCCAGTTTTTTCATCAATATAATCATAACAATTTCCTGAGATATATTTTCTACTTTCAAATACTTCAACATCCCATCCATTGTCTTTTAAAATTCTAGCTGAAGTTGCTCCTGCTGTTCCAGAACCAATTACATATGCCAATGCCACAATCAATACCTCGTATTAAAAAAGAACGTTTGAAATAATCTACCACTGTGTAAATCTTTGCCAAAGTAATCTACAGAAGCATGGTACAAATTACCTGGATATAAAATCAATCTATTGTAAATATTTCCTATCCTATCAACAACTTCCCATTTTGTATAATCTCTTGCATCTTCACCATGATCAACATTATCAACAGACATTCTTTCTTTACTTTCCTTGTGCATATACAAGGCAGTCCCCCCACTAATAGGAGCATCAGGAGTTAAGTAACAAACTCCTGCCCACATATTATTATAATCAGAATGAATCCAAGTTCTATCTTCTGCTGTACAAATTTGAAAGGCACCTGTATATCCATCGCCATTTTCATCCAACAACCAATTAGTCACACCACCAGCAGCATGTGAAACCAATGCGTTAATAACTTCCTTATGACTATCATTTAAAAAAGATCTTGTCCTAAGTCCAGGATAGTTACCATGCACAGAAAACTCCTGAGATAGTGCAAAGTTTCTCACACTATCAGGATCATTATAAAAATCATCAGCTACAATAAGATTAACTCTCATTCCAATATGCACCAGTTCTTGAACAATATTTTATGTTAGGATCTATGTATTTAAACCCATCCCATCCAGGTTCATTTTCAGCAACTCTTTTGCCATGAAAATAATCACCAATATGATTAACCATCATACCACCTTCTGAAGTCTTTAACAAACCTGCTCCAATATTATACTTATGTAATAAGTAATTTGCAATCACAGATTCTGAAGGATTAAATCCAGTTTCTTCAAAGATTGGTTCTTTAGCAATCCATGCTGGATATAATGACATTAACATCCAGAAATATGGCGTTGCTTTTTCATATCTGTAATTTTTAAATATTACATCATCATCTTTAGGTCCAATATTTTCAGTCTCATGTTCATACCAATTATTTCTCTTTAACTGAACTTGAGATAGTGTATTATCTTGCTGTAAAATTTCAACTAAATCTAATACTTTTAATGGATACATTAGTTCTACATCATCTTCATGATGCAGAATGTAATCATAGTCCCTAGTCTTTACTAAATCAAAAAGTTCTTGCCAAGTTTTTGTAATACCTTGATTCTCTTCATGAAAAATTATTTCATTATATCCATTCTCAACTACAAATTCAGATAGAGAATCATTATCTCTTCCCAGTGGATAATCATCTATAAAAAGATGGTGTACTTCCAATCCACTAAAATCAAGTTTCTTATTTGCCTCAAATGTTTTTTTGAGAAACTCTACTCTATTAGTAGAAAAAACTACATGAAGTAACTTCATACAATTACAGGTTCTCCTTCACCTTTTGGAAGTTTTTTAACTGGTTGCATAGGTTGTCTTCCTCTCAAATTAAAAGGGTCAACTCCATCTGGAATTGGATCATCCCATTTACTTTCAACTATATTGGTTGTAGGAAGTGCCTTTGGAATATCTACATCTACAACAGGTCCCATCAGAAACTTATTGCGTGTATAGGTTCTGTTCTGTGGGGCAAAAGAAACCATTGCAATAGCATCAGATTCTTCACCACAATCAACAATCTTTTTTCCAGTTCTTCTATCTATTACTGAAAAATAATCTTCATTATACTTTTTCATTCTTTGGAAGTTTTTGATTATTATAGTCAACTTTAGCAGGTCTGTAAAGTCCAGGCCAAGTATCCCTAATTATTTCTGCTAATTTGTATGGAGTTTCTGAAGAAATCATAGTTAAGTAAAGATTAAAAAACCACCCCAGAAAGGGGTGGTTCCGCTCATGATGTGAGTGGTTTACAGTGCATTCCCGCGAGGGAGTACTTCCTCTGGAAATACAAAGTTCTCATGAGGTTGGTCTACAGGAGCCATCCAGGCACGGAGTCCTTCATTGAGGAGGATGTTTTTCGTATAGAAAGTCTCAAATTCTGGATCCTCTGCTGCTCTAATCTCTTGTGATACAAAATCATAAGCTCTAAGATTAAGTGCAAGACCAATAATACCGATGCTAGAGGTCCAAAGACCCATAACAGGAACAAACA
>Ga0129333_10002377_pt1 | contig 17480 bp, 17 predicted proteins | sample CPB6_08_DNA_FD_94474 | JGI IMG/M metagenome (GOLD analysis project Ga0129333, IMG submission 94474) | Freshwater to marine salinity gradient microbial communities from Chesapeake Bay, USA - CPBay_Sum_0.6_0.8_DNA | ecosystem: Environmental > Aquatic > Marine > Coastal | place: USA: Chesapeake...
AGCCCCAGTGCCAGTGCCAAGCCATCGCCCAAACCAACCAACAAGGCATCAAAAACAACCAGCACTGAGAAAAAGAAGGAAGGCATGAATGGAAAGCTTGCTCCCGCCAAGTTTAACAACGATGAAGATTCGGATGATGACGTTGATGGCTCAGCACCGTTTGCAAGTTCAAAGGGTCAAATTGAGAAAGCGCACGACAATTTGCAAAAGATTGGCGGCATGAACACCGAAGAAGTCATGAAGCAGCAAAAGATTCTCATGGACAACATGAAGACAATGCAGCCCTTCTTGGAGACTGCCGAGAGATTTTTGGATAAATTCAACATGAAAGGCATCGACGGATTGCTTGGCAAAATCGGGTTAAGCAGTTCGGACACCACGGCTGGCTCCTCATCTCAATAACACCGACCCGCTTTGTTTTAATATATTTAAATTATATACAAGACAATTCATATAATTTAAACAATCACGGTCATGGTTGCACGACGTTGTCCACCGGGCGTGTTCTGCATTGAAAATGTGTCAATGACAATTTTGGCAATTTTATTCACATTGGTTGTGGTGTATTTCTTCATGAAAGCACCTTCATCTTCGCCGGCTTCGTCTTCTAATGGGCCACGGCACATTCATCTTCATCATGAATCGCATCCATCTATGTTTCAATCAAGACCCAATTATGGGATTTCAAATGCCCAAGAGGATGTGTTGTTGAATCCATACGTTCCACCGCTGCGCAATGACAGCGCATTGGACATTCGCGGACCCGTTGTTGTGCCAATCAATGTCAGCACGCAAGGCACTCCGAATTCCACGTATCGTCAGGTCGGCATTTTGACGCGGATAAATGGTCCAGAAACAATTTTGCCCCTAATGGGTCGGCCTCTTTTCCGAAACCGCGACAAGTGGCAGTTCTACACCATCAGCGAGAAGAGCAACTTTATCAAGCTGCCGATTTCGGTGAAAGGGCGCAGCTGCACGAACGAATATGGATGCGACAACGTGTACAACGGCGACACTGTGTACGTTGAGGGCTATAATGATGCATTCAAAGTCACCGCATACGACAACAACGTCATGCAGTATTTGCCTTTTTAATGTGCGGTCCAGCATTTATTGAGAGTCGTTCGAACAACTTTAACTGGGTTTGCAAAAAAACGTGGGTCCAAGATTTTCTATGCTACAACTGTAGCCTCTGCAGTTGCTGTTGCAATTGTGGTTGCACTGGTTGCATCTTAGTTTTTAATCCATTTTCCAGAACCATTGTCCAAGGTGTAATTTCCAATTGCCCAACTGCCACAGTGCTGTGGAGGAGCTCCAATATTGTCTATCAAATTTTTAGACACTGGGTCAGGGTTGACTGTGTCGCAAGTATTTGCATCGGTGCATCCACTGAACAAATAGTTATTTCTTGTTGCCTCATTTTGTTCTACTATGTAAACAACCCCATTTCGGGTTTCTGAAATGCTCATTGGACATTTGCTATCTAGAAGTTGTCTCACACTGGGCTTTTTGGTCAAGTCTCCCAATAACCCCTCGTTTTGGCTCCAAACACTTTGGTTAAATGGCAATATAGTGTTTGAATAGTCATTAACTCCAGGTTTCGGACCATAACAATTTACACCAGCACGATTGTTTCCTGGAGTCCAAGTAATTACCCCACTTCTACCATTTCCACAACCACCCATAGTTGAAGTAGTAATTGGATACATGGCATTATTTGAATCAGAAACCCATCCCGTAAAACACCAATCTGCTCCACGGTTTTGTGCGTCTTGCAGCTGAGCAGTTGTGGCCACTTGGGCGCCATATTTAGCACACACTTCTGGGGCCTGACATTGTGTGTAATCATATCCAGGTCCCACTGCGAATACCTGTGATGGAGCGGCGGGAGTCGTTGGTGCAGCGGTGTTTGCAATTGACACCGCGCCAACTTTGCCAACCACTTGTGAAGTGCCTTTTACAGCTGATTTATCACCCTGCACGTCGCACATGTCAGAGGACGAAGGCTTCTTTTTGTGATGGCGATGTGGATGATCAAGCGGTCCTACGCGAGACGGGTCAAAATCCCACTTATATTCATCAAAATTCATATCATCGCGGCGGCTAATGTCGCTCACAGCATTATAAATATAAACAACACCAATAACAATAATCGCAATTATCAAAAATCCAGAAATGTAGTTCGGCACAAATCCCATATTTGCTAAAATGGCTAAAACCAAAACAGGAATACACATGTAAATGAAAATTTTCATAACACCTGCTTGCGCCGCAAAACGTTTTCCATAATATGTGTTAATTTCAATCGCGCGCTCTTTTTCAGCACGTGCGCGTTGCATCTCTTCTATCGCTTTTCGAGTCGCATTCAATTCATCATTTGCCACTTGAAGCAACACTATCTTAGTATTTAACTGATTTGTTTTATTAACAATGTTCTGATTTGAAACAAGCGAAGCAGACCCAATTGATGATAGTATGCTTGTTCGAAGCGCTTCATTTTTGTTCATTTCATCCACGATGCTTTCTCGCTCATCTTGAGTGGACGCAGATGCAAATTTGTTCATTAAACCTTTTTGTGCATCTTGTAAATTCTGCACACTTGTCAACATTTGTTGTTGAGACATGCTTAATGTTTCCGCAGAAGAAGTTGGATTTGTCGTCATTGGAACCTTGATTTGTGGTTATTATAATTCTATTGTTATAATAACTTATTTTATTTTTAAAAAAAAGGTCATAAATATTTTACAGTTTTGTAAAACAAAAAAATGGCACACACTCCAAATAACATGAGTGCGTATTTTTCACTTTCAGACATGATTGCGCTGACTTCCAATGCTCCATCCATGCTTGGATTGGTAGCAAATCCTTCTTTCTGCGCTTGCATCTGATTCATCAATGCCGCGTATTGTTTCACACTGTCTTGCAAATTTGCACGGACGTCTTTTATTTTTCCATCCAAATCTGATGCGGTTATCACGTTCTGGCTCCCATTATTTGAAAGTTGTTGGGCAGTTTGAAACAAATTTGCATTGGATGCAGTTATGGATGCCGCAGTGTTTCCTAGTCCAGCAATTGAATTCATGCGTTCTTCGAGAGTGTCATTTGTAGTATTGATTGTTTTTTTGTAAAAGTTGCCATTTGCTACATCATTTGCGACTGGGTTTCTTGTCAGTTGATAGAAATTCGGGTTGTTTGTCACGTAACCAAGACATGTTGGGTCTGAACTGCAAGCATTTTTTGCATTGTTTTCATCATCAAATATGCAATACCCACCTAAATCAGCTCTATGGCCAAGAGCGTTTGCACATGTGTATTCATTTATATTTTCTGCAGCCCACATGCCCCCACTGGACAATGGATAAGTGTATGTTGTATTTATTCCAGTTGTCATTCTCATGATATCATCCATCATGGTTTTATGCAAAATCATTTGCTGACTTATCATTCGGTCGTACTCTTTTTCACTTTGGTTTAGTGTTTCAGTTTCGGCTGTCATATCAGGAACGGTGCCTGCATTTACCGTGGTTGACATTTTTGTTATTTGTTATTAAAATACAAATATATTATTATTTGTATTTCTACATTTTTTTGACTCATGCAATCAAAGTTAATAACTACAAATTTGAATCATCTAAATAACCAGCCCCTGCATCGCCAGCCCCAGACCCAGAAGAACCAGATGTCAGCTCATTTTCAATTGTTGTCGGCAACTCATCTGCTGTTAGGAATCGATATGCCAAGTAAGCCAGAAATAAACCAATCACAATTGCAACTCCAAACTTAATTCGTGAATACAACAATACCCGTTTTGAATTTTCTTCATCACCATCTAATTGGTTTTTCAAAGCAATTTCTTCTTTGAGTCTGGCTGAATTCGCTTCCAATTGTTTGCTCAAATCATCCACATTGTCATTCTCCACATTTTGCGTAAACCCTTCTTTAACTGTGGATGTTTGATCTTGATTCGATATTTTCAAATCATCAGTTAGTGCCATAATTTGTTGATTCAAACTGTAAAGTTGCTTCAAAATGGGAATACCGGCACTTCCAGCCAATTTTGTGAACCCGCCCGGCGGAGTCATGGTTTGAACGTCATTCAAAGGGTCATTGGAAATGGTCGACTCAGGTGCCCCTGCAACATGTCCGTAGCATGCGCGAGAGTACACACTGTTTCCATTGTCAAATGATGCATTGTGATAAACTGCTATATCATACACATGGTCGGGATCATCGTTTGCAGCATTTTGACAATCCTGTGCGGAATCCTGCAACCCTAAAAATTGCCAACTTGGAACCGACATTCCCGCCAACTGAGGCGGAATTTGACCGCCCATTGCATCGAAATTGTTTTGAATTTTCCAGGAAGATCTTTCAAATGCAGAATAGTTGTAAGTGAATTTTGCAGAGTCACTTGTGGATGCAAGTGCTGCAGCTGTCTTCAGCCCTGCATCGGTTCCACCCGTATATGGATTCTTGCTATTCCAAAACATGGTCTGATCATCAAAGTTGCCAACATAGGACATGCTTCCATCTGCTGCGCTTACGGAGGTCAATTTTGAAAATGTAAATGTGCCAATTGCTCCTTGTCCTGCAATGACTGTTGTGTTTCCAGACATAATGTTGTATGCATTCAACCAATACTCTGCAAAAAAACGGAACTGCAATGAGATTTCATTTTGCGGCGCATAATTAACATCTGAAAATTGAGAATCGGGCCACCATGCCTGCAAGTTTGTGGTCAAATCTACACTCATGGAAGCATCTGCCGCATTTGCGGCGGGGCTTGGCATCTGCATTGCCAATGTCCGCCAATCCGTTCCGCCAGTTCTCAATACAAGAACCGGAATGATTGAATTTATGGCAGGGTGATTGAAATCTTTGCACCAAGAGTCAGTTGAGTCTCCTGATGCGGGACATGCTGATAAAGTGTTTGACACTTCATTTGCAGGAACAATCCCGCCCGCATTTATGCCATACAATAAACACTTGTTCGGATTGCAGTCAATGCCACAACCTGAATTGGAATACAATGCATACATGCAGTCTTTTGTTTCAACACACGAGTTGAAACATGCTTCTTCAGTTCCATTTGACGGAAATGGATTGGCAGGAGTGAGAGTGTTTTTAATTTCATTCGGATTTTGTATGTTGTATGGATATTTTCGAGTATTTTGTTTGCTCGATTCAATCTGCACTTGTTGCAAATAAGTTGCATAGAGCTGATTGTATTTTGCAATCAACTGGTTCAAGGTTGAAACTTTAGCTTGAGTTTTCACTAAATCTTGGCTGGGTGGACTAGACGTCGGGGTCTGCATGGTGTCTCGAAATCTTGACTGAAAATAAATTATATCGTGGCGTTGTTCACTATATAATTATTATATTATATTTTTGCATTATTATCAATGACATCTCTCAAACATAATGAATGCGAATAATTGGTCGAGCGCCAGACCTATGCCCTCTTCCACTGTATGATATCATGCCAATGCCTTGCATAATATACATGACTATGGCTACAAAAAATATGAGAAGAATTATGCAAGCAATCACATATCCAGCAGTGGTTGTCGTGTCAGATGCAAGATTTCTTATTGTGATGATCAATACAACAAGTGCAATAATGAACAAAAAAATAAACTCATACATGCTTGATCTACGCATCAGTATTGAATACTCGTTTTGGGCAGCCAAGGTTTCATTGTAATTGTATTCAGATTCAAAGCTGTGAACCAAGTTCGACATGTTTTCAAATGAGGTGTGTTATTAATATATTTCACGATTATTATTTATTTGTTCAATGGATTTTCAATGGGTGCTTGTGTTGGAACCACTTTGTTCTTTAGTTCAATTGCTTTTGTCTTTGCATCAGCTAAAATCGTGGATTCCGGAGAACCAACTCTTTGAAAAATGAAATAAGATATAACACTGATTCCCGCCAACAAATAAATAACCCGTGCAATACTGTAATAGTACGTTGATTTTTCAACTGCGCGCGCATCGTCCACCATGGAAATTTGATTCGGTGTGGGCGTATCTTCTTGTGCTAAACCCGTTATAGTTTCAAATGATTCTCTCAACGGCATTCTCACCGTTTTTTTCTTGCTCATTTCATTTGTTGAAGCTAAACTCAGTTCTCTTCGTGCAAGCATCGTGTTCAAGTTTGAATTCTCGTTTGTCAACTCATGCAGTCCTGTATCGTGCTCTTCCAACTGCTTATCAATTGATGCCTGAAATGCAAACATGCGACGATACAGTGCAGTCAAATTTGACTCCATTTTGTCATGCGCCACCATTGCGCTTGGCAAATGCGGATTCATCTTGTAGTTTGCATAAACAGTTGGATAATTTTCCATGATCAGGTGAAAGTGGTTCTTTATATCATCAAGCTCAGCATTGTTCGCGGTCATAATTGAAAAAATGTATTAAAATAATTTGAAGTGTGGTGCGAAATATGTTTAAAACGTATTATTATAAACACATATTTTTATTCTTAATTGAACTTCATATAACCCACTACTTCGTCGTGCAAACACGATAATATGGGGTCTTAACTGCAGTTTTGCTGAATCGCTCAATACAGCACACTTGTCCTGGTCGCATTCCAATTGCCATGGCAACTGGATCATAGCGTGAAATGTTCGGCAACATGTCTGCATTTGACACATTGTAGCGCATCATCATCGCCTGTGTTTCTTCTTCCGTAAGGATGGTGTGTTTGGGAACGTAGCTGTGTTCCAATATGTTGAATTGCAACCGATCCAGACTGAATATCACAATGTGAATGCCTTCCTGTTCCCAAATTTGATTCAACACGGAAATGTTGGTGTCGTTCATTTCACCTTTCATGACAATAATGAGCGAATCTTGTTTTGTCAATGTTTTTTCTAAATTGTACAAATCTTCAACACACTCCACAATGTTGTCACGACGCAAAGGCTTTCCCAAATGGTATTTCACGTATGCCTTTTGACCAGACTCTTTGACAACCAGCATGTCAAGTTGTTTGTTCGAGTTCATGGCATGCACTTCGTTCATCCCAAAATTTTCATATTGACTCACATCATATCCCTGTGCTTTTAACAGCTTCAATAAATTGGTCCGTGATTTGTAAATGGCAGTAATTGTTCCACTGGCATTTCCAGTTAAAATGGCAGCAGAGGCGGCAGCAGCTGTGGTCATATCGGCGTGTTGTCTAATTGTTAAATGATGTGCATATATTTAATTCAATTTTTAAATAAATTCAATAAAAAGTCTTTAGTATATTTCACTGATATGCGGCGACGACAGTGGAACCCACTACAATTTGTCGATTGCCTCCGGTTGTGGTGACGACTGAACCGCCACCAGATTGAAATCCGCTGTTCAGTGCACCTTTTTTCCGCGGAGCGGTGCAGCCACCCGCACGGCATCGCTGCAGTCGTGTGTATCGTATAGTTTGGTCATTGCTTCTAAATGAAAGCAGTCCGCCCTTTGCATTGAGCGAAGATTGGCCAATTGCATTATTGCGTTTTCTCTCTATATAAAGTTCCGTGTCATGATTTTGAGTCGCCCATTTCTTGAAGCCACCCTGACAGTAAGCGCTGTTGAATGGACTTGCATAGTTTGCTCCGCCTAAAGTGCGAACATACACTGACCGTCCCATTGCAAAATCGTTTCCGCCGTCGCTTGGATAATACTTTGATGGCATCGCTGCTGGACCAGACAGCACCGCGTTGTTGTCGGCCTGCTTAATTAGGATGCCTTGATCTGGAGGACCACTGAACGCTGCCTTTATAGGTGGATTGTAAACCAATTTAACCATGTTTCGTGATTTGTATTAATGCTTATATAATACAGTTATATGAATTGTTAAACACAATTAATATAATTCGCAAATTCACATCATTTCAAAATTCGCAGATTTTAATATCTGCGCACGCGTCGCCATGCGCTTTGAGCTGCACTGCTTGCATTTCCTCCAAATGAAAAATCATTGTAAGTGCGGTTAATCGCTTGATTCTTCTTAAATGTGGTGTAGTCCGAACCGTCATACACGTATTTCACATTGCACGTTGAAGATGGAATGCCGGTTCCATCGTTGGTTGCCTGAACATGACCAGCAAACAGCTTCCATGCACCATATACTGAACTGCGAATTCTGCCTTGCACCTGGTCCGAACCTCCAGACACATAATTCTGTCGGCTTAAATAGTCTCCCGCGTTGTTCACCAATCGAAAAGGAGTGCAAGACGGCTTGCGACCGTTCACTTCTCCAGACCCGTATTGACCATTCCACGCTTGCCTTAATATAAGACGGTCCATACTGCGTTCATTTCCACCTTCCATGCCACTTCCGCCATGAGTTCCTGCACCACCACCCAACAGTGCGGGAGAGTATCCATTGTATCCACCACCCAAGTTGCTGGGTTTTCCAACCGGAGACACAAACGAGTTTGGATTGCGAGACACGCCATCTAAAGCAGAACTATATCCAATTGATGTTGACATTGAGTTGTAATTAGGTTAGTTTATAATTGCTATATATAATATATTTGATATAATAAAATCAAAAAAAAAACAAGGGGGCAATTGTTGTGTGAATGGTGCACCATCGTGTGCAATTATTCATTTAGAAGTCAAACTCAAATAAAGCAAAAATATAATAATGAACAATATCTTTGTTCCAGAACCAAAGAAGCGAACATATTTCAATTGTTGACCCGGTTGATGTTTGCAAAACGTCATTTGGTCTTTCATGTGATATTTGTCATTTGTTTTTGAATTCATAAAATAATAATTTTGAGTGCAATTCGTCGCGTATGCATTGGTTAATGTGAAAAATGCATAAAACATCGCAAATACAATCTTTTTAAAAGTGGTTATCTTTATGATATAGATTGAAATGCAAGTTAAAATGTTTCTAACTGCATCCACAAAATGATCCAATTTTTCCCCACCCTTTGATGTAAGACCATAATGCCGTGCATATTGTCCATCCACGCAATCAAACCAATATGCAATCGCATAGAACAATGCTGCATGTGTAAACCTATATGTTAAAATAAATGAAATGCTAAAAATCATAAACATTCCACCGGTCAATGTTAGTGCGTTTGGCGTGAAATTAAGATATTTCAGCATGGGTAGACTGTTATGTCCCAAATACATCATTAAACTATCAAATGGATTGTCTAAGTTGGATGGTATTTTCGTGCCATCATATTTTAACTTGTCCGCACTGCTTTTTGAATGTTTGTTCATTCGAATAAAAATATTAGTATATACATTTTGCAATATAATTATATTATTTTGCGCATGATGTTTACTTTTCTTCACTCGGTCATGATGCGCGGAGCAATGTTCATTGTCTGCAATTCTTGAAACAGGAGCTTGCATGCATACGGAATCTCAACATACGCAAATTCCGTGCGATTTTCACACATATGGCAACAGTGTATTCCCATTCGTTCATTCACCGCAGCTATCATGCCGCAACACTTGCACACGAACACCTGGTATTTATCGGATGAATCATACATGCGACCTCGGGTGAATCGACACGCCCCGTGAGCAACCATGCTGTCGCGCTCCATTTCACCAAAACGATGACCACCATCTCGACTGCGTCCCTCTGCCGGCTGTCGGGTCAGGTTCACCATGGGACCAATCGACCGGCTGTGCTGTTTGTCATTCACCATGTGCTTCAGGCGCTGGTAGAATGCAGGCCCAATAAACACGCTGGTTTCAATCTGCTCTCCCGTCAGCCCATTGTACATCAGCTGATTGCCATTGCACTCGTATCCCAACTTCAACAACTCTTTGCGAATGGTTTCAATGTCCAGTTCACCAAACGATGTGCCATCCCCGAATAGTCCCAGCTCCACTAAAACCATGCCCAGCAGCGTCTCTTTCAGTTGTCCAATCGTCATGCGCGACGGAATTGCATGCGGATTGATGATGATGTCCGGTCTCAGCCCTTGTGCAGTGAAAGGCATGTCGCGCTCCGGAATGATGTTGCCCAGCGTGCCTTTCTGCCCGTGGCGCGAGCTGAATTTGTCTCCAATGACCGGCTTTCTCAGTGTGCGCACTTTCACTTTGCATATGCAATACCCTTCACCATTGCGCTCCAAGAAGTTGCGGTCAATGTAAGATTCTTCTTGTGTGCGATACGCTCGACTCTGATCCTCAAACTTCAGCACTTTAGTCGGGTCATTGCGATTGATGGGAACCACTTTTGCAATGATGATGTCGCGATTTTCCACCAGCGTGTTTTCCGGCATGACACCTTTGGCATTCACTTTTTCATAGTTTCCAAACTTCATGCCCTTTGTCTTGGCAGGGTCCGGCTTGCATCGCACCTCCTCATCTCCGTTAATTTTCTTGTCCTCGTCCTTTTCAGTGTGGTAAATGACCGTCTGAAACAGCCCGCGGTCAATGGAGCCCTGGTTCATCAACACACTGTCCTCCTGATTGTAGCCCGTATGCGTCATGATTGCCACGATGACAGGTCCACCAGATGGAATCTTATCCAACTTGATCATGCCCATGACACGCGTATCCACCAGCGGACGCGCCGGATACGTCATGACGTATGCCGTTTTGTCCATGCGCTTGTCAAAATTGGTCACATACATGCCCATGGCTTGCTTGGCCATAGCAGATTGATATGTGTTTCTTGGCGACTGGTTGTGCTCAGGAAACGGAATGCAAGAAGCAATTACACCAAAGATGGTGCTGGGATGAATTTCGCAGTGCGTGTATTTGTATTTGAATGCATCATCGCGAGGCATGTACAAATCCGACGGTTTCATTGCAATCATGCAGTGGTTCTGTTCTTCTGGGTCAATGTATTCGATCACTGCATTGTCAATTTTCAAATCTGTCAACAAATCATCCCATCCGATTTCCTTGTTTCGCAAGCGCTGAATAATGTCGCGGGTGATATAAAGACCTCCCGTTTTTCCATTTACGCGCAACACTGGACGCGTTATTCTCCCTGCATCAGTGCATATGCGAATTTCTTGTGTCTTGTAGTTGAAAACCACCGACGTGTAAACATTGATGATGCCGCGCGTTTTCTTGTCTTTGAATGTATTATACAACAGCTCTGCATCGATGGTCATGCCAATCCAGGCTCCATTCACAAACACCTTGACATTCCCTTCCATTTCGGCGTGTGTTGCTGTTTCTATGGGAATGATAAACGCCTTTATCTGCTCTCGAATGTTGTCTGAGTTGCTGATTGTTGTCACATGCGTCATGTAGCTGATGTTCTTTACCACGCCAACGCTTCCACCTTCCGGTGTTTCAGCTGGGCACAGGAATCCCCATGTGGTGTTGTGAAGCTTACGAGGCGGAATCAGCTTTCCACTCTTGTCAATCGGCGTGTTGATTCGCCGCAAATGACTCAGACTGGAAATGTAAGTCAGACGATTCAGCACTTGAGCCACGCCCACTTTCGCCGTGCTGACATTCTTTATTCCAAAATCACCAGTTGAGAGTGCACGCTTGAGCCCATTTTCAATCGTTGATGATTTGACGATTTTGTAGATGTTTGTGCTGTTGATGATGCTCAAGAAGTCGTCGGTTGACCGCCACGAACCAGTGTTGATTTCGCGCACAACTTGTTTGATCATGTCTTTCACAAGTTTGTTGAAATAATTGCGAAACAAGTTGTTCAACAGGGTTCCCGTAGTGTCAACACGTTTATTCACGTATGAATCACGGTCATCCTGACGATTTGCATCGCTGCCAATGCTTGCGTGAATCAATCGGTTTGCCATGTATCCTAGGAAATACATGCGTTGTTTTTCTGTGCTGCAGTGTGGAAACAAATCATTCTTTAGAATTTCAACTGCAAAGTCGCGCTTCTTTCGTGCACCCGACTCTTTGTCCATGTTGATGGGCGTGTACATGACATGACTCGTCACGATTTTCAGCGCATCTTCTTGCGTGAGAATGGAATTTGCATCAATGATGGACCCCTGCAACGCTTCAAGTGCAGCCGGTTCTGCTTTTTCCAAATCCAACAGTATAATCTCGCATATTTCACGATCGGTTGTTATGCCAAGTGCCCTGAACACCACAAAGAGTGGAATTGGTTGCTTGATCCGCGGAATTTGAACATAAATCGGGAACCCAAACCCGTTGTTTTTGTTTGCCACCATCATGTTGATTTGCTTCGGAGAAATGCACTTAAAGTCCGGGACCGATTTGATTTCCGCCAACCAGTTCCACTTCGTGTTTCCCTTTGACACATTGAAACAATAGACACGGTTTTCTGCTGCACGCTCCTGTCCCAATACCGTTTTTTCACTGCCGTGCATGATGAAGTAGCCACCCGCATCGTGTTTGCATTCGCCAGTCACTTGATGGCTCATATGCAGGCACTGCTTCAGCACACAAATGTTCGACTTCAGCATAATCGGCAGCTTACCAATCGGAATTTTGGGTAGCATTTTGTGATGATTTTGCACATTTTCTAACTCGTTGCCTGTGCGCACAATGATTTGTATTTTCACATCCACTGTCATGGATGATGCATACGTGAAATTTCGCAGTCTGGCTTCCTGTGGAAACATGAGTTTGGTTGCTCCGGTGTTCTCGTATATCTGTGGACGATATATGTTAAAATTTTTGAATTCTATTACTATTTCCATGCGATGTTTTTTCAGCTGACGGTCGTAGTCTTGGTCCGACGCAATGTTCACTGGGTTGAACATGTCAATTGTGCGCTCAATTTGATTGGACACAAATTCATTGTATGATTCCAACTGATGTCGCACCAAACGCTCCAAGTGTCCATTTTCAAAATACGTTCCAATCATGTCCCACGGCTCCTCTACATACTGGCCAATTGCATTCACAATGCTCTCTTTGACTTCTTGTGTCATTGAATACGATGTTCCGAATATGAGGGTCGTTGGACTTGCTAATAATCAAATCAATTTTTGCTTTTAAATTGATTTTTCAAACAATCAACATGCGTACAATAAAAATAAATATTTATATTGCAGTAATGCAAATGCCCATCATTACAAAAGTTGTTCAACACATATGGTTGTATCCAATTGCTGTTAAAGTTTGGCGCAATATTGTTCCTCCACGTCCAATTTATCTTATCTTGACTTCAATCAAAAAAAATGCAATGTGAACTTTAATGTTTGTTTGTTTATTGTAAACAATATAAAAACACACGTTGCATCATCTAATAACTATAAAAAACGCAATAATATTGACTAATGGATTCATTTCATCAACACCGGTTTGAATCGTTTGACAGCCCGCACATTGTTGGCCCACGTGTAAAACCACCTCCGACGCTTGTGCCAGTGGTGGAACGTGTCGAAATATGTTGCGAAATCACTTGCATTTCTGACTTATTGAAACTTGTCGAAAAACATCCGGTGGTTGAGAACATAGAATACAACATAAATATGCGTGCATTGCATCGCATTTCGGAACCTTTGCGCAAATTGGACGAAATGGTCGGTATGGACACTTTGAAGGAAAATGTTGTGGACCAGGTCATATACTTTTTGCAGGGCTTGCATTTGAATGAGCCCAATGCTGCTGATAAAACCAAAAAGACATGCGGGGGTGCATTCAATGACTACATGCACACTGTCATCTATGGACCTCCCGGCACTGGCAAAACAGAAGTTGCCAAATTAATTGGCAGCATTTTCTCTCGAATGGGTGTTTTAAGAAAGAGCAAATTCAAAAAGGTTACCCGAGCTGATTTGATTGCCGGATATTTAGGACAAACTGCCATCAAAACAGCAGACGTCATAAAGGACTGTTTGGGTGGCGTGCTTTTCATTGATGAAGCATATGCGCTGGGCAATCCTGAAAAACGCGACTCCTTTTCCAAGGAGTGCATTGACACGCTGTGCGAAGCGCTCAGCGACCACAAATCCGATTTGATGGTCATTATTGCAGGATATGAAAAGGATTTGAACGAGTGTTTTTTCAGTTTCAATCCTGGATTAAATTCTCGATTCACGTGGCGGTTCAAAATTGATGACTACACGCCAGCGCAGCTTGCAAAAATATACGAAAAAAAGGTGCACGACTGTGGGTGGCAGTTGCATGAACCGGTTCGTTTGCCTTGGTTTGAAGAAAACATGTGCTACTTTAAATGCTTCGGGCGCGACATGGAAACGCTGCTTTCACGCGTGAAAATTGTGCACGGACGGCGTGTGTTTTGCAATTCGCGAGAAAAACGGCGGTTGACGCATGATGATTTGGAAAAGGGAATGGCACTTTTCATTTCCAACGAAGAAGTCAAACAACGAAAAGAGGAGAAAACACCTGCATTAGCGACAATGTATTTATGACATGGCAATGTGGTATATATTCTAAAATATTTTGTGGTTTAGAATATATTGAATCTATTGAGTCAGTTCGTGATACATGAGTTCTTCTAAAAAACAAATAGTGATTGATCATGGCAACTTGCTTGGTGGTTCGGCGAATAACACGACATTGAAACGACAGAGAAAGGTGAAACCCCCTGCTGCGCTCATTCGTCCTAGCACATTGAAACAAAACTTGCTTAAAAAAATAAAGGAACACCAACAGCGTCATGAAGAGACACCACAACAAGGGGGCACTCCAAATGCAGATGACAAAGATTTGGCAAATCAATTCAAAATGTCCACCAGTTACTTGGAACAACTCATGGCACGAAAACAAAACAAAAAACCAACTCATAAATCGTCGTCCAAATCAAAAATGCAACAACCTGGATCCATGATGCAACAACAGCCTGCAATGATGCAGCAACAGCCTGCAATAATGCAAGAAGTGTCGCTCGTATTGCCTCCAGAATTGCAACCAATGCCCACAATGACAGCGCCTACAACGACAATGCCCACAATGACAGCGCCCACAATGACAGCGCCTACAACGACAATGCCCACAATGACAGCGCCCACAATGACAGTACCTACAACGACAGTACCTACAACGACAGTACCTACAATGACAGTACCTACACCTACAATGACAGAATCCATCGCACCTATTATTTCTCCGAATTTCTCTCAAAACACGTCGGACCAAATTCAAATTCAACCACCATTGGCTGAACCTTTCCAGCAACCCAGTCAAGCCTTTCCAAAATTTGAATTCAAAGACGTTCCTTATGGGTGTTTGCGTGGTGGAAACAAACCAACCTATCGAACATATCATCGCAATCAAAATGTGCAGTTGCAAAACAATCACAACACCACACTAAAAAAACCGTTGTTCGGACACACCGTGTCCACAGAACCTCAAAATGTTGACCCAATTATCCAAGAAAGACAACGAAAGTTGAGAGAAATTCAGGCAAATAACCACCTCATGCGTCAAGAACAAAATGCCGCAAGTGCATCATCAACTACACTTGTCAGCAATGAAACAAATGAAACTGCACAACATGCTGGTGCAATACAACCAACCAAAATCAAAAAAGAAATCAAACAAACAATTACTAAAAAATACAAACTGGGTAAAACCCCGAATGGCAAAGTGGTTGGAGTTCTGATAAAAAACAGCGACACGCGTCGTCGCATTCAAGAAGAACACGGTATATTGCGACGCGAATCCATTGTTGAAATACGCAAGTACTTGCATGACCACGGACTCATCAAAGTGGGGTCCGATGCACCACCCGATGTGCTTCGAAATATATACGAATCCGCAAAAATGACTGGAGAAGTCAATAACACAAACAAGCACGTCATGCTTCACAACTTCATGAAATCCGATGAGAACACCGTGAATGCATAATTTCAAAAAATAATATACCACAAATTTATATAAAATGACAACAGTTGGCCCAGGTTCAAAACCATGGCCAATTCCAGAACGTGCAATGTATGGACCAATGTTCAACACTTCTGTGTTGCAACCTTCAACAAACTTGTTTTTTGATGATGACTACTACAATATCATTGATGTTCAAACCATCGCCAATGAGAATAATTTGGATCTAATCTCAATATGGTGTTTGCCAACCGACATAACATTGCACAATGACTCTGGAGAAATGCCACCTTTGAACTGCGCACGACAAAAAGATGAATACACCGCACTTAAAAAAAATGATACAACATTCACGGAAGATTTCAAACAGCATCTACAAACAGTTCAACCAGCGGCAATAGGAACCGGAATAACTCCAAATATAATTGATGCAATCATTGCAAATGAGGAACAAACCAAATGCACCCGTCTTTATTTTTTTGACTTTGACATGTTGCTCAGTCAGTTCAATGGAATGGATTTTCCAAAAAACCCAGATCATGCAACCGATAAATGGATCCAACAATACGCGAAATATCTTTTTTCAGATTACATTGTTGCAGAACCCGAAAGAGGTCGTTTGAATTTATTGAAAAGCATGTTTACAACCATCGGTCCAGAACGCATCTACATCATAACTGCAAATGGATACGCAAGTAAAAACTACACGCTTGAATCCAGACGGGTTGTCTCCTGGTATTTCAACATTTTTGTTAGGTTGCTACAAGTGTTATTGCATGAATTTATACCAGACCATTTGGTGTGCACTTCTTCAATGAAAAAATCACAGTCAATCTCGAGACTAACTCCTTCTTCTCGTGGAGGTGCAAGGACAAAGAAAAAGGCAAAGGCAAGACGAACAAAGGCAAGAAACCGCCGCGGTCGACACACTCGCAAACGATGACATTGATTGATTGTTGCAAAACACAAATCGAAATACATTTAAAGAGAGAAATTCATGAATATTTAACCTTCGTATATCAAACCACCATTTTGATATTCAATACACAAATGTCATTAATTAAGGAATACCTGCGGCTAAGTAAAGAAGCAATTGCAAAATATGGCCCAAAAACGTTCCTCCTCATGCAGGTTGGCGCGTTTTATGAATGCTACGGAGAAATCAATGACCGCGCAAACATCGATGAATTCTGCCGTACATGCGAATTGGCCTGTGCCAATAAAGCACCCGGTGTCATGATGGCCGGCTTTCGTGATTACAGTCTTGAAAAGTATTTAAACCGCCTGCAAGAAGCCGGATACACCGCAGTTGTGCATTCCCAAAACGCGCAAATCAAGGAGGAACGCGCTTTGAGCGGCATTTATTCGCCAGGCACATTTTTCACCAGCGAATCCGCCGCGCTCTCGAATTGCGTGGCATGCATTTGCATTGAACGAATGCGCGCCAAAAACATAATCGGCATGGCCAACATCGACGTTTTCACAGGACGGTCCAGCGTGTTTGAAGCAGAAACCGAAATCATGCACACGCCCACCACATACGATGAATTAGAACGGTTCATTTCATCCCATGCTCCCAGTGAAGTCATCCTAATTTTCCAGAATTTCTCTCAAAAAGAAGTGGATGATTTGATAAATTTCACCGGAATAACAAACTGTGCTCGATTGGTGCATCGCATCGATGCGACTTCCAATGACGCCGCCCAAAAATCAAAGAAGCAGGTGTATCAACGAGAGATAATGGCGCG
>Ga0129333_10002378_pt1 | contig 17475 bp, 14 predicted proteins | sample CPB6_08_DNA_FD_94474 | JGI IMG/M metagenome (GOLD analysis project Ga0129333, IMG submission 94474) | Freshwater to marine salinity gradient microbial communities from Chesapeake Bay, USA - CPBay_Sum_0.6_0.8_DNA | ecosystem: Environmental > Aquatic > Marine > Coastal | place: USA: Chesapeake...
ATGACCTATATATTGAAAGAGTCTTTTCTGTGGACAAATGCGTTGGTCTTTACTCTCTTTTCCTTGTTGAATTGGATCAATGGCTGAACATAAGATATTGTGTGGTAATACTAATGATTGAGGATATCGTTGAATAGTATCAAACAATTGTTTTGCTTCAGCAATAGTGATTGTTTCAAGTAATGGGACTAATTCTATCATCGATCTATTTCCTGAGAATTCATCAGGAATATGTAAATCAAATGTTTCTGTATGATGTTCGGTGATTGGTGTTTCTTTTGCAGATAAAGAAAGTCTCAGTCCCATTCTAAATGAAGCTGTTGTCCAAATATTATCAAAGCCATCTTGATTTTCTGGAAATTCTCCAGTTCTTTGATCAAAAAGCAGTGATGTTTCAATAAAAGGACTTATTGTCATTTCTTGCTGATTTACAAAATACCGTAATGGAATATTTGCTGAAATACCACCGAAAATTCCTGGTATTGGTGAATTCATACCTGAGAGTGGTGAATTATTGCTTTTATCACCGATTGATCCTATCTGATTGTTAATCAGAAATGAGAGTGATGGTCCTCCATAGGCAGAAATATTTTTCCAAGGTTCGATCATCAAAGCAGATTCAAGAGTCAGATATGACAAATGAGGTTTCATTGCAGGAGAATTTTGTACGAATTCATCTTGAATGATTCCCGATCGATTATCATGACTTATTCTTCCCATTAATAAGAATGGTGTATATTCCATGATGATGGAACATCCAATCAATGGTTGAAGTGGAGAAAGTTCCGGTTGCCCTTCATTGATAAAATTCGTACCCATTCCCAATGACTCAAAATTCTGATATCCAACGCTTATTGCATTGACTGCACCTCCCATATCAATGCCATAAGAATGAATAGTTAACTGCCCAATCGAAGCATTGGGTACTAGAAAAAGATGCACAAATATTCCGAAGATATAAAGAAATATTCTCATGCTATACTCATATAATGTGCATCGGTAGACTTCAATCGTAGAAATTCTTTTTGTACCATCAAATGTTCATTAAGACGTAATTGTGGATCTCGTCTGATTAATTCTGCAGCATCGGATTTTGTTTTTGCAATCAATTCAATATCGTTTACTAGGTCTGTAAACATGAAATTAGGAATTCCTGATTGTCTTGTTCCAAGATAGTCCCCCGGACCTCGTAATTTCATATCAGCCTCGGCTATGGAAAATCCATCATTTGTTGATGACATAGTTATAAGCCGTGCAATGGCGGATTTCCTTTCCATTTGCACTTGTTGATTGTCTTGCTTCTTTACTTGATAACGGAAGTGATCTTTTGTTGCAAGAAAGCAATATGATTGAGATTGACCTCTTCCAACTCTTCCCCTCAATTGATGTAATTGTGCCAATCCAAAGCGTTCTGCATTTTCGATCAATATAACGGTTGCATTTGGAATGTCGATTCCCACTTCAACTACAGTTGTTGCTATAAGCACTTGATATTTCTTGTCTTTGAAGTCTTGCATGATTGTTTCTTTTTCATTCCAATGCATCTTGCCATGTAATAGACCACAAGAGTATTGATCAAATATGTCAGATTTGAGAAATTCATAATGTTCGGTTGCTGATTTAGCAGCCACTTTCTCTGATGGATCCACGAGCGGATAAATAATATAAGCCTGATGTCCAGAATCAAGTTGTTGTTTTATGAATGAAAATGTTTGGTCCAAAGTACTTTCAAACACAATGCTTGTTTCTATTGGTTTTCTTCCCTTTGGCAATTGTTTGATGATTGTATTATCCAAGTCTCCATAGAGTGTCATCGAAAGAGTTCGGGGTATTGGCGTAGCGCTCATCACAAGCATGTGTGGTACAATCGACGAATCTTGTAGTGAAGCTGTAGCCATGGACTTGATGCGTGCTCTTTGTTCTACTCCAAATCGATGTTGTTCATCAATGATGATAAGTCCTAAGTTATTGTACTTAATCACTTGTTTTGATTGCTCACTTTGTGAAAACACCGCATGCGTACCAATAATGATTTTTGCATCACCATTCTCGATAGATTGTAAAGCTTCCTTGCGTTCATTCGTGGATTGTCCACCAAGCAACTGAGCTATGTGAATTCCATGTGGCTCCAACAATGCTGAAAATGATGCAGCATGTTGTTCTGCCAATATCTCCGTAGGTGCCATGATAACAGATTGATATCCGGCATCTACTGCCTGAAGCATTGTCAATAAAGCAACAATGGTTTTCCCACTTCCTACATCACCTTGTAGAAGGCGATTCATTGGTTTTCCTGATGTAATGTCCCGAGATATGTCCCAAAGTGACTGAATTTGATCTTGTGTGAGTTGATACGGCAAGGCATCATGTACTTTTCTTGCCAATGCACTTTTTTTTGGGAAGATGGGACCTTTCTCCATTGTATGCACATGCGATCTTTTTGATTCAAGAAAGAGTTGAAAATAAAACAGTTCTTCATATTTCATTCTTTCTCGTGAACGCATCAATGTTTCTGCATTCGGAGGTGCATGTAAAGAGAAGATGGCTTCATGTTTATCAGGGAATTGATTTGAATCTCTTATCGCATTCGGCAAAGTTTCTGGCAAGCGTTCTGTTAAGTCTTCAAAAATCACATCGATGAGATTGCGCATGATTTTCATTGAAATATGTGCTTGTTTCATCGATTGTGATAGTCGATACTTTGGCAGTATTCTTCCTTGTTTATACTCTTCTTGTTCTTCTTCATCAAGAACGATGATGTCAGGATGATGAAAACTTAACTTTCTCCATTTTGCATCATAATCAGGTATTCCGCTGATGCTAATCAATGATCCGGGTAATAAGATGTTTTTGAAATATGGAACCATATTAAAATACAAGCAATCAGCTTGTACATTGGACTCATCTCTTACGGTAACGATGAGCATCGAGCGTTTGCTTGCACCAAACTTCTTTTCTTTGACATCAATTATTGTCGCTGTGACTGTGTATTCAGACTTGATGGAAATATCGAAAAATTGTTCGGGTATTGTGTCTTGGGATATTTCTTCTTTTCGAAGGCGACTGAGAATATCAGAAATAGTGTGGATATTGGTTCTATCGATATAAGAAAAAGGGATATAATGCAGCAAATCCTGAACGGTGTGAAGTCCTTGTGATGCAAAAGCCTCTGCCCTTTTGGGTCCTACTGAGCGCACATATTGCAATGGCGAAGTGAGCAAGAGTTTACGACTCTCTGACATATCTACCTTGGTACCTGAATTATTCGGATTGAAATTCTTGAAGAACTCGCGTGCAATACTCTCGATATGAGGAATTCGGGAGTGAATGCAATAAACGTTCATATGTTGTTGTATCGATATACTGCATGCGAAGTGCTATTTCTTCCAGACAAGCAATTTTTAGATTTTGTCTTTTTTCTATTGCATGAATAAACTCACCTGCTTCAAGCAAACTCTCGGGAGTACCAGTATCCAACCAAGCGATTCCACGACCCATCTTTTCCACTTTCAATGCATTCATTTCTAGATATGTCTTTTGAACATCGGTGATTTCCAGTTCGCCTCTTTGACTTGGTTGTAAATGTTCTGAAATGGAGATAACTCTATTGTCGAAAACATAGAGTCCAGGAATTGCATATTGTGATTTTGGATGCGAGGGTTTTTCTTCAATGCTCAATACTGTTCCATCCGAATTGAATTCGACGACTCCATATCGCTCGGGATCTTGAACTGGATACCCAAAAATAGTGGCCCCTTGATTATTCTGAATTGCATTTCTCAGAAAATCCAATTTTCCGTAAAAGAGATTATCACCAAGTATCAAACATACTTGATCTGATCCTATAAATTCTTTTCCATATATGAATGCTTCTGCAATGCCTTTTGGTGCATGTTGTTCTGCAAAGGAAATAGATATACCCCATTGCGATCCATCACCAAGAAGAGATCTGAAATGTGGTGCATCATGGGGTGTGGTAATAAGTAAAATATCTTGGATGCCGGATAGCATCAATGTGGCCAAAGGATAATAAATCATTGGCTTATCATAGACAGGCTGTAATTGTTTGCTTATGATAGAGGTCAATGGATATAATCTTGTTCCATTGCCTCCTGCTAGGATGATTGCTTTCGTTTTTTGCACGATTCAGTCTCAAAATATGTGTGCAAAGATACAAAATCAATCATTGGTCATGGTGAGAGTTTGCTTACTGAATTAGCTCTGATCATCCCCGGAAAGCGAATCATCTTCCAAATGACGATGGCGAACCATCTTTGCTTCAAAGAGAAAAATGACATTTTCTGCAATATTTGTGGCATGATCAGCCATTCTTTCGATATTACTCAGGATTGAGATTAATTCAACACCTTGTGGGATGATTTCGGGTTTTTCGCGCATGAGAGCGATGATATCCGATTTGAATTGGCGTTCTAAGCCATCAACTGTTGAATCTGTTGGAAGAACATGTTTTGCCAAATCAGCATCATTATTGACAAATGCATCCAATGATGCTTTTACCATGGTATATGCGGCTGTTGTGATTTTATCAAAACCAAACTCATTAACCAAAGCACAAATACCCGGATCATTAATAACCGGATGGGAGATATTGGTTGCCATATCTCCAATCCTTTCCAATTCATTGTTGATTTTGATTGATGCAAGGAGCAGTCGCAAATCACTTGCAACGGGTTGTTGTAGAGCAAAGATTCTTTGACATTGTTTGTCGATTTTGATGTCTAATTTGTCGACCTTGTCGTCTCTTTCAATAACGAGCTTTGCCAAACCTTCATTACATTCGAGCAATGCCTTGAATGCAAGTTCAACTTGTTCTTCAACTAGACTCCCCATTCTGATGAGTCTTGTTCTGAGTTTATCTAAATCGTCTTCAAATGATCTATGCATAGTTTGCTCCTCTTACTGCTCTTTTGTAAATCTTACTTATCAATCAGCCAAAACGACCGGTTATATAATCTTCTGTTTCTTTCTTTGAAGGACTTGTGAATAAGGTTCTTGTTTTATCAAATTCTATCAAGTCGCCCATATAGAAGAAACCTGTGCTATCGCTCACTCTTGCTGCTTGTTGCATATTGTGAGTGACGATAACGATTGTATATGAATCTTTCAATTCCTCAATAAGTTCCTCAATCTTTGCCGTTGAAATTGGATCAAGCGCAGAGCATGGTTCATCCATGAGCAATATTTCAGGATTGACGGCCACAGCACGAGCTATGCACAAGCGTTGCTGCTGTCCGCCGGATAACCCTGTTGCAGAATCATGAAGGCGATCTTTGACTTCTTCCCATAACGCTGCTTTTTTCAAACTATTTTCAACGATTTGATCAAGTTCTACATTCGGTGGTGCTTGATTCAGTCTTAAGCCATAAGCCACATTTTCATAAATAGATTTTGGAAATGGAATGGATTTTTGAAACACCATGCCAACCTTCTTTCTCAATTCAACTACATCGATGTCAGTATCATATACATGAGTGTCATCAATGCGGAGCTCTCCATTTGCAGTAAATGAATCAATCAAGTCATTCATGCGATTGATGGATCTCAACAATGTTGATTTTCCGCACCCGGATGGACCAATGAATGCTGTCACTTTATTTGCTTGAACATCCAAAGTAATATCATTCAATGCTTTTTTCTCACCATAGAGCACATTGAAATTGCGAATTTTGATTTTAACTGAGTCTTTTGCCATGATGTATTGTTCTCAATATCATGATTGTTGTTTGCGAATTCTCATGCGAATGAGTCCCGCCGTTAGATTTAAACTGAAGGCCAATAACAATAACACCAATGTTGAAGCATATTGTAGAGGCAAAGCTTCAGCTGCATTCGGTGATTGTGTTGCCAAAACATAAATGTGATATCCCATGTGCATGAATTGATCGGTCAGTGAATTTGGAAGTTCGGGTAATGAATACACTGCTCCAACAAATATGACCGGTGCTACTTCTCCTGCACCTCTTCCAATTGCAAGAATGGAACCGGTGAGAATGCCAGTCAAGGAATTTGGTAGGACCACCTTCCAAATTGTTTGCCACTTTGTGGCTCCTAGTGCCAAACTCGCAGCTCTTAGCTCTTGTGGCACTGTTCTGAGTGCTTCTTCGACTGATACAATGACAACGGGTAATGTTAATACTGAAAGTGTTGCTGCTGACCACAATAATGATGGCTTACTCCATATTTCGCTGCCAGTTGCAGTATCGATGCCTTTTCCAATGAATTGCATGAAGAATCCAACACCAAATAGACCAAATACGATGGATGGTACTCCAGCCAATGTATTCACGCCAAAACGTACGGCTCTTGCAAAGATGGATGATTGTTTTGCATACTCACTTAAATAGACAGCGGTTGCAGTACCGATTGGAACTCCTAGCAATGACATGATAAAAACAAGGATTACTGTTCCATATATTGCAGGGAAAATACCACCTTCGGTATTATTATTTCGAGGTGATTCCGTCAAAAATTCCCAAGATAATCCCGGCATTCCATGCCAAATGAAATGAGCAAGCAAAAGAAATATCAAGCCAATCAATACATAAGCTGAAAAAAGGGGAATGCCAGTAGCAAAGAACTCTTTGATCTTCTTTTTGGAATTATTCTGTGCAATCGAAATTGTATTCATCATGCACCTTGGAATTTTTTGGCCAAATACTTCTTCACAAAGAGTTCAGTAATGGCATTGATTGTAAAACTCACCACAAACAACAGAATACCTAGGAAAAACAAGATATTGTAATGTAATGATCCCCATTGAACTTCACCTGTCTCTGATCCTATGGTTGCAGCAAGTGTTCGAATCGGATGAAACATATTCCATGATATCAATGCTGCATTGCCCGTTGCCATGAGTGCAATCATTGTTTCTCCAAATGCTCTGCCAATACCAAGAAGAACAGCGGCAACAACACCGGGTAATGCTGCAGGCAACATAACGTTAAACGCAGTCTCCCATTCTGTTGCTCCAAGCGCCAAGGAGGCTTCTCTATAGGACTTAGGTACAGCAGATAATGCATCTTCAGTGATCGTGAAAATGATGGGGATGACAGCAAGACCAAGACCTATTCCACCTACAAATGCAGAGTAATGAAACTCACTTATTGTTAATGCTTCTTGGAAAAATTGCTTTGCAAATGGCAAGATGAAGCCAATTCCTTGAGCCAGTCCATCTAATGCCGGTTGCAGAAAAGTCGTAATGAGATTAACGCCACGAACAATCGTCACCAAACAGAAAAATCCCAAAACAACTGATGGGAATCCTGCGAGAATTTCAACAATTGGTTTAATCCATTCACGAAGCGATTTTTTCGCAAAAAATGCTGTATAAATTGCTGCAAAAATTGCAAGTGGTGTTGCCAAGAGTAATGCAATAAACGTCACTTTCAGAGTACCAACCAATAATGGAAAGATCCCATATTTAGGTTCTTTTCCTACAGGTTGCCAGACTGATCCAGCTATATTTTCCCAAATTGATATTTTCTTTGAATCCTTTTTCTTTTTTGTCTCTTTCTCTTTAATCTTCTCGATTTCACCGGTTTCCGGATTATACACTTCAGGTTTGACAATGTCTGCTTCACTTACTTTTTTTTCAACTTTGGGTTTTAATTCCTTAGCTGTTCCAAAAATTAAGCCCCCTGCTTCTCTGAAAACAAAGATGAATATCAAAAAGATCACAATGATGGAGAAACTTGCGGTGATACGAATACCCCACTCAGCAAGTAACTCAATGATTACCTGTTTCTTTGGTCTTTTTTTTCTTACAAATTCAGGCATAATCAATTCAGAATTTCATTGATGGAAAATATCCTACATCAGTCACTACTTTTTGACCACCTTTTCCGATTACCCAGTCAATGAACTCTTTCATTTGACCTTGAGGTTTGTCTTTTGTGTAGAAAAACAAAAATCGAGAAATGGGATATTTACCTGAAAGGATATTGTCTTCGGTTGGAAGATAAAAAGGCGATTTTTCATCAAGGGCAACAGGAACTTCTTTAACTCCGATTGTATAAGCAGCACCACCATAACCAATTCCCCATCTATCCATGGCAACAGCACCTACAACCGCTGATGTACCTGGCATATGTTGCGCTCTTGGATCAAAATCCTTTTTGGATAGCACATGCTCTTTGAAAAATTCATAAGTACCTGAATTATTTTCTCTGGAGTATAAAATGATACTATGATCTGCACCACCCAATTGTTTCCAATTTTTGATTTTACCGGTGAAAATCTCCTTCAACTGTTTCATGGTGATATTGGAAATGGGATTATCCTTGTGCACATAAATGCTGATTCCGTCTCGAGCCACGCGGATTTCTACGGGTACACGATTGTATTTTTCCTTCATTTGTAGCACTTCTGCGGGCTTTATTGGGCGACTCGAAGCGCATATATCGGTTGTTCCATTGATCAAAGCTGCAATACCTGTTCCAGACCCACCGCCGGTAACTTGAAATGAAACAGTTTTGGTGGGATATAACTCCGTCCATCTCTGCACAAGAATAACCATGGTGTCAGAACCTTTGATTGTCAGCGTGGACTTCTGAAAGGTTGCACCCATCAAACAAAATAAAGCTAAAACAAGAAGGAATTTCATAGGATGATAGCAGTGAAATTTAGTACGACAAATTTACCAGATTACGCTTCATTAGTCTAATATTCCAATGTTACCATATCTTAATATTGGCCTAAAGTATTGAAAACATATGGCTTTATATGAACATTGCTCATAAAATGAATAGTATATACTCCCTTTGGAAGCATTTCTAATGAAAAGCTATACTCCGGTGGATGAATCGTGCCACCTGAGACCTTCCTACCTGAAAGGTCCAAGATTGAATAAATCATGTGCTTTGATATGTTTTTAACAATAAGCATATTTCCTGACTTGATAATCTCAGGATGAATATCATCTTGTATTGTGGCAATAGTTCCTATTGAAAATGTTCTGATTTCTGAGGATTCTGAGTCACCGGCGGAGTTTATTCCAAAGACTCTCCAATAATAACGCTTGCCTGTTCTTAAAGCGCTTGATCCCGAGAATAATCCAGCCGGTATCATTGAGCGGGTAAATGTCAATTGAGAAAAATCTGGTTTTTCAGAAACTTCCAACCGTGAAAATACGGTCCCAGTTGAAACGTTCCATGAATATCGAATCATGGTGGTTTGCGAGTTTGTGTCTTGAGATGGATACAGAAGTGTAGGTGCTGCAACTTTTTCTGGAACTGAATGAATGGAACCGGTATAGACTCCTGCTCCATGAGTTGCAATCGCCATATAACCATCTTCGATTCTTGCATCCATCATCGTGATGACAGCATTGCCGATGGTATTCACCCCTTCTTGTTCCCAGCAAGTTGCATTTCCTTTCAAAGCACCGGTGGAAAATAATCCTATGCTTGTACCTACATACACTTTGAATCCGTTTGACATCGGAACGATCTCTGCCCATCGGCATGAAGGCCCCGCTCCGGTACCTGCCGGATTTTCTTCGAGATTTCCTCCAATTGATGACCAAGTATCACCAGCATCGGATGAATGAAACAATGAAATGACATTATAATTACTAAATACTGCGATGAGTGAATTCGCATCTCTTGGATCAATGGCAATGCATTGTATAGTCCCTGTGGAAAATGTGGAACCAGTGATTTTCTTTGGAATAGGATTTCCTACATGAGCGTTTTCTATCACATAGAGATTGCCTTTGCTCGTTCCATAATATACTCGATGAGCAGGTTGAACTGAGGCAGAAATAGATGTGATGAATTCTTCATCAGGCAATCTGGTTGCAGGCAAACTATCCCAATTCACTGATGTAGAATCCCATCTATTCATAGGAATGGAGGCAAGATCATTATTGCGCCACAATATATTTCCACCTGCCAAATACATCAAATTCTGATTCTGAGGATCGAGTATGAATGGATTGATGAAGAGATAGTCTTTTCCTCCGGCGGGGTCAATGCGACCTCTTTCGAGAATTGTTCCTGAATCATCAAGTTTCATGGAGACAACTCTTCCAAGTTGTGCAGACATATAATATCTTGATGCATTGTCTGCAATCGCACAAAATGCTCCATCATAAGTTAGTGGCATTGTCCAAGGAGTCAAAGGATTGACACCATTCGTGAAATATGTTCCATTGTCTTGCAAGCCACCTATGATAGTCTTCTTCTTTTTATCTCCATGATCAATTGCAATCGTGTAAAATTGTGAAGTGACATAAGATGTATTGCAATCTTTCCAGACGGTGTTTCCTTCCAAACAATTCTCGGTTATCTGCACTCCGCCATCATTCACGCATATTGCTCTGCGTGGATTCGAAGACAAAAAAAGCAATCCATGTTGATCAGGATGTTGATATGGATATGTTTCAAAATATGGAGTTGTAGTACCGGGTTTATATCCACCAATCCACATTGTTTGAAGTGTATCTTTGAAACCTGACCGAGAACGATAAAGATTTGTTCCACCAATGAAGATGGTATTTGTGTCTTCAGGATGGACTTTCACAACTAAATCATATCCTGATTGCGTAATGAGATCCCCAAAATGACCACCAAAATTTGGAAGATACTTTGATCTGTTTTCCCATGAAGCTCCGGTACCCGATCCGTCTCCTGAAAGGTATCTATATTGCCAAAGACTATTCCATTCAACGTCGCCTCGGAAGTTTCGAGATTGTTTGCCTTCATTTGGTGTATAGCCAAAGAAAAACACTTTATGTTCATCTTTTGGATTAATGCCAATCGCCAGACGATAATATTGTTCAGGAAATCCATTGGGAGTGATATTAGTCCATTTTACTCCATCAACTGAACGCCATATTCCTTTGACTTTTGATGAAGCGCCACCTCCACCTATTTGACTCATTGTTGCATAGACTATTCCGGATGGGGTCACTGATATGTCTGTAAACAATGATGATTGATTTCCCAAACTTCCGAGAACCGTTCGAAAAGATTTACCACCGTCTGTTGAACGAAGAATTCCACCCAAGGCTGTTGCAACATAGAGTTCATCTTGCTGAAGATTCGAATAATCCATCGCTATGCTGTATATATATTCAAATGCTGCATCCCATGTTTGTGGTGTTTTTGATTGTGTGGATGGTAAGATATTCCATGTTTCCCCTCCATCGGTACTTTGATAGATTCCATCTCCATTCAAATCGGAAGAATTTCCATGAAATTCACCGGTGGAAGCATACCAATTGTGTTCTTTGCCTGGTCTTTTGTCTTGAATGATACATGTTATGCTTTGCAATTGATTATTTCGAAGAGTTTTTTTCCATGTTTTTCCTTGATCAGTAGATTTAAAAATTCCACTCGACACCCCGGCAGCGATGATTATCTGCTCATTGCGAATATCTACCTCGATGGCTCTGGTTCTGCCACCAACATTGTTAGGTCCGGCAAAGGACCATGAATCATCATTGAGTAAATCCGAAGATTTATCTTTTTGGTCTTGAATCAATCGCTTTGCAAATGCCAGTTCTTGAGCTCTGCTGTATTGTGGTATCTTCCCCGTTTTTGGATCAGCGAGTAACATATTCATGTATCGCTCTCTTGGTCCGATATCGAGTCCATTAGAATCAGTTTTAATATCTGACTTTTGCACGCAAGAAGAAATCATGCAAAAGCTGAAGAATATCATGAGGAAGGAAAAATGCTTCATCGTAAGAGCAAAGAATATGATTCAGCTTCCATCATGAAATGTTGTGCAATGGAAGATGAACATGATGATGAATAATCCATTCTTTCAGGATGCCATTGGACACCGAGGAAAAATGGTTTACCTGTAGTATCTGCCCATTCAATGGACTCAATCACGCCATCGGGAGCAAATGAAGATGCGATGAAATCTGCAGGTACATCTTTTATGGATTGATGATGAGCGCTATTGACTATTGCTTCATCCACTTTTGTCAATTTATGTAATAAAGATTTTGGTTCAATTGTAATCGAATGAAAAGAATCCTTGCCTTCAATCTTGCCATGGATCATCGATTGATGAATATCTGTTGGAATGTCTACAACAAGACTACCGCCATGTTTAATGGCAAAAAATTGCTCACCTCTGCAAATTGCAAGAATTGGAATTTGTAATTCCAATGACAAGTCACGGAGTATTGTCTCTTTTTCATCACGCTCTGGTTCTATGGTACACTCGGTTAATCGATTATCAGCACCATATAGTCCTGGATGTACATCAGCTCCACCTGTGAAAACAATACCGGAACATGTTAGCAACACGGATTGATATTCTTCAACTGGAACTTCATTCATAGCGATAAAAGTGGCAGTTGAGAATGTTCCAAGCCATTTTTCATATAAGAATGAATGTTCAGTACCCGATCTATGTGATAATGCAATATTCATTGATTGATTGCCTTTTGTGAACAAATTGAATATAAATAGTCTTGCAATTCCTCTTTTCCTTCCAGAATATGTGTGATGATTGGTATCACAAGAACTTCAATCTCATGCTTGGTAAACACATATTCAAAACTATGCAGTTTAACAAAATCTTTTTCCGTAATTGCTATGGCTTTACATTGATGTTTTGAAGCTTCGGTACACAATGCATGAACATGTTCTTCAGTATAAGAGAAATGATCTTTAAACCAATGGGAATGTCGGACTGTGAACCCGTTCGAAGTGAGAGTATCAAAGAAACGTTGTGGATTTGCAATTCCAGCCACCGCCATGATAGGATGTTTTCTGTATGAATCAGGAACAACTTGTTTGTTCATGAAATACGGTATGTCTATGTGAAATGCAATACGCAAGAATAAAGCATCTGGACTCATATATTGTCGAATATCCACTTCGGATGTATCATCGGGACACATTATCACATGTGCTCTTTGTAAAGATTCTAGTGGTTCACGAAGTCGTCCGAATGGCAAGATTCTATCATGGAGATCCTTTTTATTGATGAGTACAATGTCAAGGTCTCTGGCAATTCTCCGATGTTGAAACCCATCATCAATTATGATTGGCGTAGAAAATGAAGAAATGCTTTTGTATTTGGGCTGATTAGAAATAACCGTATGATAGAGTCCTGACATTGCATGAAGATATACCTCATCACCTACCATTTCGGGGGTAATATCAGCAATCATAGAATATTCTTGCATGATGATCACCTCACCAACCCCTGTTCTTTTATAACCACTTGATAAAAGTGATGCCTGAACATTCATTTGATTAAGCAAACGTGCAATCATCATCGTGCAAGGAGTTTTACCTGTACCTCCTGAAGATATATTACCAATGCTAATCACAGGTTGCTGCGCGTGAAGTTGAGTAAACCAACCTTCATCATACAATATATTCTTCAATTTTACTATCAATGCAAACATCAATGTTCCTCTCTCAATTTCAATTCACAATCAGCAATGAATGTCGAAATATCATCTTGAGATTCAGAATCCCCTTCAAACATCATCTTTGTATAGGTAATTCTAATGGTAGAATATGGCAATGGCAATTTGAATCGATCCCAACTTTTTTTGAAGATATAACAATGTTCGACTTCGATGCAAACCAAGAACAAAGGCAAGCTCGTTCTTATTGAAGCAATTGCAGCACCGGCTTTAAATGTTTGTCTCGGACCTCTTGGACCATCCGGTGTTAAGAGGATGCTCATTCCGGACTTCAAACAGGTTGTCATCCCTTGTAAAGCCTCTTTGCCGGTTTGTGAACTGCTTCCTCTGATTGTTTGAATACCCCATCCATCGAGTAATCTAGTAAGTATTTCTCCGTCTTTGCTAGGCGAGACAAGTGCTTTGGCAATCATATTTCTGTGAGCATGCCAACCGGGTAACATGTGTTCATGCCAAAACACAATGATTGACGGATCTGAGACAGATGGTTTCTCACCACTGTAAACATATCGCCAAGTGAAGGCGAGCAATCGGAGTAGTCCAATGCCAAAACTGACTATCATTGGTAATTCTCATTATTGAGAGATTCCAATATCACATGTGCAGCTCTTTCGGAAGCACCAGGCCCACCAAGTAATGATCGTAGCTCAAGAAAACCTTCTATTTGAGTATTTCGAATCTGGTCATGTTCAAGTATGTCAATCATTGCATTCAACATCATCTTCGGTTTTGCTTGAGATTGAATATGTTCAGGTATCAGCGATCTGTTTAGCAAGATATTTGGAAGTGAAATCCATGGTAATGTTATCTTGTTTTTTGAAATCAGATAGGACACAAAAGAAGTAGAATAATAAGAAATGAAAGGCATCCCATATAATGCCGCTTCAAGCGTGCTGGTGCCCATTTTTACGCATCCACCCTGAGCATCAGATAGAAGTTTTGAAGGAGTATGGTGAAGCTCAAATCGATGGACCTCTTTACAAACTGGTAAATCAGATAAATGTTTGGGAATACAAAAAACCGGTGAATATTGTTTGGCTTTCAATGAATCGGCAAGGGGTATAAGTATGGGAAGATGATGCTGTAATTCTTGCTTTCGAGAACCCGGCATCAAACAAACCATAGTAGAATTCCTTTCCATTGATATTTTCTGCAATTGAGGTCTATCCAATAAGGGATGTCCAACAAACACAGAATCAATACCACATCCAGAAAAGAATTCATCTTCAAAAGGCAGAACAGTCAATAACACATCATAAGATTGTTTTACAAATGTAGATCTTGATTTTCCCCAAGCCCATAATTGCGGTGCAATGTAACAGATGGACTTTATACCCAATGACCGTGCATGCCTACCCAATCGCATATTGAATCCGGGATAATCCACAGCTATGAATGCATCGTATGTTCCTTTGCTCAGAGCGTTTTTGCAATGCGAGAGGATTTCACTCAATTTGCCATAATTTCTAATGACCTCCCAAAATCCAGATACATTTAATGAGGTAAAATCCGAGATTGAACGAAGCCCTTTTTCCTGCATAGCTGGTCCACCAATGCCCTCAATCATGCAGTCAGGCATGATGCGCCTTAATTGCTCAATCAATAAGGCGCCATGGATATCTCCCGACATTTCGCCGGCTACGATGAATATTCTCTTTGGCATCATGCAAAAATACATTCTCAGACCATATACAAGTATGCTGATAGTCGGTAAAACTCGTATTTTTGTACGTTACATGTATGATTGTCCAATACTACTATCCCAGAAGGGTTGTTCAGATGAAGCCATATACCTTATTGTCATTGACGTTTATTGTATTAATGCTCAGTGGATGCTCAAAATCTCCAAGCATTGCCGAGTTCAATTCCTTAAAAGCTGAAATGTATCTTCGTTCAGGTGAAGTAGGAAGTGCTCAAAAGTATATTTTCAAAGCACTTGAAGCCGAACCAAACTTGGTGGAAGCCCATATTTTGCAAAGCAAAGTGTATGTAATTGAAAATAAAGCAGATAAAGCAATTGAGCAATTGGAGAAAGCTAGAACAATTGATGGTAAGGATTTGGACGTTTTGTTTTCATTGGGGTATTTGTACACCAGAAAAAAAGATTATGACAAAGCATTGACTGTATATAACGATGCAATTGCTACTTATCCCGATACTGCTCTGGCATTCAATAATATTGCTGTTACCTATCATTCAAAAAAAGAGTATGCAAAAGCAATCGAGAATTATAAAAAAGCATTGAAGATCAAGCCTGATTTTGTTGAAGCGCATTACAATATTGGTAATAGTTATGCCATGATGGACAAATTTCAAGATGCCATCAATTCATATAATAAGTCCGTTGAGCTTGATCCAAAATATGCAGATGCATATGTTGAGCTTTCATCTGTATACCAAAAAATTGGCAATAAGGCAGAGGCAGGTAATAATGTTGGACTTTATTATTTCTGGAAAGAGCAATATGAAAAAGCAGCCAAAGCATTTGATGATGTTGTGAAAGCTCATCCAAATCATGCAGTTGCTTTCAATAATTTGGCTGTATGTTATGATAAGCTTGGAAACAGAGATTTGTCTTTGGCAAATTTGAAAAAGTCAGCTTCGCTTGGTTATTCCCCAGCAATCGAGATTTGCAAGAAAAATAATATCATATTCTAAAAGGATATATGCATCCCGATTCCATTGCTTGAAATGGAAACTGATTGAAGAATGGACTCTAATGTTTTGCCATGATGAGCATTCACGGCATATAGTGCAGCATCAAAAAGCAATAAGAATGCTCCTTGCATCATGATTGCATTCCCGAAACCACGCAATCGTTCTGATTGCTCTGAATTATGAGCTTTCTCACGGAGATAGAGTCCACCAAGAATATAGGCGATATCTAATCCCGTATTAACGGCAAGCAAGGTTTCAATGGAATGTTGTTCAGCAACCGTGCCTGCAAGAGTGTTTGGCATGGATTGTGTAAAATATCCAATACCTGCAATACCGGCATTGATGATGTTCCATCCGGCATTCATTTGCCAAAATGCACTTGTTTCGCCTTGTGATTTCGAAGATGCAATTCCTCCGGCAATGATATTCGTAAGTGCCCATGTACCCAAGATTTGCATGCCGGTTTTTTGAATGGAAATCCGTTCCATATTGTAAGACTGCAATACGCTGTCACTTGTCATGGAAAAGATTGATTCTGTACAACAAATAGAAAGTAAAAGAATTATCATGGTGAAATACATGCAGCATATCCTTGCATTAATGAGTTTGATGATTGTGTTGATGCAATGTTCATTCGCAACTGCAAAAATACCTTCCGATTTATCAGATTTGAAGCAAAAAGCTGATTCTCTCAAAAGTGAAAAAGCTTTTACTGAGGCATTATCGCTTTATGATTCATTGATGATTCTCAAACCCAATCAATTTGACATACTGGTTTCAAAAGCTGAATGTCAATCTCAAATTGGTGAAATCAATGATGCTTTGAAAACTTTTAAACTTGCCATTGAAATAGACTCTTCCAATGCTGGCTTATGGAAAAGCATTGGTGATGCCTATTTGTTTGGCAATCTACCTGAATCTGCCATTAAATCCTATGCTCGATCGATAACATTGAATTCAAGCAATTCTAAAGCATTTTCTTCTCTTGGGTCTGCATATCAGCGCTTGAACATCATTGATACGGCTGAGCTTGCATTCAAGAAAGCATTGGACATAGATTCGATGAATCATGAAGCTTGGTATAATTGGTCATTAGTGCTGAATTCGAAAGGATCCGTAGATCAAGCCATGCAATGTTTGAAGAGAGCCATTTCCGTGAAGGACAATTTTGCCCCTGCATTCAATAATTTAGGAATGCTCTATTATGGAGCAGGACTTCCCGATAGCGCACTTGCATCATTCAATGCTGCCATTCTTCTGGATAAGCAAAATCCATATTATTATAATAATGCAGGGCTAGCATGTTTAGACTTGCGAGATACATTGGCAGCTTATAATTTCTTTAAAAATGCCTTACGATATGATTCAATGAATGTCAAAGCTTTGTATAATGCCGG
>Ga0129333_10002380_pt1 | contig 17467 bp, 20 predicted proteins | sample CPB6_08_DNA_FD_94474 | JGI IMG/M metagenome (GOLD analysis project Ga0129333, IMG submission 94474) | Freshwater to marine salinity gradient microbial communities from Chesapeake Bay, USA - CPBay_Sum_0.6_0.8_DNA | ecosystem: Environmental > Aquatic > Marine > Coastal | place: USA: Chesapeake...
CGATGAAATAAGGAAAAAGTGGGCCCCATTCCTGTATTTCGTGCCAGCAGTCTGTGGGGCGTCCCTTGGCATCTCTAACAAACTGGGGCTGTGGAAGATGAACATCAACTACCACGTAAAAGCCATCTGCTCGTACATGTATCAATTCTTTTTCGAGAAACTCAAGATGTTCGTTATGCCATGCAATGAGGGGAACATTTCGCGATACCACGAAAGCGTCATTTGTCGCGCCGTCAGTTACACGGCGCGAACTGAAACCTTTGGCGCGCTTTTGCAGTGCAAGAATATCGATGAAGCAAAGTTACTAGCGATGAAAAAACTCTGTCACAACGCAATTGACCTCACAATCTTACCAGTGACGTACCATAAGTTTCTCCGCCGCATCATTCGATTCGACGTTTTTCTATGCGTGGCGACCATTGGACTTAACATTCACGTGCCCGTCATACCCCTTCGTTCTCTTTTACTCTTTTTCGACGGTCGCGCGGAGAGCATGCCCTCCATGGATAGGGAAAATTTGCAGTTATTCCTACAAAAGTGCGTCGACGAGAAGATGTTTCTAAATGACGAATCCTTTTCCGGTAAAGTTGAAATTTGTGACATATATTCGAGAATATGAAAAGCAAAGCCGTCGGCGACGGTTCCTTGGATGTGTAATTTAAGGAGTAAACCCCAATGAGATCGATATGAAAAGCATTTGGTGGCATTTTTCATCTCTCTGATACCATTTTTGTCGTACCAGGTGACACGAGGAATTTCATGGGCAAACCAATCCCTTACATCACATCCGGTGGCGATTGGGAATCTTCAGAGTCCATTTTGAGAGATCGAGTGCAAATGGGGAACGACAAAAAGACCGCAAAGGATGTCTTTGGCATCATCATTCGTAAACTCTGGGAGAAGAACAAAAGCGTCCTCATAACGTGTGCATCCGTAAAGGAATTTTTCCCTTTTACATTCGCCATGAAGGTGTTGATTGACCAGAGATTCGACATGACGGAATTCTTCGGCGGCATGTCCATGTTTAGGAAAAGTAAGTCACTCCTTCGGTCAATCGGATTGGAATCAGTCGGCAATGAATTCACAGATGAGATAAACGATGAAATGGGGATGCTAACCGTCGGGAGGACTTCATTTGATATTTATTGCGTAGGAATATTGGTATGGGATCTTTTGCTCTTCTGCAGTATTTGTCAGCGCCCTAGGAGGAGTATCGACATGTGGGATGACGTCCTCGATACCTTGGTGGTGCACGCATTCAATACGCTGCCATTGAACGTGTTCCCTTGCGCGGTGACAATGTACAACAAGATCGATGACATTACTCACAAGAATCGGTTGTGTAGATTGGATGACAAACGCAAAAACTTTTTCATCGTCCGTCAAAGGAATCAGCAGATATTCTCCAGGGAATTTGTGGATCAATACCCGGCAAAAACCCAGTCACTGCTTTTAGAGGATGAGGCTCACATGACACATCTTCTCGAGATTTGCTGTGACATGAAAATCAAAGATTACCTTGATTTTCCCCTGTGTGCTTGGCCTGTATCTCTCAACCTCTTGAGGGGCGTTACATATCCCTTTGTCAGATACGAAAAAACAAGGGTGACATCAAAAATTATTCCCCAAGTCACGGAAATATGCGTATTCATCAACCCGAGCTCATTATCGTTACAAGTGTTTATTCCGGTTGATACCGAACAAGAATTGAACCAAAACATGTCAAACTTTGAATGGAAGGTCGATGTCATCAAGGTTCATGACTACATGGTTGGAAGGGATTCCAACCCCAAGATTCTATCGTTTGGTGATATACTATCTTCGATATTTTCGAATGGTTTCGGTCCGATTCCTATATACCAACGTCCGTCTGTTTGCGTTTCCATAGATGGAAGCAGCAGGGTATTCAGTGTCATACACCATCAAAAAAATAGGGGTGGATGCAAGAACTACCACAGGGAATGCTTCTTTTGCATTTATGAGCCATTTTACCATATCCAATGCGGGGATGAATGCAAGCGATGTAGGGCCCAGGATTTGCGGACACGCGTATTACCCGTTGGCTCGACTCTGTATTTGGACATTCAATCCCAAGAATTCAAAGGCATCGTTAAGTACTCGAATGTGAATGAAGAGGGTAGTGATCAAGTGGAGGATAGGGAAAACGTCGAATTCGATGACTACGGTGTCCCTTTCGTCAACGAGATTGAGGATCGGGAATTCGTACGCCAGCATATGCGTAATAGTCACAAGTTTTTAGAGGTCCGGATCGACACGCCTAGGAACTACACGCCACAGTTTGGAAAAATATACGTCAGCTTCATGTCCCAGGACCGCGTAGATATCACATCACGGATGAATTCCATTTACATATCCCCGGAAAATCTCAGGACCTCACTGGACCCTAGCAAGAATGAGGTAAAACTATCAGTCATCTACAAGGCGTAATTCGTGGTTAATTCGCTCCACGGGCGTGGCAATATATTACATGTTTTATGCACGGTCCATGTAATTCTTTCATCAGTAAAGTGACGTGGCAGGGAAAAAATAACAAAGACACATGTCATTTGAATACTGTTTCATGTGCGGGCACATACTTTCTCATTCCACGCCGAGGAAATATAAGCCTAAACAAGATATTATGAGGCTTTTGAATGACTTGTGTTTCCCCACCAAGTACGTACACTCGTATCTGTTGCAATTGATTGGGAAAATGGATGAAAATATTGAAATGCCCCCCATGTGTACCCCATGCGGAAACTGGTTCCGCAGGGTCACGCTCTCACGTGCTAAGTGCCACATTCCAATCGACGACGTCCTCACCTTTGTCAATGCACCGGAGGGGCGATCTTTACTCCCTGACAAGCGCATACTAATCAGAGTTTTGAAAAGCTGCTGTATGACGTTTTCAGCCGACACAGAGCTAGGAGAGAAAATCAACGTAAATATTTACCGATCAATGTTCTGTACCCCCTCGTTGCTGATACTATGCAAATCGCTCGAGAAGCACTTTTTTCGTTCTTGTAAGGTCGATGGAAATCTTGATTCCTTGACTCATTACTTTACAAATGAAGTAAGGGAAATTTACAAGGGTTCGATCGTAGATGAAGTTATCAAGGTGTGGTGGCTCTTGAATGGGATGCCCCCCATACTTGTTTCAAAGAAGTGTGCTCGCCTCACCAGAAAAATGCTCGGAAAGTATGTGAGAAATGGATAGCTGTGACTAAAAGAAAATTGAGCTTTACTCAATCAATACATACTCCCTTTTTATGTTTTTTGTTTTCAGTGAAATTCCCTCCCCTTAAAGATTTCCCAGTGTAATTCATTCAGAGTCATCCTCACCCCCCTTCTCGGTCTGCTTGCTATGTATTCTCAGCCGCTCAAGTAGCATTTGATTGATAGATAAGTTCATTTCCGATCTTATTTCCATGATGAGTTTTCCAATCACATTTCCCCCCGAGACTCTTACGTTTTGCCCTTTTGTGAATGAACACCTCCCAAAGAGAAGGAGGTTGGGGTCGAGGAGCCCTTCTACGTTATTGTGCAGAACCAAAAAGTCGGTAGAATTAGTCAGATGTTTGAACTTTTCCATCTCCAAGAAATATAGGGTCAAGGTATTCTTAAAGTGTGTCATTGCAGTTTTTGTCACCCTGTAATTTGTTTTCCAGAACACTTTTTTCCTGAAAAAAATGTTAAGTCTCTTCCTGACTTCCATTGCTCCTTCGTGAAAAAGAGTCCAGCAAAGGACATCGTGAATGGAGACTTTGGATATTCCAGTAGCGTCGAGGGTTTGAAGGAAAGAAGGTTTTTCCAAGTCTTGATTTTGGGAAAAGAAACTGACAAAGTTTGAAACTTGTCCAAGAACTCCACCTTCTTCCACGACATGCCTCGACTTCTTGAGAAGAAAGAATGAGATGAAAAGGTTGAGAAAATCAGAATATCTTCTACCATCTAACTCGAAAATGCGATCAGAAGGACTAAAGGGGCATAGCGGGTTATCCACTCTTATAGTTCTGACATTGACCATGCCTTCCACTTTAAGTTGGAAATCCGGAATTTTGAGGAGGAGAGAATGCCGGGTTTAAATAGGGTCAATTCGTCATCATTGATGATGAACCGTGATTTTTTATCATCGGAGTGTCATATTTTAGTGACTGGTCCATCGATAGTGACAAAAATGTCCCCTCGTGCGTGTCTTTTTAGTCATTTATGGTAACAAATAAAAAAATGCAACCCCTGTCATCAATGGTGACAAACTGATAACACCCCTTTACGTCCATGGGTTATTACGGGTAGTAGATTTTAAAATTTTTGCAACCCTTGTCATCAATGGTGACAATTAATGACCCCTTTTAGTAGTTCTGATAACATCCCTTTACGTCCATGGATTATTACGGTAGTAGATTTTAAAATTTTTGCAACCCTTGTCATCAATGGTGACAATTAATGGCCCCTTTTAGTAGTTCGTAAATTCGCCTCGCGCTGTCAAGCTCCTTATTTCTGAAGGCCAATCCACGACCCTTGAAAAAATCCTGGCATCTTTTACCAGACAACAGTTTTTATTTCTGGAAATCAAGTTTATGTAACCAATAAAAAATTACCGCGTCCCTTATCATAACTCTATCTGCTTGAAATTCCAGGATCCATTGTGTTTGCGGTAAACAACCGGTTTTTGGCGAGTCAACGGCAAAACAACCTCCTTCCGGATGGAAATGAGCCACGTAAGCCTAGCATCGTCGAGGCAATATTCACCCAGTTTCTCGAATTCCCCTGTATTTGCCCATATCACGGCTTGCATCCCAGATGAAATCTTCGGGGTCATTCCATTCGCCTTCAAGAGATTGTTTAGGCTGCAAGAAGAATCAAAGACAAGCTTACAAATCTGAAAATAATCAAACAATTTCAAGAACCATTGGGATGCCCTATTCTGGTCGATGTTGAATTTCTTCACCACCCAAGGGAGATCAAATTTATCGGCATTAAATCCGTAAATTCGCCTCGCGCTGTCAAGTTCCTTGCAAAAGTTTTCAATGTTGGCTTCCCTATCATACCCTGGCCTTGTAAAAAAGTACGTGTTGTTCCTATTTTTACCCCAGGTACAAGCAACGGTAATTTCCTTCCCTTCTTCGTCTGGATTCAGTCCAGTGGTTTCAATGTCAAATGCAATGTCGTCTTCATTGTCTTCGTCATTTTCATCGTCTTCATTGGCGTCATGAACCCATCCCCTCGAGTTGTCATCGCAGTGTCCATCCAATTCACTTGAAAACATTTTGCATTCCTCGTGTAACCTGGTTTCATGGTGGAGTGTAAAAGGACCTTCTTTATAACAATCCTTTTCTTTCTGTCTATTTCATCGTATTTATTTGGGTTTTATATCTCGAGACCCATTCACTCAATTTATTAAAACACCATTGCGATATACATTGTCAGACTTCAAAATCATATATAAGGTACGTGTTGAGTTCCATCAACTGGTAGTGACAATGTCCCAGACAAGTGATATCCCACAGACACAGCAAACTACCAATGAGCCCGTTGCAGAGAACAGAACTCCCCACCCCGACCTGGCGTCCATCCTCAGTAAGATTCAGCAGTTGGAAAGTGAGAATTCCCGACTCAACAGTGAGATGAAGGCTAATCAAATAAAGTATGGGAAGTTACAGGATGAGAAGAAGAAGAGTATGGAGGAGCTCATGAACAATACCATTCAAAAATGGCTGGATAACCTCAAGGATACCGACGAGGCTTCAAAGGCACAGCTCACCGCCGGTCTCAAGTCTCTCGTGAGTGATGGCCATGAGTCAGGCATTTGGAATGTAATTGCATGTGCCAGCAGCAACTGGATGGCAAATGTCAATGAGATCGAGAAGCTGACTACCGAGGTCAATGACCTTCGCAAGCTAAGGGAGGAGCTCAATGACGGTCGGTTTTCCAATGAGGACACCCGTATTTCTGGAATCAAGAGGTCTGCGGACCAGATTAGTGAGCCCGTCGTTCGCAACGTGTGGGATGAGTTTGAGCAGCTTATGATGAAGAATGGCGGGAATAGGGGTGATATCTATTAGATCAATTGATTTTAATTTATCCATCTTAAAATAAATCGTTTTAATTTTTGCTTAAAAGCTGTGTTTTATTTGGAAATGTGTTTTATCCCATTATTTATTTTCAATCACAAGAAAGGGAGTCGAAATAGTAATTACGTGTACATCGATTAAGATCGGGATTAAATTAGCCTTAAGGTACGTTTCTGATTTCCATCATGGCGGGGGGAGCAGGGAGGAAAGTGGGGGCACCAATTCCCGCCACCATCGACCTTACTCCCTTTCCTGATCTACATGAAGCCGCCCCAACATAATCAGTACCGTGATGGGAGCAACCGTTGTTGGATGAGATTGCGTTCCCCGCATCATTGTATATGCGATAGGTACCCTTGAACACGATGGAATTCACGCTCGTCTCATTCTCATTGGCTGCAGTGCCCGCCGGCTTACGCATGTGCACGGTGCTAAGGTCGGGGAGGTATTTCCGGACCCAGTTCATGTACGCATTTTTTTCATCATCTGTGGGTGCTGCAACAGCTCCTCCTGCAGCTGGCACAATACTATCTATATGATCCTGAATCAACTTCAAAAGCGTCGGGACATCCCTGAGTAACTGATCTTGTTCAGGGGAGATAGGAACAGCTGCTGCATTGGGATCTTGCATATTTAGCTGAAAGTTACTCTCGGTAAAGTTTGATTTTTTCGAAGGAACAGGTACCATCCAAATCGAAGGTCCGTTGTATGGCTTAAAGAGGTCCTGGAAATCATTGCTACCGTTTTCGAAATCGTCGCAAACATTAAGTCCCTTGCCGCCGCAGTAATTGTCATAACAGCAGTCCCAGATGCGCATCAAATGCTTATTGTTGAGTACCATTGCGCGTTCATTGTATTTATACGACATACCCCATATACCATGCATAGCATCGTCGTACACTGAAAGTTCTGTCTGCCCCCAGAAAGTGCACCCGAGCGACTCGACCCCCCCTCGCCCAATGACGATTCCATGCATCTCGTGCTCAATCACCGGACGAAACACGAGCCAATGGACGTGAGTTGTATTCCCATTGACGAATACTTCATTACCTTGGGCTGCATTCACTAAAGAGGCAGTGTAGGCCGTTTCTATGGCAGTTTTATAGTCCATTGGACTGAACTGGCTAAACTGATCACTTCCCTCGTCATAGAGTTCCATATTAAATCGGGTTCCACCATTATATTCAGCAATCGCCTGCGTATGCGAATAGAACTCGCCCGTACGCGTGCGCCTCCGTAGCACGTCCCTTGGCATGCCGCCGTCTTCTAGGGCAAAGGTACGTGTCCTGATGACTGACAACCCTCTGTAGCTGTTGATGTTGGGTCCAGCGGCGAGTTTTTTCTGCCCATCGGGGCCATGCGTCACATATTCAGTTGCGGTGGGGGACATGGTCATCTGGAACGTTAATTTTGGGTTGCAAAGTAGGAATGTAGGAGGCTGTGCACCCCATTGCTCCATCGTCGCCTTGCAGTCCTCGATCAAGATGTCCATTCCATTCTGATTTTTATTTAAGAAACCAAAGGCGTCGATGTGCTCGCGAAGAATCTGTGCAGACGTCTTTGTCTCGCTGTAATATTTTTCGCTTCGTTCCTTCAAAAAGGAAGGGGCTGTAATTAAGGCGATGTGGACATCAATATCATTCGTATATTGAATACTTCCAATCATTTGTTGCAGCTGTCGCTGGAAGTTGGTCCTACCCGCTTCCGACATCATGAAATTGTGTTCGAGATTGATTGCCAGACCCTGCCTAACTGTGTAACCAGAATAGGACCTTTTCGACTGTGTTAGGGTACGCGCCGCCGATTCATATGGGACGCGGCTTGAAAGCCCTTCGTCAAAGGACCAGCTGTTCCATTTTAGTTTTTGGTCGACAGATTCTAAATATACATAAGGAAGAATTAGGGTTGTAAATGGGGATGTGGTAGTATTAGTAATTAGACCGTCCACCCTGTCTGCGAGGTAGTTATTTGACCCCTTAAGAGCGTCCGGCAGATGCCAACGGGAATGACGTTTCTAAAAATAGGACCGGAGGGGGGTGGGGGGGTGTTAGTTTTTGGTAGCAAAGCATGGATCTTACAGAATCTCTGGCATAAAGGCCTTGACACTCACATTTCTCTGCTGATCCATTTTCAGGTTGCGTGCCTCGGGTCCAAAGATTGCTTCCCAGTCGGCAACGGTGGGCATCGAGGCGCTATTCGTGAGTGTAGGATTGTTACTATAAACAGAAGAGTCATTGACAAAGTTTCCTCCTGTGTCAACATTGGGTACAGACATCGTGGTGAGTCAGTGAACATGGCGTAAACAAGCGTTCGTATATACTATTTTCTTTTTTCACGACAATATATTGATGCTGATATTTGGTTAGCTTTAACTCAATGAGATACACAGTCCAGAGTGAAGATTGGGGGGTGAAACGCATGATTTCACCCATTTGAAACGCGTAATATTGGGGTGGGTTCAACCCACTCGGTTGGTATATAAGAAGCACAAGAAAATTCAAGACGGGTTTACATCCAGGACCACCCCTCCTTTCAAAATGCAGAATCCCACTGTCCCTATGCAGAAGTTTGTTCCCGGTGTTTGGACCACATTCGAAGACCCAAGTGCGTTAAAGGCGGCCTTATTCCGTTTGGGCAAGGAATTTTCTTTTTTTGGAAAGGCCCTAGAACTTATCACTCGGATCTACGTACACCACGAGAAAGGCACTGTGTCCGCTGTCAAAGTTACCATTGTGTTTGAAGCAACTTGTCTTTTTGTGGATTTTGGTGATGAAGCAATCACTTTCAAGAGCAATAACAAATCGGATAATGCACTTCGTTATGATGATTTCGAGAAACTCCTCGAGTCCTTCATCAAAAGTAAGGATGAAAAACTCCCTTCGCACTTCGAAATTGATGGAAACGTCACAAAACTCGTGGACATCGTCAATGACGAGGACTTCGACGTGTTGCATTTCAATCATCTCGAGCTTTGCAATACCCAAGCCTATGAAGAAGGAGGCTGGAATCCAGACCATGAACTCTGTCTTTGTGATCTATGCAAGTATGCCAAGGCCCGATTCGGAGAAGGCGACGAAGACGAAGAAGAAGGCGACGAAGACGAAGAAGAAGGCGACGAAGACGAAGAAGAAGGCGACGAAGACGACAGGAATGCCAAAAGACAAAGGACCTCTTAGTTCAATTTTCAGGGTTAGGCGATTTCCGCTGAAAGTAAAGGGATATATGTTTTTGTTACCACTTGAGAATAAAACCTCTCCTCCCTGTTAATTATACTCCCATCCCAGAAGTTAACCCCCTCCCCCCATCGCTTGGCTCACTGCATTCGATTTTGTATATAAGAAATTACGGGAAAAATGTGTGATAGCATTCGATGTCCGACCAACACTTGAGGATTTTATGTGATTTTATAGTAAGTAAAGAAAATGACCCAGAGTACACGCCATTCCGTGAAAAGTTGAGAAAACTCCTCGAATTTTACTGTCCTTACACGGATCACGCGAGTGATAAAAGAAGCGACATTTATTGTCCACCGTACACCGTCGAAGTTCATGTGTACGTTATTATGAAAGGGAAATACAAAAAAATGAGACCCGGAAAAAATAGGATTGTTGAAGTCAAATTTCGAATGAATGTGCTCAACGGTAAAAAACCCCTGAGGTACCAAGATTTAAAGTTGCTTCCTCTCGCATCGGTTTATGAGAAGATGACACTCGGAGAGAGGGTACGCAATAGTATAAGTTATGAATGGGTTTTTCAATTGTTAAGGGATAGTTATCGCAGAAGCGAATGGGGAGGAAAATGGCAAGATTACAAACAGGATCTTCTCAGAAATGATAAGATAAGCACCTTTCCCAAATTTGGAAATTATATTGAATATATCAATTTCAATGTGCAGGTGCTTCATAATTTGCTGATCATTGACAAGACTGATGAAAAGATAAGTAAAAGGCACCCCCTTACATGGAATTGGAATTTTCCGAATGTTGATCAAGGGAGTGAGGATGATGAAAATTGGGGAGGTGAATTACTGGGACAGTATAGTGAAGACGATGATGACGAGAACGAAATGTGGTTGTTTCCAAAACAAGCAAGACCACGTCGAGACATGCCATTTCAAGACAAACAAAAAAAACAAAGGGTAATTCTTCCAGTTGGTCATGATGATGATGAAGAAGAAGACGACGACGATGATGAAGAAGAAGAAGAAGACGATGATGATGAAGAAGAAGAAGACGATGATGATGATGAAGAAGAAGACGATGATGATGAAGAAGAAGAAGACGATGATGATGAAGAAGAAGAAGACGATGATGATGATGAAGACGACGATTATGATGATGAAGACCACGACGAAGAAGACCGAGACTAGATTGGCACGGAAAAAACGAATATGAATTGATACGATAAATATACATGATTAAGGATGATTTTATTATTCACAAACATATTATTTTACCACCCTCTACACATCTCACTCATAAAGCAGCTAATCGACGTTCAGTTCATACTCAATTGCTATACGAGCCATAAAAAAGCAGGGTTTATGAATATAATTCTCCTGATGTGCCTTCAATGCATCTCTCGTCTCAACTTCATTCCAATCAGGGCTTTTTGCGAACGTGAGTGCCATTTCCTGGTGCTCAACGTCGTTCCAGTCATTGCCGTCAAGCCTGTGAAGTTGCAGTTGTAAAGCCGAGAGATCACGGGTATTAATCTTGGAAAGAACGTCGGTACGAATCTTGTTGCAAGCATCGGTCATGAGATCTTGTGAAACCTTGTACCACTGGTCATCCATGGTATCAGCATCACTAAGTTTGACCCCCAAAACCCCCTCATTGACTTTTATGAGATTGATTACCGGGTGATCTTTATGGACGAACACATATGGGCATTTAGGGACATTTAAAACCCCTTGGGTCTCAAGATTTTCACGTGAATAAGCACCAAACTTTGACGCCCATTCCCTGCTATGTTGTGCATCATCCTTTGCCTCGTATAGAGTTTGGTGCTGGGACACGTGTGCGCCTGGGACGGTGGTGTAAAGGAAGCGCTCACCGCTTTCTGTTACCTCGCAATTCGGAACCATGTTGTTACTGACCCCCATTTCAGTGGGCATCGTGTTTGTGCACTGTAGAAGCTCCATTTTGGTGATGTTCGCATTTTGGATTGCGTTCATCGCCTTGTTGCGCTCTTCGGCTGTTTTGATTGGCATGGAGGGGTGTGCAAACGTCTCAATTGCCTTGTTTTCGTCAATCTTCATACAAGTGGAAGTCGGGCCGCCTACGGAATAACCATGGTATGTACCCTTGCTCCGAAACGCCAATGTAACTCGGTGCTTAAGGACATTTTGGCGCTGAGGAGGACTTAATCCGGCCTCGTTTTCAGTAGAAACCATACTCATCTTCGATGAACCTGTACTTTTTGAACTCATGTTACAGAAAATTCGGCGACTTATGAATGATCAAGGCTTCTTATATATCATGTTCGCTTAGAACGTATAGCATGGCTCAGGACTTCTTGTCACTCAAGGTGATTATAATTGCCATTGTTGTTTCAAGAGTGTATTCATTCGACCCGTTTGAAAATCGCGTGCAATGGGTTGTATACTAGTTAGAGAGTTGTTGTTTTTTACTATGCGCCTCATCGACAGCACCCCGTCATTGACATGAGGGACACACTAGTTATACACACTAGTTAATGTCCATGTAAGTCACATCCCTTGGCGAAATTGCCCCCCTTGATTCCAAGTGTCGAAAGTAAAATTCTTTCATTTCCTTTCGCATATGGCGAGGGAGGCTTTGTATTGCCAAAGGGGCATCAAACCCCTTTCTGCACATCGGGCAGCGCATATTGCTCACACAAAAGTGCTTGATGAGGTAGTAGATGGAAAAGGCGTGATTGCACGGCATTCTCGCAACTATGACCCCCTTTTGATTCAGTACAAATGGATGAAACCCATGTTCAGCCTCACTTTCTATTTCCCCAAAGGACTGCCATGAGATGGGACAAATATCATCCCTGTTGATTTTTGCACTCTCCAATGTGTGTAATTGTATTGTCATACAATTTTCTCCGTCATTCAGGTATTGTGCAAAAAGATCGTGCATGTAGCAGGGCTCCATGTTATTCTGTAGTCGACTGTAAGTCACCCCCAGAATATGCTTGACCATCATCTTGGGACGAAATAGAATTCAATGCAACCCCAGTGATTCACAACAATAGTATGCATATATTCATGTGTGTGTCATTAAGTATTTATTGAACTTCAAATACTTTTTTTTAAATAGAGTATTCAAAGCTGCATATCAGAGTACATTCCCAGTTTCCTTGAAATACTGTATTCTCTCCCATAACTCTTGAGCGCTCAGTCCCTTTGAATATTCTGCTACAATGGCTCGGAGATTACCGGGGGATATCAGTCTGCTATTCACCTTCAAAATCTTACCTTTGAGATCCGAGTTCATTCCCTCATTTTCATTTTCCAAAGATTCACGAAGCGCGATGGTAATCATCTGTGAACAAAAAACCTTTTTGATTTTCCCAACGTCCATCCCCACTGGAACATCCTCGATGAATGGGTTATCGTCAAAACAGTTGAAAAGGGGGAGTAGCAATCGACTATCTGAGTAATTATATTCAATGCCATGGGCGTGAAAATCCATCAATATTTTGAACATGCTCTCCCCTTCGTCTCGTGACAATGGTAGAATCAAGTTGTCCCATAAATCCTCTGTATTCATAATGTCGATGTATTCAATTTTCTTGCATTCAACTTTTCCATGGGCATAAATAGTGAATACAAATTGTGCCAGTTCTGGTTTTATGCCGAGTAAAATGCATTCCGAATGAACGTAACCATTGGTGATTTGAGAAATTAGAAATTCAAAGGGGGTATCGGGAAGTTTAGACCTTAATATAAAGAAACATGACATTACTCAAGTAGAATGAATGGGATATATATATATATATATATACATGTGTATATATATATATGATTTGGAAGAGCGTTAAATCACATTGATGATGATTGTGATGCATGTCTTGAGTCAAAAAAGAATGTGAAGTTTGCAAGACATTTATACATTGGAGTTGAAAGACACGAATAAAATTACACGAGTCATGACCGAGTGTTTTTTCGACTCGATCGTTGAGTGTGTCAATGAGTTGCAAAAGATGCGCATGGACACGGACATCAAGAAGGAGGACGTGATTGACAGTGTCGAATTGAGGATGCACGTCATGATGCGGAGGATGGCTGAACACATTTATTTTCCATTCTTATCCACAAACGAATGGAAAAACAGTAGAGATGTAGTGATGTAATCTCATCGCGTGCGAGGATATGCACAAATAAATGGAGAAACAGTAGAGGGGTAGTGATGTGATCTCATAGCGCTTGTGGATATATATTATACTCGTGTCCCAACTTTCAAGTAAATATGTATGCACATGATATACTACAGTCCACGTTGTACGAGTTTTTTTACTTTTTTGCCGGTGTATGTTTATGTACATCTTTAATTTTATGGGATGACGGAAAGCAGGACGGGAAGGTACATTAAAACTTTTTACATTCCCAAGTGGATTTTGAATTGATAGAAAACACCTTTTCAATAGATCAAACCCCCTCTGCGATTGCGAGTTGACCGTTTGGTCTTCGTTTTCTCAGTGCACCGTCCCAAAGCTCATGGTGGTCATAGTCGTCTTCAATATCGAATACGGGATACCTTTGGGGCCCGTAGTTTTGGAAAAAATTCTTCGGATGCCTAACCCCTATTCGCGTGTATAAATAAGTACGCAGCAAGGAGATAGCTGTATGTGCAACCACTAAGGCGACGATTCCGATCAAAAGCAAAGCTTGCCACCCTAAGCGACTGACAATTTCCGCAATAATATCAAAACACGCTCGATTCCCACAGATGTATGTGTTTGAAACAACGTGGTTCAGTGCGAATAGTATCGCATTACTCTGTGCATTTTTGGATACACTTTCGCATAAATCGGTGTGTTGCTTCATGTTTATGAAAAAATCTGGATCCGAACATTTTTTCAATAGCCAGCGCTCGTCATTCTTCTTTGCCACGTGAGAAGAGTAAGCAATATGAAAGTTGTAGAATACCGAAACGAGGGTGATAAATGCCCAAATCAATGCGACCCCCACTGAAACTAACTTGAAAATTTTCAAGAGTGCCATGGACGGTGTTGACATGCTTTTCAATATACTTTTTCAATGGATCCCCTCCATCTCTTGTATATACTTGGCACGCAAATATATCATTTCCCCGTCATCTTTTTTCATTTGTCAAATTTAATCAATATCGTGTAAAGAAAAATGACAAAAATTGCATAAGGGTTACACACAGAGTCGGTGATTTTTTTAAATATATCCATTGCTCCTTAATTTTCCCATCATCAACGTTTATAATCTCGTGTCAAGTAATGGATGAGATTTCATTCATCGAATTCCATGTCTCTCTTGCAACAATACGACATTTTTGGACATGATATACTACAGTCAATCACATTCCTCAGGCCGAGGGCCTCCCCTGCCGCTTAAGCGCGTAACTAACATCCGCCAGGGTCACGGTCTTTCGATTCGCGTGCTCTGAATACAGCAGTGCATCCTTAAGCACCTTTTCGATGTGCTCCGTGATGGCTTCACGGACATCATTGCAAACAGAGGAGGCCATTTGCGAAATGCCGCTCTTCTTACTCAACCTTCTTATAGCAGGCTTTGAAATCCCTTGAATGGGATTTTCCATCTGACCCAGCTTTCGCCTCCCCTTCCTCTTGTTGTTGTTGTCACTTGAAACATTCGTAGCAGTATCTGACATGTTAGATTCGTCAAGCCTTCCTTTCGACGAGATCAAAATGAACCCTTTTCACAAAAAGTTTTTTTTTGAGGAGGTCTCCCCACCTCCCGTAATACCTAGAATAGAAAACTGTACAATTGGAAAGTATAAAAACGTCCTTTGCAATTGCAGTACTACAAGCGACAATACAGTATTCACAAACACATTGGTCGCATTCACGGAAACAAAGCATCCGTAACAAATGACGTAAAACTGCACGAAAAGGGCCATGTACTTTGTGGAAAACCATTGGTTCATGTGAATCTCGGGAGTGTTTTTGACAAAACGCGAATAGGAATGCAGAAGCTGGGTCCCCATGTGTAAGGACGTCATCAGAGCGAGATTCGGGTCCAGGTATGAATAGCGCTCAATCAGCATGCACGTAACGTAGGAAGAAAAATTACATGACAAGAGGGCAGAGCCGATCCTCCACTGGAGCATTCTTCGATCGCCTTTGCTACAAGCAACGTGAGGGATCCACAGCGCAAGTGTCACAAAGAGAAAGGCCAAATGAACACATAGTATGTGCAGCACCCCCTCGATTCGCTGGACATTCACGGGAGCCCGCTCGGGTGCGTTTACAGTGTCTTTCAGTGGAGTGGGGTCAATCGGCTCTTCCTGGGAGAAAATCGCATTGTAAGCGATGCTAAAGGGGTCAAAAAAGTGAGTTTGCGGAGACAACAATCCGCCCCTGATGTCCAACCTGACGTTTTGCTCTTCGATGGGCACTTGAGAATCGCATGCCGCATCCCCGGGGATAGTCGTTGGGGTGCCGAAGATGGGAGTCAAAAGACTCTTGCCAATCTCCGTTTCGCATGAGATATATTGCGCAAGAAAAACTACAACAAAAATCTCCACACAGATTCCTCGATTGTATAGGCAATCGAAAAAGCATTGCATGGCATAGTAATTTCGTTTCATAGTGGGAGGGAGTGGTCCGGTTGCTAGTGAATGGCAATGTAAACTTGTTTATTTATAAGGTGGCAACGTTCATTCATCACAATACATCACTGTCTTTTTTAAATACACTGGACTCCAAGCATGATGTCAATGGGTTCGAAGGGGCGCCCGTTTGAGACGGCTTTGCAAAAAACGCGGCAACGATCACAGGCCCGATTGGCGTGAGTGTCGAATGGGATGATGAATGGGAGGTTTTTGTACTCAATCCCCGTAGTCCCTTGCCTCCCCTCATACCATTTCCTTTTGCTTCCCAACGTTCCATTGGTGGGAAATGCGAGGCCATTGTTTGCACCGTTTACAATATCGTTCAAAGCGGCAAGGTATTGGCCAGCCCTTGCCAAGGCGTATCCAGCATCTGCAAAATTAAGAACAGTTCCAGCTGCATCTATTACTGGCGATGTAACCAATGCTGCTTTACGCGTCGGCACCATAAAATTATTTTGGTCTTCGAATTGTGAGTGTTCGAACCCCCAGACATACGTGAGATAATCACCACAGTTGACCTGATACAAAACAGACAGGGGAGATGGGTTAGTATAACAAATAATCAATTGAGGCAGTAAATTTACACATGGAATGATTTTCGTCTACATAGCTCAGTTGGCAGAGCGCCGAGCTTTTAACTCGGTGGTCCAGAGTTCAAGTCTCTGTGTAGATACCACTCAATTTTTGAAGGGAGTGATAGGAAACATCGACTTACATAGGCGGGACCATTCTGCACGGTTATAAGACCTCCAATCATGACCGAGCCGACATTATCACCGCTGATTGCATTGGCGTAAATGGTGGCTAAAGAAACCCCGGCGCAGGGGAAGGCCCTAGTTAACAATGTTTGGTTATCAATGATCCTATTCCATGCTTCTTTTTGACCGTCCACGAGACCAGCAACCAAACCAGTCACTGCGTTTTTGATATCTATAGCAATTGCATCGTTGAACGCCAAATCGTTTTGCATTTCATGTCCGTACGCAAGTATGAAGCACATGGCGTCTTGCATATCCTTGGACATCCCATGTAGGTTACTGATGATGGGCGGATAAGCATGAGGCTGGGAATCGAGAAATGTCACGTTACTCAGTAGGTTTCTTCCTACTGTGATGACCAGTTGATTCTTGTTGGCGCAATATTTAAACTTTTCCTTCCACGTCTGCTCGGGGTTATCCTTGCTAAGAACTTGGGTAATCCAGTCCGTATGCATCTTACATGGGACAATGTGTTTGGATGCACTTTCGATGCGAGTAGAAGTTGAATTCGCAATGCTCTGCTGGGATACGTTGCGAGACATCAGTAAACGGTGCTACTGGAAAAATGGTGTGTGTGCATATATATATTTTGACACTGTTAATTACACCATTGATTACATGGAAAATGACGTGAAATTGAATTCATGGTTTTGAATTAATTCGAAGGGAAAGAGTAATTCAAAATAAGATCTCGGAATTATAAAAAGACTCATGAACACCGCCCTTTATTTCCCAACAAGCATCAGATGGCATGTCCTGTAGTTACCTTTCCCAATAGGCTTGGGATGGCATCCACGGATGGCATGTCCTGTAGTTACCTTTCCCAATAGGCTTGGGA
>Ga0129333_10002381_pt1 | contig 17467 bp, 13 predicted proteins | sample CPB6_08_DNA_FD_94474 | JGI IMG/M metagenome (GOLD analysis project Ga0129333, IMG submission 94474) | Freshwater to marine salinity gradient microbial communities from Chesapeake Bay, USA - CPBay_Sum_0.6_0.8_DNA | ecosystem: Environmental > Aquatic > Marine > Coastal | place: USA: Chesapeake...
GCTGTTATTGTTGCGCCAGGTTCGCCAGCGGTGAGGATCATTAGACGCTCGACATTGTTTTTTAATTGCCGAATGTTGCCGGGCCAATCGTGAAGCTGCAAAACCGCCAACGCGTCTTCAGCAATTTGACGGCGCGGCATGCCTGAGGCAGCAGACATATTGTCCATGAAATATTCAATTAATGCGGGAATGTCTTCACGCCGTTCGGCTAAGGAAGGTACGCGGATCGGCACGACAGCAAGCCGATGGAACAGGTCTTCCCTCAGTGTCCCGTCTTCAATGGCGAAGGCGAGATCGCGGGCTGAGGAGGAAATGACGCGAACATCGACTTGTACTTTTGTTGTGCCGCCAACGCGCTGGAAGGACTGATCCACCAAAACTCTCAGGATCTTGGCCTGAGTGTCCATGGGCATATCGGAGATTTCATCAAGAAATAACGTGCCGCCATGCGCCTCTTCTAGAGCGCCAACTTTACGTTCGCCGCCAGAGCCTTCCCGCCCAAAAAGCTCAACCTCCATATTTTCTGGTGTGATCGTTGCAGAATTAATCACAACGAACGCGCCGGCGGCGCGGGAGGAGGCCTCATGAATACATCGCGCAGCAAGTTCCTTGCCGGTTCCCGGCGCGCCGGTAATCATGACACGTGAGTTCACTGGGGCGACGCGCGCGACCAGCTGCTGTAGTTGATGTGCAGGCGGAGAGGAGCCGACTATTTGATCGAAGGCGCCTGCCCTTTGCCGCAAGGCTGAAATTTCCCGACGGAGCTGATACGCCTCCAACGCGCGTTCGGCGACAAGAACCAATCGATCAGATTTAAAAGGTTTTTCGATGAAATCATATGCGCCAATTTTAATGGCGCTCACGGCGGTTTCAATGTTGCCATGGCCAGAAATCATGACAACAGGCAAGCCTTTGTGTTGTTGTTGGATTTCTTCAAGGACCTGAAGTCCGTCAAGTCGCGATCCTTGAAGCCAAATATCGAGAAAAACAAGATGTGGGCGTCTTGCAGCGATTGCGGCAAGCGCTTCGTCAGCGTCTTTGGCCGTTCGCGTTCCATGACCTTCATCACTCAGGATACCTGCGACTAACTCCCGAATGTCCGCCTCATCGTCGACAATGAGAATATCGCTCGCCATTACGCCTCGCCCCTTTTGATCATCTTCTCATCATCTATAGTCGCGGCTTCTTGCGACACATCAGTCTTATGCTCTTGAGGAGCCAGTGGGAGGATCATCCTCACACAAGCGCCCTTCCCGCTTGGCGCATCGAGTAATTCCAGCCGCCCACCGTGATCTTCAATGATTTTAGCGACAATTGGCAAGCCAAGACCAGTGCCTTCAGATCTAGTTGTCATATAAGGCTCAAGCAAACGTTGCCGATTCATAGCCGGAAAACCTTTGCCATTGTCAATTATATCGACTTCCGCCCATTCGTCATGAAGCGCGACTTTAACCTCGACGCGTCCTGTTTCTTCATTAGCCCCCTCTTCCCGGGCGCCAATACCCTCTATGGCGTTTTTAATCAGATTGGTCAGAGCTTGCGATAAGAGGCGGCGGTCAAATTGCGCGAAAGTCGGGGTTGTTGGGAGGTTTTCGACAATCTCGATGTCCGCATTGCCAACACGCATCAGAAAGATGACTTGGCGAATGCAGGCATTGAGATCATCGCGTTCGGGCTTTGCTTTAGGCATGCGCGCGAAGGAAGAGAATTCATCGACCATGCGCTTAATATCGTCTACCTGACGAACGATCGTGTCCGTGCATTGGTCAAAAATATCTCTATCTTGCGTAATTAATCGACCATATTTGCGTTTAAGACGTTCAGCTGAAAGTTGGATTGGCGTTAGCGGGTTTTTAATTTCATGGGCGATGCGCCGGGCGACATCCGCCCAGGCGGAGGTGCGCTGCGCAGTGATCAGATCCGTAATATCATCAAGCGTCACAACGAAGTTTTTCTGATCTCCTTCAGCATGAGCGGATGTCACGCGTATATTAAATGTGTGTTCAGATATACCGCGTTTGAGCGTGATTTGGCTTTGAACTGACCGGGGGAATACCTCAGCCGCGTCAAGTACAATTTGTTCAATTTCAGGGATTGCGTCACGAATAGCCGCGCCGACCGTCGCCTGGCCTTGCGCCTCTGTCAAAGACAATTCCTCAGCAGAGCGATTAATCACAGTCACGCGATTGGTTGAGTCGACGCCAATAACAGCAGCCGGCACGCCAGCTAAAACAGCTTCGGTGAATTCACGGCGTTCGTCATTGATCCGATTAGCTTCTATCAACCTACTTTGACGCGAATCCAATTCCGCCGTCATTTTGTTAAACACGTCTCCAAGTCGAGCCAATTCGCCATGAGAGCGATCTACGTTGACTTGAACGTCAAAATTACCGGCCGAGACCTCATCGGTCGCTGCAATGAGTGTGCGAATAGGCGACATTAATCTATCAGCAAAATCTAATCCAAACCAAATTGATGAAAGCAACATAATCGTTGTTAGCAATGCATACATTAAAACAAACGCTCGTTGCACTGCTGAACGAAACGCGTCGAAGGCTTCATATTTATTAATCAGGTTTTGGGTCTCTTTTGGAAATTCTATTGCAAATGGATCAATCGGGCGCGTCACATAAAGGAATGTATCCGTGAAGGCGCTGAGAGAACGTAGGGCGACAAAGCTTTTTCCATCATCAATCATCAAGCAGAGCGGTTCGCCGGTTCTGGCGTTATCAAATTCAGACTTTGGCGGCGCAATAACAATTGCAGAAGCATTTTCTGCAACATCAACGCGGTCAACAATTTCGCCATTGGACTTCACTAAGGCGGCAACGGAAAATCCCAGGAAATAGGCGCGTGTCGCAAAGACTTGATGGAAATAAGTCCGGTCAGAAGTAAAGAGCATCCGGGCGCGATCGAGATCCGAAGCGGTTAATTGGGCCTCTTGAAGTAGCGCTTGGCATTGGCTGGACTGAAAAGCCTCTGCAGCCTTAGCAGTGTTATGAACAAATAATCCTACGCTCGACATAAAAGTAGGATTAAGCGCACGTTCGAGTGTCATGGAACCCGCGATGGCCAATAGAACTGCAGGCACAAGGGTGATGACAGCAAAGATGCCGACTATACGCACATGAAGTCGTGCGGCCGACTCTCCTCGTCGCCAGACGCGATAAAGCCGAAAGGCTTTGATGATCACCATCACGAGTAGAATGGTGACCAAGGCGCCATTGCCGACGAATAAGGCGATCATCCGCCCATCCGTGGGCGATGTTTTTCCAAATTTTGAGACGAGTAAAAATGTGGCTAGGGCGCAAGCAGCTGCGCCGACCGCTATAAGCGGGCCGATCCATGCGCGTGCGGCCGCCGCGCTCGGTTCCTGAGCCGATGCATTCTCGGTTAATGCCATGATTTGTCTATAGGCTGAGCTGGAGGGGGTGGCAATTGCCGATGCTCCGTCCAGTTGAGCGGGCCGCGCCCTGGGAGGGCGTATTTCTTAACGAGGCAAGCGCATTAAGCGAATGTCCAAATCATTGACTTTTTTTCGCAGCGTATTGCGGTTAAGGCCAAGTAATTCAGCAGCTTTAATTTGATTGCCGCGCGTCGCGGCTAATGCCGCGGTGATCAGCGGTATTTCTATTTCTTTCAATATTCGATGATAGAGGCCTGGCGGCGGCAATTGCTCACCGCAATCCCGAAATAGCTTGGCGAGGTGCCGCTCCACTGATGTGGACAAGGTTTGCCCGTGATCGCTTTCATTAAAACTGATGCCAGTTGATGGACCGCTTGAATCTGGCGGCGGCTGATGAAAGTCTTGGTTGAGCTCTGTTTCAACCAACGAATCCGAGATCATTTCCTGCGGATGGAGTGCAGCCAATCGACGGATAAGATTTTCAAGTTCGCGAATATTGCCAGGCCAGCGATATTTTTTCATCCGCTCGAGAGCGGCCTGATCTATATATTTTTGGGGTAACCCTTCATTCACGACAGCTTTAAAGAAGTGGTTGACCAGATCTGGAATATCTTCGGTGCGTTCGCGAAGGGGAGGCAGTCTTAAGGGAACGACATTGAGGCGGAAGTAGAGATCTTCGCGAAACAAACCTTGCTGAATTAAAATCCGCAAGTCTTTATTAGTCGCGGCTATGATCCGCACATTTGTTTTGATCGGCGTGCGGCCGCCAACTGTTGTATATTCGCCTTGTTGCAACACCCGCAAAAGCCTTGTTTGGGCCTCCATGGGCATGTCGCCGATTTCATCCAGAAATAGCGTGCCGCCTTCGGCTTGTTCAAAGCGACCAGCTGACCGCTGACTTGCGCCAGTAAAAGCTCCCTTTTCGTGGCCAAATAGCTCACTTTCAATCAAATCGCGGGGGATAGCCGCCATGTTAACTGCGACGAAGGGCCCTTTTTTCCGTTTTCCATAATCATGAAGCGCGCGGGCAACGAGTTCCTTGCCCGTGCCTGACTCGCCGTTAATCATAACGGTGAGGTCGGTTTGCATTAAGCGCGCGAGCGAACGATAGATTTCCTGCATCGCTGGCGAGCGGCCAACTAAAGGCATTCCCTCGAGTTCTTCTTGTTCTTCATTCTTTGTGGATTTGCGCGGCTCCGCCATCGCGCGCCCAACGATACTTACGAATTCTTTTAAATCGAAGGGCTTTGGCAAATAGTCGTAAGCGCCGCGTTCTGAGGCGCGAATGGCCGTCATGAACGTATTTTGCGCGCTCATCACAATAATTGGCAATTCAGGCCGGAGTTTTTTTATTCTTGGAAGTAATTCGAATGCGTTTTCGTCAGGCATGACGACGTCAGTGACGACTAAATCCCCTTCCCCAGCTTGAACCCAACGCCATAACGTCGCCGCTGTTCCTGTAGTGCGTACTTCATAACCTGCGCGCGAGAGTGCCTGGGCGACAACGGTGCGGATAGCTGCGTCGTCATCCGCAACAAGTATTTCCCCACGATTCATAAATACGAACTCCCAGGCTCAAAAAGAGTGATCAGTTATTCTTGGATGGTGAAAGGACGGGCCTAACAGGCTCCGGGCGATACATGGGCATTAAAATTCTAAATACTGTTCTGCGCATTACTGAGTCGCATTCAATGACCCCGCCATGGTCGTTGATAATCTTGGCTACCAGTGCAAGACCTAGGCCAGTTCCAGAGGCCTTTGTTGTGATGAAGGGTTCAAAAAGATTGGCCGCTATATCCTGAGGGATGCCTGGCCCATTATCCTTTACGCTTAATTCCAAAGGCAGGCCCACGGGGTTTTTCTCGCCAAAAGTTCTAAAACTCACGCCGGGGCGAAAGGCCGTTTTTAACGTAATCTCTCCATCGACGGCGTCGCCTATGGATTCTGCGGCATTTTTAACGAGATTGAGGAAGGCCTGAATGAGGAGATCGCGGTTGGCATATAAGGGCGGCAAGGACGGGTCATAGTCCTCAATAAAACGCAAATTGCGCGCAAATCCGCTTTGGGCGATTTGTTTAACGTGATCGAGAACAGAATGGATGTTGACTTGTTCTCGTTTCAAAGGCCTTGCGTCTGAGAAAACCTCCATACGGTCGACTAGACGCACAATGCGGTCTGTTTCCTCGCAAATCAATCGCGTTAAGGCGCGATCAGAGTCATTAAGGCTTGTCTCTAATAATTGTGCCGCGCCGCGTATGCCGGAGAGCGGATTTTTTATTTCATGGGCCAACATAGACGCCATTCCAGAAACTGATCGAACTGCATTTCTGTGATTGAGCTGTCGATCAATTTTATCAGCAATGGTTCTTTCCTGAAGCATCACGATTACCCGGCCGTCTAATTCTGGCAATGGCGCGCAATGAACATCAACGCGACGATCGAGTTCTTGGCCAGGGCGACCAACCTCAATTTTATATTCATTGATCGGCGCGCCACGCGCATGAACTTGTTCAATCAGCGTAATGAGTGGGGAACCAAAGGGGAGCAAACGATCAATTTTTTGACCGATCAGCAATTGTCTGCCCAATTCAAAAAAGGCTTCGGCTGCCGCATTTGCTTCGGCGATATACCCCTCATGAGTGACGGTGATTAAGGCTGTTGGAAGAGACTCAAAAATACCCGCTAATAATCGAGATTGTGATATGTCTATATTTTGATTTTTATTAGCTTCAGTTACGGTTGATTTAACAGTCATGCTGCAGCCTCAGCGTAATCGCCTAAAAAAATCACATCAATTAAATCATAGGCTTCATTAACGGATGCTGTTGTTATGAGTTTTTGTTTTAATTTATAAATAGCTTCATTTGTCGCTTCAAAACTATGTTCGACATAGGCTGCGAGATGTTTACGAGCGTGTCGTAAGCCCGCCTCGCCCATCATTCCAACAAGTCCCTGAAGATGTTCCTTGACGATGCCGCCGCGTTTTTCAAACGACAGGCTTTCTCGTTGCGCGCCGGCTGATAAAAAATAAGCAATGTCGCCAACAAGCCAGGGACGCCCAATCGCGGCGCGACCTATCATAAGCGCGTCAGCTCCTGATGCGTTTAACATTGTGCAGGCGTCTTCAATTGAGGCACAATCGCCATTGGCGACTACGGGAATACGCACCGCAGATTTAACGTGTCTAATAGCCCGCCAATCGGCCCGACCTGAGTAGAACTGCTGTCGGGTGCGGCCGTGAACCGTAATCAGCGATACGCCCTCGCCTTCCGCGCGACGCGCTAATTCAGGAGCGTTAATGGAATTTTCGTCCCATCCAAGACGCATTTTAAGCGTTATTGGAATTTTTACAGCCCGCCGCGCTGAAACAATCAAAGCAGTTGCTTGATCTAAGTCGCGCATCAGGGCGGCTCCAGCCATTCCGCCCGTTACGCGTTTGCAAGGACAGCCCATATTGATGTCGATCCAGTCAGCTCCGCTCGCTTCGGCATGTTGTGAGGCTATTTCGATATCGCGCACATCTCTGGCGGCGATTTGAATAGCGCGTGGCGCTAAGCGGGGCTGTCGGCAATCTGAACGAAGTCGATGTTGTGTCTCTCTATCGCCGCGAATAATGCCACTGCCTGTAATCATCTCACTGACCGTGGCGCTAGCTCCATGGCGCTCAGCCATTGCGCGCATAATAAGGTCTGTGACGCCGGCCATAGGAGCGAGGAGGACGCGGCCCTTGAGGGAGACCTCGCCAACCTTTATCAGTCCAGGATCAACTGGATCGCCTAATTTCTGGGCATCAAACATCTTGCCCGTCTTATATGCAATGCCTGTTTCTATGGCAATGGGACAAAATGCCTCGAAATTTGACGAGGCTGGAGAAAAACGACACAGAGCCAGAATGACTGAAAATGCGCCTACCCTCAGAGCAAAGAATACGATCGCCTATTTAGTCGTTGCCGCGGGACGGGGTTCTCGCGCCGGAGAAGGCTTACCCAAACAATATCGATCCTTAGGCAATCGAGCCGTTCTTTCTCATACGCTTTCAGCCTTACACGCTAGCGCGCCCGAGGCTGTCATTCAGGTTGTGATCCATCCTGATGATCAGAGCCTTTATGACGATTGTCTTGTGAATTTGGAGCCCCTGGCGCACACCAGGCTGCAGCCGTCTGTATTTGGCGGAGCAACACGGCAGGAAAGCGTAAAGCTTGGTTTAGAAGCATTGGCGAAACTGACGACGCCGGAAATCGTTCTTATTCATGACGCTGCCCGCCCTTTTGTGGATCGGGACATTGTTGAGCGCGCGGTCAAAGCTGCGCAAAAATATGGCGCAGCCGCTCCTGGCGTCGCCCTAACTGATACAGTCAAGCAGGTGGATGATCAGCTTATGGTTGTCGCTACCCCAGAGCGGCAATTTTTGCGCGCAGTGCAAACACCTCAGGCTTTTCAATTTCTAGTGATTCTAGAGGCGCACCGAAAGGCTGCTGATAGTCATCGGGAATACACGGATGACGCGATGATTGCAGAATTTGCTGGCCATGGCGTGCATCTCTTTTTGGGGGACACAAAAAATTTCAAACTCACTACGCCAGAGGATTTTGATCGCGCTATGGAAATAATTAACCGTCAAACTTACGCTGATTTACCAGATATTCGTACCGGACAGGGCTATGACGTGCATGCATTTGAGCCTGGCGATCGGGTATGGCTTGGCGGCGTTGAGATCCCTCACTCCTTCAAGCTTGCCGGCCACTCCGACGCTGATGTGTTGTTGCATGCGATCACGGACGCCATCTTGGGCGCCATCGCAGAGGGAGATATTGGCGCGCATTTTCCACCAAGCGATCCACGCTGGAAGGGCGCAGAGTCTAAAATATTTCTGGAGCATGCATGTCAGCGCGTTAGAGAAAGAGGCGGAATAATTGCGCATCTCGACGCAACCATTATTTGTGAAGCGCCTAAAATTGGTCCGCATCGAGATCGTATACGACAGACCCTTGCCGCTCTTATGGCGCTTGAGGTTGATAGAGTTGCAATTAAGGCGACAACAACGGAGGGTCTTGGATTTACTGGACGCAAAGAGGGGATTGCAGCCTTAGCGATCGCAACAATTCGTTTGCCGCCTAAATGAAATACCCATTATTAAATTTGGATCATTGGTGATTAGATGATCCATATTATTAGAAATATTTTTATTGATGAAGCTGATATTTCATATGAATTTCTGAGATCTTCGGGTCCAGGCGGACAAAATGTGCAAAAGGTAGAAACATGTGTGCGTTTGAGATTTAATGCTAAAGATTGTCAAAATTTGTCATTCGAAATAAGCCAAAAATTAATAAGAATTGCGGGTCGTAAAGCTACGAAAGAAGGGATAATCCTAATCGAGGCGCAGCGCTATCGCACTCAACAACGCAATCGAGAGGATGCGCTAGAACGGCTCAAAAGCCTCATTGTCAAAGCTGCGGAACCCCCCTCCCCGCCCAGGATCAAAACAAAACCGACATATGGCGCGAAACTGCGTCGATTAGAGGGAAAAAAGTTAAGAAGCACCGTCAAAAATCTTCGTGGCCGCCCTGCGCAGGATTGAAATGGGGCTTGGGTTTTGAGGGACCGATATTGAAATCATTACTCTACGACAAAGCGCAGGAAATTATCGCGCGCGCCCAAAAGATTAATGTGACCCTAGCTACGGCAGAGTCCTGCACGGGGGGGATGGTCTCTGCTATCCTGACAGAGATCCCTGGCGCGTCAGCTGTCTTTGACAGAGGCTTTATTACTTACTCAAATCAGTCGAAGTCACAAATGTTGGGGGTTGCTGATGAAACGCTAGCAAAATATGGCGCTGTCAGTGCGCAAACCGCATGTGAAATGGCCTTCGGCGTCCTGAAGAATTCTAAAGTTGATTGCGCCGTATCGATCACGGGTATTGCCGGTCCATGCGGCGGCACGCTTGAAAAGCCCGTTGGTCTTGTTTTTTTTGGTTATATCAAACGCGGCCAACCAGTTAAATTTTTAGAGAAAAGATTTGAGGCGTCCTCTCGAGAGATAATCCGTCTTGAAGCGACAAAACAAGCGTTAGACTTATTATGTTTATTGCTTATAAACTAAGCTTTTGATTTAAAGATTATATCTGCGCGTTTAGCAAAGGCTTCTGTATAATTATGTACCGCCTTATCAAACATCGCGCCCATGATCAGTCCAAGCGTTATGCTTTTGAACTCATATTCAATAGTAAAGTCGACAAGACAGCGGTTTAAGGCAGAGTCTTGGTCCATTGCTTTAGTAAATCGCCAGCATGTCTTGAGGTGACGAAATGGGCCATCTATCGCTGTGACATTTATTTCAAAATTATTTTCATCACAGACGACTTTGCTTGAGTAGCGTTCACACACTGCCTTAAAACCAACAGTCATCTCAGCTACAATCGTAACCACCCCAGGTGAAGTTGCTTGCCGGCTCTTTATCCGCATTTTCTCACAAAGAGGAACAAAACTCGGATAATTTTCTACATCACTCACCAATTGAAACATGTCGGATGAGCTATGGGACACAATTTTTTTTGTATGATATCTCTTCATTTTTGATATTTTGAATATGGGGTGAGAGTATGGAGCGTGAGGTTATTGATAAGGAGCTTAGATCTTTTTAAATTATTACATCAGGTGATTTTGTCTATCATGCTTCAATTTATCAAAATCTTCGGAAGCATGATAGGACGAACGCGTCAATGGCGAAGCCGCTACGAGTTTGAATCCTCGTGTTTGGGCGAGTTCTTTTAGAGCAATAAACTCCTCCGGCGGAAGGTAGCGAGAAACAGGGTGGTGTTTACGGCTAGGGGCTAAATATTGACCTAGTGTTAAGAAATCTACATTTGCACATCGTAAATCATCCATAACTTGCAAAATTTCATTCCTATTTTCGCCAAGACCAAGCATGAGTCCAGATTTTGTAACCATTGTAGGCGCGAGCTCTTTCACGCGTTGCAGCAATCGAATCGAGTGAAAGTAACGTGCGCCAGGTCGTACAACTGGATAAAGCGAGGGAACTGTTTCTATGTTATGATTAAAAACATCTGGGTTTGCCTCAATGAGTTTTTCTATGGCCCCAGTTTTTTTTAAAAAATCTGGCGTAAGAATTTCTATAGTAGTTTGAGGGCATTTGGATCTAATCGCTTGTATGGTCGCAGCAAAATGCTCTGCTCCGCCATCAGCAAGATCATCCCGGTCAACAGACGTGATCACGACATGAGTGAGTGCAAGCGCTTTTGTTGCTGCTGCAACACGGTCCGGTTCTTCTTTGTCTAAAGCTTGAGGTCGACCCGTAGCCACATTACAAAATGCACAAGCTCGCGTACAAATGTCTCCAAGGATAAGAAACGTTGCGTGTTTCTTTTGCCAACACTCGCCAATATTTGGACACGCAGCTTCCTGACAGACTGTGGTTATTTTATACTCATTAAGCAAATCATGCGTTTGATTCCAGCTCTGATTTCCTGGAGCCTTTACGCGGAGCCAGTTTGGTTTTGGTATGGGATCGTGATCTGGACGAAAAGCTTTCTCAGGATGGCGCAGTCTGTCTTCATGAGACAAATTTGGTTTGTAAGTTACGTTGTTTGTCACACGGATAACCTTACTCACTCTAATAAAAATTATGCGCTTACAGTTTTTTGCTCAGTTCGAGCCAACTAATTGGCTTTTTCCTAAAGGTATTCTACTTCCAATACGCCAGGCACAGCCCGAAGCGCATGTGCTGTTTCGGGATTGACTGAATATCCGCCTGGTAATCGGATCTCTATTTCTTCTGGGGCTTTTTCGCGTTTAAAGAGGATAGAGACCTCTCCCTCGCCTTTTTTAGTTAACTTATTTTTTATATCTAATATTGGAGAGGCATTATTTAAAACAATCCGGATTCCTTTTTGAGCGCGCGCTGCAGCGATTTCTAACGATTCAACTGAGACAATGCGCGCGCGTACGTCTTCGCCATCTATCGAGGCGGAAAGTGTTAGTAGAACTGCTGCTCCTTTTTCGAGCTTATCCCTGAACTGATTTAGTCCCTCCTGAAACAGGATCGCCTCATACTGACCACTCACGTCTGAAAGCTGGACAATACCCATTTTAGAGCCGGACTTTGTGCGTCTTTCCGCTCTATCTAATACGACTGCCGCAAGTCTTCCCGCCGTTGCTCCTTTTTTGACATCTGTAACAAATTTACTCCATCGCGTAACGCGTAGCTTTGACATCAAAGATTCGTAAGCGTCTAGTGGGTGTCCGGAAAGAAAAAAGCCTGCTGCTTCGTATTCGCGCCTAAGAGTTTCAGCGATTGGCCAAGGAGGAACCTTTGGCAGCGCTAGGGTATCTGTTTCATCTTCGCCAAACAAAGCGTTTTGGCCCGCTTTTCGATCATCCGTATGCCGATTTGCCGCGGCTAGCAGGGTCTCAATTGACGCAAAAACACATGCTCGATCTGCTAATAATTCATCAAAGGCGCCGCATGAGGCAAGATTATCTAAAACTTTTTTATTAACTTCTCTCGGGTTTATGCGATTGGCAAAATCAGCAAGGTTTCTATAAGGATGCGCTCCTCTCGAACGAACGAGGGATTCTGCCTGGCCTTCGCCAACGCCTTTGATTGCTGACAGTGCATAGCGGATAGAATGCTTGCCCTCTTCATCAATAGCCACATCAAAATCAACGCCGGAACGACAGATTGAGGGGGGATCGACAGTAATGCCTATTCTGCGGGCCTCATCACGAAACTCAGCGAGCTTATCCGTCTGATTTTTATCAAAAGTCATGGATGCAGCCAGAAATTCAGCGGGATAATGGGCTTTAAACCAGGCAGTTTGGTAAGCTATGAGCGCATAGGCTGCAGCATGGCTTTTATTAAATCCATAGTCGGCGAATTTCGCTAGAAGATCAAAAATTTCGTTAGCCTTGTGTTTAGTTAAGCCTCTTTCAACAGCCCCCGAAACAAAACGATCGCGTTGGGCGGACATTTCTGACTTGATTTTTTTACCCATCGCGCGGCGAAGATTATCTGCCTCTCCAAGAGAATATCCTGATAAAACCTGAGCAATTTGCATGACTTGTTCTTGATAAATAATAACGCCAAATGTTTCTTTCAAAATTGGTTCAATTGCTGGGTGGATATAATCAGGTTCTTCATCGCCCAGTTTCACAGCGCAATATGTTGGTATATTCGCCATTGGACCCGGTCGATAGAGAGCAACTAAAGCAATGATATCTTCAAATCTATCTGCATGCATTTCAACAAGCGCTTTACGCATGCCGGCGCTTTCAAGTTGGAATACGCCGATTGTTTCGCCTCGACCAAGCATTGCATATGTTTCTTGATCATCTAAGGCGATATTTTCTAAATTAAACTCTGGACTGCGGCGTCGGACAAGATTACTTGCCATCGCAAGAACGGTAAGGGTTTTCAGTCCAAGAAAATCAAATTTTATCAGTCCAGCAGGCTCAACCCATTTCATGTTGAATTGAGTCGCAGGCATATCCGACTTGGGGTCGCGATAAAGCGGCGTTACTTCATGCAGTGGTCTGTCGCTAATAACAATACCTGCTGCATGTGTTGAAGCGTTAGAGTATAGCCCCTCTAAAGCGCCGGAAATTTTAAAGAGTCGGGCGACTTTCTCATCTTTTTCGACTTCTTCTCGTAATTTTTGCTCAGTTGCGAGCGCTTCTGCAAGCGTAATTGGCTTGGCTGGATTTTGAGGGACGAGTTTGGCGAGTTTATCGACATGCCCTAAGGGCATCTCAAGAACGCGTCCAACGCTTCTTAAAACGCCTCGCGCGAGAAATGATCCGAATGTAATGATTTGAGCAACGCGATCTTCCCCGTATCGCGCTCGAACGTAATCGATGACTTCATTACGTCGTATCTGACAAAAATCAATGTCAAAATCGGGCATTGAGTTTCGTTCAGGATTAAGAAATCTCTCGAAAAACAAACCAAAACGAACTGGGTCTAGATCTGTGATCGTCAAGGCATAAGCAACAAGAGAGCCCGCGCCGGAGCCGCGACCGGGACCAACGGGAATATTCTGTGACTTAGCAAATTTAATGAAGTCAGCTACGATAAGAAAATAACCTGGAAATCGCATTTTTTCGATAACGTCTAATTCAAAGTTTAGCCGATTGAGATATTCTTCACTTGTGTGGCCAGGCGCTGGTCCGTGTAGTGCAAGGCGTTGCGTGAGCCCATCGTGCGACTGGCGGCGTAATTCCTGAGCTTCAATTTCATCAAGTGAGATGTCCGGTTTAATTTCTTGGATGAAACGCGGCATGATAGGTTTACGCGTTTGTGGTCGAAAAGAAACGCGACGCGCAATCTCAATTGTATTAGCTATGGCCTCTGGTAGATCTGCAAAAATCTGCAGCATTTCCGCTTGAGTTTTAAAACGGTGTTCTTGAGAGACGCGTCGGCGATCGCTCACGCCAGTTACTGTACCGTCAGCGATACATAAGAGTGCGTCATGCGCCTCAAAATCGCTAATGGCGGCAAAATACGTCTCGTTTGCCGCCACTATTGGCAAGCCGCGGTGGTAGGCAAGATCGAGGAGTAAGGGTTCAATGTCTCTTTCTTGCTGAAGATTATGACGCTGTAATTCGATATAAAATTTATCTGCAAAGATCGTTTCAAGAATTTTTGCGCGTCGAAGAGCAAGCTCAGCGTTGCCGGTAGCAAATGCCCGATCGATCCCCCCAGCGGGACCGCCTGATAATGCGATTAGGTCTTCAGCATCCTCCTTTAAGCTTGATAAGGAAACATGCGGAAGATCGCCCTGCTCGGGTTCCAGATAGGCCCGCGATGCCACCCGCATCAAGTTTTTATAGCCCGCTTGCGTCTGCGCCAGTAAAACGACGTTGCCGAAGGATCTCTCCCGCATTATTGCGGAACTTGTATCGCCGTCAGCAAAGTCAACAGAAAGTTGAATGCCTGTGATTGGCTGAACGCCATATTTTGCAGCTTTTTCGGCAAATTCTAGAGCGGCAAAAAGATTATTGGTGTCTGTAATCGCTAGCGCTGGTTGCTGGTCATGAACCGCCAGATCAATCAGCTTTGTTAGGGTCAAAGCGCCTTCCCGCAATGAAAATGCGGTATGAAGGTGCAAATGAACAAAGCCTTGAGGGCTTGAGTGCATAGTTTAGCGCGCCTGACTGGAGGGAGGTCACACGACCCTGATTCGCATCGATACGGCTTGACAATCGATGCTTAGATTATCGCGAAGCGCTAATAGTTGAAATTAAAAAAAACTGGGTAAAAGTCATATGAAAAACCCGGCAGGATTAGCCTGCCGGGTTTGAGTAAATCTGAAGCGCTTAGGCTTATTTACCTGGGGTAAAATGCTTTGAGACGCTTTCAAAGGGCTTTAGCGCTTCTTTCGTCATCGCTGTGTAGAGCTCGCCAAATTTGCTGGCTCCTGCAACAAAATCTTCATAAGCCCCCTTTGCGTATTCAGTTTGAAGATGCAGCGCCTCTTCAATTTTTTTGACGGAAAGGAGCTTTTCAGCAAGCGCTCGGCTCTTTTCATAGGATTTCTTGGAATAATCAGTTGTTTCAGCGGCGATACTTTGCCAGCCTTTGGTGACTGCCGCAGCAGACGCGGATGCTGCTTCAAATTGCTCTTTGCCGATTTGCTGAACGCTGTCGAAGTTGGCGACCATGGCGCTAATCCTGTTTCAAATGGGGCAGCAAGGAAGGGAGAAACCTTGCAGATCCGGTTGCATCAGAAGGGAATTATATGCACTGCACAAATTCTGTCAAGTTTTATGTTGCGATGCAATATATTAAAAAAAACAGATTTAACGCGTAAGTAACTCGGCTGAGGTAAATCTGACCTTTACAGGGCAATGTTGATAATCAACGCCGCCTTAAGGGTTGCAGTTGGACTGAGGCGAACAGAATGCAGATATCAGGTGAAAAAACAAAAACAGCGCACCAAAGACTGCGTCGCGCTTTGTTTGTTGTGTCACTAAGCGCTGCATGCCTTTCCTCTTCTCTTCCTGCGCATGCCCGACGGCACCATTCCTCAACCCAATTTAGCCATGCACACGCTCGATTAGGTCATAGTAACGCAGATAATGATGCTGTTGGACGGTATCATGGTTTTGCTGCAATCGTGATTGATGGCAATAATGGTCACACGCTCTATGCGCGAAATGAAGATGAGTTACGCCATCCGGCATCCGTAACAAAAGTAATGACCTTATATTTGCTGTTTGAGCAGTTAGAGAAAGGTCGTTTACGCTTAGATACCCCTTTGATGATTTCTTCTCATGCTGCAGCGCAGGCTCCATCCAAACTAGGCCTTGCTCCTGGTCAAACAATTACAGTTGAAAATGCCATAAAAGCATTAGTCACTAAATCAGCAAATGATATCGCTTGCGCGGTAGCAGAAAATATCGGCGGAAGCGAACATGCTTTTGCGCAGATCATGACCAACAAGGCGCATTCCCTTGGCATGGCGCAAACTCATTATGAAAACGCTTCAGGCTTACCCGATCCTGATCAGGTAACAACTGCAAAGGACCTTTCAATACTTGGACGTGCGATCCAAGAGCGGTTCCCAAAATATTATAAGTATTTTTCAACTCATGTCTTTGCCTATAATGGCGCTTTGCATCGCAACCATAATCATTTACTTGGTCGCGTAGAAGGTATGGACGGAATTAAAACTGGCTATACCCGCGCTTCAGGCTTTAATTTGCTTACATCAGTGCGCCGTGGACACCATCATATAGTTGCAGTTGTTATGGGCGGAGTTTCAGCCGGTTCTCGCGATAATATTATGGCCGATTTGATTGAGAAACATATTGGCGAAGGATCCTCCGTAAGAAGCGCAGCAGCAATTACAGAGGACAATAATACAACTCAGACGTATGGAGAGAATGGCGATCAAGCGGGTTTCCCTGCTAAACCTACTCGGGTCTCTCAGGCGCTCGTTGAAAATAGTTTGGGAAAAGAGACACCGCAAAGGGTTGGTGGTCGACTTGTTTCGACAAGCGACATAGATGCTGAGCCTGTTGGCACTGCGCATGCTCAAGCTGAGCCGGTAGCATCTCCTTTACAAGATAAAGTTTTGACCCACGCTCAAATTATTCGACCGGCTTTTGTATCTGGCGTCCAGAAAACAAAGATGGTTATGCCCGATCTTGACAAAAAAAGACGTATTGCTTCTCTCAATCCAAGCTCTGCGCTTGTGCAAGATGGTTCAACGACAACCAGAGTTGCAAAATCAGTTTCTGTAAGCGGAAACTCGACAACTCCGTCCACCTTGCGTCCTGCAGGCAATCAGTCACATGGGGAAGTTGAAACAAGTCGTCCTTTGCGTTCTGGCTGGATGATTCAGATTGCAGCGGCAGAAAGCAATGAGAAAGCTAATGTGCTTTTAAATAAAGCAAAGTCCGAACTTCAAGGTCTCTCGCCTCAGGTTAAGGCTTTTACGGAGAAAGTACAAAAAGGCAATGAAACCCTCTATCGCGCCCGCTTTGCAGGTTTAGAGCAACAGAGCGCTGAGGCTGCCTGCAAGATCTTGAAACGTTCTGGTCTTGGCTGTTTTGTGACCAAAAATTAGGACGGTTGTTAAATGATATTTGCTTCTTACGTTACCGGAAGACGCTCAAAATTTGAATTGCGTGCAGTCTCCTATCCGCCAATATCTAATACTTTAATGAGAAAATCATCAGGGCTAATTGTATTTATAAAATGGTCCTCAAAATTTATCGCATCAATTATAACTGAAACAAAACAATTCATTTTTTTTCATAAAAATCCTAAAAGATACCTGATGGTTGGTCGTGATAAATCGACGCAGTTAAATGCAAGGCATATAGCTCTGCGGAATATTCCAAAAGTTCAGGTGGAAATATTTTGTAGTAAACCCTCAAGTAAAGTATCTATTTTAATGAAATCAAAATCTGGATCTTCCATAGAGGCAAGAAATAATAATAGTTCCTATAAAAGGGCTCTCAAATAATTCTTGTTATTCATTCTTTAAGCAAAGCCCGTATTGTTTATTAAAAATAAAAGCTAATTTTTGCTGCAATA
>Ga0129333_10002382_pt1 | contig 17463 bp, 10 predicted proteins | sample CPB6_08_DNA_FD_94474 | JGI IMG/M metagenome (GOLD analysis project Ga0129333, IMG submission 94474) | Freshwater to marine salinity gradient microbial communities from Chesapeake Bay, USA - CPBay_Sum_0.6_0.8_DNA | ecosystem: Environmental > Aquatic > Marine > Coastal | place: USA: Chesapeake...
AATTTACCAGCTGTTAACACGTTAACAGTTAAGCTATTAGATCCAGATCCTAATTGACTATTAATATAAGTTCTAATAGCTCTTTGTGTAGGAACAATATTATCACTGTTGGCACTCATTGTTCCATCAGCACTAAAGCTAAAGACTGTAGCACCTGTATTACCTAACTGTAAGCTATTCAAACCAGTTAAATTAAACGAGCTAACATTCAATGTAGCTTGACCTGTAGCCTGATTAACCTGGAATAAGTCTCCTACACTTAGGTTACCGTCTTGGTCAGTTGAAACATAAAACACACGACCATTGTTCAAGCTTTTCTTTTCATTAGCTCTTACATAGTTTAATGTGCTCACTCCTGGATAATTTGTAGAAGCAAAGTTTCCAGTTCCAATAGCAAGATAATCATGTCCAGTTAGTCGAACCTGACTGAATTTTTCATAAACTGCTGCTGTTGATCCTTGTAGTAGCGGAGTAACTCTATCAATTGAAGGGCTGATAGAAACTGTTGCCGCACCAGTAATTGCATCATAAGCAGTTGTTTCAATAACTAGGAAGTTACCAGTTTGACCGGCGATAGTCATAATGCTACCAGGTCTTGGAGCTTTTGTAGTAAATCCTAAGAAATTAATTGAACTTCCATATTGTGCAATTTCAGCAAAACCGTTACCAGTTACGCTAGTAACTGACGCAGTTAGATATCCTGCACCTCTATTACTAAAGGTTAATCTACTAATAGCACCGTCTTTAACTTCAGGTGTTAGAGATGCTGCACTGCTGGCCAACGGATCAGTTATAGTGAATGTTGGCAATGTGCCTGGCAGGTATCCTTGGCCACCATCAAATATATAAACTGCACCGATGGTATCTGTTTCTGGGTCGACTTGTGCAAATACCTTAGCAACTCTACTTGGACTGTATCCAGAAGTATTAACAGTAACTTTGGCTACGATTTCATACTTGGTGCTTTGATCAAGTTCTGTAATAATCGAATCACCAGTTAATGTTTCCCAACCATTGGTTCCGTCGTCTTTCATTACATAGACAACACGAGTGAATCCACTTGCACCATCGGTCACATAGCTGTTCTTTACTGTGGCATATTGTCCGCTACCTAAACCTTCTGTAATCAATATTCTCATTCCTAGATATTGATTATTTGTGTTCATTGAATCTGTAGCTGCCAATGCGAACCATACACCATTTCCATTAGTTCCGCCTGTTCTACCAGTTCCTGTTACATACTGATAATTTGCACCACCACTGTCAACAGTAATATGGCTCAGAGCACCGTTCGTAAAGACTGGGCTAGCTACCGCAGTAGTTCCTCCTAATGGAGCACCTTCAAATGTAACAGTTGCATTAGTATAGTTTTGCCCTTGGTAATTCCATAAAACACCAAGAACACGACCTTCACCTGCGAGCACACGGCCTACTTGTGCTTCTGTGCTTCTATTATTAACACTACCTGAATATCCTAGGTCTGTTGGATCTAAGTCGCAAGCAACATCACCGAATGTTCCATAAGAGTTGTTACCATTCAATGCACGTAGAATACCACCAGTTTCAGTTAAGTATCCAATGTAGGCATAGTAGGTAAACACACTAACAAGTTCTGCTCTACCACCGTTTCTTGCCCAAATTGCAATACCATCGTCAATAATTTGTGTAAAGTCGTTCAATGTCATTGACTTATAACCACTAGCATGTAGCGATCCGTCAATTAAAACACCTATAGCTCTTGTTCCAAATACCGTACAGTTTTGGATATATGGGCTTCGACTGCTGATACTGCCTGTTGGGTCTAAGCTAACATAACATCCTGAAGCAGTAGTGCTGGGCCATACTGATGTTACTCGTTGAACACCACTTCCTGAAGGAACCTGAACTCCTGTAAATTGTCCAGTCAGCCCCATCATGGTCATATTTCTAATAACAGTCGCATTATTAACTAACCACATTCTGCTTCTATTATTAGGTGTGATACCATCATCACTTATACCTTGACTTGCATATCTAAAGTTTAAGGCTGCTTGCCTTGAGTAACTATTACCGCCGTAGATTAAGTCATTTACAACAGCTTCTACAAATTTTCCTGTATCTCTAGGGCTTGTAGCATTTGTATAACCATAGTTGGTTAGTAAAAATGCCGCTGCTTCTTCTCTTAAGAATGTCTTGTTGGCTAATATCTGTGTTCTTGCGTTTAGCTTATATGTATCAGCAGTTGCAGGACCAGCAGCAACAATACCAGGTATAGAGCCACCACTCATAACATTAGTGATAGTTCCAAACAAGTTTACAACAGTGCTAACAGCTGATGCAGTAGAAACCACACCCATCTGCAATTGTTGAACTGAAGTTTGATAAGTTGCTGTCCATAATGTATTCATCATTACATTAGAGACAACGTCCTTAATGTAATTGATAGTAGCGACGCAGCTAGTAGTCAATGCACTAAATTCTGTGCCTGGCATAACGGTTACTGAGCGAAGCTCGTCACCAACAATGCTAACACCTGGAGGAACACGAATTGGTAATTGTTCTCTATAGGTTCCTGTTTTTACGAAGATTGCACCACTTGTTACAACTGAGGTAGCATACTTAATAGTTCTAAATGGGCGATCAATTGTTCTACCATAGTCCGATTCATCTTCACCGTTTGGGGCAACATACCAAACATTGTCAATTTGACCAAATTCTTCATAACGTGGTTCTAGGCTTGGGGTTGGTGAATTTACATATCTTGCCTTTAGAACCATACCCTCCTGAACAGCAACTCCCTCAGGGGTTCCGTTAGACATGCTTAAACCAATAACAGCACCTGAGTTTGATCTATAAGCAATGTCACCACGCTGTGTCAATACTGCACCAACACTTCCTTGTGCTAACAATGTCCAATATGTGCTGTTCGGAGGCATCTGGTTGGTATTGACAGCGATAGCAATATAGCTATTACTGTTTTTCTCAACTACATCACCTGGTGCATAGGAAGTATTTGATGCCCATGTTCCTCTTGGATTTAGACCTTTTAATACTAAGGTCCAATAATTAGTGTTAACACCTGTAGTTCCAATGTATGGTTGAACATTTGTGCTATCAACTCTAGCAACATAAGCATAACCACCGTATTGAACAACATCACCTGTCTTGTAGTTTGTGCTAGTCGTCCAAGAATCTCTAACATTAAACCCTGTGGTTAATACATCCCAATAGGCTGTTTCTGTGCTGGGAACTCTTCCTGCATTTTCTTGGATAGACACATAGTTATAACCGCCATATGTAACGATGTCTCCGACAGCGTATTGTCTTGAATTACTCCAACTATCTTCAAACTGTAATCCTTGAACAAATTCATCAAAGTATAAAGGATTAAATGTTGAAGTGCTAGTATGCTTTTGCGTAACAATAAAGACATTAGCATTATACTTAACTAGGTCATTTAGCGTATAAGTTGTGGCTGTAGTCCATACACCTCTAAAGTTTACACTAGGAATATATAAATCCCAGTTAGAAATATTATCTTCTAAAGATGCTCCGCCTGTATAAGCAGTTTTACAAATATAAAGGTTTCCGCCTGCTTGAGCAATGTCACCTACTTTGTAAAATGTTCCTGCAACGAAGTCATTTTTCCATTCGGTGCCACCGGTCATTATTTGCCAATTTGCCTGATTGGCAGGAAGTGTGGCGCCGCTGGTATGACTTACAATACATATATAGGAATACCCACCATAGCTGACGATATCATCTTTATAATAAGCTTGATTGCTCTGCCATGGTCCTTTCCATACTAATTTAATTCTACCTAGTTTGAACTCAGCCATTACTCATAATCCTTATTTTTTATTCAGTTATAGATCCGCAATCAATTATAGTATTAGGTATTTCAACATCACCGACTGATCCTAAATCTGTAACTAATTTGTTTTCTAACGGACCAGTTTCTACAATTGTACCTAAATCTTTGTCTCCTGTTAGTAGATTTTCAAGAGCTACTATATCAGAATATCCTTCACTATAGTTATAAACACTATTTATTCTGGCACTAAAATTTCCCTCTTCGTCAATATAATAGAAAATATTGCGACTATCCCACTTAAATTGCTCGTAAAACAGGTTATCATAGACAAGATTGTGTTCTAAATCACGCCCTTCGAAAAAATCAACACCAGGTTCAAAAGTTTCAAATAATCTAGCACCCGGAACATCAATACTAGGCGTTTGTATGGTAATCACATCAGATTGCCCATCGGTTTTTACCTTATATAAGGTAAGAAAACCATCATCATCATTTCTGTTTAATCCGTAAAAATACAAACTCCTATTAATGAGTTCATTCTGATCCGGTTCACCTTTTGGATAATAAGTGCTCATGTTATTTTATCCTATGTAATAACCACATAGCTTAATGAAACATGCAGGCTATTTGGTTGAGAACTTTTTACTGAAATTTTACTAGTAGGCCCTAAAACTAATCTTTCACCATTAGTAACAACTTTGAATGTAGCTTGACTTGGCAAAGATATTGACATCAAATAATTTCCTACAGTAGGAGTAGCATCAGTCATAAAGACATCAAAATTACAATCATTACCACTTGCGTTTGTTACATTAAACCCAACAATGGTTATTCTTTCAGAGGCACTAGCAGTTAAGACATCAGTTACCGTTAACCCTATCCCTGTTACAACTTTATTATCAAATCTTGTTGGCATCGTTATCCTAGAATTAATGAATGAAGAACAGAATCATCAGTTAGTGCGGTAAAACTGGCAGCATTAACTGTGACAAAAATTTGTTTAGCTTGAGAGGACCAATTAACTGCTTGGTTGTTGTTTGAACTAGAATAAATTGTAAGACGTTGAACAGAATTAGTAGATGTATAATATCTGCCTACACCGTTCTCCCAAGATGGTCCTAATACCTCAGTAACACCATAATCAACAATACTATTGTCTGGGATAGTAGATAAAAATGTAACAAACCCCTGTGGGGCTCCCCCTAAAACGTATGTTCCAGTTCCTGTTGATGCAGTTGCTTCTTTAACACGATCTGCTCTAAATTTTTGAGGGTAATCTGCCATGTTATGGGTTATTCAGCGTTATGGATAATGTTATTCTAATTTCATCCCCGGCATTGGCAATTTGAATAGGTGCATTGGTAAATCTATTAGCAAAAAGCAATGATCCAGAGCTGGATTGAATTACAAAATATCCATAGATGTATCCTGCTGCTCCGGTAAATGTAAAAGTAATCTGAGGATAGCTAGCAGAGCTAGGATCTCCAGCTGTGAAAGTAAAATTAGCCGGAGTCAATGTAACTGCGCTATAACCATATCCGCTGGCCTCAGTGTAGTCTGCTGCCACATCAGTTTTGGCAGGTGTTTTATTATTGGTATAAAGTTTAAGAACTAAACTTTGAGGGGCAGTGTTATTCACTATGTTTCTTAGTGCGATTACTTCTCCGGCATTGGCAAAAACGATGGGCATAATGAACCTTTAATCTAATAAATTTTATTTATCTTTACAAAAGCGTATATTTGAATTCTACACTCAATCCCGAACCAGGCTGAACCTGTGTTCCTACTTGAACAACATCAACAGTGAGATAGTCATCAACTACCATATTTATGTTAACAGCAACTTCGGTTTTTACCGTTCCTGTTGAGATTGTAATTTGATTTTGAGATGACCCATTTTTATTTGTAGAAACTACAATATCAGCATCAGCTGAAGAGGCTACCCTTCCTATAATTTTATATATGTTGATCGGTGCCGGAGCATGCCATCGTATGGTTCCAGTTTTCAAACTCAGAAACCCGTCCTGATATAAAATTACACTCTTAGAAACATCCGTAGTGCTGATTGTTCCGTCACCATTTATTACGAGACCATTTCCAACTTTAACTGCACCTATCGTGGCTGTGGTAGCTGTGTTAATACTAAATGTAAGAGATTTAGCTGTTCCAGATGTTAGGGCAACTATTCTAGTCCCTGTGCTAGCTACAAAATTTACGGTGTCTAGACCTTCAGCAACAAGTCCAGGACTTCCATCTACATTCCAATTTTTAAATGTAGAATTTATAGCGACCTTAGCAACTCCATTGCCTAAATTCGTTACGTCAAATCCACTATCGGCATCAAAGCTCAAGGTGGTTACATTGGTAACTGTGTTAGTTAGTGTATTATTTGTGGTGCTAAGGGCAACCTTTAAAGCCTCAACCGCCGGAACTGAAACCTTTACAGCACCTCCACCTAAATTAGTGATGCTAAAGTTACTATCAGTATCAAACCTGATAGCAGAAATTTGCCCAACTTCATTGAGTATGTTTCCGCCTTGTATACTACTGACACGGAGAGGTTGAACTGAAATAACTGATGTATTAGTTCCTACGACCTGTTTTAAAAATATTTTACCGTCGTAGGTATTAATTGCCAGTTCGCCCAGATCTAAATCTGAGGGAACTGGAATTTTTGAAGGGACGCTACTTCTTTTAAGTTTTATCTTGTTCACAAATTTTCACACCGAAGTGTGAATATTTATCAGTATGTTCCGCCGTCTAAGTCTGCGTATTCTAATGCGCTACCATCGGCGCTAACTTGTAACACTGTTCCCGCAGCACCCTTTGTTAGCTTAGATAAACTTCCACCGATATTACCTACAAGTAGATCATAAGCAGCATAGCTAGTATAACCTGTTCCACCATAGCTAGCACCTACTGTGTTCGCTTGCCATGTTCCAGATGTAATTGTTCCTACTGTAACGATACTTGTTTGACCAGTATAGCTGGAAGCAATATCTATAGAGTCTGCATTAACAGTGATCCTACCAGCAGTTCCACCAATGTCTAAAACCCCAAGACTATAAGTTAGACCAGCACCTGCAACACTGCTCGCTAGTTGAACATTGTCATTTGATACTTCAATACCATTTGTTGCATTTACAGAAAATATATTACCTGTTAAGGTAAGTCCATCACCACCTATATAAGTTCCAGCACCACTGAACTGTGTAAACACAATTGGACTAGATCCAACTGTAGAAACTTCTTCTGTTTGCACCCATCCTGTATCACCGTTTACTTGTCCATGAACAACAAATATAAAATCTCCGCCTGCTAAATCTGCAGGTTGGTTCATATCGTCTGCACGAGTAAATGTTGTAGAATTAGTTCTAATATATACACCGTTAAAGGCTTGCGTTGTTTCATTCTTAACAAGAATACGATCACCGTTTACTAGTGAATATCCATCTAATGTGTTTAATGCTGAACTAAATGTTAGGTAGTCACCAACACCATTTGTAACTGTAGTATATGTAACAGTTCCTCCTACACTCAATGCTAAGGTCTGTGTGGTAGCAGCATCAGCAGCAAAGTGTGTATGCAAACCTTGTGCTACACTATCAACATAGTATTTTGTAGCAGCATCTGAATCATTCTGGGGTTCGGCAATGTTTGTTAGTCTAGCATTACTAAATTGAACAGTAGCAGAATTTTGTGTTACGATTGTAAACGTTGCTGTGTTTAATGCTTCAATTGTATAATCATAAATCTTAACACTATCTACAGTAACTTCTGTTAACCCTGATAAAACGGTGCTTGATGCGCCAAGGCTAATTGATGTTGAACCGATAGTAACTGAACTGTTAGCTAGCTGAGTGTTGCTGATTCCGCCAGTTTTAACACTAACATTACCATCAGTTACACTAAATGTAGAGCTAGTAAATCTAGCGACACCTAAAGTTGACCAAGTTGCTGTGTTAACAAATAAATCAATTTTCCCTGCACTGTCGTCATATGTGCTGGTTATGTTTTGCCCAACATTACCTGTAAATAATCCGCCTGCTATATCTTCAATTCTTTCAACTTGAAGATTAACAGCACCGCTACTTACACTAAAATCAGTAGCATCAAAGCTTGCGATACCCTTAGTGCTAGTTGAAGCATTGTTGATTGCCACGTCACCATTAGTTACAGTGAAGTAGCTTGCAGCAAAGCTAGCAATACCTTTATTAGATGAACTTGCATCTTCGCCACTAATTGTAATAGTGTTATTAGTAACAGCAACATCTATACCTTCTCCACCATTAAAGGCTAATGTATCATTTAAAAGAGATACAGTGTCACTTCCGGTATCACCTGAAATTGCGAGCTGTGAGCTGCTTTGCTGCCAAGTAGTTCCACCTACTCCGTCACTGGTAAGAACATAACCGTTCGTTCCAGTGCTATTTGGTAACGTGAACCAATTATTAATACTAATTTTACCTGTGCCATTTGTGGCCAACACCAAGTTGGCATTGCTGGCAGTATTGCTAATTGTGCTACCATCTATTTGAATATTATCAGTAGCAAACATTCCTGTAACAACTAACTTGTTATTAGCAGCATCCCAGAGTAAATTTGATGTATCAGCAAGCTTACCGCCTGATGAAGCAAAAACCAAGCGACCATTGGTTAAATTTTCAACAGTTAAATCGTGCCCAGTGCTAACAACTACACCACCGGTTCCGTTTGGTGTTAATGTTAAATTACCATTAGTATCTGTTGTGCTTATGTCGTTGCCATTGATTGTGATATTATCAACATTTAGAACATCTATCTTACTGTTAGAGTCAACAATTAATGCACTTCCTGCTGTTAATGTGCCAGCGACATGATCCATTAAGTCAGTGAAATATTTTCCACCTATGACAAAATGGTTGGCAGCATTTCCGCCGGTTTCAGATCCCATACCAATGTATAGACGATCTCCACCGTTAGCTTGTGTTCCTGACAACGATGAATATGCTAATTCACCTGCTGCCAGCGTAGCTGGATTTCCTGCTACCGACGAACGTTTAATTCTAATAACTGATGCCATTTATCGCTCCATTAATATTCCCCTGCATCTACATTCTGTTGATCCAAGGTTGTGCTTGCTTTCCACTTATTTATATCGGTTTTATAAACTAAAACTGACCCATTTGTTAGTTCTGTGACGTCAACATCAGTGGCCATATTGGCCAAAGTGTTATGATTTTCAGTATAAGGTATATCATTCCAATGATTTACACCGTCCCCTACCTTGAATTTTTTAGTATCAAGTTCAATACAAAGCTCGCCCTCTGCTATAACAGGATTAGCAGTAGACCATTGGGTAGCTGTTCCTCGACGAAGTTGTATTTGTACAGGCATAATTATGATATTTTATGTTATTTATACATATCCAGCATCAAAATTAGTGATGCCCCCGTAGACACTGTTGGCATATCCGCCGTCTAAATTATATAAAACCGCATTAGCAGGGCTGAATTCTAGTCCAGAACTGCTGGAATTCACTGTTACAACATAACCAGCAGCGCCTACATAACTATTTGGAGTATCTGTAAGAGCTAGAAAACTTGTAACACCAGACCCTGTGCCTCCACCTCCACTGGCGAAAGAAACTTCGGACCAATTAGCTTCAGCATTTGGCATAGCGCCAGTAATTTGGCTACGAATTTCTCCAGGTAATAGAGCGTAGGTATAATATGTTGAACTAGTCCTAGTATACCCACTGGCTACATATCCATTTTTTAAGAAAACTAGCATACCCTCAGATATGCGCTGACCATATATGTCTGTTAGTTTATCACCTGCTCCACCTGATATGCTTTGCAGACCTCCACGAAGCTCTGTATCAAGAGCAATAGGAGATGCACCAGTTGGACTCCAGGTTCCTGGCCACGTATTCCTTGTTAAACCACTGTAATCAACTGGCATTTTATTATCCTATATCAACATAAGTTTGACCCGGTTGCAGAGTTATTCCGTATAAGGAATAATTTTCTGAAACATATCCTGCTCCAGGGCTATCCGGTTGAAGAGCAACTGTTCCTGTGGTAATTGCTACATCACTTAATAAAGAAGCAGAAGCACCTGTTCTAAAGCTAGTAGGTTGTGAAGCACTTGTTCGTATTCCAAACCAAAATGCTCTAGGCACAGCCTGTGTATTATTTACAAAACTAGAAAATACTTTAACCTGGTTAGCCAACTGTGTAACTGTGCTCTCAAATCCAAAACCGTTAACAATGTCTGCACGCTGTGGAACAAAGCTAGTAGCTGTGCTCCAAATCCAAAAACTTGGATAGGTAAATGATGCTGAGGGATTTGATGTAGTGTTTGTTATTGTAGCAGCATAATTAACACCTGTTACAGCTAGAGGGCGTGTAAATGTAGTGCTATTAGATACAGTTCTAACATCGCTGGTATTATTTTTATGTATTGGAGTAGTAAACACAAATGTCCCCGATCCTATTGGATTTGACACTGATCCACCGCTTGCCGTAACGGCATTGAGATAATTTGCAGAATTAGTAATTCCTGTAATTGAAACAGTGTATGACACATCGGTATAACGCCCTAAAAAGGTTTGTCCTGTAAGTCCACCTAATGATACACCCATAGTAGGTGTAGCCCAATTTATATTAAATGTAGCACTTGAGGTTGTATATGGTTGCTCTATGCTATTATTAGTATAGTTAAATGCAACTCTGCTACTTGCCGAACCACCGGTGATCGTGGTAGAATAAGGACGGATCCATCCATTAGTAAATGACCTAGTCCAATCAACTCCGCCTGCTGGAGTAGAACTGTAACTGCCAGCTGTAAATGTTCCTAACGCTGCTACAAATCCTGTGATGCTGCTAATAGATAAAACACTGCTGATAAAAGATTCTGTATAGTCAAGAGGGTTATCAACACTCACACTAAATCCTGTAGCAGCAACATCCCAATTTAAAGAACTGCTAGGTAATGGAGTAGCAGTGAAGGATGGAGTGAAAGTAGCAATGGTTAGTCTTAACAAATTATTAGAAAATTCAGCAGTTCTCACAGGTTGAACACCGACCCCGTCGTTATAACCTGTTAAAATCCTATAATTACCCGAAGTTGTCCATACTAAAGAACTATCACCTTGTGGCCCAGTTACACCCTGAGGTCCTTGTGGTCCTTCTGGTCCTGTTGGGCCAGTTACGCCCTGAGGCCCTTGTGGTCCAGTAACACCTTGTGGTCCTTGTGGTCCAGTTACGCCTTGCGGTCCTTGCGGTCCGGTTACGCCTTGCGGTCCTTGTGCTCCCTGTGGTCCTACAGGACCAACAATAGTTCCTACATCAGTCCAAGTTCCTGATCCATATACCCAAAGATGCCCGTCATCGGATGTAATGTAACCGTCACCTATATTTCCGACATATGGGTAAGGCAATCCTGCTTGTGTTGATGTTGATCCAATAATGGTAACACTAGTTCCATCATCTCCTTTAGGTCCGCTCGGTCCGGTAGGTCCAGTTACGCCTTGCGGTCCCTGTGGTCCAGTTACGCCTTGCGGTCCCTGTGGTCCGGTTACTCCTTGTGGTCCTTGCGGTCCGGTTACGCCTTGCGGTCCTTGCGGTCCGGTTACGCCTTGCGGTCCTTGCGGTCCAGTTACACCTTGTGGTCCTTGTGGTCCGGTAACACCTTGCGGTCCTTCTGGTCCTGTTGGTCCTGTAACACCTTGAGGTCCTTGCGGTCCGGTTACGCCTTGTGGTCCTTCTGGTCCTGTTGGGCCAGTTACTCCCTGAGGTCCTTGTGGTCCAGTAACACCTTGCGGTCCTTGCGGTCCAGTTACACCTTGTGGTCCTTGTGGTCCGGTAACACCTTGCGGTCCTTCTGGTCCTGTTGGTCCTGTTACGCCTTGTGGTCCTTGTGGTCCAGTAACACCTTGCGGTCCTTGCGGTCCAGTTACACCTTGAGGCCCAGTGACACCTTGCGGTCCTTCTGGTCCTGTTGGTCCGGTGACACCTTGTGGTCCTTGTGGGCCGGTTACACCCTGTGGTCCTTGAGGTCCTGTAACGCCTTGCGGTCCTTGCGGTCCTGTAACGCCTTGAGGTCCTTCTGGACCAGTTACGCCTTGCGGTCCTTGTGGTCCGGTAACACCTTGCGGTCCTTGCGGTCCTGTAACGCCTTGAGGTCCTTCTGGTCCAGTTACACCTTGCGGTCCTTGCGGTCCAGTAACTCCTTGCGGTCCTTGAGGCCCAGTGACACCTTGCGGTCCTTCTGGTCCTGTTGGTCCGGTGACACCTTGTGGTCCTTGAGGTCCAGTAACACCCTGTGGTCCTGTAACTCCTTGTGGGCCTTGAGCACCAGCAGGTCCGACAATCTGTCCTACACTTGTCCATGTGTTACTACCATAAACCCAAAGATCACCGTCAGATTCAACTATATAACCGTCGCCAGGTTGACCTAAATAAGGAAAAGGAAGTAGTGAATCAGTGCTAGTAGATCCTACAATTTTTACACTTGTGCCGTCGTCCCCTTTAGGACCACTAGGTCCAGTAGGTCCAGTTACGCCCTGAGGCCCTTGTGGTCCGGTGACACCTTGTGGTCCTTCTGGTCCTGTTGGACCTGTTACACCTTGTGGTCCTTGTGGTCCGGTTACTCCTTGTGGTCCTTGTGGTCCGGTGACACCTTGTGGTCCTTCTGGTCCGGTTACTCCTTGTGGTCCTTGCGGTCCAGTTACTCCTTGTGGTCCTTCTGGTCCAGTTACTCCTTGTGGTCCTTGCGGTCCAGTAACACCTTGCGGCCCTTGCGGTCCAGTAACACCTTGTGGTCCTTCTGGTCCAGTTACGCCTTGTGGCCCTTGCGGTCCAGTAACACCTTGCGGGCCTTGCGGTCCAGTTACGCCTTGCGGGCCTTGCGATCCGGTTACGCCTTGCGGGCCTTGCGATCCGGTTACGCCTTGCGGGCCTTCTGGTCCTGTTGGTCCTGTAACACCTTGAGGCCCTTGTGGTCCTTGTGGTCCGGTGACACCTTGTGGTCCTTGTGGGCCGGTTACTCCTTGCGGTCCTTGTGGTCCGGTTACTCCTTGCGGTCCGGTTACACCTTGCGGTCCCTCTGGTCCTGTTGGTCCTGTTGGTCCTGTAACACCTTGAGGTCCTTGTGGACCAGTTACGCCTTGTGGTCCTTCTGGTCCTGTTGGGCCAGTTACGCCCTGAGGCCCTTGTGGTCCAGTTACTCCTTGTGGTCCTTCTGGTCCTGTTGGACCTGTAACACCTTGTGGTCCTTGTGGTCCAGTTACTCCTTGTGGTCCTTCTGGTCCTGTTGGACCTGTAACACCTTGCGGCCCTTGTGGACCGGTTACTCCTTGTGGTCCTTGTGGTCCTGTAACACCTTGTGGTCCTTGTGGTCCGGTTACTCCTTGTGGTCCTTCTGGTCCCGTAACACCTTGTGGTCCTTGTGGTCCCGTAACACCTTGTGGTCCCTGCGGTCCGGTTACTCCTTGTGGTCCTTGTGGTCCCGTAACACCTTGTGGTCCCTGTGGTCCGGTAACGCCTTGGGGTCCTTGTGGTCCGGTAACGCCTTGGGGTCCTTCTGGTCCCGTAACACCTTGTGGTCCCTGTGGTCCGGTAACGCCTTGGGGTCCCTGTGGTCCGGTAACGCCTTGGGGTCCCTGTGGTCCGGTAACTCCTTGTGGTCCTTGTGGACCGGTAACACCTTGCGGGCCTTCTGGTCCTGTTGGACCTGTTACGCCCTGTGGTCCAGTAACTCCTTGCGGCCCTTGCGGTCCAGTTACGCCTTGTGGCCCTTCTGGTCCTGTTGGACCTGTTACGCCCTGTGGTCCAGTTACACCTTGTGGTCCTTCTGGCCCAGTCGGACCAGTTACTCCTTGTGGTCCTTGTGCTCCTTGTGGTCCTTGAGCACCTTCAGGGCCTACTATTGTTCCTACATCAGTCCAAGTTCCTGATCCATATACCCAAAGATGTCCATTATCAGATGTAATATATCCATCGCCATTACTACCTAAATACGGGTAAGGTATTCCTGCTTGGGTAGAAGTTGTTCCGATAATGGTAACACTAGTTCCATCATCTCCTTTAGGTCCGCTCGGTCCAGTAGGTCCAGTTACGCCTTGTGGTCCTTCGGGTCCAGTAACTCCTTGTGGTCCTTGTGGACCGGTAACTCCTTGTGGTCCTTGTGGTCCGGTTACTCCCTGAGGTCCTTCTGGTCCTGTAACTCCTTGTGGTCCTTGTGGTCCTTGCGGTCCAGTAACACCTTGTGGTCCTTGAGGTCCAGTAACACCTTGTGGTCCTTGTGGTCCGGTTACTCCTTGCGGTCCTTGAGGTCCTGTAACTCCTTGCGGTCCTTGAGGTCCTGTAACTCCTTGTGGTCCTTCTGGCCCTGTAACACCTTGCGGTCCTTGTGGTCCAGTAACTCCTTGCGGTCCTTGAGGTCCAGTAACACCTTGTGGTCCTTCTGGTCCTGTAACACCTTGCGGTCCTTGTGGTCCAGTAACTCCTTGCGGTCCTTGTGGTCCGGTTACTCCCTGAGGTCCTTCTGGTCCTGTAACTCCTTGTGGTCCTTGTGGTCCAGTAACACCCTGAGGTCCTTGCGGGCCAGTTACACCTTGCGGTCCTTCTGGACCAGTTACTCCTTGTGGTCCTTGCGGGCCAGTAACGCCTTGTGGACCAGTAACGCCTTGTGGTCCGGTAACACCTTGTGGACCTTCCGGCCCTGTTACACCTTGAGGTCCTTGTGGTCCAGTTACACCTTGAGGTCCTTGTGGTCCAGTTACACCTTGAGGTCCTTGTGGTCCTGTTGGTCCGGTTACGCCTTGCGGTCCTGTAACACCTTGTGGTCCTTCTGGTCCTGTTGGTCCAGTTACACCTTGTGGTCCTGTTGGTCCAGTTACACCTTGTGGTCCTTGTGGTCCTGTAACTCCTTGTGGTCCTGTAACTCCTTGCGGTCCTTCTGGTCCTGTTGCACCTTGCGGCCCTACAGGACCAACAATAGTTCCTACATCAGTCCAGGTCCCTGATCCATATACCCAAAGATGTCCGTCATCGGATGTAATATAGCCATCTCCGGCAATTCCTCCATACGGATAAGGTAATCCTGCTTGTGTTGATGTTGATCCAATAATGGTAACACTAGTTCCATCATCTCCTTTAGGTCCACTCGGTCCGGTTGGACCTGTTACACCTTGCGGTCCCTGTGGTCCAGTTACGCCTTGCGGTCCCTGTGGTCCTGTAACGCCTTGAGGCCCTTGCGGTCCGGTTACACCTTGTGGTCCTTCAGGTCCCGTTGGTCCAATTACGCCCTGTGGTCCTGTAACACCCTGTGGTCCTGTAACACCCTGTGGTCCGATTACATTGCCGGCATTAAAACTTCCACCATTATCGGTATAAACAATTAAGTCACCGTTAAGATCTACATCAACATTTGTTATGCTTACCCCAGAAGGGCCGCTTGGTCCTGTAACACCCTGTGGTCCCTGTGGGCCAGTTACACCTTCTGGTCCGGTTACTCCTTGTGGTCCTTCTGGTCCTGTTGGTCCGGTTACTCCTTGTGGTCCTTGCGGTCCCGTAACGCCTTGTGGTCCTGTAACACCTTGTGGTCCTTCTGGTCCTGTTGGTCCGGTTACGCCTTGTGGTCCTTGTGGTCCTGTAACTCCTTGTGGTCCTGTAACTCCTTGTGGTCCTTCTGGTCCTGTTGGTCCAGTTACACCTTGAGGTCCTTGTGGGCCAGTTACACCTTGAGGACCTTCTGGTCCTGTTGGTCCAGTTACGCCTTGTGGTCCTTGCGGTCCAGTTACGCCTTGAGGTCCTTCTGGTCCTGTTGGTCCAGTTACACCTTGTGGTCCTTGTGGTCCGGTTACACCTTGTGGTCCGGTTACACCTTGTGGTCCGGTTACACCTTGTGGTCCGGTTACGCCCTGTGGTCCGGTTACACCCTCAGGGCCTACTATTGTTCCTACATCAGTCCAAGTTCCCGATCCATATATCCATAAATGGCCGTCAATTGATGTAATATAACCATCACCATCTACTCCTCCGTAAGGAAATGGTAGTCCGGATTGAGTTGATGTTGTCCCTTTTAAGGTAATACTTGTCCCGTCTTCTCCTTTAGGTCCGCTTGGTCCAGTTGGGCCAGTTACGCCTTGTGGTCCTTGTGGACCAGTTACGCCTTGTGGTCCTTGTGGTCCTGTAGCACCTTGCGGTCCAGTTACTCCTTGAGGACCTTCTGGTCCTGTTGGGCCAGTAACACCTTGAGGTCCTTGTGGTCCAGTTACGCCTTGTGGCCCTTCTGGTCCTGTTGGTCCAGTTACGCCTTGAGGTCCTTGCGGTCCGGTGACACCTTGAGGTCCTTGCGGTCCGGTGACACCTTGAGGTCCTTGCGGTCCGGTTACTCCTTGTGGACCTTCTGGTCCTGTTGGTCCGGTTACTCCTTGAGGTCCTTGCGGTCCAGTAACACCTTGAGGTCCTTGCGGTCCAGTAACACCTTGCGGACCTGTTGGGCCAGTTGGACCACCACTTGGGCCAGTTGGACCAGCAGGACCTGTAGGACCAACACTGCCTGTTACAAGGCTACCATTTACATATATTCCTCCGCCAATGACACTGACTGTATTTCCGCCTAGAACAAAGGTGCTAGAGCTCAAATATAAGCTATAGAAAGGACTTGTAGGACTACCTATATTAAAGGTTCCTGGCATTCCAGGAACGATATTGGTTAAAACATTTGTTAAATCAGTAGCCGAGCTTCCGCCGCCACCTTTTAAAATAACCTTAGCTTGTCCGTCCCCAACATCAACAACATCAAAACTAGCTTCATCAAATGTTAAAGAAGTAACATTTGTTACTGTGCTTGTAACAGTATTACTTGAGGAAATTAGAGCTATTTTTAGGCTACTAATTAGCTTACCACCAGGAGTTACATCGTCTCCTAGTCTCAGCTCACCTAATACCTCGTCATACCATATGGTTCCTTTAGGGCCTACCCAAGATGAGGCCTCTACGGTTATGACTCTGCCTGCTTCTATCTTACGTATAGGCATTTGGGCTCGCTCCTAGTTGGCCCTTTACGGCAGTTGTTTTGTATCTGGATCTACTTCGTCTTGTGTTAGATCTGCGATAACAGGGCTTATTTTACCCTGATCTGCCTTTTGAAGTTCAATCTGTTGCTGTAATGGAGGAACCATTACAGGATCTTGCTTTAATTGTGATGGATCTGCAGGCTTGTCCTTGTTGTTTTGACCCATTTCTAGCTCTGGATCGCCGTCACCATTAATTTTTATGGTAATTGGAACATTGATTACAAATTCTCTAGCTCTCATAATAAGGTATTTATGTTAGTGACGAATCGCATACCACACTATGGTCGCTACAATGAAAATAGGAACCCATATTGATATAAAATACCCAGTTAACAAACATATTAATAGACAGATTAAATGATAAAGATGGAAAACCCAAGGTATATTAATTACACCAAGAAGTTTTTGCTTCACCGAAGTATTCACGGGCATAACCATTCTTGATTAATTCTGCTCTAAGGCTCACACCGTTTAGGATCATATCACCTAACACACGACCACCAAACTTGTCCCAACCATATAGCACCACTTGGTGCTTTTGAGTTGATTCAACTGCTTTTTTGGTAAAGGCTGTGGCTGCTTGTCCACGCTGATCTTCACT
>Ga0129333_10002384_pt1 | contig 17455 bp, 15 predicted proteins | sample CPB6_08_DNA_FD_94474 | JGI IMG/M metagenome (GOLD analysis project Ga0129333, IMG submission 94474) | Freshwater to marine salinity gradient microbial communities from Chesapeake Bay, USA - CPBay_Sum_0.6_0.8_DNA | ecosystem: Environmental > Aquatic > Marine > Coastal | place: USA: Chesapeake...
AAAAAAATTAAACCTGAAATTAAAAATTTAATTATAGAGGAAACAAAAAAAGCTTTAGCATGTAGTAATACACAATCTTATCAATTCAATCTCACTTATTACATACCAGTAAAATCTGTTGATTTGTTTGGTATTTTTGAACTTCCTCCTGAAGATCGTATAGGTAAACTTTTTTATGAGTTGGAAAGTGTTCCGTATAATCAATTTCCATATTCTATGAATCGACAGTTGTATGAAAGAACTCAAAATTTGAACCAACCCTATTCCTCTGTTGCCGGAAGTAATTACAATGGAACGTCTCAACAACAACTTTTTGACATAGAATATGTAGATAACTACATTGACCCTCAAACATTACAAACCGTTCAAGGAAGTTTTTTTAAAGTCGATGTAAAACCAAGACAAACATATCCAATAATAGATGAGTTTTTAAATGATTACTATAGTACTATAGACGTTTTAGAATACAAAACATTTTTTACCAATTTAGTAGATTATGTTACAGGGGCCATTTCTTTTGGTCGAGGAGATGGTAAATTGAAGCTGTCAAACATACAAAAGGTTCTTATCATTATGCAAAGAATATTAGGTTTATGTTCGGATAAAAATGAGGAGATTGAAGTGAGTAGTGTTTCTAAACTTTCCGAGGTTGACAACATAGACGAATCTTTCTATGAATTTAATGATATAGATCTTAGAATCATAGATCAGATAACATCTGACATAAAAAAAGGTGTTATTGAATTTGAGGATTGTGAAAACGTAAAAGTTCAGTTGAATGTAGATGCGGTTTTGAGTGCTTTAGATAATTTGAACTTTTTTGAAGACACCTCTGATGTAAATGAATTCAATGATGCCATTGGAATAATATATCCTGTTATTGACGAAGACCCTACATACAAACTTTCTGTCGATAAAGGTTTTTTTGAACAGTTTATAAAGGCGGTAATGAATACTATCTTGTCACCAAAAAATGTGTTACCAATAATGGTTGTTGCAGGTATGGTTAATCAACCTATTTACAAAGAAATTGGTAATATTGAAGATTTCTCAAAAAAATTTAAAAATTTGTTTAATCAAGTTTTGACTAAGATATCTGCCACTTTTACCAAGGCTGTATTTGATGAACTCAAAAAAGAAATTAAAGTTTTAGTTGCTCTTATTCTTAAGGATATTGTTGATGAGAAACAAAGAAAAAAATATTTAATGATTCTTTCAATCGTTGCGATAATTCCTGCACTAACTAAGGTTGTTAAAGATTTTAGAGAATGTAGAAGTGTCTTAGATGAACTATTACAACTTTTGAATATTGGTATAAAAAGAAAACTGGACTCTATAGCAAATGCTGGTGGTGATTTACCTTTACCGTTATTGTTGTCGGCAAAATTATTAGACGGGTATTCTCCAACAAGATCGTTTTTAAATACAGTCCAAAATTTACAAGAGATTGGGATACCAACTGGACCTATGCCCGATGGGAGTCCAAATGAGTTTTTAGCCGCAGTCAAGGCGATGATAGACGGAAATTCTAAAGAAGTCGCCGAAAACGGTAAAGTCGCAATTGGTATAGGACCATTAACCATTACACCTGCGGGTGTTACAATACCTAAAGACGCTTATGGAAAGTTCATTTAACTTACACGACAAAAAAATTAAAGCTGGAGAAATTCTTTCAATTATAAAAGAATATAAAGAAAGATCAAATAAGGATCTGCAGTTGGCTATGGATTTCATACAAGAAGATTTTAAGTTCACAAAAGAAAATTTAATCAAACTTACTCACCATTTAGATAAATTAGAAAACACTTATAATTTATTACATAAAGAATATACTGAAAGAAACGGTAAAAAATGAGCATCGATAAAATCATATATCAAGGATTTGTCATTAATAATCAAGATCCATTAATGTTAGGTAGAATTAGGGCTATTCCTGTGAATGCGGTTGAGTCTCAACTATTACCTGAAGACTGGAATCCTGAAGTTGACCCTTGGACAAAAAGAGATCCTTTAATTTATTTACCACTTTTACCATATTACATCAGCCAAGTTCCACAAGAAGATGAGTATATACATATATTTTTTTATAACAAAAAACAACAACAAGACAATTCAAAATTCTATATACAAGGTCCTATAACAAGACCCCAAAACAATTTATTTGAATATTGGAGAAATAGTGAGTCGTTGTTAGCAAGTGGTGAGTTTTTAAAACAGGCAAATAACATAAAAGACCCATTAACTTTTGAAGTTAAAGGTGACTCTAAAGGTATTTACCCTGAACCAGGGGATAACTCAATATTGGGTAGAGGTACTGCAGATATAGTTGTTAAAAAAAATGACGTACTAATTAGGGCAGGTAAAAACCTACCAGTTCAGACATCAGGTTTTAATTTACCAAGCCCAAGACAAAACAGGTCTTTTTTACAAGTTTCATTGTTTGATATTGAGAAAGAGTTTTTAGACCCTATAGAAAGAAGAATATTATCAAATAAACCACAATTAGTGAAAAAATTAATTGAGTGGGAGGTTACAAATGAATTTACTTTAACCGGTTTTACAAGTGGTGGTGGAGTTACGGGAACCACTGTTTATGATGGTAATATAAAATTATACTCTTTAACACCAAAAGACGGTACTAAGTCAAGTGTGATAAATATGAATACACCACTTGATTCATTCAAAAGTAATGTAGAGTATTTTTTAGACTTTACTGGAAAAACTTTAGATGAAGGTGTAAAAATAATAAACCAATTTATTGGTGGTGTTAACCAAGGAAAAATAAACGTAGATGGATATCAACAGTTTCCACCTGAAGCATCGTCCAAAATAGAAAAACAATTTCCTTTCTATTTCAGACCAACAAAAAATAACATAGATAAGTTAGCTTCTTCAGCATCTACGGAATACAATATGGTGAATAGTTTCTTTAAAAGAATAAAGTTATTACCATCAGACAGACAATTTGGTAGTGTTTTAGTTTGGCAAAAAAATGTTGTTGGTGAACAACTTACGTTAGAAAATGAAAAATTATTACAACCCGTTTATAAACCTAATCCAATTTCATATGGCACTTTAGGGGCTGATTTTGTATACTTACTTTCACATAAAACTGATATCCCATCGAAATCAAAAATTAACCTACAACCAAAAGAAACACTGTATGGTATTGAGCAGACTTATTTTACGGATCAAATATTACCGAACACAGACCCAATGGTCAGAGGAAATGAACTAATGAAACTTTTGAAGTTAATTGTAGATTTTTTAGCCTCCCATGTTCACAATATTAATAAGGCACCAATCCCAATAGGAACAGATGGAACAAAATTAGAAGAAATTAGAAAAATACTTCAGGATGCTGACAATTCAATTTTAAATCAAAATATCAGAATTAATTGATATTTATAAATAAAATGTAGATGTCGATTAATAATTCCTATTTTAATAGAAATAACACCATTGTTTTAAATAGTTATGTAAATACAGGTAGAAATCCCGTAATGCAACTTTATTATGGTGATGGAGGGGTTTCAAACCCTATTGGTTATTCTCGTTTTATTTTTGATTTGGACTTAGATCTTCTAAGAGAAAAGATATTGACGGGTGTAATATCCACAGGTTGTACAGATCAAATTACCCACGTCCTTAAAATGACAAACACATCATCCTTCAATGAAGAACTGTTGAACACCTCGATGCCAGATGGTAGTATGAGAGCGACCTCATTCGATTTAATATTATTTAGAATACCTAAAACATTAGGGGATATAGGAAGTCCTCAATTTTGGGACGAAGGAGTTGGTTATGATTTTTACGACTATGGAGATCCTTTGGGCCCAAACAGGGCATATTCTGATAGACCATCCAATTGGTATCAAAGAACCACTATCCAAAATTGGGTAGAGGATGGGTTATACAACAATAGAAATACTGCAACAGGAACGGGTATTAATTTTTCTGCAATAACTATTCTCGATATTCAACATTTTGAATTTGGTAATGAGGACATTGAGTTTGACATGACCGATGAAATAAATATGATTTTAGATGGAACTCTTACTGGAAATACAGGTTGGGGTATTGCATACTTACCTGAAGTCGAAAATCTAAGTGGAACAACAGGAAGTTATTCTGTTGGTTTTTTTACTCGTCATACACAAACATTTTATGAACCTTATTTATTAACCACATATAATGATTTAATCGAAGACGATAGAAATAATTTTTCTTTAGGAAAATCTAACAAACTTTATTTGTACATATACGAGGACGGTGATTTTAAAAATTTAGATGAAACACCTCTTGTTTCTATTTCAGATTCATCAGGAACTCCAATTGCAGGGTTACAAAATTTACCTACGTGTCTTAGAACTCAAGGTGTTTATGAGGTAACAATACCACCACTTACAGGATATAAAACTCCTTGTATGTTTACAGATACTTGGTCAAACTTAAAACTAAATGGGTTTAACATTTCAAACCAAATAAATGAATTTACCGTTTACCCATTTCAAAAATCTATCCAAATTGGGACCTCAACAAATGATCCTTCACAATATGGGTTTAGTTATTATGGTTTGAAACAAAATGAAAAAATATTAAACACCGACACTCGTAAAGTTGGGGTTATTATAAAACAGGCTTATACAACTAATAAACAACTTCCGAATGTTGATGGTCAGTATAGGGTTTATGTGAGAGAAGGAGAAACTGAAGTTATTGTTCAAGATTGGACTCCCTTAAATAGAACCCCCAATGAGTATTATTTTATTTTTGACACTAGAGATAAAATACCTAATCAATATTTTGTAGATATTAAAGTTACAACCTCAGGTCAGATAAATGTTTATAAAGAACAAATAAATTTTCAAATAGTTAATAAAAAATAATGGCAAACTTTATCACAATTCAGACTTTAGAATGTTGTTCTGAAAAACCTGTAGAATTCTCTGTTGACGACCCAACTAGTGCAATAACAACAGGAAATACTTATTATTTTGATAATGGTTCATCAACCTTTTGTGCAACAGTTCTTGCAATAAAGCCAGGTGGGGAAGTTCCAACAACAACATTTACTGGTAATTATACATCTTGTGAAGAATGTTTAAGCGGAGTTTCGAATGCAGTGCAAGTTTCAACATGTGCTAGTAAAGGGGGACTTTCTTTCACCTATTTTGTTGACATATCAACATTTATAACATTACCATTTATTGGTGAGGTTTATTATATGACAATAACTTTAAATGATACCGTCATAACAAATTGTTTTACAATTGATTGTTTTGTATCGGCAAAGGTTGGTGAAAAACTTTTAAGTTTAACCTCTATTAGTGATTTTTATACTGGATGCACTGAATGTTTAGTAAATAATTTACAAACATATGAGGTAACCCCTTGTTTAACAAGTTCAATACCTACATATTATATAAACCTTCCATTAGGTTTTGACTACACAAATTATACTATAAATTTTACTGATGACTTTGGTGAATCCATTTGTGGCACAGTCGTAGGCCTTGTTGTTGCAGAAACAAATGGAACTTTAATTTCAATATTAGGTAGTAAAGATGATGTTACTTGTGAGGATTGTTTAGCAATTAGTACAGAGAAAAGAATAATAACAAATTGTTTAACAGAAGAAACTCAAGTTGTATGGGGATCAACCTTTTATGGTGGAGATGAAGTAACAAACCTATCAACTACTGATGGATGTTTTGAGGTTGGTGATTTAACTGAGTCCGCAGTTACTATTAATACCTTTTTAGATTATAACCCTCAACCTGATTGTCAAGAATGTATACAATGTAATGGTGTTGTTTATTCATATTCTAGTTGTACAAATTCAGGTTCGTTAGTTTCTGTTACTTTTAGTACTGGAATAAGCACAACCTTAGGGGATGGGTTCTACGGTCCATTTACAGGAACAACAGATGGTAGTGGTTTTGGTGCCGTTTTTTATATAAATGTTGTATCAAATATTATTGATGGTGGTGGTTTTTCTTTTGGTGTTTGGGGGTATCAAGTTGGAGACACGATTACTATTGATAAAACTAACTTTGATGGTGCCGAGGACTTAATTATCACTGTAGATGAGGTACAATCACAAGGATCATTTCTTTCATATCAATATGTCCAAACCCCAATTGGTAAAACAATGTATAACCCAATATTAATGGACTGTTTAGAAATCACAGATTTTTCAACAGACGGTTCATATAGTTATACTGTTTATAGTTTTGATGTTTTTGATAATTGTACTTCATGTGAATCAAATGATTTTTATGTATGGAAAACAAGAGATTGTGCAACAAATCAAAATTTCATAGTAACAGTTCCAAACAATTCATTTACTACAGGAGATTATGTTAAAGTAAAATGGGGAACTACGGATTTTCAGTGTCACGAATTATTAACCCCATATGATGTTTTAACTGATGGAGTTTTAACACTTTATAAATCGGAAACATTAACACCTTTTGGTGGTTGTGAAACTTGTAATAGTGGAACTTTAATTGGTGCGTCCATTGTTAAATGTGGTGGAGGCGGACAACAATTTGTAAATATCCCAATTAATATATGGAATACCATGGCGGGACAAATAGACTCTCAGTTAGTGTTTGTTACCGAAAACTCTAATCAATGTTACATATTATTAAATAATTGTCCCTTAGAACCAAACTATAATACAATAACTCCTGCTTCAACGTACTATAATTGTCTCACTTGTTATCTTGAAAATACTCTTTTTCCAAGAAGTGCGAATACAGAGACTTTTATTTGTGTTGAAGTGTGTACAGAGTCAGGAACCACTGTTGTGAGTGTTGCTCCTCCTCACCCTGTTTGGACAGATAACTATGGTATACCGGTTACACAAATGAATATGGTTACACTTGGTGGAAACGGATTAAACTCATAAACGATATATTTATAAAAAAAAAGAAAAATGCCAAATTATATAGTTCGAGAATGTATATCAGAAACCACATATATTGTTAGTGCTGATACACTTAATATTGATGATGTAATAAGTTTTTATTTTGGCGAAGATATAAATTGTGGAGTTGTTGTCAACGAAACGTCAGACAGTCATGATTCTCTTTTCTATAGAACTGAAATAGACTGTTGTGACTGTTTAACCGCAAACACAGGTAATTCATCTTTTGCATTTGAGAGGTGCGACAATCAAGAATATATTTATATCACAATACAAACTTTTTGTGACACATATGGAGATACTCCAATATCCAAAACGGTGTGGAACCTTTTCAATTTAGATACCAATGAAAATGTATGTGCAACCTTTATGTATCCCGATAAGGAAGCCGGTGTCTCTTATTGGATACCTGATGAAGGACCTTTTAATGGTTGTGGTAATTGTGATATTGGTATACCAAGAAGTGCAAATACTGAAACATTTTTTTGTGAACAAATATGTACAGAAAGCGGTACCACAGTAGTTGAGGTTGTTGTTCCTCACCCTGTTTGGACAGGTTTGTATGGAGAATCGATAACACAAAATAATTCGGTCCAATTAGGAGGACGAAATGGTCTAAATATGTAAAATGATATGAAAAATTTAAATTATATTATTAAAAAGGTAATCGAAGAGACTAAAGATGAAAAATCTTCTAGATATATGTTTTTTTCTAATTTACAACAAATTAGAAGACAATGTGATTTATTATTAGATTTAGATCATTCTATGATTGAATCAATACTTGAGGACGGTCATGATTGGGCACAGGACCACATTGCCGAAGCGAAAAATAATATGGATCAGGTTTTTGATTTTCTAATGAACGAGTCAAAAAAAGACGGAATGGAAATGTCTATGTCAATTAATGATAAAGATATGATAATGATGGAAGGTCGTAAAAAATCAGGAACTAAATTATGTGCAAGAGGTAAAGCCGCGGCAAAATCTAAATTTGATGTCTATCCATCTGCATATGCCAACGGTTATGCGGTACAAGTCTGTAAAGGTAAAAAACCAGGTTTAGATGGTAAAAAAAGATGTTCAGGAGTATATTGTTAAAATCTTGTTATATTTTTTTGTTTTATCAAATTAATTTATTTACATTTGTAGTCACTAACATTTTATAGACTATGAAAAAATTTATATTAAGATGGACTAAGAGACTCAAGGTCATGTATGCTAAAAAAATGAGAACTTCCATTCCTACACACCAAGATCAAGTTGAGCCTTACGAAAAAACCGCATTTAAAATCTGTCTTAAGGTTATATCCGATGTTGATTCTGAGTTTATGATTGCACCTATGTCAAATAAAAGATTTATTAATAATGAAAAATTGAATCTATTTGTTCTTATTGATTATAACAGAATTGAGATTACAAATCACATTTTTCACTATAACGTAAAATTAAGTAACAGAGATAGTGAACGAATTTCCTATTTGTATGATTTAGAAACAGAGAAAAGAAGAACAAGTTTAGAAAAAGAGGTTAAAGGTAATATTAAAAATTCCTTAGAAACTGTTCTTAAAAAAATTGAGGAACAACATACAAAAAATAGTTAATCTTCTTTGAACTTGTGTATAACTCTACTTATAATATGATCTTTATTTTGTAGGTTCTCGTTGGTTTTTTTCCTTGGTTTATATGATGTCATTATAGGTTTTTGTCCTTTACCGCTTTGTGTGTCTTTTTTTTCTGCCGTTCTTTTTTGTTGACAAGCGGCTTTCTTTGCAGAATCACTCATTTTTCCTGCAACACCGGCAGCACGACATTTAGGATAAGAACCTTTTGATGCATCGTGTCTACCACACGGTGGGTGTTTACCGTTAACTTTTCTACAAATGTCTACCCACGGACCTTTAGGTTGAGAAGACCCTTTAGGTTTTTTCTTTTTACCAAACCAAACTGCTAAATCTTCATTTATTGTATCAACATTGTGAGTTTCTATGTTGTATGAACCATCTTTTTTCTCCCACTTACCAACTACACGTTTTAAATTTCCTTTTGTAGTCATTTTTACTTTTTTTCTGTTTACCTCAGTATTTACAAAATTTGTAAAAGGTTTTAGTTCATTTTTCCATTTTTTCATCCCAAGTTCTATCGGGCCTGTATATTCCCCTGAGCTGATACTTGTATCTGCCTCATTCAAAACGTCGTAACTCAAATTCACCCACTCATTGAATTTTACTTTTTCTGTATATGGAGACATTTTTTCTCTTACGTGTGGATTATAACCATCATACATTTTAGGATTTATAGGGTTACCATCCTCATCAGAAAATGATGAATAAGGATGATGTTTAATGTAGTCTTGAATTTTAGATGCGGTTTTTTCTAATTCTTTAATTTGACGATGTCTTAAGTCCCATTTATGGTCATAACTATCGTATTGAACTAAAGGACTTTTATAATCAGACACTGGTTGGTTATAAGGGGATAATGAATTGTTGAACCATGGTCTTAGCCCAGGTTGCATGGGGGGTATATAACTACCTCTACTTCCCGTTGAGTCACCAGTCGCTTCTTTCAGCACCGAGTTAATTATTTTATTTAATTTTCCCATTGAATTATAATAATAAATATCTTATTTTTTTGTTATGGGACAAGAAAATGAAAAATACGGTCAATTATTTGGTTCAGTAGACTTATTGAGTGAGGAACATTTAGAATTAATTTTGTCACAAATGACAGAAGAACATGCGTTATATTATTTGGTTGAGTCTGTAAAGGCGGCACATAAAAGAAACGCATTTAGTATAGGTGAAACAGAAGTAATATCTAAATCAATTAGAGTTCTTTCTCGTGTTGAGTAATTTTTTATATATAATTAAAAATAAATGATATACACACATCACAAAAATCCCCCAAACTTCCATCCAAAATATACCCCATAGATACCCAACAAGTAACGATAATAGATATATCCACAATACAAATTTTAATCTTTTTGTCTTATATAAAGGATAAATTACCGACACAAAAAAACAAGTGGCAATAACATCGTGAATAATCGGATAAGTTCCTAATGAAAATGCCGTAAGTAATAACAAACAAAGTGCGGGTAGTTCCCATCTTTTCATCGAAAATAAATAATAACTTGTGAGTGCGTTTGTTGTGATAAATAAAGGCTCTAATGGTGTCCCCCAAACTAACGACAGGGCTTTTATGTCACCCAATGTCCAATAAACAATGTAAGGCTGCAGTAATGCTAATATGATTACAAACAACCTTACAAAGAAATCAAATCTTTTTAACATTTATTTCCACATTCTTACAATACTTCCATCATCATATATCACAATATAAATACCGTTTGAACTAAATGTGTCGGATTCTTGACCCATCATATTAATTATTTTAACTATTTTCTTTTGGTTCAAGGTGTTATCAATTGCAACAATATTGAAATATTCCTTTTGTCCGTCAAAGTCTGTTTGTGATAATCTATAGTAGTTTACTTCGCCTCTTTTGTATAATTTATCAGTATGAGAATAATTCAATACCTGTTGTGAATTACCAGCCGCTCCCACATTTGAAACTAAATCCCAATTCACACCGTCATTAGATCTTTCAAGTGTAAAGTAGTTATTATTTATTTCGTTTGCAGTTGACCAAAATAAAATATTTTCACTATTATTTTCCATCCCATTGAAGAAAATTAGTTCAATAGGTAATGATACATTTTTATAAACTGTCACGTCTCTACAGTTAGCGTCATCACCACAATATCCATTTGTATTAACGTGAACATAGTAAGTTCCCCCTAAAGTTGCTGTGAATGTTAAAATACCACTACCAAAACCAATAACAGTCCCACTTGGAGAACCAACAGTTACCGTAATCCAATCAGTAAGGTAACTTGTTTGGACATTGTAGGTTTCTCCTGCAATTGCGTTGTTCCAAGTTGAGTATTCATCAGTATATTGTCCATTACCACTTGCACAAGTTGTTGTAACTGATTGGTTTAAGTTTGTTGGCATATCAGATACACTCCACGCAGTTGTCCCAAAACAAGGTCCGGGAGGTGGAGGCGGAGAACAAGTGAGTGACATTGTAAAAGATGAGGTTGTTGAGTATCCATGCACTAAAATCCAATAAGTTGTTCCGTTTGTTGATAACCATTGATAAGAGGCTGATGATCCGGCACATGCAGGTCCGCCATCATCTATACCACCAACACAAGTCGGCGTTGTACAAGTTCCTTGGAATATAGAAATTTTCGAATCCCACGCTGTCGCACAGAGGGACGCGGTCATTAAGTCCCCCGTGCCGACAACTTTATACCACACACCACCTGTTGTTTGTGTGGTCCCACAAGAACCTCCTTCTCCAGTTCCACTATTTGTTGAATTAATTGTAGTTCCTGCTAAACTTTGCCCACAGTTAATTGTTGTTGCATTACATATTAAGTCATTTACTGGTGGGGTAACAGGACAATTTAGTGTGAATGTCACATTACCACCTGTTGTTGATTCAGGATCACCCATTATGTAATAAGTTTGTCCTGCAAATAGAGAAATGTTTACATTTGCGTTTCCTACATTTGCGTTTGAAATATCATCAACACAAGTCCATCCTGTTCCTGAACATCCTCCTGATGCCAATTTATAAAACCAATCAATATAACCAAAACTTGTTGGTTGAGTAATTGTGTAGTTTCCTGTTACTGTTGGTGTAAATTGATATATTTTTTCTCGTCCTGGTGTTGAAAACCCACAAGTAGTTGCGGGTGGGTTATATGCACCATTTCCTGACGCAATTGTAAATGTGGTTGATACACCACAGGATAGTGTTGTAATACTTGCACAAGGATTAAATGGTGTGACACATCCTGAAATATAGTAATTAACTCTTGTTGCAACATTAAGTGCCGCACAAGAAAAATTTGTTACTAATATTGAATACGTCCCACTTGTACCACACGTCCAAGTAATTCTTGACTGCACACCACAATTATCGTCCCCTGTCGCCAAAAGTGTGCCTCCAGTACCTGTTGAATATAACCTTAAATAGGTATCTGCGGTGGAGTATCCACAAGTCTCAAAAACGTAAGTACATCCAGCATTTGCAGTGAAGTTGAATGCTCTTCTACCTGAATTATAAGACGCCGTTACCTGAGCTGTTGTTGTTGGTGTAATTGTTACGTTTGATGTAGCCGTGTTACAATACTGTGAAAACAGATTAAAACTTAAAAAAGTTAATAGAGTTGATAATAGAATTTTTCGCATGACCTTATATTTTTTGTGGGTTTAAAAAACATAAGTCTCACTTGAAGAACCTTGTGGTGGAACCCCCAACTTCCTTGGGCAGGTCGAGCTCTTATACTTATAAATATAATGATATAAGTAAAAATACGTATTGGAAATACAAAAAAAGGGGTAAACTACCATTCGCCCCTTTACAACGATTATCTATAGGTTCATAACTAATATTGGTAGGTTTTTAACACTTCTCCACTTTCATAGTAAATAATAACCCATCCTTTATATGTTTCATCAACTTGTCTTCCTGTTAAATCAAGAATTTTTATGATGTATTTTTTTGTTCTGTTGTCAATTGTAATAATTGGATACTCCTTAAATTCACCATCAAAATCGTATTGTATGAGTCTATAGTAGTTGATTGTATTTTCTACTTTCATATCGAGTAAATCGTAATCAATAACTTCTTGCGAATACCCTGATCCAATAATATTCCCCACTATTGTTGGGTATTCAAAATTCCCATATACTGATTTTTCAACAATAAAATGTGATGAATTATGTTCAGACGATGTTTGCCATTTTAGTAAATTAAAATCATCTTGTTTGAAACCATTGAAATAAGTTAATTCAACAGGGAGGGATGTTGGGGCAAATAGTTGAATATCGTCAATTCTGAATTGAGCAACAGATGATGTTTGTCTAAAACGTAATCTCAAGTTTGTTGTTATTGGAATTGTTCCCATTGGATTTATTGAGATCCATTTTGCAGTTCCTGTTCCTGTCGCTCTTGTATATGTTAGTTGAGTGAAATTTACACCATCAGAACTTACCTCGATAATTAATTCATTACTTGATAATATTGTACTTTTATGTTGATTCAAGGAAAGAAATACTTCTGAATATGTTGACGTGTTTATCCCCGATATAGTTAAAGATCTACCAATAGTATTAGTAAAAAATACATTTGCGCCACCACTTGACAATATATTATCGGAAGGTGCTGTCGTTCTAACGTCCGCAGTGCCCGCAAACGTAATTGGTGATGTGTTTTGCCAACCTGTATATGTAGGAATTGGGACATTTGTTGATGGAACGCCAATACCAAAATTTTCAGATAAAATATACGTTTGACATAAAGAGAATTGCGTTATTAACAACGCAAAAATTAATAAGATTTTTTTCATTTGACCGCTTTTATTATAACTATCAAATGTATTAAAAAAGGGGTGTTAAATAAATATTAAAAAACCCCCAACATAGTTGGAGGTTTATGACCGTTTTTGTGGAACCATTTAACAATTAAAGAACGGTAACTCTTTCTGTTTGTGTTTTGTCACCATTATGAAAGTATATTACATACGTTCCTGTTGGGAGGTTACTAACATTAATTTTTTCTATTCCTACTTTACCTGACTCAACCTCAACACCACTATTTACTGACACTATTTTATATTCACCTTTGTCTGATTTAAAGTCAACTGTAATGTTTCCATTAGAAGGATTTGGGAATGTTGAGATTGCTGATGTATTATTTGAAATACTTGGTGCTATTAAGTTTGGATTGTTTAAGTTTGGAAGTGATGGGGTTGGTTGATTTATTGTAAAGTATCCAATTCCCATACAACCAATTGAATCTGTTACAATGATTTTATAATCCCCTGCAGTTAATCCTTGTTGGTCAAAAGTTGTTGAATCTTGGAAATTACCACCTGATGTTGTCCATTCATAAGTGTATGAACCTGTGGTGTTATTAACTTGAAGAATGTCAATCATACCATTAGATGAACCATATGAAGTAACACTTGTCATTGTTCCGATAACTGTAATTGGAAGTGGGTCGGTAAGAGTAACAAACGCACCTATTGTACTATTATATGAATCTGTTACTGTTACAGAATAAGTTCCCGCCAATAAGTTAGAAATTGTTTGAGTGGTATCACCATTACTCCATTGGTAAGTGTAAGGAGGAAATCCACCTGAAGGAAGAATTGTGATTTCACCATTTGAATAACGATTACAAGTTGGGTTAGTTTGAGAAATTCCTGTGATTAAAGGAAATTTAGTTTGAGCAAATGTTACAACTGTTAGAAGTGTAAAAAGAATTGTGTTTAAAATTTTTGTTTTCATTTTTTTTATTTTTAATTGTTATTTAATTTTTGTTTCTTCAAATATATAGGTGATGTATGTTCTAAAATCCTGTTTTTAAGGGGTAGGTATTTTGAAGTTCAGTAGTTGATGTTAAACTAATTAAGTAGTATTACTTAACCACAAGTTTTTGAGTTTTATTATCCACACTTATAATGTAAATTCCTTCAGATAAATCATTTACAGACACTTCATTATTAAATGTGGTTTGGAACATAACAACTTGTCCGTTTGTGTTTGTAATTACCAAATTACAGTCATCGTCGTTTGTAGTTTTAATTGTTACATTACCATTTGAAGGGTTTGGAAAGATTTTAAAATCATCACTTGTCGACTCAATAACTCCTAAACTATTTTCCATCTCAAGGGTAATATTTGATGAAACCATACATCCATTTTTATCAGTTACAAGAAGTTCGTAGAAACCTTCAGTAACATAACTTAAGTCCTCCTCAATTGATCCATTGTTCCATTCGTATTGGTAAGGTTGTACACCACCCACAACATCAACAAGAACTTTACCCAATGTTGATGAGGTTGGGTTAATCCCACTAATTGTGGATATCAATTTTTCAGGTTGGTTAATTGTGATCGTATCAATAATTTCACACCCAAAGTTATCAACAACAGAGTAGATATAATCACCAACAGATAAGTTATTTCTATCTCTACCAACTAAACCATTATTCCACACAGGTAAATCAGGATTAGACCCATTCAACACAGTAACAGACAAACTACCATTTGACATTCCAAAACAAAGAACATCTGTTTTTTCTTCTTCAACGGTCATTTTGAAGTATCTTTCAGTGTAAACTGAATCAACAAATCTACAACCCATAGAGTCAGTAATTTCAACTTTGAAATGACCGTCATTTCCAACAATAACAGAAGGTGTTGTTAAACCATTGTCCCATTCATAATCATAGGGTGAAACACCGTCAAGATTTAATACAGACAATGATTTATTACCTGATACACAATCAACAGTTTCTTTAAAAATACCATTTATTGTTTTGAAGTTTTTCGCCATTTCGACCGCCTTTAATGCGTCCAATCTACCAGAACCTAACTGATATTGAGGATTTAATAATAAAACATTTGTATCTGCAGATTCTTTTAAAAGGTATTCAATATCATCAACAGATAAACAAGGATTAACAGATAACATAAGAGCCACAGTTCCTGACACAAAAGGAGAAGCAAATGATGTTCCGTTTCCTGTCACGTAAACCCCAGGTGCTGTAGTCAATGGAACGTCATAACCAGGAGCACAAATATCGACCATTGAATTGTGTTGGTGTGTTGTTGATTGGTTACCAATAAATCTTTCGTGATTGTCCATAACACCAATTGATGTGACAGAAATTACATGGTTATAAGAAGCCGGATAAACCAAGTTTGATGCCCCACCACAAGTTGAACCATTTCCTGCGGATGCAACAATAACACTTCCATTATTATAAACCTCATCAATTACTTGTTGAGCATATCCATTATACGAACAACTTGATGCCCAACTACAGTTAATAACTTTAGCCCCCGAATATGTTGCGTTTAACATTTCATTATAACTCATTGCTCGTAACTGTAGTCTTGAATTATAACCAATGGAACTTGTTCCTACAATGTTATTTGTGTTTCCTGCTGCAATTGTGGAAACAGCAGTTCCGTGTGTGTAATCTGTACTTGAATTTGGTGATACAAAGTCAACTTTACCAATCAACTCCTCGTGGTTTAAGTGGAAGTTAGCGTCAGTAATTGCAATTGTAATATCTGAGGAACCTTTTGTTATATCCCATACAGTAGTTGCATTTATCAAATTAAGAGCCCATTGATTTGAAAAGATGGTGTTATAATCATTTGGGGTTTCAAGAGTCTCGTAAGTTGGCCCAATAACAGGATTAATAAATAAATCATTTCTTTTTTTAAGTTCCTCAACTAAAACTTCAGGAGAAGTTGTTGTGATGATTTCATAAACATCTTGAAGGTTTCTTGTTTTAGAAGAAGGAAATGCTTTATCAAAACTTACAACGTTTACAAGTTCTGATGATGCTAATTCTATATTTGGTATTGTAACCCATACTCTATTTTGAGAAAATATATTTGTTATTAAAAATAGGGTTGATACGATTGTTAAAATTACTCTTTTCATATTGTTAAATTTTTGGTTCTAACAATAGATAGGAGTTATAGTAATTAGAATACCTATTTTAAAAGGTGAGTATTTTGTAATTCAGAAATACACATTAAACTAAATAAGTAGTGATACTTTTATGTATAAGTATATATACTTAAGAAAAAACCCACTTCAGTAAGTGGGTCTATTATTTAAGTTTGTTGTGGTTTAGAATAACATTGATTTAATTTAAAACACCAACCACCAACAACTCCAGCCATTTTTGTTGTGGTGTTCATGGTACTTTTATTAGGATTAAGTTTTGGTTTTTGACCTGGAACATACGTTGTAAGGTAATATGTATTACTACTACTGTTTTTCGCACTACAAGTAATTTCTACTTTCCCTTCCGCAGCTTTCATCATCGGCCAAATTGTCTCAAATGAAAAACTACCAAATTGTGAATTAGTAGGATTAGGGTATGATGTAATTTCTAAATTATTTATTTTCCCATTACCATTCACATCAAAACGTACCTGTTCCCAAGAGTTTTTGAAATCTTGTTTAAGAGAAAGTTCGTTACAATTAACTTTTTCTGACGTTGTGACCCCGATAGGACTTTTCTGTGATTGTTCTGACAGTAAAAAATTATACATTTTCAAGATGTTATTTTTTTCTTCTTCTGTAATATTAAATTTCATGATGATGTTTTATAATAAATATGTGATAAAAAAAAAGAGTCAGATTTCTCTGACTCTTTTCTTATTCTATTTTAAGATTTGATTATCTCAATTCTCTCAAGTCAAATGATCTAACACCATCAACTGTGATACGTCCGTAGAAACGGTTGTTAACCATCTTCTTAGCGTATCTTGTCATGATACCTTTGATAGGTGTGAAGTTGAATGGGTTATACATTGTAGGTGTTAATTGTAGAGGTACATACGGTGCGTAGATGTAACCTGTGTCTAACAATGATGTTCCTTTGTGACCAACCAATACTTGGTT
>Ga0129333_10002385_pt1 | contig 17449 bp, 17 predicted proteins | sample CPB6_08_DNA_FD_94474 | JGI IMG/M metagenome (GOLD analysis project Ga0129333, IMG submission 94474) | Freshwater to marine salinity gradient microbial communities from Chesapeake Bay, USA - CPBay_Sum_0.6_0.8_DNA | ecosystem: Environmental > Aquatic > Marine > Coastal | place: USA: Chesapeake...
GTCTGCTGATCCAGCTCGTCGTTCAGCGTGTTGGCAAAGAAGTCGCCGCCGGTCACAAAGTCCGTCGTGCGCGAGATCGTCCGGTTGCCGACGATGGCAATCTGCGTCGCACCGGTCGGCGCTGCGGTCAGGGTGATCGAGCCGGTGCCGTTAGAGTTGATCGTTACTGTATAGTCGGTCGTGATCGTCAGCAGGGTATCGTCGCGGTATACCGCAATGTCACCCGCAGCCAGGATCTCAAACGTGAAAGAATAGGGGCCGGTGCCGGATGCGGCATAGACCACCCTCCTTGTCACATTGTTAATTGGCACGCCCATGATTTAATCCTTCCTTGTCAAAATTATACTTACTGTTTATACGACCCACGCAACAATTTTTTCTCTTGCTCAACCTGCAAACGCTCCTGAAGTACATCAGCGTATTGGCTTTCTTGCAACAGTTTGGCGCGGGCAATTTCCATAAATTGGTCATCCAGCATCTTGATCAAATTCTGCTGGTAGAACTTGTCTAGGCTTTCAAAGTCTTTGGCCTTGGCCTGGTCAACTAAAGCCTGCTGCACATTCTTGCCACCGATCTGCACATCCTGGGCATAGATCCGTAACAGCTCGTTGTATTCCTCGGTGTTAAGTTTTACAGATGCGCCCACGCCGCCTGCGCCTGTTTGAGTTATGGAACGTGGCGGCATGGCCAAAGGGATGCCCAGGGAAATCAGCACTCTGTCCACTTCCTGCATCTTGGATTCAGAGGTACGAATGCCGGTAAAGCCGAGCCAAGGCCGAGCTGGGTCAACCTCATAGTCAGGCTCTGCCCAGCGGTTTAGCCGTGGCGGCAGGCTGCTAGATAACCCAGGTGTCCGAGACATCTTGCGCAGCAGTCCTTCATAGAATCCTTTGACACCCGTTGGCATATCAGGTGGTGCTGTAATGTCGCTTCTGGTGCCATCAATGTAGCGCTCAATGCCAGCCTGGAATGAACTCCACGCGCCGACAGGCGAGCCGCCAATTACATAGTCGCTGATGTTAGCCGTCATGATGTTGATGACATCTTTCATTGCCTGCTTGGGGTTGCCCATCTGATTACCCAAAGCGCCAACCATGCCGCCCAGGGTTTGCATAAATGGCGACTGCCCGATGTATTCATACAGGCCAAACAGCGCACCCAATCCCATTTGCGCAGTCCAATCTTGATCGTCTTCATACCTGGCGTATTCGACATAGGATGCTGCCATTGCAAATGGCGCAGCAATCGGATCAAATCCGCGCAAGCTAATGTACAGTTTGCCGTTCTTGCCAACAGAAGGATCCATGCGCGGGAAGCCTTCAAGGTATGTCTTGAATTCATCATCCCATTCGCCAGCATTTAAAACAAAAGAATTTGGCCGCCATCCATCGCGCATATAAACCTTACGCAGATCTACATTGCCTGGGCCGCCACCAGTAATCCTGCCGTCTACAGCAAGCGTGGTTAATGCGCTCATTGCAATAGAGCCGAGCCCAAATTTAGCTAGCGCCAAATCACGTTTAGAGCCACCGGCTTTCATGTCTTTAACCCACTGCGCAGACAGCGGTGCAAACCAGCTATGCTGCAGCCCTTCAGAAATCAACCATGTCGGCGTGCGCACAAATGGCATCTGAGTTTTTGCCAGCAAATTGGAATTAGAAACATCCTGCACTCGAGCGGCAAAACCTTCCAGATCTCTGGTGTAGGTCAGCATCCTGGCAAAGTCTTGCGCTTCCATCTCAATGTGATCTGGTGGGTTGTTTACAGTATCAATAACGCGCTGCGTTGCCGCCTGGCTAGCCGCTGCCTCATCAACACCATCAACCAGCAATTGATTTTCATAGCGCACGCCATCTCGGTAAGCTTGGGAATTCAATTCAAACCGATAAGCCAGCGCCTTGAATCCTTCATCCTGCGCTTGAATTACTCGACCAGGTACAGCAACAAACTTAGACCATAGTGTCAGCGCCGCTGCGGTCTTGCCTTCAAATCCATATTCGCCAGCATCTAATCCAGCAGCACTGCCACGGGTTTCTAGCTTTGTACCGCCAGCAATGCCAATGCGCTCGTCAAGGCTCTTGCCAGTTTTAAAAGCCTCCCAGCCCAAGCGCATAGCATCTTTGCTAGCCTGCACATAACCAGCCATGCCAGCCAATGACTCACCCATGTATACCCGGTCAGGGTTTGCGCCTGGCAGCATTTGTCGTGCGCCGCCAATAGCGCCTGCAGTTGCTCGAGTAAATGGCTGCAGCAAAGCAAACGATGTATTGCTGACCATGTTGATGACCGGTGTCGCAGTCCACGACAGTAGGCCATTGACCCAGGTTGATAGCCAAAGGTCTTTTACAAATCCAACTCTCGACAGCTTTTCAATCAGCTTTGCCTTGGCCGAGTTATCAACCAGCGTTGCCAATCCTTCTGCTGCCTGCTTGATGTTTTCGTCAATATTGGGGTCATCCAACAATGACCGAATTGAACCAACATCAGTCTCTGATAATGTTGTTCTGCTTTGGTTTAATACCGCCAAAGCCTGCGCTGGTGCAACCTGAATATCTTTAGCAGCCTGACCAACATGAACGGTCACAGCCCATTGCTCAAGAAACCTACGCTTCAGATCTTTATTGGTAGGCTCTTTAAGTAACGATTCGGTAATTGTGTTTAACTGTTTAACGTGCAGCGGGAAAGCCACAGAAGCGCGACGTACCTCAAATGGCAAGTCTTGGTAGCGGTCAGCAATTGCACGGATCTGCGCTGTGTACTCCGGCCCCATGCCTTCGCGCACAACGCGCTCCTCAATCTCTGCTAGTGTGATTCTTTGGTAATCAATGCCAGCGTTTTTCAGCACAGCCTCAGTGTACTGAGCCACGCTGTTGTCATCGTACAGATCAAGGTTAAACGGCTGCTCTGGTGGCTTGCCAACACCCTTGGCGGCAGCGGCCTCGGCCTGCAGGGTCTGTGCTTCTGGTGGTTTTGTCGCAGCCTTTGGCGTTTGTAATGTTGCTGCTTTTGGTTTTGCCGGTGGCTTTGCCGGTGGCTTGACTGCAGGCGTAATAGCCTCAGTAACCGGCGGCGCAACCTTTACTGCCTCGCCAGCCATATCAGCAGCCGTGCCTGCTTTCTTTACTTTGCTTACATTACCTGCCTGGAAAATGCCTTTAAGAGCAGATGGAACAGAACCAAGCCCAGCGACCTGCACCGACTCGTATTCTTCAACAGGCAAAATATCTGGCGGCAGCGCCTCTGTTTCAGGCAGCTCCTGCCTGGTAGGCGTGTCAATAATCTGGCTTAGACGCTGCTCAAGAGGTGGGATAGCCATTTATTCAGCTCCTGTCTTTGGAGCTGTGCGGCTCCGAGTTACGCCTGGTTTGTTTCTTTCGGTTGCTGCGGTTCGCTGGGATCCATCGGGAGCGTTACCCTTGACAGCTCCGCCCATATTTCCGCTTCCTCCTTTGGCATTGATAGGGTTGCCATAGGTTTTTGCTGCTTGGTCAATTCGTTCACGGTCTACTCCAGGCCAGGTGTACCAAGGCTTACCAAAGTACGGGTTAGGACTGCCGTCCGGCAATGTGTCTCTACTAAAATATTTTACTCCCGGAAAGTCTTTGGGAACAGCCTTATTTTTACCTTCCATTACCTCATTAAACATAGCGTCTAATTCGTTTTTGTTAAATTGATATTTGTCGCCTTTGGACGTTGCAAAAACAAAACGATTGCCGCCACCAGGAGTGCGCTCGTAAGTCACGCCATATGCGGTTTGATGAGTTCTTCCTTCCATAACCGGCACGCCAACAAAAGCATCAGCTTCGCCTTTAGCCGATTTGACAATCGTTTCCAAAGTTGGATGCGCGACCTCTTGGCCGGATGACAAAACCCAGCTCTCCCAATGGTAACGACCAACACTTGCCTTATCTTCTCTGCCAACACGGCGGTAAAGCTCTTGAATCTTTTTAGCCAAAGATCGCTCAAGGCCTTCGTAAATAGCAAGACCAGGCCCGCCATCAAAAATGTCAGCAACATCATCATAAATTTTGTCGCCACCAGCAAACAGCCGGTTGATCTGGATGCGATCCAGCACCATGACATCCTCGCGCCCAGACACCAACAGCGCAAAAGACAATACTTTGTTTTTAATTCCAACGCCTTCTGCCAATCCGTAAAACGCTCTGCGGATCTGCGGCCCTGTCATGTTTGGATCAATAATCATGTCATGCAAAGCTTGTAGTTTTGTTCTACCGTCCGGTATTTTTTCAGACATCTTTACCAAGAAGGTATCTACAAAAGCGTTTGCATTAGATATAACTTGTCTGCCTGGGCTGCCTTTTGGAATTGATTCCTGCACAATCCGCAAGCCTTCCGCAACGTCTGCTTCTGTATATTCACCACGCACAGCTTTATTGATAATTGGCCCCATTGCTTCAGCCAAATCCAAAAAGCCTGATTCATGCGGATACGCAGAAGCCATACGCGACATCATCGACCACATCATCAAGCGGCCAGTAGTATCTGCTTTTGCTATGTTATTACGGTAAATGCCACGGAATTTCTCAACTACAGCAAACCCTCTATCAGCCTCATCAATCTGATTTTTGCTCATGGTCGAGAACCACTTAGACCATTTGTCCATGTCGTTAACATTCTCAATAAGCCAGCGCGGCGGTATCGGCACTTCAGTTGAGTTGTATACCGTAGCCAACATAGATGAGAATTTTTCAGGCGACTCAAGCGGATCAGGGAATGTTTCCGCTAGGTTATCCAAGCGGAATGAAATGTCCTGAATGTTTCTTGGGTTAACATCATTGATGATGTTTTGCCCGCCGCCTTGCGGTTCGTATGCGCCTTCTACTGATACTCTGTACTTAGAATCTAACTGCAGCTTTTTGCCTTCGCTGACTTTGTTTGATAGTTTTACTGCACCGCTATCAACTCTAGCCGCAGTATCAGCGGCAACAAAAATGTAATCCTCTACTGGTACGGCATTAACTAAACCACCAGTCTTGCGCAAGTAATCCTCGGCCATCTTCCCAGCGGTTGGCGCTAATACTTCACCAACGGCCTTGGCACCCTTAACGCCCATCTTGACTACTTCTGGCGCACCGACAATCGGGTTGAATTGACCTAATTTGCTTGCAACATCTGCTGTCTTTCGACGCTCTGCCGCACTATAGCCAACCATGTCTGGAGCATTCTCAGGTATCACCGGCGGTAGCATTTCGCTAACGCGCTCGGTAGTCGGCAGCACTTGTTCGCCGCCTGTCAGCAGGCGCACTAGGCTTTCAAGATCACCAGGCAGGCCAAGCGATTGAGCAACCGTGCCTTGCAACGCACCAGCCAATGTATCGGCCAGCCCCATCAATGGCACCTCTAACCCACCAGCAGCTTCCGATTGCGCTTTAGTTACACCACCTCGGCCAAAGCGCGGTTGCGGCTCACCAGCAGGGCCGCCAGGGCCATCAGGCTCCGCTTCGCCAGTAACCACGACCTCTGGCAATCGAGTTGTATCTGCGGCAGCCAGCTGCATACCGTCGATGCTTGGCTCTGCCGGATATTTGGCAGCCAGCAAATTATCAAGATATTCCTGCTCTATCTGTGAGTACATATTATTCTTTCAGAATCTTGAGCTGTTTCTCGATAACCGAGATTTCATCGTCAGTCAAAACTTTAGAGCTAAAGAAATCACCTTCTTTTTTACCCTTAAGCGCTTTAAGGTCATCAATGCTTGTGCTTGCCTTAATCTCAACATTGATCTTAAAGTCTTTCTTGATGCGTGCGGCAATCTTATCCAGCCTTTGTTGCGCGGTAGTCTTTCTGTCTGTAGCAACATCATTCTTACGATAATCTTCAATTACCTTCTGCGCAATGCCCTCATAGTCAATGCCAACTTTTTTATCTGGCGGCAACAATGCAATCCTATTGCGCTCTGCTTCCAAAGCCTTGTCATACCGATCCTCTAACTTTTGAAGCTTTATAAACTCCATTTTGTCTTTGTCAAACGTGCCAATAATTGTTTCGCCAACGCCAGCAAAAGATCGCAACACCCTTGACGCATCAGTGCGATTCTTTTGATCTCCGCTATAAATAAATGTTTGCAGTGATGACAATTGATCTGCGTTAATCTGGCCTCTAGCAAAGTATGGATGCAATTGATATGGAGAAGTAATGCGCTTATTTGCAATTTCTTCGCGCAAGACAGACACCAAAAGCGGATTGCCTTTGTTTTCACCGCCCTGGGGTTTTGTAATTTTGTCTATGTCTGCAGTGCTTCTGGCAAGCGGCACCATTTCTGCCTCAAGCTGACGCTTTCTTACTGGTGATGCCTTTACCCATTCAGCATACTTGCTAACAAATGACTGATCCCTAGCTTTAGCTTCCTGCTCTTTTTTGTAATCATTTGCATTGCGAAGATCAACAGCCTGCTGCTGAAAAGTATTAACCAAATTTGTCACTACGCCAGGATGATAAAAATTAAGGTTTTGCATTACTAGACTTAGTTTTCCAAGATCGCCTTTGTATATCTTTTCTCTTGTGCCAACAAAGTCAGCCATTAAATCTTTGTCTGTAACAATGCTTTTGAGTACGGCGTTTACTTGAGCTTCTAAAACTGCTTTTTCAACCTTCTTTCTTGTTTCGGCAATAACTGTTCTGTCATTTGTCGCAATTGCAGCATTCATGACAGTTTCAGTAAATGCAGTAATTTTAAATACAGCCGCTTGTGGCGCAGTGTTAAAACTTTCCGTAAGCTCTATTAACTGGTTTTCATACAAATCATCAAGTTTGATAAGACGCTTTTCTACTGCTGCCTTAAGTTCTAGTTGCCTAGCTTTTTCAATTGCAGTGTGACCTGATGCAGCTAAAGATGCCTGCACCTCAATTGCAGCCTCTGGGCTTTCTTTCTTGGCGGCAGCGGTATAGCCAGCAATCATGTTTGCTAGCTTTTCAGAAATTTGATTTGATGAAAGATTCTGCGTTCCTTCTTCGTCAAGGCGCGTCAACATCTTTGCTATTTCGTTTGAGCCTTCAGTTTTCAGCAGAATGGCAATTTGTGCGCCTCTGGCTTTTTGATACGCTTTATTAAATGCCGTTATTGGTATTGGCGCATTTCTTTTTCCGTCTTTTGCTACTCCACTAAATTCATTAGTTGCCGGATCAAAACCAGCAGCAAGCAAAAGTTGATCTCTGTCTGGTGGGTTGTCTGCCGCATACTGCACTGCTTCTTGCGCAGCCATTTCTTTGGCAAAAGAAAAAGCACTTTGTGACATACGGTCAATGATGTCTGCCATCGCGCCAGCGCCACGCGCCTGCTCACGGGCTGCCACCATGTAATCCACCTGCTGCGGCACCACGCGCTCCATCGGCGCGCCACCTGGTGCATTTAGTTGGATTCGGCCTGATTCAAGTCTCGTTACCATAGCGCTGCCTTAAGGTTTTGTTCTGAAGTAGGTCTGGCCAAACTCAACCGCGCCACGGGTCAATGTGGCACCAGCCAGCAGGCTACCTTGCTGACGCGCTGCTGCACCGGCTTGGGTGTACTGACCAGCCTGGCGCTGCGCCGCAAATACGTTCAAGAAGTTCTGATAGTCCGTCGATTGAATCATTGCGGCAGCATCTTCAAATCCAAGTGTTCTCGCTGTCAGCGCATTCAGTTCAGCAACATTGACATCAAACAATACGCTGCGAGTATTCTCAAGTTGAACCGCTGCTGAACTACCTTCACCAAATGCCACACCACTAGCAGCAGCTCGAGCCCTTAATGCAGCATTAGTAACACGCTCATTTCGCAACAGGGTATTGCCAGCAATCTGATAATTACGCGCTTCAATCTCAGCCTTCTTCAGCATCCGGCCAGCTTGGATCTGAGCATACTGATCCGACATATCGGCACGCACTTCAGCAACCGTCAGGTTGTCGCGTGCCTGCAGTAGGTAGCCGGTTTGCTGCTGAATGCCCGCGGCTTCTTGCGCCTGTGCCGCACCATACGATGCGATTAAACCTGCACCGGCGACTATTTGTGATGGGTCAGCCATGTCTATGTTCCCGAGTAAACGGCCACTCTGTAGTCAAGGCCTAGTAAGTTCATCTTCAATGGCAAGTTTTGCGACACCTCAATCGACTGCTCTCGGCTGTAACCCAGTACGCCATTGACCCGCTTGATGCCGGTAAAGATCGGCTCTGGATCGTCCAGTAGCGGATTGTCCAGCAACCTGAATGCCACCGGCTGGTTGTTGATCACAATGTTTTGTGTCTCCTCCAGCACCGCGCTGATCTCCACAATGCGCTTCTTGAACGATACCCGGCTGCCTGTCTGCAGTTTGATCTCGACGGGCATGGTCTTGACGTAGACCGTGATCGGCAGACCAACCTCGTAGCTGGCGGTCGATTCGCGGTCAAAGGTCACAGCGCCACCGCTAGTGACTGTTTCATTCGACTGTGGCACGCCATCAGTAATCACATTCAGCGACTTTCCAATGTGCGGTAACCCGCTGCCGACACCGCCAGCAGACCCGCCCACAAATGCGCAATCCGTATACAGATCATCCTGGAAACGCTCAATAAAGTACCTTGTTGTGCCATTGAACACGCGCTTGGTAACACAGTAGATCTGCGTGATGTCTACGCCAACATCGATAAATTCACCGTCGGTGGTGTATTCGGACGGCGACGTAATCTGCTGGCTGCGCATAATCGAGAATGCCGCAATGCTGCCATCATTGGTGTTGGTCATCAGCAACAGATCGGCCTCTTCTGTACTAGATGCGCGACGCAAAGCAATGCGCTGCGGCCCCTTCAGCAGGTGGCCAGACAGCAGCGAGATCCGTTGCGTGATGTAGGTGAGCTGTGTGTCGCTAAACAGAAACTCGTTTAACGACTTGCCCTGGCGCTGGATGTAGACCGATCCAGACTCCACCGACTGCACCCTGGTGCCAGGCTTAATCCCATTTCGGCTGACGTTCTTAAAGGTGAAGGTCAGCGGCGTGATCGGATCAGTACCCTGCTGCGGCACAAAGAATTCGCCACCGGTTGTGAATACCTGAAAGTCTCTTGAACTGATGATGTCGGTGATGACGTTCAGCTCGTTGGTGTCTAGCGTGGCTTCAACCGAGTCATCATCCAGCGATTCAAATGGCACAAAGTCAAAGAATAGCCCAATCTTGCTGCCCCACACTGTGGATGGCCGCGACTTACTCCCACCGAAATATAGCCGACCTTCGTGGAAAGTCACCGACCGTGGCCAGCCTCGAGTGCTTGACCACACATCCTCATAGTTATGCTCAAGCTCCCAGCGCCCAGCGTCAATGGTGGTGGTGTTAAAGAATGGATACTCGGTAACTGCCTCAACCACAGTTGACGATACATACCGAGTTATTCGAGCGCGACCCTGCGGGCTAGCATTAACGTACTGGTTGACAGATTCGGTTGTCCAAGTGGTTATTGAATAATTGCTGGTGCCATTTGGCGCTGTGGTGAATGGAACATCAACGGTCGCCACCTTGGTACTGCCGACATAATCTTCAATAATGCGCACCTGCCCAGCGCCCGTGCCGCCTGTGATGGTGACATACATACCGTTGTAGATGTCATCGGTGGCGCTGGCTGTTGATTTCAGCGTGATCGTAGTGCTGGTGCCAGCCTGGGCTGCACCGCTGTCGTGGTGCGTTGTGGATGCGGTCAGCGTCACATTTCCAGAAACAGCGGACGGTGTTAATGTTGAACCGTTGTTTGTATGAAAGTCAATGTTGAATGCATACTTTGGGATGCTGTCAAACGTAATTGTGGTGGCCGTCCAGGCTGTGTCGCTGGTGCGTTGGATCTGTACCGGCTGCAGGTCTGGATGCACGACAATCAGCGTGTCAGCCGACTGCGTCCAGCACATATCATCAACAATGCTTGAGCCAATGGTGGTGGTCAGGTAGTTATTACCGCTGCCATTGATGTTGGCCTGCACCGTGCCATTCTTGATGACGTACATACGATTGTGGGTGAAGCACAGCATATAGCTGTCATCCACCGAGAATTGAAACGGCACTAGGCGCACGCCATTGCCAGCAGATGCCGTGCTGGTATTGGGCAGCTCAAGGATGTGCTTTGTGCCTGGGCGGCGACGCAGGCCACCTTGCGGCTGGATCAGGACGTTGGTCGCCTTGGCTAGCGCGTTACCGTACTGCTGCAGATCAACACGCGCACGCAGCAGCGGGTCGAGTTCACCCGTGCTGAAGTTTGTCGTGAAGTCAACAAACCTTGCCATCAGTTCCTCACTGCTGTCAGGGTGTAATCTTCAATCACGCGCACCGGCTGGTTCTTGCCATCAATAACCATCGCCTGCCGGGCATAGCCACCGCGACCATTCTCTGCAGGATCGCCCACAGCAATCTGCCGCCAGCGCAGTGTCTTATCGCCTTGCTCGGTAATCGGTTCAGCAATGTGCCAAGCCACCATGTATTTCAGCAATTGCACAAAGTATTGCGGCATCGCAAATTCAGGGGTCTGGTACTGGTAGTCAATATAGACTGCTTCCAGATTGGTCAGCAGCTTGTCGCCTTGGATTTCCCAATCGACGCTGAGAAAGTTGCCAATGGCGGCACTGTCACGCACCGAGTGGGGATTGCCAAGCCTGTCGCCTGGCAGTTGATATTCGTATTTCCAGAAACTGGTCGGCGTAGTGATCAGCCGAGATAGTGCAATCTTCTTCATTGAGAACGACCAGGGATACATCATCAGGGTCGAATCTCGAATGTCTGGGTACAGACGGTCACACACCGAGCTTTCGTCGGTGCCATCATTGAAAGATGAGATTGCCTTTGCGCCGAGCAATAGCAGCGCATCAGAACAAATTGAAACACCTGTGTCGCCTGCTGCCATCGCAACCTCTTAATGTAAGAAAGGGCTGGCCTCTCGCAGAAACCAGCCCTTGATGCTACATGGTGACTATTTAGTCGCCGTCAGTAGCCGACAGCGTGGTGCCGTCAGTTACGTCCACAACGCCAGAAGCATTGGAGACAACGTACACCAAGGTAACGACGGCGGTCGAGCCGGTCGAAGTTACGCAGTGGATAACGTCGCCCACTTCCAACAAGCCGGATAGCGAGTTGAAGTAGCCGCTGGTATTAACATCCGCGATTGCGTCGGCTGTTTTGTAGCCGTACATCGACGGTGCATTGCCTCGCTTGGAGGCACTGTAGGCAGTAAAGCCTGCTGCATCATAAGCCATGATTCAGCCTCCTATTAAGCTGCAGCCGCAGTGTCGCGGGCAGTGATTTTGACGATACCCTCGGAATCGATAGCAATTGCACCAGCCGAGAACAGAGCGTTAACCAGCCAGCTCGTTTTCTCAGGGATGTAATTGATCTCGGTGCGAGGAGCGATACCTTCTGCGTAGCCGATAGCGTCTTTGTGGAATGCGTACAGGGTACGATCCGACGAACCATCGATTGGCAAACCACCTTCAGAGCGGTCACCCAAGACATGGAATGTAAAGCCCATGAACTGGTTGATTTCACCCTGAACCAGCGCCTTGACGGTGTTGAAGTCCGAGCTGGTGACCGAAGTCTGCTCGAGCATCGCGGCCAAGCTGTTGGCGTGGATGATGATGTTGCGGCCATCTGAAGGCACGTTCTTCTGGTTCAGAATCTTCGCAGCTTCGCGCAGCTTGGCAATGTTCATGTTGGTGTTCGAGCCACCAATTGAGTTTGCCACGGTGCCAGTGCTGGTTGCAGCATTCAGCGCGTCAAGGATCAACTGATCCTGGCGGCGACCGATTGCAGCGCCAACGACTTGCGACAGTTCTGCACGCTCGTCAAAGTTGACTTTCTGCTGGCTGAAGATGTCCGAGTATTCGGCAGCGTTCCAGTCACCCAGTGTGCAGGTAACAGTTGAGAACCCAACATTCATTGGGGTGACATCAGTCTGTGTTACACGGGCAGTAGCCACGCCACGACCGACTTTAGGGAATCTTACGGTAGAGCCTTCAACACCACGACGCTGACGCACAGCACCCACCAGCATTGCTTTGCCCTGGTAGGCTTGTTTCACCTCAGCATCAAATAGTGTCACAAAGGCATTGCTCAAAGAGATAGCCATGTTGACCTCATTTAATTAAGTAAAGGGTTTTGCGCGTCGGTGAGCCGCAGATGCGGGCCTTGCTTGCTGATTACGTCAGCCGGTCGATGGCTTCTCGCCATAAGTCAGGGTCGGTAAACCGGTGGGCCTTGCCACAATTGTATTTGCTTTTGGGAAAAATGCAATAAAAAAACCCCAGCGGTTAGGCTGGGGAAAAGTCGCGGCTGCGGGGATTAGTCTTTGACGTAGGTTCTAAACATCCGTTCTACTTTCTGTCGGTAGGCTGGATCGCTATTGTATTTAGGATCGGCAACCATCGCATACAGCTCATCTTTGCTAGGTGCGCCATCAAGCGGTGCGGACTCAATGGGGATGCGGCCCTCATAAGCCTCGCGGATTTTCATCAGCGCATTCAAGCCTCGAGCTGTGCCGCCCATAATCTTAAATTCGTCGAAGTCATCCTTAGACCAGACACCCTTGTTGACTAGACCTCGAGCCCAATCGACCATGCCATTGACCACGGCTCCGGCATTAGGGCCGAGTTTCTTCATTTCCTCGGCTGGGTCAACCATCTCACCGGCCATCATCTCCTGTGCTTGGCTGCGCAGGGATGTTGCCAGATCGTCAAACTGCGCTTGGGAGAGGCCATTCTCTTTCGCCCAGGTTGCCAGCGTGCTAGCGATTGGGTTGCCTGCAGACTCTTCGCCACCGAATGCAGCCAGGTCATACTTGCCATCAGCCGGAGCATTGTGCGCACCCTTGCTAATCTTGGCACGCAGATCGCGCCATGACTTGGCAATGCCTTCTAGGTCGGGCTCGTTGTTGTCTTTGTTCCAGAAGTTTTCTGGCCAATAGTCTGGCCGCTCGAGCGGATCTTCTGCCGCCGCTTTGGTGGGATCAGGTGGCCGGTGGTCAATCTCGACTGCCTGCTTTTGTGCTGGGGTGTTTGGGTCTTCGACGCTCACGCTGTCGAGTAGGCCGGAAGATCCGGGCTCGACTGTCTGGTCTGTCATAAATTCCTCGCTTGATTGATCCGTGCAATTATTTCCCGCACGACAGTTCTCTGCCCTTCAGCAAAGAATGCGTGCGAGGGGTCTGCACCAGGCACGGCAACTGGCACATCCACATACATCTGCCGCAGCCAATCCAGCAGCTTCTGGCCGTCCTCGTTGGCAAACACCCGCAAAGTCAACCGCGCTAGATCCTCGCGCTGCTGCTTTACTTCACGGATGTCCTCGGCGTAATCAGCCTTTTCTAGGTCTTCCCAGCTCATTTAGCGGGCATCTTGGTAACTTCTTCTGGGCTGGCAAATGGCGACTTGTTTTCCTTCATGCGCATTACCGCATGGTCAACAGCCTTGTCCATGATTGACTTTGGCATCTTCTCCATAAACATCTCGGAGTCAGGATTGTTGCGCATTAGATAGTTCAGCTCACTTTTATTGAGTGTCGGAACAATCAGCGGAATCAGCGTTTCTTTGCCATTAAGACCGACACCAATGCTGATCTCGGTCATGACGTTGCCGTCTGGCCGCTTGATCTCGCCAAAGTAGCCGGAGCCTTTGGCAGTCTTGTCTGGCCGCATTCCGTAATCCATTACATACCCTCCGGTGCCATTGCGCCTTGCTGTGCTTGCATGGCCATTGCCTGCGCCATTGCAGCCTCTTGCTGCTGCTGTTGCATGGTTTCCATCAGTACCGCACGCTCGGCTGCCGTATTGCGAACCGCAGCAGGCACGCCCAGCTTGTCGCCAATGTAGTCAACCACGGCATCCGTCTTGATGGCCATCGCGCCATCGGTGCCGAAGCCTTGCATGAGCTGAGTGTACTGGATGATCGCGTTGACCTCCTCCATGTTCTGCGCCATCGCCAGCGGAGCCACCGGCACCACCTTGGCTTCAAGCCCGTTGACCCGCAGCGGCATATCGATCAGGCCGCGCTCGTCCATTACCTCGAGGATCTTGGCCACCAGCGGAATCATGGTTTCGTTGATCAGGCGACCAAATGCCGATCCCAGGTTCTGCGCCAGTTCCTTCATGCGCTCGACAATCTCGGTGGCCGATCTGGCGCTCATGTTCTCAGGCGGCAACGACTCATCCAGCAAAATGCGCTTGATGTTCTGCACCAGGTCATTGATGACTAGCTGCGACACGTTGAAGTCACCCGAGCGTGGCAAAGCCAGTAGCGCTGGGCCTTGCGGGCCGCCGTTGCGTGCCACAGGGATAATCGCACCAGGCACCAGCTTGACCGTGTTAGGGTTCAGCACGCCGTCATCAGCCGCAGTGTAGACACCAGCAACAGCCAGGGAAGCATTCTTGAGCAGCAGTTCCTTGGTCTTGTTCAGCGTCTTGATGTCGGGCAGCGCAGTCATCAGCGGGCCACGGCCATAGATCTCGCCTGCGACCTTCATGTACCGCGAGATCACCCAAGGTGACGTTTTACGGCGACGATAGACCAGCTCCTCTTTGCCTTCCTTCCAGATAACGTGATAGCAGTAGTCGCCACGTTTGGCATCAAATACGGTGGCTTCCAGCAGCTCGACATCGTCGGTTGGCTTCTGCTCAATCAAGCGCGTCAGAGTGTCGGGTATCTTGGCATCAGGCCACTGACGCTGAATCGACTCAGCCTTCATGCGCATTCTGCGGTAGACGTTATCGACCTGACCGTTGGCACCCTCCTCGTAGCTGACCAGGAACAATGGCACCGGCACGAAGTTAATTGGCGACACATCGTCACCTGGCTGCACCATCATGCAGGCAGTGCCGACCGCGAGATCCAGCAGGAATTCACCAATCGCAATGTCAAAGTTGGATTGCTTCAATACGGAAAACATCTGTTCACCGTAGACATCCAGCACCGACTGCAATTGCTGGCGACGATCCATCGGGATTGATGGGCCAGGTTCTAGCCGAGCCCACTTGCGCTGCGGTGGAAACACGACCGACTGCAGACGGTTAGCAAAGCGCTGGGTCGAGTTGATCGCGGTCGAATCAAACACTCGCGCCATCTTCTTGCTGCCAGTGCTGCCACCTTCCCACAGGCCATAGAGCTGGCGCTGTGGCAGGGCAAACTCGTAGGCATCCTGATAGAGCTGCTGGAATTCGTCCTTCTTACGCTGGGCGAGTTCCTGCCGCTTCATGATTTCTTCGGGTTTTAGCCGCATCCCTCCAAGCGGTTCTTTGTAGGCCATGTCAGTCTTCCTCTTCCTCTAGCTCGGCCTCATCCATCATTTCTTTCAAATTGCGCATGGGCTTGCCTGGCTTCTTGGCTGCCATGTATTTCTCAATCTTCTTGCGCAACGCAGGCGGCAGCTTCGACAGCTCGACCATGCCCTCTTCTTCTTCGTATTCTTTCTCGATAGAGATTTCGATCTTCATCATTTGCCTTTCTTGGCCATACCGGCCTCAGACAGCGCAATCGCAATCGCTTGGTCACGCGACTTGACCTTGTCACCGCTGGATGACTTCAGCTTGCCAGACTTGTACTCGCGCATGACTTTGGAAACCTTCGTCTTCATCTTGTCTTCTTTATCGTAGTGTCCTGGCATGATCAGCTCTCCTGCAACATTGGTCTGGTGGCGCGTCTACTAACTGCGCCAAGGCGTGCGGCTTTACGTTCACCAACTTCGCGCTTAAACGTGCTTTCTGCTTCTGTTTTAGCTGCAGCAAATTTTGATGTATCAAACTCTTGCACCGTTGGTCTTACTGGAGCTGCTGGCGCTGATGGCGCTGCTTCAGTAAATTTTGGGATTGGTTTCTTTTCGTAAGTTTTGTAGGTTTGCTGAACCGGCAGATAGCCACCGAAAAAAGGTGACATTGGATCAGAGACAAAAACATATGAAGTTTTTGTACCAGTTTTTTCAATAACAGGATCTTTTGCAATTGCTTCAAGCGTAGCGTTGTATTGGTCTAGCTTGCTTTGATAAGCAGCCTTTTGCGACTCAAACGCTGGCATCAGCTCAGACTGATAGCGCTTAACCTCGGCCTCATACGGTGCCATCTTTTCCGCTACCTGTTTCTGATAGTCGGCATAGCTTTGCTCGTACTGGCCAGTCATTGCCTGGACATTCTTGGAATACTCACGCGCCAGACGTTCAATGTCTGACATCTTGCGCACTTTCGTGCGCTTTTGGTAGAGTGTCTCTGCCATTATTGCAGCCTCATTCCAGATGAGAGTTCAGCGCTGGTGACACCCAGCTCAGGCGTTAGACGCTCTTGCGACAGTAGCGCTCTGCGACCACCACGGGTGCGTGCCTTTAATGCAGAAGCCTCGGATGCGGCAGCCTTGCGGCGCTCTTCGTCAGCAGCGGCCTGCACTTCCTTGGATTTCTTTTCCATCTCCAGCTTGTTCTCTTGGTACTGGAGCTGCTGCGCTTGAAATTGCTCACGCGCCATTTGCGCTTGCTGCTCGAGTGACGCGCCTTGCTTGGCGTACTCAGCAGTTTGCCTGCCTAATTCCAAACGCATTGCTGCTGCATCTGCAGCTTGTTGCTGTAATGCTTGAGCTTGCTGACGTTCAGCATCTCGGCGTGCTTTACTAGCTTCATTGGCTTGGTAAGCGCTACCAGCTAAAATTGCACCAGCAATCCAAAGTGGCATATCAATCTCCGATTAAAACTTCATCCAGCCTATTTGGATCTGTTTCATCAGTTGCATGAACACAAAACCAAACAGAATCCTCTAATGCGACAATTCGATGATGCTTGCCAGCAGATATATTGATGCAAGCTGGCGCAGCAAACTCCTCAGAATTGCCGTCAATTTCTACTATCACGCGACCGCTGGCCAAGATACTAAGATGGTCATACTCATGCGCGTGCGTCACAGCAAAGTGATCTTTGGGTAGCGCCATCTGCCTGGCATATACGCCATCAGAGAAGTGATGCACGATGCCCAAATCAATCTCAATGCTCATGCGCGGATTCTATTGGTTTTGCAGCAGGTTGCAATAGTAAAGCTATACGGCAGATATACCTTACGCAAAAATATCAAAGTCCATCTTGGCCACCGTCATGCCTGGTGCTTTGCCGCCCAGGTTATGCGCCCTTGTCATACGGTTATATTCGCCGCCACCCAGCATTAGGTAGCCGAATGAGTCGCCAATGTGTGAGTGTTCGTTCTTGTTCGGTGCATCTCGGAACCGTTCCTGGCCTGCGCCGACTGCCACGCGCTTGAAGTGGTAGCCACCTGCCAAAGCCTTTCTCAGCAGCTTGCAGGAGCGGTTGACGATAAGGCCTGGCTTGCCATCAATTAGACGCTGCATAGGCGCTGCAGAGGATTCTCGGCGTACCTTGAAGTCGTTGCTGGCAGTGGGCTGCGCTTTCAATCCTAGGGTGCGCAGGAAGTCGAAGGCAGTCACCTCGTAGATGGCGTCGCGTGCCATACCGGCAGGGTCGCCCCA
>Ga0129333_10002386_pt1 | contig 17448 bp, 8 predicted proteins | sample CPB6_08_DNA_FD_94474 | JGI IMG/M metagenome (GOLD analysis project Ga0129333, IMG submission 94474) | Freshwater to marine salinity gradient microbial communities from Chesapeake Bay, USA - CPBay_Sum_0.6_0.8_DNA | ecosystem: Environmental > Aquatic > Marine > Coastal | place: USA: Chesapeake Bay...
AAAGTGTTCGGAAACCTGAATAAAGAGTGGGTAGGGCAGAAGCATGGCTGCCCGTAGCAAAAGTCTTGAACCGGTCAGCAAGGCCTCGGGATCGGCGTAATGTCGAAGGGAGGCTATCTTTTCGCTGTTGGCAAGTTGCTCTATTTGTGATAGCAAGCGCTGCTGGTCTATCCGGTCAGGATCTTGCGTGTTTATTTTTTTCTCAAGGGCCAGGCATTCTTTTATCCAACTGGCCAGATCGTTATACGAAGGGGAAAGGTCTTGGCCTTGCGATTTTCGCAACCATCTTTCTTGTAGAAATTGTATTTTTTTTATTGGGTCATTCAGCACTTCATAAGCCTGTTGTATTTCGCTGAACCGAACCGATGCCGCTGCGTCATTCCCGGTTTTATCAGGGTGCAGATCGAGTACGAGCTTTCGCCAGGCCTTTTTGATCTGATCTGCCGTAGCCCCGGGCGATACGCCAAGTGTTTTATAGTGATCTTTGTAGTGGCTTTGCAAGCATTACTTTTTTATTCCATAGACCTTTTCTCCGTTGATATAGGTAGCCAGCACGCGGGTCTTGAGAACAGCTTCTGCCTCGATATGCATCAGGTCTTGGTCCAACATGATAAAGTCGGCCCATTTACCTGCTTCCAAGCTTCCTTTTTTTGATTCCTCGAAACTTCCCTTGGCCGCCCAATAGGTCATACCGCGTAAGGTTTGTTCGCGCGTAAGTGCATTATCTTTCTGAAAGCCCCCTGCGGGCCAGCCACTGGCATCTTGCCTGAACACTGCGGCATAAAATGTTTTGAAAGGTGAAATATCTTCTACCGGAAAGTCTGTGCCCAAAGGCATCCATTGATTTTGTGTCAGTAATTGCTGGTAGGCATAGGCCGTTTTGATCCGTTCAGTTCCCAGTCTCTTTTCGGCCCAATACATATCGGAGGTTGCATGCGTTGGCTGCACAGAGGGGATGACTCCATATTTCCCAAAAAGAGAGAGGTCGTTTTCATTGACCACTTGGGCATGCTCGATTCTCCAACGTTTATCGTTGGCAGGTTCCAGATATCGTCCATAGATCTGTAAGATGGTTCTGTTTCCGCTATCTCCAATGGCATGCGTATTCATTTGCCATCCCTTACTTGAACACCAGTTTGCTACACTGTCGAAATGGGCGGGGTTGCTGAGTAAAAAGCCATGGTTGTCTTTATCATCCTCATATGGATGCAGTAAACAGGCTCCACGGGAGCCAAGGGCTCCATCACCATATACTTTAAAACTTCTGACCTGCAGCCGATCTTCCAGTATCATGCCTTTATTTTCTGCGAACCGGTAATTATCGGGTTTATCACTCAGCATAATATTCATGCGAAGCTTCAGCAGGTTTTGCTGTTGCAGTTTTTGCAGTTGCTCTACCACCGGAAAATCCAGTCCACAATCCGTAAGCGAGGTAAGTCCCATGGCCAAACAATTTTGTTGCGCCTGCTCAACCGCTCGGGTAAATTCCTCGTCGGTGGCAGCGGGAATCACTTTGCTGACAAGATCCACGGCATTGTCTATCAGTAGCCCGGTTAGCAGACCATTTTTGACCAAGACCTTTCCGCCAACCAGCGTTTGACCAGCACTGATATTGGCTTTCTGCAGGGCTTTTTCATTGGCGATGGCGGCATGTCCGTCGATGCGTGTCAGCAGTACCGGGCGGTCCGGAAATAGCGAGTTGAGGGTGGTGTTATCTGGAAAGGTTTTATTTTCCCAGTCATTTTGATCCCATCCATGCCCTACGATCCAGCCATCGGGATGTCTACTTGCAAATTCTTTTAAGATCGATAAGATCTCTTCCCAGCTTTTAGTTCCAACCAGCGAAGCGGTACGAAGTGTCTCGGCGTAGCCTACAAAATGAGCATGGGCATCATTAAAGCCTGGGTAAATGAACTTTCCATCGGCATTGAGGCTATCCCTAAAATAGTATCGATCTCGAAGCGCCGCAGCTGTTCCGGTCGCTATTATTTTTCCCTGGTCGATCACCATGGCTTCTTGTACCGAGAAACTACTGTCGATAGTATAGATTTTCGCGTTGTAGACAAAGAGGTCGGCAGTAGGTCGATTTGTACAAGCTGCTACAAAAAAGAGCAGGGCCGTTAGTGAGGTCCATGTTGATTTCATATAGAAAAATTGAGGATAAAGATATCCATTCTATAAAAAAGAAGACCGCCCTTATGAGCGGTCTTCCTGTTTCTGTTCAGAAAAATTTAGTTGAATAAGTAGCGCAGACCGAATTGGATCGAGTAGGTCGAGGCTACGCTTACGTTATCACGGAAGGTCTTGGTAAGGATATCACCATTAGCACTACCGAAACGGTAGATGGGTAATACAGAACCACCTGGCACAAATAGGGCTGAGTTGGTGATAGCCAGCGGACGGCTGTTATTGATCGTCTTGATCTTGCCCCATCCTGGATCGATCAGGTTGCCGGCATTGAAGATATCGATGCTGAACTGCAGGCAATTTTTGGTACCCTTGATATTGGTAAAGAGATCTTGCATGATCTTAACATCCAAACGGTTCAGCCAAGGCAATTGTGCTCCGTTACGCTCGGCATACTGGCCGCGATGCGCACGCAGGTATTTGTCTTGCTGAATGTAACGTTCGAATAAAGTTCGCTGGGCAGCCTGGTTATAAAGAACACCATTCACCACGTTATCAACAAAAAGCATTTGCTGAACTTCCGTTGCAGTGGGGATATACATCAAGTCATTACCATTGATACCATCACGGTTAAAGTCCAGATCGTATGTATAAGAGAAGCGACCATTGATACCACCATTGTAGAAGGCAGAGATGGTAGTGGCCAGATTCTTGAAGTACTCCTTGCGGTAAGAGATCATGGCAACAACACGGTCTGGTACTACGTAGTCTGCATAGCCCAGTGTCTGCGAGTTAGGTCCCCAAACATTGGGTGTTCCCTGCCAAGCAGAGAGTGGCTGGTCACCACCACCATCGTATAAGTTTCCGGCCATCGACTTGGTATAGGCCACAGACCAGGAAAGTCCCTTGCTGTACATCTTTTCAACTTTGGCAGTCAAAGAGAAATAATAGCCGCGGGTTCCATTATCCAGTACAACAGGGTTGAAGGCGCCGGTTGCGTTGGGTCGAGGAATGCCATTCGCAAGGGTATTGATGAAACGTGTAGGAACACTGCTTCCGTAGATCGGGCGGCTATCAGGATAACCAGGCACGGCTAACGAAGCAGGAGAGATCATGTTCGGATTGCGGAAGATGGCTGTGTACATGTCTTTATTGAAGATAGCTTCCACGGTTCCGATAATTCCTTTACCCAAGCGGGTATCGAAGGCAAGAGTCGATTTCCATGTCTGGGGATTTCTAAAATCCTCTACCAGGGCTGTTACGCTGCCGGGTACAATGGTACCGGCTGTAGGCACTGTAGAAGGTCTGTAAGCGGCAGGATCAGGATTGAAAGGGCCGGGAGTATTGGCCTGTCCATTCCAGAATTGGGTAACCTGGATCATACCATTATCACCTGATTGGCTAACAATCCACACAAAAGGTACGCGACCTGTAAATACACCGGTTCCTCCACGGATTTGCAGGGAACGATCACCATAGATGTCCCAGTTAAAACCAAGACGGGGAGACCACATCAGACGGTTTTTAGGAAGGTTGCCGGTGTTGATCTTTTCTCCTCCCTCAAAATTCATATTAAGAACCAAGGGGTGCGTCAGGATCTGGGGCACATCGGGGTAAGTAGGCAGGTCTACACGCAGTCCCAATGTCAGGCGGAAATCTTTGGTAACAGCGATCTCGTCTTGTCCGTAGGCAGAATATTGCGCAAACTTGAAAGAAGAGAAGGCGGGAGCAAAGTTCTTAGAGAGCGAATACGTGATAGCGAAATCTCTGGGCTTGGCGCGCAGGGCAGGATTGGGGTTAATAGAGCTGGCAAAATCAGCCCAAGTGTTGAACACGTAGAAACTGGTTCCAAAGCGCTGGAATCCATTGATGGTCTCGCTGAGTTCATATTGACCACCCACCGTCCAGTTGTGTTTGCCAGTAGTCCAGGTCAGGTTATTGATAACGGAGTAGGTCTTAACCTGGCGCAGGTTACCAAAACTGAATGGCTCATATCCAAAAGAAGTGTAAGGCGCAGGTCCGGTTACACCCCCTGTGTTGCTGAGGATATCCACGAAAGGAAATATCTGGCTGTCTGTAGAACGGGAGTCATTTTGGAAGGTATAGGTAGCACGCAATGTATTAGCCATTTTGCCCCAGTTAGAATTCAACTCTCCGGCTAGTGAATACAGGTTGGCTCCCTGGAAATAGTTAGAGTTTTTATACCAGAGAGAAGTGCTGGCGGTACGGGTACTTGTATAAACTACATTCGATCCGCTCACAGAGGTGCTGGGTGTAAAAGGTTCTCCGCCTTCTACCTGGCTATAGCGGATATTCATGCGATGCTTATCGTTGATGTTCCAGTCGATACGAGCAAGGTATTTGGTACGCTCGATATTGGGCACATAACCCTGATAAGGACCGGTAACATAACCATAATTATCCTGCAAAAACTTACTGATGAAATTAAGAGAGTCAGCAGTAGGGCGAACAATGTTAGGAGAACTTCCGTAAGGTGCCGCTGCCGTAGCAGCAAAAAAGTTCTGAATAGACTTGGGCTGATTCTCTGTTTCGTAATTGATAAAGAAGAATAGCTTGTTCTTGATGATCGGACCGCCCATGCGGAAACCGTATTGGTTGAACTCTTCTACGGGGCGGATGAATTTAGCTTGCTCCACCTGGTCTCCTCTTTGTTTTTCGTTACGGAAATAACGATACACAGAACCGCTGAAGGTATTGGTTCCGGAGCGGGTTACAGCGTTCACAGCTGATCCAATGAAACCAGACTGGCGAATATCAAAAGGGGTGATATTGATAGAGATCTCATCGAGTGCGTCGAGTGAGATCGGAGCCCCACCAGCAGGCAGGTTAGAACCGATACCAAAGCTGTTATTGAAGTCAGATCCGTCTACTGTAAAGTTATTTTGGCGGTAGTTACCTCCTCCGATAGAAGGGCCATTGGCCTGTGGAGTAGCACGAGTGATCTCGTTGATACTGCGGCTGAAAGTAGGCAATTGGTTGATCTGGCGAGTACCGACGTTAGTGACGGCTCCGGTGCGACCGGCATTGAGAATAGAATTTCTTCTTCCGCCAACAACTACATTCTGTAGAGCGGCAGCAGTGCTGAGCAGTTCAGCGTTCAATACGTAGGGATCTCCGAGTTGTAAGAAGATGTTTTCGAATTTCTCTGCCTGGTGGCCGACAAAGCTGATTTCAATAGTGTAGGGGCCTCCGACACGCATGTTCTGAATGGTGTACTGACCACCCGTGCGCGAAATGGTGGTGTATTTTGTTCCAGAGGGCACGTGAGTAGCAACAATGGTGGCACCGGTCAAAGCTTCTTTGTTGTTACTTTTTACATCACCGGTCAAAACAGCTGTCGTAACCTGAGCAAAAAGCGATGAGCCAGCAGTCGTAGCAACCACTAACAGGAAGAGTATTCTCTTAAGCATATTCATATTGGTTTTCGGATGCAAAGAAAGGGAATATTCCCTAAATAAATATAGCGAAATATAGACAAAATACTAGTTGAAACGTAAGGGGTTAGGACATGATCGGTTTTTTGGCTGCGTCCCGCCAGAACGGTGTGGCCGGAGCCTTCGGGCAGCGTTTGTGATTCTTTGGATCAAAAAAAAACCGACAAATTTCGGAATTTCATTATATATTATTGATTAGCAATAATTTATTTATTAATTTTTTTTCGTTTTTTTCCTCCGAAAATATCAGAAAGCTTGTCATATTCCCTTTTGTAGGACAAACTGGCACCCGCCCTGCGCGACCTAACCACACTGGCACTAGTGCTGGCCGTCAAAAAATCGGCATTGGTGCGGTAGAAAAAGGAGGCCCTGATGGTGCCAGTGGGGTTGATCAGCCAATCCATTGTTACATCCGGGAGCAGCAATATGCTCTGTTGGACGCTTGATTGTGTACCCTGCCCCAGGGGGGCATCCATGCCCAGGCCTGTGGAAATAATAAATCGGTTGTCGAAAAATGAGCGACCGATTGAAAAATTCACATTACTGCCAAGGTTTAGCGCCGTGCTGCTTGAGGCTAATAAGTTTCGGTTGTACAAAGACGTGTTCAGGTTTATGCGATACTTATCGCTTCTGAGTAGATTGCTGAATAATTTATTGATCTGATCACTCAGAACGGAGAGTAAGATGCCAGAAATGGTGCTCACGTTCACGCCTGCACCAGACAAGGCTCCGCCCAGCTCATTGGGGGCAAAGCTGTTGAATACGATCAAGTAGGTGACCTGCCGATTCAGTTCATTGCTGTTCGATTGCAGCTGCCGGAGCAATAATGTCAGCTCTGGATTACTGTTGGCAATGCTGTTCGCTGGAAAATCCAATGAAAATGCAATAGTGGGTTTAAAAAGTTTATCAGTAAGCCTTGCAATTACGAATACATCGCTACGAGCATTACTGATGTCGGCGGTAAGATTCAGGGCACTGGCCAGTGGCGCAAAACTTACTCTCTCACTTTTATAGACAGCCTCGAATTTGATATTGGCATCGTAGGGATCTCCGTTCCACTCTATGTAATTGCTTGCTCCCTTTCTGATCTCAAATGGCTTTTTGAAAAAAGATTGAAAGGTGAATAGATAATCTCCTTCTTCAATACCTAGTCGGCCCCGAAGTGAAAGGGGTTCGGTGGTGCCCGTGCGGATTTTGAGCGTACCACTGCCTTTACCCTTGATCTCATCGCCCGACAACTCATCGAGTACTACTTTTACCTGAACCAAGGGATTGGCGGTCAGCTCCAGATCGAATAATATATTGGTGCTCTGTTTCGTGTACCCCTCTGCCGCCATCTCTTTTCCGAATTTTCGTTCGATGAGAAAATCAGCGGTCCCGCTTTCTCTCCCAGTGCCCGGGGGCAAGGTCACATAGCTGCTGTCCTTATCAGAAGCGGCGGCATTCAATGTCATCACCATATCTGTTTGCGGTCCGCGCAGTTGTAACAGGGCGGTCCCTTTTACATTGCCATAGAAGAGATTGTTATCAAAGCGGGTCGTATTTAGCAATTGGACAGGACGATTGTTTTGTTCTCCTCGGGTGCCAGGTTTACGTGTCGAAATATCCATATCGTAAAAGAGATCTGTAAATGATGCATGATCAATCCCTCCACTCACATAAATGGGATTATTGGTGACGGTATCCCTTAGAACGATGCCATCTAATTCGATCCGACTGGGGGTGAGTTCGATCTCCTTTTCATCTATGCGGTAATAACACTGGGTATAGTTTACACGAAGCCCTGCCTTGGTAAGCAAGCCCTTTCCTGTTATAGACGGACGGTTCAGATCGCCTCCGATTTCAATATTCCCTGTAAGATACCCAGTGATATCGCTGAATAAGTCACCTAAAAAGCGCTCCAGTAATTTAACAGGGTATTGCTGTGTATTAAGTGTGATTTTATTGTTTGGTGACAGTGACTCTTGCTCGTTTAATTGGACATCGAATGATAATTTCTCTTTTTCGTTCAAGGTCGATCCGTTTGCTGTGAATGTTCCGCTCTTCTGTTCATAGCGTAGCTGGGTGCGCACCTCGCCGATCGAGTCATTATCCAGGCGAAGTAAACGGGTGTAGATCTGATCGCTGCTAATGTGCAGGTCTTCCAGGGGATCCTCAATCAATAAATTGCCCGATACGACCCCCTCGAGCCGGTTGTTGGGTAATACGAAGGGCCCTATGTCGTTCAGGTTAATATTCGATAAGGATACACTGATCTTGTCTTTTTGGTTACCTTCTTTAGGTAGTGTTCGCATTCTCAATAATTGGTCCCCCTCTGAAAGTGATAGGCTTCCGCTTACCGGACGATTTTTTCGAAGTACCAGTTCGCTCTCTTCGCCCAGCGTCCACAGTTTACCGTTGACGGTAAAGTCCGAGGGTTCCCAGTGCAACACAAATCCGTCTTTATAGGTTGTTACCAGCGCATTCAAATTCAATTTTTCGACTCCGCTGCCTGCCCCCGAGCGCAACTGTATCTGCGATGAATCATTTCTGGCTAAGAACAACAGCTGTGCAGGGGGAAGCGAGATGGTATCATTTATGATGAGCTGCCCAACATTCCCTTCTACCCGAAGCATTTTATCAATTGAGGCGCTATTGATTTCGAGCTTTTCGGCTCGGTATTGGCGATAGCGCAACTCCGGTATGGTTGCTTTCAATGTAAAGGAGTCTAGGGCCGGGGTCCACGAAGCTTCCACTGTACTATAGTTCAAACCAGACCACTCCGGTGCTACCGAACTCAGGAAAGGACCCGCCATTGAAGTTTGTAGCGATAACACAATGTGTGTATCGGGCTTCAGTGGGTGAGAGGGCTCTATTTGCGAAGGGTAATACCTTGCCAAAAATTGTTCTCCGATAGTGCTGAGTTCATTTAATTGATATTGGCCCTGAAGGGAGGCATTGAACTCGTTGGAGGCTATAAGTATGCTCTTTTTTTCCGGCGTAGTATTGACTTGTATCAGGACTGAATCAAGAGGTAAGAGTTCATCCTGCAATGAAATGGCGGCTTCTCGAATAGCCATAGAACCATTCAAATCGTTGGGTGATGAATACTCCACACTCGCTGCAATGTTTCCGGATACCTGGAGATCTTTCTCAGAGAGTAGGAGTTCTTTCAGCGATGCTTTTTCTACACTACCCGTAAAGGTGAATTTGTTTTGCTGAGTACCAATTTGCAGGGTGGCCTCGAGTGGGCCAGTTACCAGATGTGCGTCACGTACGCTGGTTTTAAAGCGCAGCAGTTGGTCTTTCAACGATCCGTCCACGTCAATATCATGAAAGGTGTATTCGTTAAAGCGCAAAGAAGTAAAATTGCCTTGGTAAGAGGCTTCGGCTTCGAGAGGGTTTTGTCCTTTGGCTTGCACGGTGCCCTTAAAATCGATCTTGCCCAAAGATTTTTGTCCGATAAGTGCTCCGACTTCAAAGCCAGAAAGTTGTAACGACCCCTGGTATTCGGGGCTGCGGTGGGGATACAACCGAATACGAAGACGCGTTTCAATGGCACCCAACCCGGTTTGCCAGTTCCCCTTTGCGGTCCAATTATCTTGCAGCGCACTTATCGATCCCCGAAAACGGATATAGCGAAGCTTACTGAGATCCGGTTCTGTTTTTTGGGCCAGGGTCGGAATAAAAAAGACAAGGTCCTCGTAGGAAGTACTCAATCGTTTTGCTTCTAAAAAAATCGCTCTATTTTTTATATCATCCAGACCTTTAAAGGTCAGATCTCCTTCCAGTGAACTCTCATTTCCTGCTTTCAAGACCAACTCTCGGATATTCAGTTCGGAGAGATTACCGCTGAGCCGGGCCTGCAGTTGAATATTTTTGTTGAACAGAGCTGCTTGCGGGAAAAAGTAAGCTATGTCTTTGCTGCTGATATTGGCTCGGGTGATCTGAGACTCGAGCTGTACCTCTTTTGTAAGTGAAAAGAGCTCAGCAAGTGATCTGTACCGAAAGCTTGCTTGTTGCTCAACTATACTGTTATCCGTCTGAAGATAAAAACTGTCAAGCGAGATGATGCCCGATGTCCATTGAACACCGGATTGTAACTTTCGAATGGCAAAACCACTTCTTTCATTTGCAGAAAGAGTCAACTGGCTTCGTAAGGTATCTCCTTTCCAGGCCGTCTGTTGCAGCGAGAGATTCAGTGAGCTGATCTCCGGCTGAACAGCATCGAATACACCAGGTGTCAGTTCGCGGCCCTCTTGCCGAACGATCAAGGTTCCATCCGTAATGTCTACGCTGCCCAGTTGCAGGTTGAAGGAGTTCGTTAGGTTAAGGGTGTCGCTGGTTTCGAAGAGTTTCTCTGTTGTGGTGCTCGCATCTGGAGAAGGTTTATTGCCAGCATATCGGTATAAGGTTACTTCGGGTTTTTTTACCGAGAGCAAATTAATCTTTACATCTTTTTCGGCAGTAGAGAGCTGGTCTGCCAGCAAGTCAGCTTGTTCCACCTTGGCCCTTAGCGAGAATCCTTTCCAACCGTCTACTTGCTCAAAGCGGGTAGAAGCAACAGAAAGATGATGCAGATGCAACGGTACTGATTTTTTTTTCGATCCCTTATCGTTGGCTTGGCGTTTGGTGAAATAGTCCAGTATGAATTGATGCCGCCACGTACTGTCACTCCTTTGTATTCGAACCAAGGCATTGCTCAACTCCACTTGGGTAAGTTCGATACTGTCTTTTGTAAAAAACCAATCGGTGAGACTCAGCTGCAGCTGCTCGGCGTATAAAATAGTATCCTGTTGTCGGTCCATGACCAAGAGTCCATTTAGGGCAAGCCGATCAAGCAGCGAAAACGAAACACCATCAACCTCAATACGGGTGCCAAGCTCTTTAGAGAGCGTCTTGGCAACTTGCTTACCAAGCCAGCTTTGAACAGCTGGTGTCTTTAGTAATAAGAAAAGGATGCAAAACAGCAGCAATAGAGAAATTGTCGTCCATTTTACTATATTCACTACTGTACGCACAGAAATGTATTGTTTGTAAAATTAGTGAAACAGCCCCAGTAAGATTGGTTAAATTGCTTAAAATCGATGTCATGCGAAATATCCTATTTGTTGTATTGATATGCTGCTGTTTACCCTCACTTGCGCAGCAGGCCTCCTCTTTGTCGAAGGCCCCGTCAGGAAAATATGTGCTGGTCATTCATGGAGGTGCCGGGACCATCAATAAAAGTCAGCTGACACCAGAACTAGAGAAGCGTTATCATGCATCTCTTGATAAAGCGCTGATGAGCGGTGCAGCCATTTTAGAAAAAGGAGGCAGGGCCTTAGACGCCGTAGAGGCGGCTGTGCGGGTGCTAGAGGATGATCCCTTATTCAATGCAGGGAAAGGAGCAGTCTTTACGGCAGAGGGGGTGAACGAATTAGATGCTGCAATAATGGATGGTAGTACGCTGGCCGCTGGTTCCTTGGCCGGTGTCAAAACTATTCGTAATCCTATCACAGCGGCCCGTGCGGTAATGGAGCATTCTGAGCATGTACTACTGACTGGAAAAGGAGCAGAGACTTTTGCTGCGCAACAGGGCTTAGAGATCGTCGATCCTTCTTATTTCTATACACCAGCCAGGTGGGAATCGCTCCAACGAGCAAGAAAAAGAGATTCGCTTTTAAAAGACGCTACGCCTGCTCACATGGCAAGCGTGCTGAGAGAGGCACAGCGTAAAGATCGCTATGGCACCGTGGGGGCCGTAGCATTAGATCAATACGGTCACTTGGCTGCGGCCACCAGTACTGGAGGAATGACCAACAAAAAATGGGGTCGGGTAGGAGATGCCCCCATTATCGGGAGTGGCACCTATGCCAATGACAATACAGTGGCGATCAGTTGCACCGGGTGGGGAGAATACTTTTTGCGTCTGGTGATGGCCAAGACCATCAGCGACAGAATGGAATTTGGCAGGCAATCTTTGCAGCAGGCGGCCGAGGAGATGGTCATGCGTCAACTGCCCGCGCTTGGAGGAGACGGCGGATTGATCGCAGTGGATAAGGAGGGGAATATGAGCTTACCTTTTTGCACCGAGGGAATGTATCGAGGATACATCAGACGCGAGCAAGCCAATGCTGCTGTGCAAAAAGCAACTGCAATCTTTAAGTGATCGTTATCTAAAATTTTTGTCCGATAGTTAATAGTATCCGGCTGCCACGGCCGATCAGAGAGGCACCCTCTACAGCTTGCTGAGTAAGCCGATAGGAATAGTGTATGTCTTTCCCTAAGGTATGTACATAAGTTAAATCAAAGAATTGGCCCTTGTGGCGATAGCCCAGCCCGCCGCTAAGTTGCATAAGATGCCCTGCGGGCGCATAAGAAGACTGATAGGGGTTGCCTAGCCAGGCGAAACCCAAACGGGTCATCAAGGTGGTGAATTTCAGTTCGCCCCCCAGTCGCAGGTTAAAGGCACTGCGAAAAGAATTATCGATCGCTGTATTCAACTCTTTAAAATATTGACGGGTCGATTCATTGTTGTTGATCGAGGGATCTACACGAAAAGAGGAGGCCTTGTAGTTGACATATTCTAGGTCTGCCGTTAAAAATCCTTTCTGACGTGTAACATCCTCCGTTTCGTTGATCACGTAAGAGCCACTTACCATAATTCGGTAAGGGGTTAAATGAAAATAGGAGAACTGTGCATCCTCTCCGTTCGTGAACAAGGTGGACGATTGTGTCTGCACTCCCTTGTAGTTTTCCGTATCAGTGGTCACAGAGGCAGCGTAGTGATCGGTGAGCCGCAGCCAACTGGGAGAATGAACAGAAAAGCCAAATCGCCAGAAGGGGGCGGGTCTGTAGATGACTCCTGCTTTCAGATTCAGTCCATTGCCATTGGTCTCTAGCCGCTGTTCTATTGTAGCGTAATCGAAATTGTTAAGATTTTGTGTGGCATCAGCTTCGGTAAAAGTGCTGGTGCGGTCATAGAAAATAAAGGGAAAGCCCAATGTAAATCCGAAATAGAGTTTATCATTGACGGATCCGCCGTAGCCGAGGGCCAGTTCATTGACGGATCCCCGACTTTTCACACGATTCTCTTGAAGTAATCCTGTCGATGCCGTGGCCCTGGTCTTGTATTGATAATTACCCGAGCTGCCTCCGCCGACTGTATCGATCCAATAGGTGTTAAATGCCAGACTGCTTCCAAACGGAAAATTTTGTGCCACTTGATTAGCGTCTCCGATACTGCCCACTTCTTCTAGAAAGCGTTGCGAATAAGAATGACGCGTATTGAGACCGCGGTATAGCAGGTTCGTATTAAAATTTGCAATCTGGTTCAAGCCAATGGCGAAGGCCCCGGTTCTTTTTTGTTGCTCTTTTTTTCCCAGATGCTGTTCGTAGAATTGCGTGCCAGTTACCACCCCGAGGGTACCAAAGCCGATAGTATTTCGTTGGTCGGTTTCAGTTCTGCCCAGATAACTGCTCTTGATCCGTTTGCGCTGGAAGGAAGGTGAAAGCACCAAGTCTCCGGTCTTATAAAAGCCCAGCCCGGCCGGATTTACAAATAACGCAGAGAGGTCTCCACCGAGTGAGGCCATTGCACCACCGATGGCTTGTTGACGGGCCGTTCCATTAGGTTGTGTCCAAGCAAATCGCAAGGCATCATCTGGTTCTTGGCCCCAGGTAGCTGATGAAAGCAAGAGAAAGCAGAGCGATAGGAGTAAAAACGTTTCCTTAAACATGTGATCGGGTAGAGTCTGCGTTAAAAAGGTTAGAATCTTCTTACAGGAGCACTGCTGGCGGGTGAGCTCGAAGAAGTATTGCCAGCAGGCGATACGGTTGATCCTCCTCCATTACTGCCACCGCGATCGCTGACACCAAAGGCCTCACGCAAAGCGTTTCCGCGGGTGGAGGCACCCGAATTTCGTTGCGTTCCAAATGGAACATAACTGCTGCGGGTTCCTGTATTTTGCTGTATCATTTTTATATTAACCGGCCCTTGCTGATAGCTGCCGAGGTTATAGATTCGTGGCCCCATGAAAATATTTTTGACAGGAGTCTGTGTCCAGGCTAATGGGGCGAAATAAGGGTTGTAAAAATAATTCCAGGACATAAAGGGGTTAAGCGCCGGAGTGAAAAATTGGTTATATCCCATTGACCAGCGTTCAAAACTATACCAGTCATCGAGATCATCCCAGCGGTTCCGGTTGCGGACACGCATCCGCAAAAAGCGATCTTCTTCGTCTTCTTGGTAAAAGCGGACGCGACGGGTTTCATCTCGCTGAACGCGCACATATTCGGCCTCCGGTCTGGGCGGAGAAAAATACACATCATCCGGTGTTTGGCCTGTCTTATAAGAGGTGCTGCAGCTAGCCAGCAGCAACACAGAAAGTATAGATAGCAGCCTGGTTGTTTTCATAGCCGAACTGGTTAATTTTGTATTCCTCGTCAAAGTTCGGCATCTTGCGGAGATATTATTGGCCGGGCTGTTAAAAAAAAGGTAAACTCGACATAGTCCAATTAGCTTATGAACAAAGAGATCACTTCCAGAAACACCGATTATTCGCAATGGTACAACGACCTGGTGCTTAAGGGCGAGCTGGCCGATTATTCTGCCGTCAGGGGTTGTATGGTTATTAAGCCCTATGGTTTTGCCCTTTGGGAGAACATGCGTGATGTGTTGGACAAAATGTTCAAGGATACTGGTCACGTCAATGCATATTTTCCTCTGTTCGTACCCAAGAGTCTTTTCGAGGCCGAAGAAAAAAATGCAGAGGGATTTGCCAAAGAATGTGCCATTGTTACGCATTATCGGTTGAAAGCCGATCCGGATCGTCCTGGAAAGTTGGTGGTTGATCCCGCAGCCAAACTCGAAGAAGAGCTGGTGGTACGCCCCACCAGCGAGGCCATTATTTGGAGTACTTATAAAAATTGGATACAGTCATATCGCGATCTTCCTATTTTAGTCAACCAATGGGCCAATGTGGTTCGCTGGGAAATGCGCACCCGACTTTTTTTACGGACCGCCGAATTTCTCTGGCAAGAAGGTCATACCGCGCATGCCACTCGTCAGGAGGCCCTGGATGAAACGGTAAAGATGCTTACCGTTTATGCCGATTTTGTAGAGAAGTACATGGCTGTGCCCGTTATAAAAGGAGTCAAAACACCGCAAGAGCGATTTGCGGGTGCCGAAGACACCTATTGCATTGAGGCGTTGATGCAAGATGGAAAAGCCCTGCAGGCAGGCACCTCTCATTTTCTGGGTCAAAATTTCGCTAAAGCCTTTGATGTTAAATTCAGCGATCGAGATAACAAACTTGATTATGTATGGGCCACCAGTTGGGGAGTCAGCACAAGGCTGATCGGAGCCTTGGTGATGGCGCACAGCGATGATGACGGACTGGTCTTACCTCCCCGTATTGCGCCAGTTCAGCTGGTGATTGTTCCGATCTATAAGGGAGATGAGCAAAAAGCCGCCATAGACACTTGTGTGCAAGGTCTGATGAGCTCGTTGAAGCCGCTGGGTATACGTGTCAAATACGACGATAACGATAATGCGCGCCCGGGTTGGAAGTTTGCTGAATACGAGATGAAAGGAGTGCCCCTACGCTTAGCCATCGGGGCGCGTGACCTTGAAAATAAAGTAGTAGAACTGGCCCGACGCGACACCCGCGAAAAATCAACCTTACCGTTAGAGGGGCTAGCCCAACATATAGAGCAGCTGCTTGAAGAAATTCAGCAAAACCTATTCAACAGGGCATTGGCATATCGTGATAGCCATATCACAAAGGCAGACAGCTGGGAAGAATTTGTGTCGCTTCTTGATAATAAGGGCGGATTTATTGCGGCGCATTGGGACGGAACCGCCGAGACAGAAGAGGCTATCAAGGAAAAGACCAAAGCTACTATCCGCTGTATCCCCTTCGATAATAAGCAGGAGGAAGGTCTTTGTATCCTTTCTGGGAAGCCATCTGCACAACGTGTACTTTTTGCCAGAGCATACTAATGATCATGAATCCCGAGTCTCCGTTTGCCAGTGGCAGGGTCTTGCTGATTGATAAGCCCTTGGGGTGGACCTCTTTCGATGTAGTCAGAAAACTCAGGCACCTGATCCGTATCAAAAAGATTGGTCATGCCGGCACGCTCGATCCGTTGGCTACTGGTTTACTGATTGTCTGTACGGGAAAATTCACGAAGCGTATCAATGAGTTCATGGCACAAGAAAAAGAGTATACCGGTACCATCACACTGGGGGCGGTTACTCCCAGCTACGACTTAGAGACCGAACCTGTCGATCATCAGGACATAGGCCATATAGACACTGAGCAGATCAACGAGGCGATCCGTCAGTTTACGGGTTCGATCTTACAAGTGCCGCCTGCACACTCTGCTATTAAAGTGAATGGAAAGCGAGTTTATGAGATGGCCCGCAAAGGACAGGCCGTTGTGTTGGAGCCTCGGCGAATTACGATCTCTGCTTTTGAGTTGTTGCGATTTGAAGAAGGGGTACTGCATTTTCGAGTGGTGTGCTCTACCGGAACCTATATCAGAAGTCTTGCCAATGACCTGGGGCATGCCCTGGGTTGTGGGGGATATTTAAGTTCGTTGAGAAGAACGCGAATCGGCTCTTTCTCGGTACAAGAGGCACAGACGCCTGCACAATTTGAGCAGTCGTTGGCATAACGTATCGTTCACTTATAGTATAAAGGGGTAGTTGATGCCTAATTGAAACTGGTCCATGTCTCTCCATCTGGGGTATCCGAACCATTTATTTTGATAAGCAGCATTAACAGGAGCAGGGCTAGGATCTTTTGCCTTGACAGAGTAATCGAGTCTTATCACAAAATAAGAAAAGTCTATACGCAACCCCGTGCCTACTCCTATGGCGATATCTTTTCCCAGCCGTCGAAGCGAGAATACTTCTTCTGGCTGACGTCCCGGCGCTTGCTTCACATACCAAAGATTTCCGATGTCACTGAATAGCGCTCCATTCACTTTAAATCCGGCCAAAGAGAAAAAGGGAAAGCGGTATTCGAAGTTGGCCTCGAGTTGTAAATCACCGTAGCGTTCCGGCAACCCATCATTCCCATAGGACTGGATAGAGGAGCCCGGTCCCAGTTTACGCAATCCCCAAGCGCGCATACTATTGGGTCCTCCTGCAAAATATTGTCGGTACAGCGGCAGGTTATACCGTTTGTTTGGATTCACTGTGTTTTCAAATTCATAGCCGGCTCCGGCGAAAAAGCGCATCGCCAGGGCGGTGCGTCGCATCTGTATTTTGGTAGAGAGATCCAGGTCTATCTTGATAAATCGAAACAGTTGGCTGTCGAGCAGGGGATGGCGGATCATTCCTGTTAATAGTCCCGATTCTTCGATGTTGAAGCGCAAATTGGTAATGTGGTTATTTCGCTGCTGCGTCAATAGTACTCCTGCCATTACAGAAGAAATCAGTCCATCTGCAAAAATATTTTTTAATAGCGCATTATTGGCGATCAGCTGATCGAGTTTAGGCCGACGGGCAATGGCATTGTACTCGATATTGGGTAAACGGACTGTGAACAGCGCATTTTTGTATCTGAAATCGTATCCCCAGGCCGCACTATACGACGAAAGGTTAAAGAGTTCTCTTCTTTCAGTGTTGGCAATAGCGAGTCCCAGTACCGATTTAAAGTTTTCTTTCCATTCGGCTGGCAGCCAGTTCATGCGCGGAATGGCGCGGGGAAAATAAAGATTATGGGTAATGGCCAACTGTCTTGTTTGAATAAAATTGACAGCCGTTACCTTGTCTTGTCCCGTTTCTACTCCCAGCCGTACACTGGTTGTGGATTGGATGGCTCTTTTTGCCCAATTGCGGTTCTGTAGACCCAGGTTGAGCGCAACGCCAAATAGATTTCCTGATATCAGACTT
>Ga0129333_10002387_pt1 | contig 17444 bp, 29 predicted proteins | sample CPB6_08_DNA_FD_94474 | JGI IMG/M metagenome (GOLD analysis project Ga0129333, IMG submission 94474) | Freshwater to marine salinity gradient microbial communities from Chesapeake Bay, USA - CPBay_Sum_0.6_0.8_DNA | ecosystem: Environmental > Aquatic > Marine > Coastal | place: USA: Chesapeake...
ATGTGATTGTTAATATCTTTATTGATGCTGAAGATGCCGTGAAATTAGGTGGGGGAATTAACTCCGTGATCAAAAAAACAGGAAAGAAAATTATGGAAGATCTAAGTGTATTCCCGTTTGATTTCAAATATCATATACATTTTGAAAGACCACAATTAAATGAATCAGAAACAAAAACTAATTCATCACTACATAGATTACTTAATATGTTGTTTGATGGATTTGACAATGCTGATTATGATTGGGCTAATTACATGTGTGGAATGGGTGAATGTTGTGATCCTTATGCAATAGGATTCACACTACCCGATAGTGATTATGACGATTACATATTCAAGTTAGTTGATGGTGAAATGTATGATGATGATGGTGATTACCCTAAAGAGTTTAGAGATGAATTACCTGAAGTGTGTTATGAGCGACCTAACTTAAAAAATCCTGATTTTAATACGATAGTTTTTTATGGTGCATTTGCTGAAGAAATAGAAGACTACATGGGTCATGCTCATAATTGGAATTTAGATTTACTAAAAATAATAAATGAACAGTTTGGTTGTAAAGCCGAAAGAATTGTTATAATATGAACCTACAAGAAAACATACAAAGGATAAGAGAAATGATGGGACTTCTTACAGAAGAAGAAAACTTATCTATTTCAGACATGATAAAAAAAGATCAAGAAATGAGACAACAAAACAATTTTGATGTGGAAGTTGATCTTTCCAACCAATCTCATTTAAAAAAAATGATAGGTGAGGATCCACAAATGTTTTTAGATAAATTAAATAATCCGCAAGATATCGAAGGAGTTTGGTTAATTGCCCAACATGCCGATAACGATGTGGAGTTTCAAAAAATGATACTTGATCTTTTAGATTCAAACAAAGATATGTTATCTCAAAAATTCAACATACCATTACAGAGAGTACTATCAGGGATTGCAATGTTAACAGATAGAGTTATGGTTAATAGTTCCTTAAGTTCTGATCAACAAAAATCCTCGGAAGTTTCTTTAGGTTCACAAAAATACGGAACACAGGGAGGAATTCATAATGGAAGTTGGGTTCCAAGACCAATAGAAATGGATGGACAAACATACTTTTTTGAAACACCCGAAGAGTTATATGAAAACCAAGAGTTTTTGATTAAAATTAATAAGATTAGAAACGAAAATGGTCTACCAAATTTGGAAGACTATGTGAGTAATATGCAACAATACGCGTCATGAGCCTAAAAGAATCCATAAAAAGAATATTAAGTGAAGAAAACAAAAAGTCTGGCTTACTTAGAGCAATAGAAGAGGATGGTTTATTTCAAGTAATGCAAGACACAGGACTATCTATGGGACAAATCATATTGAAATATGATAATCTACCAAGAGAAGTATTTGAGAGGTATATTAAAGACTTTATTAAACATGATGGATATCATCAAACAGATGGGAGTGTTCAATTAGGATATGAAGTCGAAATACAAACACATGTTTATACTGAACACTTTTATATGAAAGAAGATAGAGTAACCGTAGAAATCAGAAGATTTGACAATCGAGGTCACCAAACAGAGGGATATATAGAAAGTATATCAAACTTAACTGACGATGAAATTTTTAATATTGTTGATGACATGACAAGTTGGGGTGGAGACATAGACTACGAAATATAAAATTATGAACCTACGAGAAAACATAAGAAAAGTACTAAAAGAAGAGATTCAAAAACAATCAAGACTACTCTCCATTATAGAAGAGGATGGTTTATATCAAGTTATGCAAGATACAGGACTAACTCTTAAACAAATCAAATCAAAGATAGGTGAAATACCAAGAGAAGTTTTTGAGACATACATTAAAGACTTTTTAGAAAAAGATGAAATGGGTTGGGATCTATCTATACAAATATCACCAAATAAAATAGTGGATTCATTTTATTTATCAGATGGTGTAGTTACAATAGAATTAAATGAAGTAGATTCAAGAGGTAGAGTAGTTGCTGGAAGTTTCGACAGACTTTCAGTTTTATCTGATGAGGAAATTTTCAGTTTAGTTAATGAGGTGTCACAAATCAGATTTGATAATTATTTCGATTTATGGTAACTTACTAACAATAAAATTATCGATATATTTATAAATAAAAAAATATGAATTTAAATAGATTTAAGATGTTACTTGAGGCAAGTATGGGAAATGTTAAACCACTTATTGTCGAAGATGACCATGAAAAGGTGGTCGATAAAATAATATACGATCTGAAAACCGGTCAACAAAAAATTGGAACATATACGGGAGATATGGTAGGTGCCCATATGGATGGGCAAGGTACTTTTACAAACAAAAATGGAGTTGTATTTTCAGGAACTTGGGAAGCTGGTGCCGCAGATGACGACTTTATAAAGTCAAATTCAGAAGAAAACAAACAGTGGGAAGGTTATAGGGTATCAGAACTTGCCGAAATACAAAAGGATCAAAACTCAAATAAAAGTAGTTGTACCAAACCCCATTTGGAATCCAAAAGTTGGTTTTCATATCCTGGTGATAGAAATTACATGTATCATAAAGATACTTCAGGAAGTTGTTGGTGGGCAAAAAACAAGAAAAATAACAAAATTTTTAATTTGACAGAATTAGTCAAAACCAAACCAAACATACAAAGTTCAATTGATAAATTAAACGAATTAGAGTCAAGTAATTCCGGTACAAGTAGTGATGACAACAATCTTCTGACTAATAATCAAAGTGAAAGTAATCCATGTCCTTATGGTATGGGTAGATTGGCAACCAAAGAGGAAGTTGAAAAGTTGAAGGCGGGAGAACCAGTTGAAGTTTTTATTAATTTGAAATCAAACCTCATGTTACCATCAAATTCATCCATTGGACCTAACAATGTTTCTGGATTAATCGGTGCTGGTGGAGGATACTTTGGATTCACGACATGGAGATGTGAAAGAAACAATGAAGTTACTTACTTCTTTCAACCCCCAAAACCTGAACTCAATTCAGGATCATCACAATCTACTCTAACTCAAACAGGAGGTGAAGATCTTAAGTTATCAGACGCTGAATATGTAAAACTAACAAGTTAATTAAAAAGGGAGATCAACTCCCTTTTTTTATTTGTTATTATTTCTTATCTTTGCCGTGTTATGAACCACGCAGTAGAATATTTCCACACCTTAGTAGAACACGAGTTTACTCAAGATCAGTATGAGGTTTCATATGACAAGGGGAAATATTACATTACAATCACAATTCCTGATAATAATAAGAGTCCCATGTCTTACTATGTGTATATGATGTACCAAAAGAAAATGGAAAAATGTTTACATGGTTTGATAAAGCCTGAAAACAGAAAAATATCAGTAGTTCTTCCAATAAGACTTATAAATCGTAATCTTGAAGCTCATCATGCAAGACTTAACAGAATACTTAGAGTCACTTCTCCAACCGACAGTGAGTAAAGTTGTAAAGGACGATGAGATTTATATATTAGAAATGCCAATCAAAATGGAGTGGTATGATTATATTGATCCTGAGAACACAGAACACACGATAACATACATGGAGTATCAGATTATCAAAGAAGTGGAGAAGTACTTCCCAAACGGTTTAAAATATAGAATAAAAAGAAAATAGATGAGTTGTGTGTCCAATAATTTAAGTAAAATTATGTTAGATTACTTTCATTTAATAAATCCAAGCAACAACAATAAGGTTGATATTAGAACAGAGTCATTAAAACTAATGGGACTTGTTTTTATAGTCATATACTTTAAAGAAATAGAAGAGGTAAGTAATTACTTCGGAAGTAGAGGAAGAGAACAAACATTAAAAGAAAGATTAGAAGATGAGATGGGGAATATGTTTCCATATTGTTTTCAAATAAGTTATAAAAGACTATACGATTAAATCATTCGGTTCATAATATTTATCATTCATGGTCATATTTATATTTATGACACAAGTTATAAAACTTACCGAACAAGATCTTGTCAAGGTTGTAAACAAACTTCTTAAAGAGCAAACACAGTCCACATGGAAGGCTTGTAAAAATATGTTTGACAAAGGGGCGATTAGATTAGTCAGTGACAAACCTTTCCCACAGAATATGTTTAAACCGGGAAGAGATATTTTTGTCAAAGGATATACCAAAAGTCCTGGAACAACCGCAATCAACGGTAAAACAAAAGTCTTGGCAGTTGATCCGAACAGAAAGTGGATCAAAATCGACAAACCATGGCCTAAAGGAGTAAAAGGTATACAAGATGAATGTGCTCAAGTAAGTTTTGTAAAAACCAACACAGGGGGATGTAGAGTTAATCCTGAGAATATCAAAAGATGTCAAAATGCATGGAATAATCAGTTATCTAAAGCCGTAAAGTATTGGAAAGATTGGTTAAGTCATCCTGAAACCAAAAAGAAAGTTCAAAAAAATTGGGATATATTTTTTGGTGCAGGGATTCTTCAAATGGGATATTACTACCCACTTTACATGAGACATCTTAATTCAATTAAGCTCAAGTTTTACAATTGTTCCATGAAACCCTTTGATTCTCAAAAAAATGCTTATGCCTTTGTAAGAAGATCAGAAAATTCCACAATATATGTAAATTGTTCATTAAAACCTGAAAGTGTTTATGGTACCCTTATTCATGAAATACAACACATGTTGTATAATATCAAACCATTAAACCCTGAGAAAAAAATGAGAGACTTATTTGTTACATCTAGTACAAAATTGGAATCCCCTTCATCAATTTTTAGTAGTTTAATTTCCCCTATAATTAAAAAACAACCGACCCAAACATATAACGATTCTACCATCAACAGTGTTGCAAAAAAATTAAATGTAAAACCTGAAGTAATATATAGCTGGAAAAAAAGAACTCAAAATGCAATCAAAAAAGGGAAAGGAGATTACATTTGTGAACACACAGAAAAGATGTCAAATATAATTTCAATGAGACAAATGTTTAATGTTCAACCAGGACAAAACATCACGCTCAAAATGTTGATGCCTTTTATTAAAGGACAAAAAAACCATGGAGATGTAAGTTGGTATCTAATGTGTTGGGTTAAGAAAGGTTTCCCTGATATCAATCAGTTATTAAATAAAACAAACGAGTTGGCAAAAAGAAATCAAGATCAAGGACTACCAACAAACAATGTCAATTACATAGATAGAGATCCTGAAGCATAAGTATACAAAATATTTTCGATCCTCCATTGCAGAATGGGGGATTTTTTGTATATTTGTATTCTAATCATTTAAATTCCATCACTTATGAAATCTATCCTTTTTCTAATCCTTTCATCTTTATTAATTGTTTCATGTCAGGAGAATGTAACTAAATCAAATGAAGACCAAACAAACTTCGCGGTTAACAAGATTATTAATGATTTTAACTACAACAAAGTGGAGGATGGGGAAATAGATACAATTTCTTTCGTAAAGGTTGACTCAGTCGTCAATATAAAAGATTACCCCTTGATCCATAAAACATCTGATACAAATGATGTTAAAGTTTTCGGACATACTAACATTGATTTGATTGTTGTTACAGTAAAACAATACATAGGGGGATATTATAAAGAATCTTCAATTTTAATTGGTCATGTAAAAGATAAAACCCCATTTCTCTTAGCTTTTACATCAGAACCTTTTGTTATATCTAAATTAATCGGTGAATATCAACTTAATGATATTGATGCTCTTAAACTTGCAAAACAACAAATCATAGACAACGAAAAATATATGAAAAGTTATCAATGAGTATATGATTAAATCATTCGGTTCATAGTCCTCCGTTATCACTACGGAATTCACCTCATAATTTTATCCTATACTCTTTTACCGTTCAATTAAGATCATACTGTAAATAACTATTATTTTACCGTTTACATATCTATTCACGGTAAGTCCCATAATTTACCACATATACTTTATCGAAATGTACATTACAGTAATGGGGATTACAATAGACTCATGTATAGAAAATCTAATTCCTTATACATAAGACTCTTATCATGTATAGACTCTATACACAACTTACTAAGTAGTAACTTACCTTTTAGTAAGTTCCCCCCACTAATAAACTGACCCCCATTTATGAGTAGACAAATAAGTAGACTGTTTAGTGATCAGGTAAGTAAACCTTTAAGACTATGTGGTTCCCACAATCTACCACAGGTTTATACTATTGATCATTTAGTGTCTTATGTTTTATATCATACAGATCACTCCACTATCGTGTCGGTCTACGACAGGTTTCACCTGACATAAGAGATATGAATAGTAAGAGGTTTACATAGTCAAGGAGTAGTCTATAATTAAGGGGTCAGATGTTAAGTTGGACCTTAGTGAATCACTAAAGTGGTCGTTGAAGTAATATTCTAACGACATAAATGTCTGTCCACGCACTTTGTTCTTTAACTATATGTTTTTCGCTGGAAAATATAACTACTTAAAAAAGTGGTCCTGCAGGGGTCAAGAGAGGGGATTTTTTGACGCTGGTCATAGCAACAGGACCAATTATGGTGGTAAAAAGTGGGGGAAACACTATGGGGAAAAAGTGGTAAAAGGTGGTGAGGGGATTGTGTCGTGTTTAACGCTCGACTGACATTTTGACAAAATCAAGTTTTTTAACATATTTATTTATTAACAATTCCCCCTTATGATATTACTAATAGACAAATTCGAAACAACACTAAGTGAAAATAATGGTTCCGTAATGGTACATTATAGACATGACATCCTGACAGGTTACTGTGAGTACAGAATAGTAGAGGTAAATAACAGGTTTAAACAAAAGGCATGGTTACTTATCAACACAGACATGGGGGATGTAATAGAATATATTCACTCCAACTCCCCACTATCAAGTGAGGACCTACAAGATGTTAATAAGTTAATAAGAGATCACTCCCTTCTTAAGGTTCGAGATCTTTATCGGTGATAAGATTTCTTCTAAACCAATCACTCAGTTTAGAATGGGGGAAGAACCTAAGAGATAGGATTCCAACAAACAATAGAAAAACAAACCCCAAGGTAAGACAGACAGCAAAGACCCCAAGGTAATAGAGAGGATCATACATAACGATTCTTATATGTTGGTTCAACTAATGGTTCACAAGGTAATGGTCGAGTGATCATCATAGAGATCCCCACACTAAACAGGGGAAGGAACAAAAGTATAAGTAGAGTCTTCATAGTAATACAAAGATACGAATAAGATTTGTATAAGACAAATCTTTTTCTTAATGAAAGGTGGGGATCCTTATAAAAAAATATAAGGTAGGCTGGAGTCTACCCTCTGCGAAGGTTATCTCCCCCCGAACCCGACTCGATCTCTCATTGTCAATACAAAGATAGTGATTATAATTGACACCACCAAATAAGTGGACAACTTTATTTGATTACTTATCAACATGACAAGTAGTCCCCTCCTCACTTATGGCATGGGGGGATCCCTCATATAATACCCCCTCCCCCCCTCCGTATCCCCCCCATATATGACATTTTGACACCCAAAAGGGGGGGTCAATCCCGCGTGTATAGTATTCACAAAAAATTTCTGGAAAAAATTTTGGGAAAATTCGAAAACTATTTCCCCCATATAAAAGAACAATATATTTATTACTAAAGAATATACCTATGAAAAAAATTATAAGACTTACAGAATCTGATCTTGTTCGTATTGTAGAAACTGTAATTAATGAACAGGTGGGAGCAGACGCAGGATCAATTCAAAAATTTCTTCAACTCAATCAAGACAACTCAATTGTTGTTGATTATAAATTTGGTGATAAAACTGCAACAGCAGTTGCTAAGTATCTTTTTAAAGCTTTCCCTTCTTCAAAAAAATATAGTGGGATTACTACAGTAAAACAACTTTGGCAAGTAATGAAAGATAATGGAAATGATGTGGGGTCAAAACCAGGGTTCGGACCAAAGATGGCAGGAGCGGTTAGTCGTACCTTAACTGCCGCTAAGAATGAATTAAGTAAAAAGAAAGGAACATCAAGTAGTAACCAAAAACCAAATCCACTTACCCCAAAAAATCAACCAGGATTTATGGATCCTGTTTTAAAAAGAAATCAAAACATTAAGGCTTCAGATGAGTTTATATGGACTAATAAATCGGACCCATCAAAACATCCAGCTAAAGGATGGATGGGAGGATTAAAAAAAGTCGCAAATTCATAATACTAAAGAACAATACTAAACCCTTCCTTCAACGGAGGGGTTTTTTATTTTATAAACTTTTCTTATACTTAATATTATGGAAGAAAATAAAATGAAGGTCTGTGTGGAAGTTTCCGTTGTCAATGAGAAATTCCTATTTGATATTATGGCTCATACATCTTTAACCATGGAGGATATTAGATCCATTCTTGTGGGAGCAGTTTGTATGACAATACATGGGGAGAAAACCCCAAAGGATCAAGGTCGTGTACTAAAGGAAGTTATTGAGTACATGGAACAAGACTTCATTAATACCGAATCATTTACCGATGTGTCTTTTATAAAACACAACCCCCCCTTTTAGTGGTAAGTAAAATATTGAAAAAAAATTTTCAGAAAAATTTTTGGAAAATCTAAAAAATATATCCTATACTTTTACTCATGAAATACGCACTTAATGTCTATGGTTGGGAAGGGGAGTTTGTTGGAAAATCAATTTCACCTGAACAGACAAAAATTATTGATGACCTTAAAGATTCCATTGAAGGAGACTATTCCGAAATAAGGTGGGACATCGATACTTACATAGAAGGGTTTGATATGTATGATGGGGATCTTCTTCATTTGTCCACACCCCTTAATAACGGGACCCTTCATTTTGAGTTGTTCAATGAAAACAATGAAATTGTTTTGGAGTTTGATATTGATGACATTAGACAAACAGATGAAGATGTTGAGTATGATTTAAAAACCTCATCCGATTCTAATATATATTTCTCCGTTGATGAATCTAAAGGGGGAATTCATTCTTATGAGATTGAAAGTGACTCTAAGATCTACCCCTTTGATTTTACTTGGACCGAAGGATTAATTCTTCTTCCCAATTCTGAATTTTGGTCCGTTATTTCTTCCATTAATTTTAGAGGAGAACCCATGGAACCATTTGATCATTTGGATAACTACGGGAAATCATCAACCCTTCAGATTTTTAAACATGGGATCTAGATTAAATTATGAAATGAAACTTAGAGATGAGTATGCTACTCATGTGATGAGTCATACCTATAGTTCTTACTCTGAGTTTAAATTAATACAGGAGGAAGAAAAACTTAGATATTTCATCCATAGAAGATATCTTAAGTTGTTAGGTAAGTTTATTGAATCTACCTACCCTGGTTTAAAGTTTGATATTTTTATTAGACACCGTGATCCTAAGGTTAAAAATATGCAGTGGTATGGGTATACTTATATGGAACTTAGAATCTATGATATAATTTCTTTACCTTCTTACGCTCCACAAACATTTTCTCAAGTGTATAAAACCCCACATTATGATGGGTATATTGGAGGTGAAGAAATATATAACGAAATTGAAAATTTTATTCCTGAACTAAATAAACATATTCTAATCACTTTTAGACCTTTAATCTCCCCACATACTCCTATTCATAATATGGATATGTTTGATATTAAACCATTTGAATGTTGGGGGGAGTATTTTTCTCGAGAATATCATAGACACGCAAGACCCTTTGATTACGAAGGGGTTTGGGCTCCCTTCTGATAGATTTGATTTGTAGAAGTATTTATAGAGTATGAAAATAATCATCTCTAAAGATCAATATAGAAGAGTTCTTTTAAAATTCCTTAATAGTTTTATTAAAGGTTTTGATGTCGAACCTTGGGATGATCAAAATTATTATAGAAATGTTAGAACTTCCGACGGAGATGAATTTGCAACTCTTTGGCATGCAGGACCACCAATTAATAAAGGGTGTAAAAGAGAATTGTCATTAGATAACCAATTTACCACTGATTTTGAAAGTTTTATTCCCATTAATAGAAAAAAAGTTTTTTCAGAAGTAATTCTTGAATATTTTACTTTGAAAACGGGTATTAAATGTGATTGTGTTGAGTATAATTATTTTACAGGAAAATATAAAGAATTCGAAAAGTATGCTGATGATTCAGATGATGTAATCACCTATACCGATAAAGAATTCGATCACTATAAGTATAAAAAACCTAAAAGATCTAAAAAACGATAATTCTTCCTTTTAAATTGGGTTCGTATACCGCCCGTCCCGACTTCGTCGGTTTTTTCGACCGACCAAACCCTTCGGGTATTTTTATGATTTATTTAATAATTCACTTAAGTTGTCATCTTAGATATGGGGGTCCACATTTTTTCATTTTATTAATATATTTATAAATAAAAAAAATATGAAAAAAATTATAAGACTTACAGAATCAGATTTAATTCGTATTGTTAAACGAGTAGTCAAAGAAGAACAAATGAAAAAACAAGAATTTGATCAAAAAGCAAAAAGTTGCTTCAACCCAAAAAAATATCCACAAGTTTATAGTTTAATGAAGGCTTATGGGTGTTCAGCAATGGTTGCCGCTGGTATTATTTTAACAATCTTATCAGATGGTATTGCCGCAGGAATAGGAATTACAGGTGCAATTTTTGCGGGTGGAGAAGCTTATGATGCTTTTGAAAGTGCAATAAACAATCCAAAAAGTAGTTTCAAAAAAGAGGCACAAGACTTTTTAAGTTGTGTTGGTGTAATGTAAAAGAATATCAATCAACTGGTACCTCAATAATAAAAATTTTAAATTAAACCCCATCTATATCAGGTGGGGTTTTTTTGTTTTATTTAATTGGTCTTTCGGATCAACTGATGCACATTTTTTCATTTATTGGTATATTTATAATAAAATAAAAAAAACAAATTAAATTATGAAAAAAGTTATCAAATTAACCGAAAAAGATTTGACTCGTATTATTAAAAGAGTAATAAAAGAAGACCAAGAAAGATTTGAACTATCCGTTATCCAAAGTAAAGAAGGTAAAAAAGGAACTTGGAGAGTTGAAAATGGTTCATTAATTTTGAACGATGGTTCAGATTTGGAAATGGTAGTAGTAAACGCTTAATAATTATGAAAAAAGTTATAAGATTAACGGAGTCAGATTTGACTCGTATTGTAAAAAAGGCCCTTGTTACTGAGTCTCAGATGGAAGTTGATAAAATCAAATCTTTGAATAAAAAATACCCTGGTCAAAGAACTGCTGAGTGGTGTGCTTACGCTGTGTTACCTAGAGAGGGGGGATCTGAATCCGCATACACAAAGGCGAATTGTTATATAAAAAATTGCTTGGGTTCCACGGATGAATTTTGTCGAGATTCAAAAAACTGCCCAAGTTGTTTTGGTCCCGAATTTATGTTTGCTCACGCACAAATTTTGACTTGTATGACAGCTTGTTTTACAACGAAAAAATATGACAGATTTGATTGTGGAGTTTACGAAGGTCAATTTTATTGCTAATAAATAAAAAAAAATAAAAAAAATGAAACATATACTTAACAACTTATCTGAAAGTGAAAAAATGGCAATCAGAGAACAACACGAAGGTGGAATGAAAATCGACACTTCACGATTCAAAAAACTATTAGAATCTTCTATGGGTAATGTTAAACCATTGATCTCAGAAGATGTTGTACCAGTAAACAATACAACAGCCCCAAGACCTTGGGTGAAAGTTATTGCGTATTCTGATCCTGAAGCTACACAACCAATGACCAATATCGAAATTGATCCAGGAATGATTGGTCTTGAAGGTAACGATGTTAAGTTTACTTACAAAGTTGCAGGAAGAACAGGAAATGGTACGGGTATTTTCAATTGCAATTCAGAAAATGAAATGCACTTTGACGGAAAACCTTTGACAGGTACAATGTATATCTCAGATAAGAGAGTCGATACCCTTAAATCTAAGTGTGGTGCAAATCAAGGATATGCAAGCACAAACACAGGGGCTGATAATAATTTTGCATAATAGAAATGAAAAAAATAATTAAACTTAACGAAAAAGATTTATCTCGTATTGTTAAACGAGTAATCAAAGAAAATGAAGGAAGAGGTGGTTTAACTCACGCCATGAGAGCTGTGGATAACTTCTTAGAAGAAATGGGAGGTACTTTAGGAGCAAGAACTCCTGAAGAAATTATGGCAGATCTTGAACATTTAGAAAGAGCAATCAAAATTGAAAAAAATAACTTGGGTGTTGCAAGTGAAAGACCAAATCCAAGATGGGGTTCTGACGAACTACAATAAATTCCAAACAATTTTCAAACCCCACCTCATCAGTGGGGTTTTTTATTTCATCAAATATTTATATAATATGAAATTAATTTTAACGGAAAGTCAGTATAAAAATCTTATTACGGTTTTTATTAATGAAGGGAGTTATTTAGAGGGTGATCCTCTTGAAAAATATTTGAGATCGAAACCTGAACTAATTCCCTTATATAAAAAAATAGAGGATAGATTACAAGACAAATTTACTGAGGATCATTTTGAAAACGAAATTAAATATTCAGGAGGTTTAAAAGACGAAAATGGAGGTTTGACCAATAAAATGATCCAAAAGTTTAATCTGATGTTAAAAGAAAATGGTTTATTAGGTGTTGTGAGCTACCATCCCCAAAGTTATAGAGACTATAATTTACAAAAGGAAATTTTTATTACCGAAGCGTTAAAGAAGGGTGGAAAAATTGCGGATGGTTTAAGACAAGCGGCACTTCCAGGGTTTAGTCAACATCACACTGGAAATACATTAGATTTTAGCCCATCAAAATCATTGTCAGATGAAACTTTGAACCGTTATGGGTTCATGAGACCTTATAAAGTTGATACAGGTTTTAGAATGGCCGAACCTTGGCATATAGTTTTCAAAAATTAATTATATTTATAACAAAAGTGATTTAAATGAAAAAGACTATTAGACTTACAGAATCTGATTTAGTTTCAATGATTAAAAAAATTATTCAAGAAGACTTAGAAATAGTACCTTTCATTCTGAAGGCTTTAGGTGGAGATATAAAGGTTACTAATCAGAAAACAAAAAAAAGTTATAAATACGGTTTAGAAACTGAAGTACTCGGATTTAGAAAAAGTGTATATGTAGATTCTATCGATTCAGAAACTATCACAGTAAGTGTTGCAGGAGTATCTAGAATAAAAAACATCAATAAAGGCAAAATATTAAATCTGTTGAATAGTAAGTTTGGATCACAAGAAATCCCTTACACTACAAAAGATGGAAATGTTTTGTATTTTGTAAGAAAACCTTAATTATGACAAACGAACAAAAAGCCAAAAAGTATAATCAACTTATGTTTGAATACACTAAAGTACAAAATAAAATCTCTTCGATAAAAGGAGAGTCGTTTGAGTTGGACGAAAATCAAAAAAAAGAAGTTAGAAATCTTGAAAATGTTCTAAGAGAAATAATGAGACAAGCATCTTTATTATAAATTTTTTGACTTTATAAAATTAAGATCATATTTTTATTCAAAAAAGTATGAAAAAAAATTTAATTTTAGTTATGAGTTTATTGGTTATATTCGCGTGTAATCAAGAGGTAAAAAAAGTTGAGAAAGTTTCTGTCGTACCCAAAGATGAACTTACAAAAGTTTGTGACAGTCTAATTTTCGAAGAAGGTAGAAAAATCAAGGTCAAGTTGGAAAAGATTACTGTAAACGGTAAACCAATCAAACTCGACGGCGAATGTGTCGTTTCTTTATGTAAAGAAAATTGATTAAACTCAAAACCCACCTTTAAGGTGGGTTTTTTTATTTGATCATTAATTCTTGATATTTTTTTTCATCACAAAGAAAAGTATCCAAGTCAACAGGACCATCAATACCCTCAACATTCCCGACATGACTGTATTGCCAAAAAACACAGTCATAATTATCAAATGAAGGTTGTAACTTATAAGACTTGTCAAGATAAATCCAAAGTCTATCAACTTTAACATCACCCTCTAATAAAACTTTGAAAAAAAGATATTCCGTATAAAGAATAGGTTTTACTCCGTAATGTTTTTCTGCCAATTCTAACCACTTATTAACTTCATTGATATCGGCCTCTTTATTTTCAACATCTAACACGGGAACAAAATCTCCCTGAGACAAATTCACTGTGTTTTTGAAATTTTCGAATTGTTCATCACCAGGAACGCCAGGTTTAAAAAAATGGTACGCCCCTCGTATTATATTATGTTTTTTGGCGTTTCTCCAATAACTTTTAAAACAAGGATCCTTGAAAGTTGATCCTTCTGTCGCTTTAATTATCACAAAGTCTATGGTTTTTGCGACAGAATCCCAATTAGTTACTTTGTTGTGGTGGGATAGGTCTATACCTCGTTTTTCGAAAGATTCAGGATTCGACACTGACACATCTAATGTGCATTTAGTAAAGTAAAAAAGAGATGTAACAATAAGTAAGAAGATGAATAGTTTTTTCATGATTTTTAGTTTTATAATACAAAGATAAACAATTTTTCATACTATCCGAATATTTATAAGAAAAAATCTCATGAAAGTAAAAATAACTGAAGAGCAATTTAAACTAATCGTTCAAAATATATCAGAACAAAAAATTCATAAAGGAACAGGTCGAGATTCTTGGGATTACAAACAAGTTGGTAACAGATATTATGTTGCAAAAAAAACTTCTCCAAATAAATGGATTGAGGTACAGGGTAGTCAAAAAAGTGCTGTTGCTAAACTTTTTGGGGTTTCAATCGCCGATGACAATAAAAATAAATCAGGAACTAGTGGATCTGATTTCAAATTTGAAGATTTTGCAGGACTCCAACTAAGTGATTCAACCTCTGATACTTTTTTGAAAAAATTAAGCCCAAAAAAACTAAGTACGACTTCTTCTGTTGCGATTTTTCCTGCAGGTCAAGACCAGTGCGCTCAATTTGTTAATGATTTCTCAGATAAAGTTGGATTTGTTGGGGACGCATGGACTGCCCATAATAACAGAAGTTTAGGTAGTTTGGTTTACACGGCATTTGAAAACCTTAACCCTCAGGTTGCAAAAGAAATTGAAAACCTATGGATTAAAATCAATAAAAAGGGTGGTGGTGTTAAAAATGGTCCATACAAAAGTACGGTGTCAAAAATAGTTTCAAAATTAGCCCCAGCAAAACCGCCTATAAAATTACAATTAGACGATGTGGTTGGTATTTATTATCCTCCTTCATCATATCATGAGTTGGCCTTTCATCAAGGGGGTAAACCTTATTTTGTTGACGGTAAACCTGGTCTTACAATTACTTCGGGAGATGCTTGGGGTATGAATACCCATGTTGGTATTGTAGGTGCGATTAAAAATGGTGTTCCTTTGATTTTCCATAACATTCATGGTCAAGTTTATGCCGACCCAGTTAATAAGTTAAAAGATGGCGGAAGAGTTGTTTGGGTTAGAAGACCTGGAAATGTAACACTAAGAAAACTAGATGATTTATATACAAGAGGTAAAAAATATATAAAAGGTCTTTTTGGTATGTAAAATTTAAAAACCCCACCTCATCGGTGGGGTTTTTTTATAATGAACGATCACGAGAAATGTGAATGTGGTTATCATGACCAGGGAAACCAAAAGTCAAAACTACTTTTTTTCGTCCTCTCTCACTTACATTTTTTCTGTAACCAATTTTTTGTAATTGTTTTACGAAACGACCCATATCATCGTGAATTCCTTGGTTGATGGCGTTTTTTTCACTATAAATTCTTGAGTTGTTAACAATTGCAATGTCAACAGCATCGTTAGATCCGTGTCTTGTTCCTGGTTTGTGACCTGTACATGCGGTTGTAATAACCACAGTAACATTGGAACTAACCGCCGCTCGACTGATGTCTTTTAATAATTGTGGATTAGTATTATCTTTTGAAGGTGTACAATTTCCTACCACATAATCCCCAAACTGAACATTTTTATAACCTGATTCTGAAATGACAGATCTGTCTAAAACTCTATTCACAATTGAGCTATTGGCAAGTTTGTTTTTTACTTTTCTCAAGTAATACATTGCCTTTGATGGACTCATAACGAACGCAAAACAAGGAATTGCGGTAAAAATAAAGATTAAGGTTCTAAAGTTGTTTTTCATGTGATATTAATTTAGGTGACGGTTGTTTGTTTCTGTTATACAAATATAACGCTTTTTCTTAAACTTAGTTACAAGTTGATAATTTTTTTTTTGAAACTATTTATTGTATATGAAAATCATTATATCAGAATCACAATATAATTTACTTCTTGAAACCAACTCTGAAAAAAATAAAAGGTTGGTGGGTAAGATGTGGGACGAAGGTATGGATTTCGATGAGATATCAGAACTAATCGGAATAGGTAAAACTGATGTAATATTATATCTTAAAGATAAACATATAAAAATTGATTGTGAATTTGCCGAAAAATTGACTAGTTTACTTTTTTGGAAGACGAGCCTTATAAACAAAAAGTATAGTTTAAATGATGGTGAAAGTACATTAGAATTTAATTGGGGTGGTTTTAGTGGGATTATTTATTTTACTTATGAAAATAAAGAAGTCAAATTAATAGGAATGGCAAGTCCATATTGGAATGGATACTGTCATGTACCCGTGGATACAGAATATTTCGTAAACAAATCAGATGGTGAAGAGGACGATGCTAATTTTACGGAAATACAGTTAAACAATGTACCATCAGAATTCAACTCAATACAGGAACTAATTGATTTTTTAAATAACGATTACCCGAAAGAATTAATTAAAAAAATGCCCGACATAATATCTTTATACATATAAAATTTATATACTGATGTATACTGAAGAAAAATTAAGACGAGTTAATAAGGTAATCAAAGACATGGTCTTTACTTACGAAGGTCAGCTTATAGTAGGTCTCGATTGGAAAGCAAAATTTGATTATCAGTTTCAAATCAAAGGGGTTAGACAAATGATCTCTGTTGGTGAATTATATGATTATTTAATGGTTGATGTTACAATTATTGATGGCGATAAAATGTTTTTGGTTTCTGCTAAATTGATGGGGTCTTCGATTACTAATGAATATCGACTCATAAATAATTTATCAACTAGTATATCCGAAGAACTCCAATACTTCTTTGGGTCAGACTATGTACGAATAACTTTAGATAAAGACAAAAGTTCAATAAAACTAAGTGACGAACTAAAGGAAAAAATAGATAACTTCAATTACGAAAAAGAAAATTAATGAAACCTTACCAAAAATATTCCGATAGAGCACTCATACCGATTCTCAAAGACATTATTGAAGCTTTAGAATCCAATAATGTGTATTTGGAAGATATGGATGATGTTAATCATAACCTTGGGGAGTTGTCAGAAATTATAACTGATGAATTAACTTCTTACTTTACAAATGTTGATTTTG
>Ga0129333_10002389_pt1 | contig 17437 bp, 33 predicted proteins | sample CPB6_08_DNA_FD_94474 | JGI IMG/M metagenome (GOLD analysis project Ga0129333, IMG submission 94474) | Freshwater to marine salinity gradient microbial communities from Chesapeake Bay, USA - CPBay_Sum_0.6_0.8_DNA | ecosystem: Environmental > Aquatic > Marine > Coastal | place: USA: Chesapeake...
CATTCCAGCGCACAGATCCTGTGTAGTAAGGACCGTTCAGCGAGATCATCATGTCAGGACCTCTTGGACATCACTTGATCTGCCAAACCATAGGCAACAGCTTCTTCAGCACTCATGAAGAAATCGCGTTCCATGTCACGTGCAAGATCTTCATATGACTTGTTGGCCGAGTTGTGATCAACATAGATCTGTGTGAGGCTTTTCTTCAAGGCCAAGATCTCTTTGACCTGGATCTCCATGTCCGTGGCCTGTCCGCGTGCACCACCGCTGGGCTGATGGATCATGTGTCGTGCCTTGGGCAGGATCATGCGCTTGCCTTTGGCACCAGCCTGTGCCAGCAAACTGCCCATGCTGCAAGCCTGCCCCATGACCACCGTGGCAACATCTGGTCGGACAAACTGCATGGTATCATAGATGGCCATACCAGCTGTGACCGATCCGCCTGGTGAGTTGATCCAGAGCGAGATGTCTTGTCCAGGATTTTCTGCTTCTAGGTAAAGCAGTTGTGCCACGATCAGATTGGCCATCTGGTCGTGCACTTCGCCTTCCAGCAGCACGATGCGTTCCTTGAGCAAACGGCTATAGATATCGTATGCACGTTCACCTGCTCCGGTCTTTTCGATGACCATCGGTACTAGGCTCATATTCATTTTCCTTATCAACGGCTCAAACATTCCATGGCGATGCATTGCGCCAGGGCTTCTTCAAACTTCTGATCACTGGTGATCACATACAGCTGGTTGCTGTGGCGGTCAGTCTTGCGGTCATAGCGGCGGAAGCTGGCCACATAGCCACCATTGGCATTGTGGATGGTGATATTGAGACCTTCGGCATCAAACTCAGGAGGACCAATGCGCAGGCTCCTAGGTGAAGCGATGGTGTTCACATGATCTGAAACTGTCATTCCAATATCATCTTCATTGGACAACCAGTTCCGCACCCATCGCTTGATCCGGCCAGTTTTCTTCTTCTTGACATAAGGCACCTTGGCCTCTGCTTCTTCCATAACAGCGTATCCTGTTCCCATCTCATGTGCTCCATTTCAGTTTGAATAACATAGCTTCACGCTCATCTTTGATATACACGGTCCACATGGGATCACCTGAATTGAACCTATGTGTGATGTTTGCTGTTGGACAGCATTGCTCCATCCAGGATTGGAATTCTGCATCATTGGTAGGATACATCCAACAATACCATCCTCGTGGCGGAGGATCTAGAGCATAAGGACTACCTGGGTTGGGCACAGTTTCGCCGTCCTCAAAACGCCAATGATGTATGCGATTCCTAGCAGGTGGTTCAACGTAATTCATCAGATGCTCTTTTCCAATGCAAACCAGAACGCAGTTTCACGATCTGGAAATGTCAGTTCTAATACTGGACTACCATCATTGTATAATCTTTCGTATGCGATGTCAACTGCATTGTCCTGGATCCATTTCTCAAGAACTTCGAAACCAGGATAGGCTGGCTCTTCATACATGGTCACAGGATAGGCCCACTGTGATCGCACATTGTATGGAAAACAATGTGCCTTGATCTGTTGAGTGTCTGGATCTTGGAACCAGCGTCGTATCTCCACCAGCCAAGTCATGACCACCTCAGTGCAGCTTCCAGTGCTTCGGGTTCTTTGCCACGACGGAATTTGATGGTCAGGCGATTCTGTGCTGCGTCGTCATTGCGCAGATCCCAATCCCAATCTCGGCATTGTCGTCCCACATTGTGTTCCAGCCAAGGACGATAGTGATCATTAGGATCTGCACTTTGTCCTAAATCTACCCATACAGCGCCACCCATGTCCTGCCATCTAGGATCATCGTGGTTGACCACTATCTGTCCCACAGGCCATCGCACGCTGACTTCTACTCCCGGAACCAGCTGCCACCACAGCTGATGTATCAAACGCTTGGTCCTCCACATCAGCACCACCTCAACGCAAACATCAGCATGTCCTCACGGTATCTGAAAAATATGCGGCCAAATATCAAACCCCATCGACCTTCGTCGGGGCCAAATCTAGACACATCTGGAAAATCCTTGATGCCGGTCATGCCTTGGCCCAGATGTTCTGTGCACCAACGATCCAGCTGATCTGTAGTGCCGCTAGTGCTTTTGACTTCAATGGCATACCATGTGCCTGTTTGTTCTTTTTCAACTGTTGTCATAGCCATCTTAATTGGAACAGCAACACATCTCTCATGTCCAAGAAACGATATTGGGCGATGTAGTCATTTGAAAGAGAAACATCGCTCACATCCTGCACATGATGATCTATAAACGTAGGACAGTTTGATCGTGCCCAGTCAGCTGCTGATTGGAAATGCACAGGTGCCACATCATAGTCAACGCCCGTGTCATTGAGATATACCACCCAAGGAGTCATGACCACCTCAGCCGGAACATCATGGCAGCTTCTTCGCTAGGAAACTCAAACATGTCATAAGCTGTCCTACGGCCACAGCCGGTCTCTTCACACCATCGTGCCATCTCCTCTACCAGATATTCAGGAGCAGCTGGTGCCCAGCCTTCAGCATCATCAGGGTCAGTCATCTGCACACGCAAACGCACACGGCGACCATGTGCGTCAAGTTCAGATATACGATATGGTTCAGCTTCTTCCCTCATGGAGTTTCCGACATGACCTTGATGAACTTTTCTTGATCTTCTTTGTAACGATGCCATGCCAACAGCAAGGTGATCACGACAGAGATAGTGATCCACATGGCAGACAAAACACCAATGATGTATGCCAGCATGTGCCAAGGAGCAGCGGCATCCATGATCAGTTTTACCGTGCTGATCACAGCTTCGGCCAGGGCCATGCCCCACAGGCTGCCTCCGATCAGCAGCAGGCTGGAAATCATACCATCGCGTGCACAACGGCGCATGAACACCACGTACCTACGATGGCCACCACGAAACATAGTCATGATTGCTGTTCTCCTTTAGTCTCTGCATGCAGTATAGCAGAACAGCCTGTTACAAGTCAACGGTCAAAATAAAAGGGCCTTAGGCCCTTTTATTCACTTGAGTTTTTCTTGCAACCATTTACTTCCGTGCAGCATTTCCAACTGCCTCCGGGCGCGGTGGGCGCCCCAGGCTTCAAAGAAAGCAAACAGGGCGCGAAGCCCTTCCATTACCATGATGAATGCCTACCATGCTTGCGAGCCATTTCTTCTTGCATCACAAGAGCATCATCCAAAATCTCGAAGAAACTCCACACAGCCCTAAATGGCGCCGTGATCAACTTTACTATAAACATGTCATGTTCCTCTTTCAATTACCCCAGCCCAAATCTTTTTGGCGCCGTTCCCAATTCCTCATGCGGTATTCCAGATCACAAAGATCCTGAGCACGAGAAAAATATCTTTCACGTTCCCAATCATCAGTTGCCACACAAGTGCACAGCCAATGAAAAAGCCCTCTGAGGGCTTGCATTACATCCATCTCTCACCTCTCTGATTGACAGTGGTATTTATGTTGCACCGCAATATACTAAAACCCAAGTGAAAGGTCAATAAAAAATCTGGGGGCTCAACACCCCCAGATTTGCCGATATCGTTCCAGGGCTGCTAGCCTGGCCTGTAACAGTCTCAACCTTACCGGTAGTGAAAGCTCTTCATCGTCATCCTTGTCAACGTCACTCTTGACCACTGTGGGTCGCATGCGACTGTTTGGCAAGACATTGTCTTCGAATTCGAGTTCAATTTCATCGCCATCGGCCGTTGAGATCGTTACAGAACGTGTCGGATTACTTCTTAGCAGGCTCTTTCTTGGCGTCGCTTTTGGTAGCGTCAGCGGCCTTTTTCTCAGCAGGCTTGGCAGCAGGTGCGCTGGCAGCAGGAGCCGTTGCAGCTGGCTTGGCTTCAGGCTTCTTTTCTTCTTTCTTGGCTGGCTCAGCTGCGAAAGCAGTGGTTGCGAAAAGACCAGCGATGATTGCAGTTACGAGTTTCATGGAAATCTCCTTTTGGTTAGAAACTACGCTGAGACGATATTGTCCCTGCGTAATAATATAACGCCTCAAGGAGACTTCAAGTTGACTGGTCTTCGTCCAAATTGGGGATCACACGTGGGCAACAGCCCGAATCCGGATAGTCTTCCCCAGTAGGCGAAACACCCAGCTGCTGGGTCACTGTCATGATCACGGTCTCGTATGCAAATATCTGACTTTCTAGCTTGCGTATGTGCTCGTCGCGCTGGTCCACTTGTGATTCCAGATGTTTTGCATGAGCACAGCCGCCGCCGTCACATGCACGATCGGGCAGTTCCAGCTGGGCTATTGCATCCTGTAATTCAGCAGCATGCGGAGATTGGCGCAGCTGATCAGCTATACGAAACATGGTGGCTCGCATGTCGTTGATCTGCGACGACAGTATTTCAACGTCTTGATTCAGTTCGAATATTCGATTGGCGATGCGATCGCCCAGTTGCTCAATGTGTTCCATTGTCACATTATAGACTATCGAGACTTGATTGTCAACTGAGGCAAATACCCCAACGGGCGCATTCAGGCTTCCAGGCCCAGAATGTGCGCTTGCCGTGTGTCATGCGCTCATAGGGTCCTTTTTCCCATTCCCATTGGTGTACCATTTCGTGTGCCATCACACGTATGAAAGTCTTGCTGTTGGGTATCCATCGATTCATGCGTATGACTTTGCATACGGGCTTGCCGTCTTCGTTCCACATGCCTTCGCATTCGCCCCAGAATTCGTCCCCATAATCACGTATGACTATCTTGGGCCTGCTTAGGCTACCTTTGAACACGGTTCGATTTATGGCATTGTAAACCTGTTCCGCATAAGCTGGGTCCGGTCGCCAAAACCATCCTTCTGTTTTACCGTGCTCAGCCAGCTTGCGCAGCCGATTGATCCCACGCTTGCGTTGGATGCGCTTGAGTTGTGTCTTGGATATCTTAGACATGGTTTCGGGCTCCCTTCACATTTACTTAGCCGCGCAACCATTTTTTTAACGTGGGGTTATAACCCAAGAGAATGGGCAGATTAACTGCCCACTTAACGATATGGATTTGGAAAAATCCTTATTCGGATTCTACTGTGACTGCCAAGGGATAGCCGTTGTTGCGTGCCAATGCTACCGTTTCACCGGCCTTTTGTTCAGCCACTTCCAGTGTGTAGAGCCCTACTACTGCACGACCTTCGTTGTGCACACGTGCGGTCAATTCTTGTGCGCGAAGCTCGTCATAGTGATAAACAGTCTCCAAGAGCTGGATCACGAATTCCATGGGTGTGACATTGTCGTTGTGGAACACCACTACGAACCGTCCCGGTTCCTTGGATCCTCGCTTGGTACGCTTGCTTTGTTCGATTTGGACTTCAGTATCCGTGGTGTTCATTTTTCCTGTTCCTGTGTCTAAGAGTGATGGGCGTTGCCGCCCATCACCCGTGTTGCATCAGCTAGCTGTGATAGCGATGCGCTTGGGTTTGGCTTCCTCAGGAACACGTCGTTCCAGGGATACCGTCAGCAGTCCATGCTTGAGAGCCGCGCCCATGACCTCCATGTGATCGGCCAATCGGAACGTCCTTGTGAAGGCACGTGTACCGATACCCTTGTGGAGATAATCGCGCTGGTCTTGCTCTTTCTTGGCTGCTGTCACAGTGAGCACACCATCCTTGACTTGGATGTCAACATCTTCTTGCGCAAAGCCAGCCACCGCCAACTCAATGGTGTAGTGGTCTTCGGTATCGCGCACGATGTTAACGGGCGGGTATCCGCCGGGTGCTTCAGCTGTGAATCTATCCAATTCGTTGAACAGGCGATCGATGCCTACGAAATTGCGATAGAATGGTGCTAGATCAAAATTACCCATGATAGTTCCTCCTATTAAGCGAGTAACAATGTGATGCCCTGGGCGGTGCATCACACGATAGGACCCGTCATCGGCGTCCTACAGCTATTATTTATTATTCACGCCTGTGTTGTCAAGTGCCAGAAAAGCCTTTATTTTCTGCCAGATGTTCTTTAGGAAAAGTGACACAGCATTTGGGTTGCCAGGCTCTGCGGGTAATTCGCAAAACATGCAATCTGTCAATGGATGCGCTGTGGCCAACACCCAACTGTTAGGAGCATCTATCAGCCACTCTCTCATCTTGTTTCGAGGAGTGGCACCAATGCGACGGGCCAGTTCCTTTCCTTGATCATCTGTTATGACAAAGGTAGGTACGCCACGCACTCCCCATTTTGCAGAGATTTCAGGTTCGGTATCAACATCAATGCGCTCCAGAGAATAACGATCACGGAAGCCATCTTCGTCCATGATGGATTGCACGATAGGGTCCATCTGACGACATGGATTGCACCAGTCAGCCCTGAAAAATTTCAGCTTCATTGGGACCTCGGCTTGAACAGCAAAAACAAACTCTGGAACCATCTATAGAATAGATTGGGGCTGCCGCCAAACCAATATCCGCACTGGGCCCAGGTGTTCAGCACATCTTGGGCAAACTCCACTTGTGAACAAGCACCTCGTGTCTGCAATATGCGACCTTCATGCCCATTCCTATGCATGAGGTCCATATACATCGGAACGTCTTTGTTCTTGATCCACCATATCGCCATGTGATATTCTCCTTAGTGCCGTCCGGTATGGAACAGCTTGTCAAACTGATCCTGCGCATCTTCCATGCCTGGTTCAACCACGATCCATACTTGTTCGCCTCGCGGCACAACAAATGTATCAATCATGATGGTCACACCATCAGCAGAGTTCACACCACTCATCCTACGACCAGCAGGCATGTAATAACAGTCGCCTGGGCCAGCACGCTGGATCTCTTTGGTACCTTCTAGATACAGGCTCATCTCTCCTGATACCACACAGGTCTGCCCGCCATAAGGATGCACATGTATGGGACTGCGGGTTCCGCGTTCTCTTACACTCCTGCTGGTGACCAACACCATACCAGTGGGGTGACCTTTGGCATCCAGCTGTTCTACAGTCAGCAGTCGCTTTTCGAACATGGTGCGGGTGGGCTTGTTAGGCACTTCCTGACCATTGATGAGATTGCTGCGCTCAATGTTGGGATTGGGCACCTGTTTCTTGGCCTGCTGTGCATTGGCACTCAGCGAGTATGCTGCTGCCACTGCCAGTATAGCAGTGAGGGCCATAATGATAAGATTCTTCTTCATGTCATGATTCCTCTAATTCAAGTGGACCATAGAGGACGACTTCTGTATCATCATTGATCAGACCTTCACCTTCCCAGCCGTCATAGCTGTCCTCGTCCCAGATGGCTTCAAGGCGTTCACGCTCTTCTTCAGGTATGTCGTTGGGCCAGGTCCAATCTTCCCAACATCCATCTTGCATAGAATCCAACTCAAAATCATAATCGGTATCATACACATGCAGGCCATCTGGGTTGTCCAGATCAATGTCTGGACGCTCGTCACTTTCGCAAGTAAATGTGCCCCATCTGAAACCAGTCTCGCGTATGATAGGAGAGCTGTAATCTGGATGCTTCCAGAACTCTCTTTCAACACAATTCTTCTTTTCTTTGGTGCTCAGTGTCCAAGTTGCCATGGTGTGTACCTCCGTGTGATATTTAAGTTGCCAGCATCACAGCTGGTTCTTCTCCTGATACTTCTGCCAACGACGTCTAGCTGCCTTTTCAGCTTCTCTGCGCCGGACGCTGGGCTTGACATAGTATTCTCGTTCTTGCACTTCTTTCAATATACCAGAATCATTGACCTTGCGCTTGAAGCGGCTCAATGCCTTGGCAAAAGGTTCACCGTCCCTCACTTCTACTGTGAGACCAGTCAGTGCCTTTGGTTTGTATTCTCTAGCCATCACTTACCTATCTGCTTTGCTCGACCCAGCATCAATGACATCCTGTTGTTTGTTATGTCAATGTTGCCTTCGCGTTGTGCTCCAGACTGTGCAATGATGCGTTCGATGAGCTCTTGCCCCAGCACATTGGCTCTGGAGTTTTCTCTTCCTCGGAAACGGATGGTGATCTTGACCCTGTCACCTTCACTTACCCATTCCTGTATCTTCTTGATCTTGACGCCCAGATCATGATCATCAATTCCCGGACGCATGGTCAACTCGTGCAGCTGACCGCCGCGGTTGCGTTCCGCAGCCCTCTTTTCTTTTTCTGCCTTGGCTTTCTGATAAAGCCAACGGCCCATGTCCATGATCTTGGCAACAGGTGGTTCAGACTGTGGATTGATCAACACTAGATCAAGGCCTTGTTCTCGCGACATGCGCAAAGCATCTCGTGTGTCCAATATTCCTAGATTCTTTTCGCCGTCTTCTGTGACAGCCACCACCCGCACTTTCCATGCGCGGATACCTTCATTGTGCAAGGGCAGGTCTTTCCTGACTTGCTTGAAATCGTGCCTCACGCTACGTTGTCACGAGCTGCATTCTTGCCTCGTGCCTCTCCATAAATGATCATGGGTTCCTTTCTACCACTGATTACTTCATCGTCTACGATGATTTTGATTGCACCTTCTTTGGCCAATCTGGGCAGGCGATACTGCACATCCAACAGCGCCTTTTCCAGCACGCTGCGAAGTCCACGAGCGCCTGTACCTCGTGTGACGCATTCCTTGGCCACGGCCAGCTTGGCTGCCTTGGTCATTTCCAATTCTACACCATCCATACGGAACAGGCTGCTGACCTGCTTTTCGATGGAATTCTCTGGCTCGCTGAGTGCATGCACCAGATCTTCTTCAGTCAAGCTCTTGAGTCCTACGATCACAGGCAGTCGGCCTACCACTTCTGGAATCACTCCATAGGTGTGTAGATCCTCGGGCCTGATATCCTGTTCCCAATCATCTGCGTCTGATTCTCTCTTGAGCGTGGCACCGAAACCCATTCCTGAGTCCTTGCCGCGACGGTTGGCGATGATCTTGTCTAGGCCAACAAACGCACCGCCTAGGATGAACAAGATATTGGTGGTATTCACCGTCAGCATATCATGTCCGGGGTGCTTGCGACCTCCAGCAGGAGGTACCTTGCACTCAGTACCTTCGATGATCTTGAGCAGGGCCTGCTGCACGCCTTCACCGGAAACATCACGTGTGATGCTGACATTTTCGCCGCCCTTACGAGCTTTCTTGTCAAATTCATCCAAGTAGATTATACCGCGTTCGGCTTTCTTGACATCGCCGTCGGCTGCTACGATCAAGCGATGTATGATGCTTTCTACATCTTCGCCCACATAACCGCTTTCGGTAAGACTGGTGGCATCTGCCACAGCAAATGGCACATCCAACAACCGTGCCACAGTCTTGGCCAACAGGGTCTTGCCAGAACCTGTAGGGCCTACCATGAGGATGTTGCTCTTGTCAATCTCTACGTTGGACTGTCCACTTAGACGCTTGTAGTGATTGTAGACGCCAACTGCCATCACCTTCTTGGCTTGTTCTTGCCCTACCACATAGCGATCAAGAAATGCCTTGATGGCTTCTGGCGTCTTGTCTTCTGGCAAGGCTTGTGCACCTACTTTGTCCTTGACGATGTCATTGCAAAGTTCAATACATTCGTTGCAGATGAATGCACTCTCACCTGCCACCAACTTGTTGACTTCGTCTCTGCCCTTGCCACAAAAGCTGCATGTCAATGCAACACGACCGCCTGTGGTATTGATCTTGTCAGTCATTGGCGCTTCCCCGTATTGTTTCAATCAACCATTCGACGTCGTCATATAGTTTGGCACCCAACGTGTTCAGCATGGTCAATAATGCCATGTCTGTGTCATCGTCGGCATGCCACCATACGTTGCCTGCTTCCATGTGCCTGGCACCAATGATACTTTGAGCCATGGTAATGCTTTTGGAATCAATCAATACGAAATCTGAGAACGGAATATAAAGCATTTGCCAGCAGATGGTCTCTGCTGTTTCTTCACCTTCGGTATGATAGAAAGTGAGCTTGGTGGACCTAAAGCTCTTTTCCAAAGCTTCACAGGTCTCTCGTATCCATTCTTCATCGGTTGAAATTAGGTGGAACTTGATGCCTGTGTTAGGCATGTATATCGTGGGAGGAGTGACGTAGATAGTGGATGTGTCTGACATGTGTGGTACCATCAACGGTTACGTTTTTGTGGTGTTAGACGGGTGCCTGGAGGGGCACCACTACTGGGGTAACGATGTAGAGTATCTTCCTGTTGCTGGGCTGATACATCTTCTACTATGCGCTTGTAGACTTCAGCCAGCGTATCTTCGTCCGTTTTTTCTAGGGCCTGTTTCAATTCTTCCTCGGGAATCTGTGCTAATGGTTCTATTATAGACTTATCTAGATCTTTGTCAACCGCGGATTTGATGGTACGGCGCAGATCTAGATCAACCTTGGACTCGATTTCTGTTACCACCGGTGGCACGGAAATCTGTCCGCGCAGGGCCGCTTCCTGGCGAGGTGCGAAAGGGACTTCGGCTTCTACCTTTTGGATGTCATGCTGTGCACCCATATTGAGATTGATCTGTGTGACCGAATCAGTGATCTGTGGATTGACTGGTTCGGGTTTGGCAGAGGTAACAGCATCAGTGACTTGTGGCTTGACAGGAGCAGTAACAGCATCAGTGACCTGACTATTTGCCTTGGCGGCAGCTTCCTTGTCTTCCCGATTCCAGCGGAAAGTCATGTTGGCTGCGATCACCAACAGCACAGCCAATGGATCAAACACAAATATCAAAGTGATGATCAGGAAACGCACAGCCGAGTCAAAGTGACTCTTGGCACTATCAGCTCCCCATATGAGTTCAGCCACATATTTGATGGGTCCAACTTCGGCTTCCAAGGTGCGCTGCTGTGCTGCCACAGGAGCACGCTCTTCCCTCAGCTTCTGTATCTCAGCCTGTGCTTTGTTGATGATGGCCTGTTGGGCATCACGCTCACGGGCCTGTGTCCTGCGTAAGTTGGCAGCTTGATTGGTATTGCGTTCAGCTGCTGCCTGTGCTGCCTGTTGTTGTGCTGCGGTAGCGTTAGGGGGCAGCGTTCCAGCACCGCGTCCCAGTGCTTGGTTCACAGAGTCGTCCATCTGCCTCAGCACGGTCCGCGCTGAATTTATGAGATCCTGTTGCGCAGCGATCTTCTGATCCACGATCTCCAGCTTGGTAGCAATGTCTCCGGCTGGCATGGCCTGATCCAAGTGTGCTTTGGATAGGAAACCAAATATGCCCAAGCTGGTAACAAACATGAGCACCAGCACCGCAAAACTAAGATAGCTTTTGAGTGCGAAAGGAACACGCTTCCAGTTGTTGTATAGCCAGCTGGCGGTGACCAGCTTGGCCACTTCCAGTGTAGATGCCATGATGGCCACGGGTATGGCCGCGGCTGCAAACAGCACCATGAGACCAGCAACAGAATACCATGCTGCTACGGTAGATAGTGCTAATGCGACGAAGAAGATAAAATAAGCCATGGAATATATTTACCTGGCACCGTCTTGATTTTTTGGACGATAAAACACATGAGCACCCAAACGTGCGGTTCTTTCCACGTTGTTCCAACCAGGACGCACATAGTTGGCATGGAAATAGGTAGCACCATGTGTGATGTCGTCAAACAAGTCTCGACGATGCATCAAGGTAGCTGCCAACAGCACTATCTGTTCCCATTGATCCCCCGAAGGCTTATTGTTACGCAAAGACGGAGTCATCGTCCAGGAAAACTGCCCTGGTTCATAGACAACTTCACACACGGTCTTGGGCCACCATGTGCTGTCCATGCGATTCAATGTGACCAATCCAACTGCCAGTTGGCCGTATGCGGGTTCTCCGCGGCTTTCGTGCCAGATGTTTTTGGCCAAACAGATGACCTGGCGATCGAGCAACATGCGTTGCGGAAGCCAGTTGCTGTATGACTCAGCGATCTCAAAAGGATCTGATCTAGACAGCTCGCGTCGGCGATTGTCTGCTGAAGGCATGATGTTGAGATCCCTGCGTAAGGTCTCTAGCACCATGTTTTGGGCTTCTTGCCCGGTACCGGCCATGGCTGCTGTGATATTCGATACTTGTGGTATCGACAGCATCAAGCTCAGTGTTAATGCAGGTAGGCATAACCATCCCACCAGTCCTATATTGAACGTGCCTTTGAGACGTTCGATCATTTCGATTCTCCTCTCGGTTGCTGTACCATGCACCCTGCCGATGATTTGGCAAGTGGCTTGGCCAGGGCCTCCAATGACGGGAAGCTAGTGATCACGACGTTTTTAGGCGATTTCAACCACGCTATCGAGCCTGAAACTGCGCCAGGCTCCGAGGTCAAGATCCCACACCGCGATCGTGTTGTCCGACTCGCGCCGACCAACACTGGTCCGTGTTGACTCTGTGATCATCTCGGGTAATGCGTCAGGGCGTAGTGTGCAGCGCATGATGCGCCGAGTGCCATCCTTCTTCTCGAAGGTGACCGTGATGTCCTTGGTTTTCAGCATCTCGGTCAGTTCTGATTTAGTCATTTGCATTCCTTACGATGTAGTGTGAGCCAGTCTGTGTATTATAACGCTGTTTCTGTGTGCATGTCAACGACACAGGCATCCGTGGGCCCACGAATGAGCCCACGTGCCCGTTTGGTTTCAGGCCTGCCTTACGAGGTAGGTTTCCCGCATGCTCTTGAATCCAAAATACTCTTCTGCCAACTGCTTGACCACTTCCTTGTCATAGGGCTTGCAGCTGAAGACATCCAAATAAAGGTCTCCGCTTTCGCTGCAAAAATGGCCGCAGATGTTGCTGGTTTCGATCAGCTGTACCAGGGTGTAGCCTTCCTTGTTGCCGGTTCCAAACAGCACCACCTGTGGCTCTCCATAAGCCACCATGTCGATGTCTTTGACCAGCTTGCGTGCAAAGTCAGCAATGAGCTTGCCATCCGTGACCGCTTCGCGCCTTCCATCGGCGCAATCAAGGATAAGGTGGAAGCCCCAATAGTTCTTGTTCATGTTCAAGACTCCTGTTGTATATTTAACGATTCCCCGTCAGAGAAATCGTCTCCAAGACGCTGCCGAAGGGGTGGGATTCGAACCCACGGAACCTGTTATACAAGTGGCCCATTGTGTGTGACAATCGCTTTCAACCTCTCAGCCACCCTTCATAAAGCATTACCGGCCATTCACGGCCGGTAAGTTTAATTATCACATTTATACGATATAGCGGTGTTTTATGTCAAGACCTGCCCCATTTGATTCGGCTCCAAACACGCTCATGGCACCAATAAACAAAGGGCTTGACAACCAGTTCTGTTGCTCCGATTGCCAAGCTGACCACTATCTTGCCTGTCACAGCAAAGCTAATGACTATGGTGGTCAGCGTTCCGCAGATGCGATAGCTGTAGGCCTTGACGAGACTGCGCAAGGCAGTCTCGCTGTTGTTCATGGCCCATTTGTCGACGAATCGTTTGAGTAGTCCAGATGTCACAGCTCTCCCCTGGCCTTCATTTCAGCACGTATCTGCGTGGCAGATATCTGCGTGATGCTTTCGTCAAAGGTTTCTTCACCTGAGGTATAGCCCACACCACGACCCCAGCCAATGTGCACGATGTTGGGCACCACCATGATCTCATACATGCCCTGATACAGAGGGTCCAGGTCTCGTTTGATGAAATTCTTGACTTGGTCCACAGCAAATGGATTGGAACCTTGCCAGCCTTGCACGTCTCTGATCTGGATGATGACCTGACCGGTGCGCTGCAACAGGCGCTCAAACAATGCACGATGTCCTGGATGCCAAGGCTGCCAGCGACCCAGCATCTGCACGGTCTCCTTGCGCCAATCAAACACAGGGCGACGCTTGTCCATCACGACGTGATCAGCGATAAACTCACCCCATACTTCGCTCTTCTGTTCGGTCACACGGAAGTCATACACATCAGGCTGCACAAACATCTTGTTGGTGTCTTCGAATCGGCCCTTCTCGATGGTGTCCATCCAGATGGTCCAGTCGGCATGATATGCGCTGCGCATCTCATTGGTGGGTGCAACAAAGTCACAGATCACATAGTCTGAAGAGGATTCTTCGGCCAGCGTCCTCATGCGATTGGCCTGTCTCATGCGGCCTTCGGGACTGAAATCCCAGTCGTTGAACTTGGCACGGATCTCATCGGCGTTGAACCATTCGACCTTGCGACCTCGTGATTCAATTTGGCTCTTGAGCTCGCGTGCTAGATAGGTCTTGCCTGCTCCGGGCAGACCCATGATCAGTATCTTGGTAGCCATTATTTTTCTCCTGGTTAAATTGACTGGAATTCTCGCCAGTCTTGATACATGGTGGCATTGGCTTTTTCAATGCCTTCCGGGTCCGTGGCCTGGTTTATCATCCTGGCATACTTGTTTATGAAGGACAAGCCTCGCATGCGCAAGCTGCGCATCCTGGCAGCCATCTTGTCCAACTCATCATAGGCCTGATCCGGTGCTAGGCCCAACATTTCTGCATATCCATGTACCTCTGAGGTAAACACACCTGAGGTCCTCTCGCAATCTCTTAGCACAAATTCTATGGTCGAATCCATGCCAGCAAACATAAGGTCATTCTTTTCATCTATCCAATTCTGTATCATCGCTACCAACCGATTCAGGACTTCTTCGCGATCCTTGACCAGCTCTTTCAGTTCCAACGATGCACGAGGAAACTGGTCCTGAGACTCAGTCACTATCCTGCGATTGGCCACGACAAAATTGCGTCCAGCCATCATGGTTTTATTGGCTGCTGACCAAAAAGGGTTACCTGGATCTATGGAAGTCACAAAGGCATCATCGATGCCACGCAGCAACAACGCTGCCACCTGTTGCGAGCCGGTAAGCGTCAGCAACAATCCGGTGCTTTTTTCAACGAGTAGGAACTTTTTCATGCAGCATATTTATGTAGGTAGTTTTCGGCCATGTTTTGATCTCTTAAATAAATCATGGGAGAATGCATTTCAAAGGTGCTGAATGCTGAACTGTTGTGCCCATTTAGGCGCAAGATGTTCAGCATCGTTGACACCATATCTATATCATTGATCAGCTTCAGTGTTGGTTATATATTAGGCTGCTTGTCCTGATAGGAGTCTGACAAATGAATCTGTTCTTCGTCCATGGTGCCAACGCCACACCAGGGAGCTTTAACTATCTCACCTCTAAATTGTCCTTAACACAGGATCGCATGTGTTTTGCTGATTATTCCAGCGGAGACGGATTTTATCACAATCTGGAGCAGATGAAATCTCAACTGACATCCGGTGACTGGTTCCTGATATCACACAGCATGGGTGGCATATACTCGGCGCATCTGAGCGAATTCTTGGGCAATCGCTTTCATGGTGCAGTGACCATGAGCACACCATATGGCGGAAGTGAACTGTGTGACATGCTGTCTTTGGTGCATCCTTTTTCTAGATTGTTCCGAGATGCTAGCACTAGATCCAAACCCATAAGAGAAGCCCAACAAAAGATAATTACCAATTCTCCTGGGCCCTGGACTGCTATCGTTACTCACAGCGGTCGTGTGCCATATCTGTCTGATCAAAACGACGGTGTGGTCACATTGAACAGTCAACTGGCATTGCAAAAGCACATGGACATCATACAACTAGACTGCAATCACTATGAGATCATGCAAGATGATCGCATGGTTACCATCATCCAAGATCAGATTCGTCGTCTGTGATTTCCTGTGGGATGTTGTTGGGATCCACATCCTCTGTCTTTTTGTCTGTCCTGGAAGGTATGCGTCGGGCGATGTCTGACAGATATATCAGTTTGACCAACCGAGGTGGTATGTCCTGTCCGTTGACATTGGCAAACCATTTGACATAATTGCACAGTCTTGCCAGATGTGCATGATCCGGCTGCACGAATCTTTGTTTGCGTATGGAAAGATTGATCTCTGTGATAGGATCTTTCCAAGCTTCGTGTTCGGCTATCTTCTTGCCCCAACGTGGACTGAGATACAGAGCAATCTCTCCCAAATGATGTATGGAAAATGCTCCGTGGGCTTTGATAAAACGAGGCTTCACCTGGTCCAGCAGACCTTGGCTATACAACCATCTTGGCACACGATCCAACATGTGTAAGTTGAGTGCACTGACCATGAGATTGATACTCCTGCATCGTCCTGATTTTATGGATGTGATCAGATTTTCTTGCAGGCGTTCCCATGAAACACCAGCTCGCACAAACTCAAGATCCTGTTCTACAGCATCTATGCTGATGACCAGTTCGATCAACCAACCATTTTCTTCCAGGCGAGACAGCATACCATCCAACCAAGCAGGGTCACAGTTGCCGTTGGTTACCAGGCGCAGGTTGCACCGTGACATCTCGCCCAATGAAACCAAATGTTCCACTAGATCCTGGAAATGCGGATGATCCGTAGGTTCGCCTCCGGTGATGTTCAACAAGCGCAGGCTATGCTTGTTTTGTTCCAACAAAGATTTGAATTTGATGTATGCTTGCTCTCGGGCCGCAGATACCGGATGTATAGGTATCTTCAACCATGCAAACTCATTGGAATCTTTTTGCTGTGTCAGCTGCTGCCAGCTGGTGCTGCTTCTGGGTCCGCATGTGATACAGTTGGAATTGCAGTCAGCACCCAAGAACAGATCTATGGTCCGTAAGCCTGCGTCTGCATTGTATGTGACGTTGGTCTGTCTTTGTTCGCGAAAACTACGAAACCCCAAGTCCTCGTCGCGCCAACATGAACTACATGCCTGTGGACGCTGATCATTCTTGAACTGCTGCTTGACTTTCAGCAGGTTTTCATTGAAAGGGTATTCAGATTCAAACGACTTCTGATACCCTATCTTTGGACACCATCTCCACAGGTCCTTGTCAAGATCTACTATGAGATTGGTCCAGGCCAGATGGCAGAAATTCTTCAAAACAGGCATGTGCTTATGTATCTGCCGCAAAAGGCATGGTGGTGTTTCCACCACCATGCAGTTGAATCAACTGTTGAGGACTCTTGCCACTGAAGTGATCACGGCAGCGATGCGACCGATATCACGCAGTTGGGTTGAAGAATAGCCTTCGTTCTTCAGTGTGTCGTAGTGTGCCTTCACACAGAAATGACACTTGCCTACGATGGACGCTGCCAAGCTGTATGCTTCAAAACGAGCCTTGGTAGTTCCGCCGTGACTGGCGATAGCATTCATGCGCAGCTCAGCACGCAGGGTCTTGAGCTCCTCATCACCTGCCATCTCAACGTAGGGATACCATACGTTGTTCTGTGCCATGATAGCTGCTGCCGATAGGGCAGCATTGCGCTCCTTTTCATCATCAATTCCAGTAGAGATGAAAGTGACCAGCTTGCCGTTGCCTGTGGCCATGGCTGCTGCCAAGGCACAACCTTGTGCTTCAGTCTGATCCAATGCGCTGCGATTGATCACCGCGTCAAGGTTCAGCTTGGTGTCCTTGGCATAATCAGGTAGTGCTTCTTTGATTTGGTCGATCCATTGTGTCATTTTTGATATCCTTTTGATGATAGCACAATCTTACAGATATGCTCC
>Ga0129333_10002390_pt1 | contig 17436 bp, 32 predicted proteins | sample CPB6_08_DNA_FD_94474 | JGI IMG/M metagenome (GOLD analysis project Ga0129333, IMG submission 94474) | Freshwater to marine salinity gradient microbial communities from Chesapeake Bay, USA - CPBay_Sum_0.6_0.8_DNA | ecosystem: Environmental > Aquatic > Marine > Coastal | place: USA: Chesapeake...
CTAATTTGACAAACTTAAACATTCCTCCATCAACGGGTGGAGATTTATATTTATTCTATAACTACTAATAATGGCTGCAAATACATCACCAATTTTCGCACTCGTACCCGAAACTAAAATAGTAACGGTAACGGCTGCAACAACAGATAGAACAGGGGCGACAACTACTAACCTTGTAGAGTTGCTAACCGCTGCAACAGACGGCACTAAGATAACACAGATAGGGGCTAAGGTTGCAGGGAGTAATGTTGGGACAATAGCATTGATTTTTATCACCAACACAAGTGGAACAAGCCCAAAGTTGTACGATGAAATTGCTTTAACTTCTGTTACTGCAAGTACAACGGTAACTTCACAAAGGCAAGTTACCGCTTATAGCGACCTACAATTAAAATCAGGTCAAAAAGTTTTAGTAGGTATTACGGTTGCAGTTACCGACGGAGTAAACATTTTTGCAATTAAAGGGGATTATTAATGCCTGACTTCGGTATTTTTAGGGGATTTAATTCAAAGTTATTCAGCGATAAGTTATACGCTGGGCAATTGCCTACGCAATTGGGGTTGATTGGTAGTCAAGAGGCATTTAATTTTGACCCTGATGCACAAGCATTTTTTAACCGAGTAACAACGGCTGGAGGTAGTTTATCAACCACAGAAAAAAATGCAGTAAATCAACTTGTATTAGATTTAAAGGGATATTCAATATGGACACTTATGAAAGCCATATATCCAATGGTTGGTGCAAGTGCGGCAGCGTGCGCTCAGAACTTAAAAAGTAGTAGTTTTACAGGTAGTTTTACAAGCGGTTGGACTTTTGCAAGTAATGGGGTAACTCCAAATGGAAGTAACGCATTTATGAATACTGGATTAAACGCATTTGCCGAACTTCAATTAAATAGTGTTCATTTTTCAAATTATTTACCAAATTTTACGACAACTAATGGGGCAGATATTGGATTGATTGCTGGTGATGATGGATTATATGCTTTTTACAACGCATTTGGTAATGCATCATTTATTAGAACTAACGACCAACAAAATACATTTTCAACGGGGCAAGGTACAGCCAATGGATTTAGATTAGTTACAAGAACAGCATCAAATTTATCAAAATCTTATGTCAATAACACAAATACATATACAAGTTCTGAACCATCAAATGCAGTACCTAATCAAAATATTTATTTAGCAGCAAGAAATTCAAATGGTGAAGCAGCGAATTTCTCTAATCGAAGACAATCATTCGTCTCAATCGGTGACGGATTAACCGACACCGAAGCAAGTAATTTTTATACCGCAGTTCAAGCATTTCAAACAACACTCGCTCGCCAAGTTTAGGAAATATGATTACACTGTTGTATATTTGTGTTATGGGAAATAAATGGTCAACATTAAAACCATTAGATGCAAACTATATTGTGAGCAACTATGGTAATAAAACCGTACAACAAATTGCAACTGATTTAAACGCAACTACCGACAGGGTTCGTAGGGTGTTAAAAATGCAAGGCATACCAATGATGGGTAAATCTGCGATGTATGCCAACATTAAACAATTGAAGTTCGATTACGAAGATGTTTTATGTGAGGATTATAAAAATGGTCTTTCACAAAATGACTTAGTAAAAAAATATAAAATTGGTGCGGACAAAGTAAAGTTTTTGTTAGATAGAAATGGTGTTGATAGATTAAAAGGAAAAGGTTCTTTTATGACAAAGGTTTGGGCAAATGGCAAACGTCAACCACGAAATTGCAACAAGGGAGGAACTAAAGATATTCATAATGCTTTGTTTGGTAGGTGGAAATCAAATGCTAAATCAAGAAATTATCCATTTAATGTAAGTATTGAACACTTGCAAAGTGTTTTAGAATCACAAAATTACAAATGTGCTTTGACTGGTTCACAATTACTTTGCCCTAAAACATATAATGAAAAACGTGAAATGACATCAAGCCCTTATTTGTTATCTTTGGATAGAATTGATAACGATTTGGGATACGAGGAAGGCAATATACAATTTGTTTGTGTATGGGCAAATAAAGCACGAGGAACTTATGACAATGATGTTTTTAAAGAAATAATTAATAACCTAAAAAGTCAAGTATAATGCAAGGATATATTTTAACCACAGAGCAATATCAAGAAATTCAAGGGCAATTTTTTGCACCTGATATTTTCTTTAATTGTGTTCAAGATATTAATGCAGTTTGGTTCACATTTTTGAGCGAACAAGATATTTCACTTGTGGAAGCCTCCCAATACTCTTGGATATTAAATTTACCACAAGGCGAATACATACCACCACCACAACCACCACCATTCCCATCATGAAACACTTAGATAACGACACAACCGCAGCCATTGCCACAGGAATAAGTGGAAGTGCTACGATAATACATTTCAGTCAAACTTGGCAGCCAGTAGCAGCGTTTGTCCTTGCCATTGTCGGCATAGTATCGGGCATGTTTGCGATTATTTACTACATCCGAAAAATTCGTCAAATCGATGGCAAAGGTTAAAGCATCAATCGTATTATTTCGCAAGAAGCCAAAACGCAAATTAGGCAGACACACCAAGCACATTAACAAACACAAATCATGCAAACCAAATCGCGGACAAGGGTAAAGTTTAAACCTTACTTTGCGCCCACACCAAAGCGCATTAGAGTATTCGGTGACTCACTGGCAGCCGCTTCGATTCTAGTGGCAGGGTTTAATATGTCCGACCCAAACATAATGATTGGTTGTGCGATTGTGGGCGGCTTGGGTAAATTCTTGTCAAACTTTTTTACTGTTGAGGAATGAGACTGCTGCTGTTTGCCGTGTTACTTTCAAGCTGTTCTGCTAACTACCATTTAAAACAGGCCTGCAAGAAACAACCCAAGATTTGCCAAACCGATACCCTGGTGCTGACCGATACGCTCGTCCGATTTGATTCGGTTGTGGTAGAGCGGACTTTTACCATGCGTGAAGTCGACACAATTCGGATTGATACTGGACGGGTGCGGATAATATTACAACGATCGGGCAACCGATTTAAGGCGAACGTATCGGCCCCAATTGATACGATATGGGTTACACGTGAACGCACGGTTACACGTCAACGCTGGGTAACTTTAACCAAATGGGATTGGACTATCGCCATAATTGGAGCATTTGGTGTTATGGTGTTGGGTTTGTTGGTTAGGAGGCGTTAATAATTACTGGGAAAAGGAAATAATTACTAAAAAAAAAGACGTTAATTATGGCAGACATAAACAAAGTAAATTTCGATTACATAAAACGCTGGGAAGGTGGACTATCGAAACATCCAAAAGACCCAGCAGCAAAATATCCAGTACCAGACGGAAGCGGATATCACACCAATATAGGTGTAACTTGGCAGACTTGGAACGGTGTTTACCGTGGGGATGTTGCAGGGTTTTACGAAATGCCCAAGGATAAATGGGTTAAGATTTACAAGTTGTATTGGGATATGGTTGGGGGCAGTCGGTTAGATTCGCAAATTATTGCGGAGTTTCTAGCGGATTGGGCTTGGGCGAGTGGCTCAAATTCGCCACGGCAAATGCAGTATTATCTGCATGGAATTGGGTTGTACACATCGACACTAGACGGCCGTTGCGGAAACAAGACTATATCCGCAATGAATAAAGCCATCCAATTACGAGGGGAATCGGCCGTTTATGCTGACCTATATCACCGCAGAATTGAATGGCTTAAACGTTTACCAGGATTTGTTACCTTCGGTAAAGGCTGGGTTAACCGATTGGAGGATTTTGACCGCTATGCCTTGCAGTCACTTTCTCAAAGTGGGCAATGATAGCAGTGATGCGCTCCTTTGCTAAATTGATATGACCGCGATTGATTTCGGCTTCGCAAGTCGGGTAGTCGATTGCTTTCAACTGCTTGACAAAGTGAATCAATTTACCTGAATCATTCAGATTTTTCAAACGTTGTTGCTCCAACTGTGCGGCTTGTTGCGCTGCAATTTGCTCCGCTTTGATTCTTGCTAATTCGGCCGCTTGTTCTTCCGCTTTTTTAGCTTGTTCCTCAAATTCACGTTTCTGCAATTCGGCTTGTTTCTCGCTTTCTAGTCGGGCTTTTTCAATCTCAATTGCTTTGCGTTCTGCATCTATTCGGGCTTGTTCGGCCGCTTGTTTTGCTTGTTCTGCCGCTTGACGTTCTTGTTGTGCTTGTTGCTTTTCCCGTTCAATTCGCTCCATTTCTTCGGCTGCTCTCTTGCGTTCTGCCTCGATTCGTTTTCTTTCGGCTTCTTGTTGTTCTGCTGCAATTCGTGCGGCTTCTTGTGCTTTTGCTAATTCAGCCTGAGCAATACGTAATTTTTTGGCCTCTTCTTCTTGGCGTTTTTTTTCTGCTTCTGCTGCTAGTCGTTCCGCTTCGATTCGTTCTGCCTCCGCTTTTAGTCTTGCCTGTTTTGCCGCCTCTAAATCGGTGACGTAATTATCCCACGCGACTTCATCCATTTGGCGCAGATTAATAAACATGGTATTTGTTTCCGGGTAATTAGTCCGCATGAAATTAAGGCGTTCTGCTTCCAGTGCGTTCAGGCGATTTGTTTCCTTAATCTCATAGTACTTTTCAATCTGTTCAAATTGCGCTTCACGGGGTTTAGTTGTGTCGCGAATTATGCCGAACAAATGATCGTACAATTTGCCTTCAATTAAAATGTTTCGTTTCCCTTCATCCTTGGTTTTCTCCGCAGCCGTTCTAATTTTCTTTAGAATTTGGCGCGAATCATACGCTAATTTCATGTCCTCTTTAGTCGGCTCTTCGGTCGGAAGGTTGCGCAATACTGCGTCAACGTCTTGTAGTTTTGCAAAGTACGGCTCAAAGACCGATAGGATAGTTTGCCCTTTAGCTTCCTCAATTCCTGACTTGGCAATAATTTCGTTGGGTTGCAGTATTACAACTGCATTGGGAGTGGTGTTGTTATTTTCGGTTGTCATAATGTTTTTATTTCTTGTTTGACTTGTGTCCAATATTCTTTAAACTTATCCCAAAACCAATCAGTATCTTCTGCTTCGTCTGAAATTAAATCTATATAGGAATTTTCAAAAGGTGCTTTCAATATCTCATCAACTGCAATCAATGCGCATTGCTTGGCAAAATGTAAAGTAATGTCGCTTGCAGAGTTGGAATGTACTACATACATTTTATGTATTAATTCTTCGGCTTTCTCTTTTGGTGTCATATTTACTTCTCCTATCATTCCGTTGGCGTCACCAAAATGTTAGCGTTCTCTTCCGTTAAAATATACTTAGTTCGGATTTGCTCAATGGTTGTCTTGCCATCTTGAACTGCTTGCCGTGCCGATTCCCAACTTGCATGTGCTGGGGTTAGTTCGGGCATGGAAACTGGAGCAGCAGGTGCAGCAGGGTGGGGGGCTACATCTTGCCGTGCCGCTTTAATTCGTAGCGCGTCCATAACTTCACCAAATGCCTTAACCTTGGATACGTAGAGCGTTACGGACAAGCCTATCCAGTGTTCGATAAAATCGGACTTGGAAAGTTTAACCAATTGCTTGCAGTTCGTGGCATTCAATATCATCGGTTTCGGTTCGTTGGCAAATCTCGCGATAATACATTCATCTGATTTGTTATTCGCTCCAGTTACTATCTGCTTACTTATTGCAGTGATTTTTACGACCCGTTCCGAATAAGTACCCTTATTGTTTGCTAAGCTATACGCACCTAGATAGTCGGGATTTTGCAGTTTTTTCCAGTGGGTTGCCATTACCAGCCGCCTCCTTGCAAGAAAATTGTGTTGATTGCTGGTATTTCAGAATAACCGTGGAACGCCTCGAACGGGTCGCCCGTTTCACGCCATTTTTGCATGCAGGTTTTGTAGACTTCTGCATCGGATAAGTATTGCTCACGTGCTGCTTCGATATCCTCTTCCGCTAGTTCGTACACTTCGCATAGGTACGGATAGGATTTTTCCTGAACGATAAATATAAATTTAATCGGGGTATCACTTCCCAGCCGTAACGTCTCTACCGCGTCCGTGTACATAGCACCCTGAACGTTGTACCGATATTTTCGAACCGAACGAGTAAACCCATTTAGTGAGGCGTCCTCGGAAGTCTTGTAGTCCACAATAACATGGCATCCGTCAAGTTGCTCTGTGAGTTCGGATTGGCTTTTAAAATACGCAATAAACTTATCTAATTTGCTCTTTGCTTTAACGCCGTTTTCCGTTTCCCAAAGTATAGGCATTTCTGAAACGCCAGCGGCTTCGAGTAATTCGCGGATAATCGGATTAACTAGCAACGCCCGTTTCATCGGGTCGGCTTGGGCGGCATAATCTTCTTGAATTAATACGCGCTCACCGCATTCAACTATTTCTTCCGCCATCCAATCCTTGTAAGCGTTCGTTGCGCGTGGTTTCGCTCCGCCAATTTCGGCTAGCTTTTCGGATTCGCGCAAAATGTAGAAGTCCGTTTCCAATGTGTGCGGCTCGAACAAATGAGCGTGGTAGAATTTACCAAGTCGCAATGCTTTGGTGTCTAGTGGGATTCGGTCTGGGGCTAATCGCTCCAAGTAGTACTTAATAGGGGCTTCGTGGATTAAATCTAATCCGCTTTTGCCAATTCGTTCTGTGTCGCCGTGGTAATCGTACTGGGCGAAACTTGTTGTTGTGTTGTTTTCGGTCATACGGATGCAAATATATAAAATAATTTTACACAATTAGAAATATTTTACTATTTTTGCGACATGTTAAAAATGACAATTACAGGAAACCTCGGTAAAAATGCGGAGGTTAGAACATTGCAGGATGGCAGTCAAGTTATATCGTTCAACGTGGGCGTTCGTATCGGTAAAGAGCAAACGCAATGGGTATCGTGTGCTAAGTTTGTAAAGCAAGGAGGCAGTACGGCCGTAGCGAATTACTTAACCAAAGGCGCAAAAGTGCTTTGCGAAGGTATGCCGTCCGCTTCAAGTTACAACGCCCAGGACGGAACGATTAGAACCGATTTGAAATTGCGGGTGTACGAACTAGAATTACTTGGGTCGTTTGATGGGGCGCAAGGTGTGCAGCATGTATCCGCTCAGTCAGTGGAAGTCGCCCCAGTAGCTCCAACCGCTCCATTAGCTGACGACGATTTCCCATTTTAAAAATTAGCCATGACAATTAACGAAATTAAAATCGAATGCATCAAGCGTGGAATATCGCTTACACAGTTATGCCGCAACGCTAATATACATCGCTCCATATTGACACGATGGGAACAGAAGCCGCCGCGCTACGTGGAAGTAATGGAACGGCTCGAATCGGAGTTGAAAAAGTTGGCGGTGAAAGGTAAACAAGGCAAACCAAGAAACCAAAACATTCAAGACAATCAAGACAATTAGTAAATACATGGAACAGAACCAAAACGAAACGCGTCAAGTAGTTAGTGTAACTTATGACGTTAAAAAATTCCACTACAAGGGCTTTAATTGCGTGAAGTTGGAGTACGTACACCGAACGACCTATTCCGATAAATCTAAAGTGGAAATGGAGGTAAGTATCACAAGCCAAAACGAGCCCCATAATGATTTAATGCAATGGTTTAAACAATCATTATCAGCGCATCTGCTTGACCTATGCGAGTATGGAAGTTATTTGGCAGCTACACTGGATAATGAAAGTTTTGCATTGTTAGTCACACAAAATAAAATCGAGGCAAACGGAATTGTATACGGTGGATCGGACGAAAGTGCAGGTTGTACAATCATCGGCAAAAAGACGCTCCGAGAAAATCGTGTGTTAAATTTAGTCGCTCCGTTCGTTAATTACGCAAATGATCAATGCTGGTATAGCGATGCTGGATGGTTGGCTGAACAAGCAGAAGCATTGCGAAACGAAATAATCCTATACATTAACGGCAAGTACGCTCCACCATTGCAGTTAGATTTGTTCAAGGATAATGAAGCGTATCAAGAAAAAGAAGCAGTTGTATTGGAAGATTAGGTAAACAAGGGGTTTAATCGCCCCTTTTATTTTGTCATAGAAATGTAATAAATTTCTAAAAATAGAAAATAATTGTTGTAATTAGAAATTTAGGCGTATATTTGAATCATGGAAAACGGAACATTACAACAAGAAAACACTTACAATGTAATCTATTCAAGCGGTAAACCGTCAAGTATTTACATTACTGCATCAAACATTAAAGAGGCTTGGATTGAAGCCAAAAAAATTGAACAACAAATAGGCTCAAGTTACTATAAAGTTGTAAGATGTTATAATGGAGGAGTAAGAGGACAATAAATCAATGAGGGGTAGAAATACCCCCTTTTAAAACCAATAAACTATGTTACCAATCGAATTTTTGATTTTGTACCCCATCAGTTTACCTGTGGCATTTTTGCTGCACAAGCTATGGAAGAAATTAACGCGCCGCGTTGAAATCGTAGAGGCGCAACCCTATCAGTTTGAGCGCGACGCCTATGTGGAAGGTTTTAACGATGCTACCGAGCATTGGAAACAGGAAGTTAAACGCATGTATAGAGGGGGGCAGTTATGAGCAATAAACAACAAACGGCAGTGGAGTGGTTTTCAGAACTATCGCTTAATCAATTTAACTTGTTTCAAGAAGGTCATATATCAATATCAGAATTTAAAAATAGAATGTCAAGTATTGAAATTAAAGCCAAAGAAATGCACAGGCAAGAGATAATTAATGCAGTCGATGGTTACCCAATAGCCAATAGATATTTAGATGGTAATGAATACTACGAACAAACATACGGAGGTAACAAATGAAAATCTATCAGCATAAATACACCAAAAGATTTATCAATGAAAACGACTACAACTATTTGTCAACGATGGAAAAGAATGAAATGGTATTGTATAAATTGTCTATTGAGTCAAGTAACAACAATAAACTACAAACAAAAAAATACCACGTTGAAAGTGGTGAAGAAAGATGGAATTATGATTCACATATTCCTCTATGCGAAGTCATTGATTATTGGGTTAAGTTAGGAGACGAAAAAATTATAACTTTTGCATACTATGAACAGGCAATTGAATATTGTAACAAATTAAATAATGCAATTGATGCAGTTAACAAAACCTACGGAGGTAAAAATGAAAAATAAAAAACTTAAATCATTAGAAGAAAGCAACGCTGAATCAAGAAGATTAGCGTTTACAATGAGCGACAATTCACCACGACCAAACGGAATTGCTTGTCCCAATTGCGGCAATGAACTTATGGATACAAATCCAATGGCAACTCTCACTTCAAATCCGCCTCAAAAAACTACACATTGCGATAATTGTGGTTATAATGGCTACAGATTCTGTTAACATACGGAGGTAACAAATGAATAAAGAAACACAACAAATAGATAATTATTGGGTAATTGGCTCAAATAAATGGAATGCGTCCATTTACACACAAGAGCAAGCCGAGAAATTTTCCAAAACTTTAATTAATTGCGGAAATTGTATAAATTGCAGTGATTGCAGTGATTGCAGTGATTGCCGTTCTTGCAGTGATTGCAGTGATTGCCGTTCTTGCAGTGATTGCCGTTCTTGCAGTGATTGCCGTTCTTGCAGTTATTGCAGTTATTGCAGTGATTGCCGTTCTTGCAGTGATTGCCGTTCTTGCAGTGATTGCAGTGATTGCCGTTCTTGCAGTGATTGCAGTGATTGCAGTTCTTGCAGTTATTGCAGTGATTGCAGTTCTTGCAGTTCTTGCAGTGATTGCCGTTCTTGCCGTTCTTGCAGTGATTGCCGTGATTGCAGTTATTGCAGTGATTTTAAAAATAACCCACAACGTATAACATCCCCAATTTTAGGTAGTAGAAATTCACAAACCACATTTTATTGGAATGAAGAAAAAGAACAAATAGTTTGCGGATGTTTTAAAGGCACTTTAGAAGAATTTGAGGAACAAGTCAAAATAACTCACGGAGATAATGACTTTGCAAAAAAATATTTTAAATGGATTGAATTAGTTAGAATGTACAAAGGGGGGCAGTTATGAGCAATAAACAACAAACGGCAGTAGAGTGGTACGCACATAGGCTGTATGAAATTGAAATAGCATATAACCAAGGTGTAATTGATACCGAGGTTTATGCCAAATCAAAAATACACGCATTAGAACAAGCCAAAGAAATGGAGAAAGAAAAAATGACTAAAGCGTGGAAAGCAGGGGATGGGAAACACGATAAAGTTGCAGATGAATTAGCAGAACAATGGTACGAAAAAACCTACGGAGGTAACAAATGAAACTAACACGAATTGATAAAAAGCAAACTGGCGTGGGCTATTTGGCTCAAAAAATCAGACAAGGCGCATACCTTGACGAGGTGATACAGATAGCCGAAGAAATCGAACGGCGCAACATAATTGAGGCGCGTAAAGTCGGATTGCCCGATACAGTGACATCCGAACAGATTGCCGCTAAGTATTACAGCGATCGTTTTGAACCAAGCAAGGAGGGCGGTAAGTCATGAGTACGGTTTATTGGCATAAGTCGATTGTGAACGGCAAGGAAGTATACCGAGTATGGCACAACGGGGTGAAGCGATTAGAAACTGAAATAGAATCCGAGGCATTGGCATTGTATCATTTCTTACTGTCCGTTCGGACAAAGTATTTTAAAGCGGCAATAATTGAAGCGTTTATAAATGGAGAGGATAGCGCAATGACACCTGAGCAATACTACAAATCAGGATGGGAGGATGCGGAATGAACTACTACCAACTCAACCAATTCGCATTTGAACGCCAAACCGAAGCGGCCGAAGTTACCACATTAGATGGGTCAACCCCGCTAATACTTGACTTAGACGGGCGGTCTGAATTGTCCTATGCAATCGCTGTACTTTACGAAGATTATCGCTGGACGTTTTCGAGTATTGCCAAGCATTTCAACATATCCGAATCGCGCGCAATAAACGAATATTATCAGATTGTTACGCGCTAATTAAACTGAACCAAACCGAACCAAAACCAACATGAAAACAATATTAATCGCATTGCTCGGGCTGGTTAGCCTTGGAGCGTGCAGAACCGACAGAAAGCCCGAGTGCTTAAGATTTCATTACGTCCGTGAGAGACGATTCGACCCAGTTACTCATATCCATCGTGTACATTTTACCAAAGTGTGCGATTCAATGGAGGTTGTAGAGGAGGCCACCAAATGACCCCACTACTAATCTACCACTACACAACGCCAGTAATGATTGCCGAGATTAATAACCGAGCGATTGATTACCGAATAGTTCAGCGCGGTTTAGAATCGTACTGGAAGATTGAAGGCAAACCGTATTTATTGCCGATTCTAGACAACCCGTTAATGGGAATGATTGACAGAGATACGGTCAAGCGATTGGCAATTACCGACCAAATGCAGTTTGTTGACAGCGTTGCGCTCCAATTCAAACAATCCAATTCGTATTGGTTCTATTACGGACACGACGAACAGGCCGAACACGTTAAACAGATTGACGGCTACTCGACACTAGAACAAGCGATTCAATCGGTTAACTTATTATACGACATTGGCGTGTTGCATTATGATGGAAACGAACCACTGGCGTTGTTTACAATAACCTGGGGCGAACTGTTGCCAGGAAGTGAGCAACATTTTGGATTCTACTACAACGGCCGACTATGCTTTATGTACAACTGGGATGAATGGGACAGCGTTATCCAGTTGGTTAAATCCATTGCAGCACGTTACGAACTCACGCCTGATTTTGAATCGAAACGGCTCGTTAAATCGGCCTGATAACACACTAAAACAACAAAAAACAACATGATAAACACAGGATTATTTATTGCAGTTGGCCTGATTGGAACGGCTGCAACAGGTCTATTGGCCTACTCAAGAAAATTAGCATTGGAACAATTGGCCGATGCTCATCGCAGCAATGCAGCAAGTGCAGCAGCATTGGAACAAGTTCTAATTAGCCGCAGAAATCTAACGCTAGAATTTGAACAAATTAAAGCCGCACTAGCTTTGCGAGATTCACAATTGAACGCTTCGGAGGCGGCAGGGTTGAGGCTTCAAACCGAATTGGACAGCCAAAAACAGCGTGTATTGGATTCGGTTAGCAAAAACATTCAATTGCGTAAAGAGTACGACGAATTGGCCGAAGAGGTGGCGCGATTGAGAGCGGCCGAAGCGGACAGAATCGAACGCAGAAAAGCGGCTAAGGCGAAATACAAAGCTAAGAAGAAAGCGGAGAAAGCAAACCCCGCCCCATGAACCCACGCCCGTACCAACTTGATTCAATCGCCCAATTAAGGGAGGCATTTAAAACGCAGCGTCGAGTTGTGTTGTGCCTCCCAACTGGGGCAGGTAAATCGCTGATATTTTCCAAGATTGCAATTGCCACGGCCGAATCTGGAAAACACGTGCTGATACTTACCCACCGAACTGAACTGAAACAACAGGCCGAAACGTATCAACAAGGGGCAACTCTGCAAGGTCGTCTAGACGTGCAAATGGTTGAGACGTTTTGGAACTTGCTGAAACGCTCCGAAACTTCGCCATTAGAAGGCTACAATTTACTTATTATTGACGAAGCGCACATTGGCAATTTTCGCAAGATCATTGAAGCGGCACCGCCTAGCCTGTTTATTATCGGAGCAACCGCCACGCCAATATCCAAGCCGAAAATGTCCGAATACTTTGGTGGTATCGTTTCGCCCGTTTCGATTTCGGGGTTGATAGCGGAAGGCTACCTATGCCGCGCCAAATACTACGTCTCCAAATTGGTGGACGATTTTACCGCATTAGAAGCCCGTGGAGACGATTACACCATCCATTCGCAAGAATCTGTATTTAATACCTCGAAAGTGCGCGGAGGTATTGTTCGTGATTTTCAAGAGGCTGGTTTGGCATTAAAGAAAGTTATCATTTTCTGTTCGTCCATCAAAGCCAGTATCGAACTCGCGGACGAATTGAGCATAACTGGCGCATCGGTTTATTGCGTACATTCCAAGATGCCGAATAGTGAACGTGAAGCGATATTCAGTGCGTACAAGGCGGCCGAAGTCGGAACGCTTGTAAACTGCGGAATTGCGACAACTGGGTTTGATTGCCCAAATATTCAAGTTGTGATATTGAATCGTGCCACCATGTCTTTAGCCTTATACCACCAAATGGTAGGCCGTGGAAGCCGTCCGCATTTCACCAAGCAAGGGGAATTCACCGTATGGGATTATGGGCAAAATATTGCTCGGTTGGGATTTTGGGAACGGCCGATTAATTGGGTACAGATATTTCACGAACCCGAGCGCATACGTCCTGCAATGATGAGCGTTACCAAGCAATGCGACCAATGTGCCGCATTTATCGCATCGTCAGCTCGAAATTGCAAGTACTGCGGATTCGTATTTCCCGTTACGATTACGCGCGTACTGGATGGCAAACTCGAGCCAATGGGGCATGAAGATATAAAACGATTAGATGGGCGCGGATTGTATAGTCTTAATACACGCGAATTAGCTGAATTGGTTGCTTACAAAGGTTACAAAAAAGCGTTTTATGAGAGCGTTTTATATCATTCCGGTAAGCGTGCAGAGTTGGACGCGTACTGGCGTGCAAAGGGTTATCAGAGGGGGTATATTGCGCGTAGGTTGGATTCGTTGAGTTGTCAGAGGTTTGGCGATAGGGTGGTAAGGGTGTGATAAGCTATCTTGTAACTATAAAATAATTCTTTATATTCGTAGCGTTAACTAGGATGTGCAAGATCCTTATAGTTAAAAGATTTTTGCCCTATTAAATGGACGTACTTGCACTGCGGCCATTTGATGGGGTTTTTTATTTATGATAAAATACATCGACAAAGAGGCTGATTTTACGGAATGTAGAACCGCCTGCTACTATGTAGCATTTGAATTAAGCGATTACGAGCTTATTAGAAAATTAAAATGGATTAAATATAATTGCCGTTTACAAAGTGTGGCATTTATAAGATATTTTGATAGCCAATTGCTAACAATATATTTATTAGAAAATTCTGGAGAAAGTGAATTTGTAAAAATATGGGCAAAAAAAGCTTTTAGTAAAGATCCTGATGTATTAATAAGGCAAAATCAAAATTATTTGGATAAGGAGCTAAATTCATGAAAGTTTCCTTTTATCCAACAATTAAAAATACCGATAGCAAAGAAGTTGCCGATATCGTAAGTATTTTAGAAAACATAAAAAACGGGGTTTACGAGGATTACGTTTATCCAGTTCGAAATGCGAAAATTGACAAAGACAGAAAAGAGGCAAAAGCAAAGGCCCCATATATAACAGTTAGCGGAACATTTACACAACGTAAAAATGACGCAATAATTAAACACAGCGGACTTATTGCGATTGATTTCGACCATTTAGAGGACATTGGCGACGCGTTCAATCTGCTTATTAACGACGTTTATAGTTTTGCTGTTTTTAGGTCAATTTCAGGAACTGGTATTTGTGTAATTGTAAAAATTGATGGTAAAAAACACGCAGAGGCTTTTGAGGGATTAGAGCAATACTATTGGTTAAATTATAAATTACAATTAGACAGAGCCTGCAAGGACGTAAGTCGACCGCGTTATTTGTCATACGATCCTGATTTGTTTTTAAATGAAAAATCAGAAATATTTAAGAAATATTTACCAAAACCAACTAAAGAAGAAGTAAAATTTATTACCACATTTAAAAAATCTGATCATTATCAAAATAAATTTGAAAGGATTTTATACAGTATAAATTTTGATATAACAAGAGAATACAATGTTTGGATTAAATTGGGTTATGCTATTTATTCAGAATATGGTGAGGCTGGATTAGATTATTATCAGTATTTAAGCCAATTTTATCCTGATTACAATTCAGTTGAAACGGAAGAAAAATATAAAAGTTTTTACGGAAAAGATTCAAACAATAAGGCGTGTATTGCCAGTTTTTATTTTGAATGTTTAAGAAATGGCATTAGTATTACCGACGAAAAAGAAATTAAAACACGTCAAACAGCGCGTAAACTTCGCAGTGCTGGGATGACCGAGAAACAAGTAATTTCAGAAAACCCCGACTTAATATCGGAAATAGTAGCCGAAGAATTTGCAAAGCCTGAACAGGCCAACCGTGGGCAGTTTGATATTGAAGCGTTTGAAATATGGCTGCGTGAGCGTTTCCCTATCAAAAAAAATGATGTTACGCGGTTTTACGAAATGCAAGGTAAGCAGCTGGAGCAATCCGATATAAACACGATATACATAGACGCAAAAAAGCAATTTCCTAAAGTTTCTAGGGATATAGTGGAGAGCGTTATTTTCTCGAATTATACGCCAAGTTACAACCCGATTAAATCGTATTTTGAGGGCCTTAAATGGGATGGGGTGGACTATATCGCCAAATTGGCCGAATCAATCAATAGTGATACAGGAACGCCAGAATATCGCGAGTTTGGACTACGAGCTTGGTTGATTGGTATTGTGGAGAGTATTCTTGTTGGGAAACCAAATATCCTATGCCTCATTTTGGCAGGTAAACAAAACACTGGTAAATCTACGTTTTTTACGCGATTATTGCCTCCAATGCTTGACAGATATTTTGCCATGTCCCAACTTGATCGTGGCAAGGATGACGAAATTTTGATGTGTCAATCCTTACTGATATTTGATGACGAATTTTCGGGCAAATCGAAGCAGGACGCAAAACACATGAAGCGGATACTATCTGCCCCATCGTTTACGCTACGAGAGCCGTACGGCCGCCAAAACGTTACGTTAAAGCGTATCGCAACCCTTTGCGGTACTTGTAATGAATTAGATGTTTTAAACGATCCAACTGGAAACCGTAGGTTTATCGTTTACGAAGTTGTCGGTCAGTTTGATTACGCATTATACAACAGCATCGACAAGGAACAACTATTTGCCCAGTGCGTGGAGCTTGTAAAGCAAGGCGAAACTTCCGATTTACAAAAAGATTTTGTCGAAATGATGGAAAATTTTAGTACTGATTTTGTAGAAATTAGCATTGAAGAAGAGCTATTATTGGAGTATTTCAGCCCTACCGATACGGCATTAAGAACGCGCCAATTCATGAAATGCACCATGATAAAAGATTATATTGAGGAACATTCTAAACAGAAATTAAGCGTAAAAAGATTGGGACAAATGCTCAAAAAGCACAATTTTGAGCGTGTAAAACGAAATAATTTTTACGGGTATCTAGTTTGTCAACTTTATCTTACCCAGTAACTAACATTGATTATCAGTAAGTTATGAAAATATTGGGTAAGATAGGTAACGTAGGTAACGTTTTTCTTAGGAGAGTTAACGTATATAAAAAAAATTATCTGTGTGTATATATATTTTTTTTAATACCTACATATTTATAAATTTATCTTACCTATCTTACCCAATAGACTTTAAAGCCTTGAAAACACTGGGCATGACGTTGGGTAAGATATCTTTTTTTATCTTACCCTCATCTTACCCATCTTACCCACGCCCTAATCGTTCGTTTAAGTATGTTTTCTGACCTGTGTAAGGCTCAACTTCAAATGCAGATAAATCGACACCGTCTCGAATCGCCCCAGTTTCAACGTTTTTAACTGTCCATTGCCACCCGTTTTCAACCTTTCCAACTTCAATAATACGAAAGTGAACGCCTTTACAGACAAAATCGCATTGGCCGATTGGTAACTGGTCTATTCTCATTGTGTTGATACGGAATTGTGGATAGCTTGAATATGTAGTTTAAATTCCTCTAGATCGCGCACAATCACGTAACTAAACGCGTGCCAATTAACCAACGCCTCCCATTCTTTTTGCGCGTCCGATTGACTTCCTATTGGCGTTTTCATCTCAATAAAGTAAGCACGACCAACGTAATAATAGGTCATATCTGCACGTCCTGCAATCAATCCCAATCGTTTGTTTCGCGCCCCATCTACCTTATTGCGCGAGTTGTTTAGGTTGTAACATAACAGCCCACGCATTTCGGGATATGTGTTCCAGTGCCATTCAAAGCACTCTTGTTGGATTCGTTCCTCTGCCTGTCCTGCGTCGGGTATTGTGTTGGTTGTCCGTTTCATTTTAATTTTGATTATATTTGAATCGTAAAGATACAACCGATATGCCAACAATAAACCGATTGCGTAAGGGTCAGACCGTACAGACTACAACGCATAACCACAACAACCGAGCGGCTGGTCATAATCTGCCGTACAATAACAGCACGTGGCGAAAGTTTCGTGACCAAATGATACGACAGAATCCAGTCTGCCAGTCGTGCAATGCAGCTCCAGCAAACGTAGCCGATCACATCGTGCAGCTAAAGAAAGGTGGGGAGATGTATGACGTTAATAACATTCAATGCTTATGTTCAAGTTGTCACAACAAGAAGTCATCCAAAGAATCACGAGCCGTTTGACCCCCATAGGGGTGTTTTATACGCAAATGAGCCAATTGAAAC
>Ga0129333_10002391_pt1 | contig 17436 bp, 33 predicted proteins | sample CPB6_08_DNA_FD_94474 | JGI IMG/M metagenome (GOLD analysis project Ga0129333, IMG submission 94474) | Freshwater to marine salinity gradient microbial communities from Chesapeake Bay, USA - CPBay_Sum_0.6_0.8_DNA | ecosystem: Environmental > Aquatic > Marine > Coastal | place: USA: Chesapeake...
CACAACAGTTTGCGGTAAGGTAAAAGATGAGAAACTTACCAAAGATGATATACTTAATGCAGGTGGAAGTGTTGAACATCTTCTTGCAGCAGGTCATATTGTATCCGCAAATGCAGTAAAAGCAGTACCAGCAGTACCACAAGCAACACAGCAGGAACCAAAAGTTTCTGTTTTTAACTCAGTAAATAACGAACAAGGAGAAAAATAACAATGGCCAGATTAGTATTAACCAATGTTGAAGTAACAGTAGGAGGCGTAAGCCTCGCAGATCATATTGCATCCGTAACTCTTGGAAGCACATATGATGTTTTGGAAACAACTGCATTTAAAGGCGGAAATGTTCCAGTAGCAGCAAAGACTCGTACAGCAGGACTTGTTGATAACTCAGTAACACTTGAGTTCCACCAGGACTTCGCAGCAGGTTCAGTCAATGCAACAATTTACCCACTATTGGGTACAGAAGTAGCAATTAAAGTACAACCAGTGAACGGTGCAATTTCTTCAACGAATCCTGAATACCAGTTTAACGCTGTTATTTCAGAGTGGACACCACTAAATGGTGCTGTAGGCGAACTAGCCACAGCCTCAGTTACATGGCCAATCACAGGTGCAATCGTTGCGGATGTAACACCTTAATATGTCAAAACTAGTCTTAACTAATGCGACGGTTGTATTTGAAGGGGTCTATGATTTCAGCGACCTCATTTCAAGTCTAACTATTTCAACAGTACATGATGTTCTTGATGTTACTCCAGTTAAAGATGGAGTAATATACAAGGAAGTAATTGCTGGAGTTGGGACTAACTCAGTAAGTTTTGAGTTCTACCAAGATCTCAGTACTGAATACGGTGCAGGAACAACTTTAACACTTGAAGAATTCTTTAATGGATATACAGGTGTTGCCTCAAGAGTAGGTACAAAAGTTTCCTGTGCTGTAAGAGCATTAAACGCACCAATCTCAGCAACAAATCCAGAGTATCAATTTGAAGCGTTAGTTTCAGAATGGACTCCACTTAATGCATCTGTTGGTGGGCTAAGTACTATTACAGTAAACTGGCCTATATCTGGAGCAATTACAAAAGATGTTTCACCAGCACCGTAAGTATAAACAAATAAACCTAATGAAAAGGGGCACAAAATGGATGGACTAAAGATAAAAGTAAAAACATCAGACGGAGATGAAGGAGTATACGCACTTCGTCCAAAGACACTTGTTGCATTTGAAAACAAATACAATAAAGGCTTTGCTAAGTTGCTGACAGAAGATCAGAAGTTAGAGCATATCTACTTCCTGGCTTGGTCAGCAATGAAGGATTCAGGTAAGGTTGTAAAGCCTTTTGGCGAAGGCTTCTTAGACACACTTGATAGTGTGGAACTAGAGACTGACCCAAATTCAGAATCCACAGAGACAGCCTAACCTATACGGTAGCAATGATCTCTGTGGAGACTGGAATATCTCCAATTGATTTGCTTGAAGCACCAGATGGTGTACTTGAAGCAATCGTTATTTACATAAAAGAAAAAAACAAGAATGTGGGCAAATAATGAGCAGAAATGCAATAGTGTTAACTGGTGTTAAAGAAACACTAAAAGCATTAGAGTCTTTTGATAAGCAAGCAGTTAAAGAATTCACTAAGGTAATAAATTCTGAACTGAAAGTTGCTAAACAAGACGCTCAAGGATTTGTATCTGGTGAACCACCTCTTAGTGGGTGGAACACCGTTCCCGCAGTTAAGCCTCGTACTCGTGGTGGAGCAGGATGGCCTGCTTGGGATCAAAGTGTTATTAAGGCAGGAATCTCATCTACAAGGGCTGAGGGCAAAGTTAATAAGAGCAAGGGATACACAACATCTGCAGGTGCATTAAAGAATAGATCTGCAGCAGGTGTAATCTATGAATTATCAGGAAGATCAAATAAGAGTTCTGGCAAGAATAGTTTTATTAGTAATTTAGAAGATAAAGCATTTAGTGCCTCACGCTTGATCTGGAAATCAGTTGATAAAAATAGAGACAGAATTGAACGAAATGTCTCTGATGCTTTAGATAAAGCAAAATCAACATTACAAAAGAATTTAAATATGAGGAGAGGTTAACATGGCAACATCAGGAGCAGTAATAGCCAGAATTGTTTCCCAATACTCAGATAAAGGCTCTAAGGCTGCACAAAAAGATATTAAAAAACTTGGCGACCAGATTGATAACTGGAGTAGAAAAGCCGTAAAATCTTATGCAGTCGCTGCAGCAGCAGCAGGTGCATTTGCATATAAAATTGGTAAAGATGCAGTACAAGCAGCAATTGATGATTCAAAATCTGCCACAATGCTTGCTAACACTCTTAGCAATGTAACTGGTGCAACAAAAGAACAAATTCAGGCAGTAGAAGACTATATTTCTAAAACACAGATGCTTGTAAATGTATCTGATACAGATTTAAGATCAAGTTTAAATACACTTGTTACTGCAACTGGTGATGTTACTACAGCACAATATCTGCAGACTCGTGCACTTGATGCAGCAGCAGGCAGTGGGAAAGATTTGGCTGCCGTTACAGCAGCAATGGCAAAGGCCAGCAATGGTAACTTTACTGCTCTTGGAAAAATGTTTCCTCAACTTGACAAGGCAGCAATTAAGTCTGGAGACTTTTCTAAGATTCTTCAGCAACTTGAAGGTGACTATAAAGGTGCAGCAGAAGCAGTAGCCAAGAATGATCCATTTACACAATTAAAATTACAATTTGGTGAGGTTGCTGAGCAATTAGGCTATGTCCTTTTGCCTGTTGTTCAAGAGTTTACAAGATATCTTATTAGTGATGTTATTCCAAAAATGCAAGAATGGATTGAATTAAATAAAACTGGTCTACAAGATAGCCTTAAAGCAGTATTAGATTCTGTTCTTGCAATTTCAAACAATGTTGTTAAACTTATAGGGTTTATTGAAAAGTATAAAGAAATTGTTACTTTTATAGCCATTGTTCCAGTATTCAGTGTATTCACAACACAACTAATGCTTGTTTATAATATTTATAAAAAAATAATGCCTATAGTTAATGCTGTATTTAGTGCTAAAACACTTGGTGCTGTAAGAACATTAGGTGGGTTGTTAGCAATAGTAGGAAGAACATTTATTTCAGGTGGAATTATTGCTGGATTAAAATCTATGCTTACTCTTCTTAGTATGATGAGTCCTCATTTAAAGGCATTGATTATTCTTACAACAGCCTTCCAGGTTGGATTTGCACTATTTAATAAATTCTTTAATAAGACTGAAACTTCTGCAAAGAAATCAAAACTTACAAATGAGCAAATAGCAAAACAGCAACAAAAATCTATTTTGGCTGGATATGAGCAAGTCACTATTGGCATGGAGAAGGCTAAGCAAGATAAAATAGCAGCAGATCAAATTGCTAAAAATGCAGCAGCACAAAAGAAGGCTGATGATGCTGCTAAAAAGAGAGCAAAATTTGATGCAGATTATGCAAAGATTAATGCCCGTATTGCTAAAAATTATGGAGTAACACTACTTTCATCTGAAGACCAGAAGATGGTTCAGATTAATGCTGCAGAAGCATTACTAATTAGACAAGGAAAGTTAGACGCAATTAACTTAAGCCTTCTTAATAAGTTAAAAGAAGAAGTACTATTGATGAAGGTCAAGAACGACCTTGCAATGCGTTATGACGATATTCTTAAGGTTTTGGCTTTATCAGATGAAAAACTTCCAGGAGCAATTGCCGTACTTGCACAAAAGTGGGGCACAACAATTGAGGCAGTTAAGGCTTATATTCTTCAATTCCAGATTGTTTCTGATGGTCAGATATCTGATGCTGAAGTTATTAAACTTGCTCAATCATGGGGTAGCACAAAAGAACAAGCAGCAAAATATCTTGATTTCTTTGTAGCCCTAAATGATGGCGTTTTAGATACTCAAGAAATTGAGAAACTTAAGACAAAGTGGAGCATGACTGAACAGCAAGTCAAGATGTATGCTGATTTTGTTGGTGTTGTAAATGACGGTAAACTAGAAGATGCTGAAATTATCAAACTTAAGGATAAGTGGAAATTAAGCACTGACCAGGTTGTTGAATACATTAAGCAAATTGGTTCTCCTGTTTCTTATTCAGGTACTCTCATTGATCCTGCCAAGGCAGCAGAAATTGCATGGAAGAACGCCCTAGCAGCACTTCTTGCTTATCAAGCAGCCCTTGGAAATAAGCCAAGTTCTTCAAGTTCTTCTTCAAGTTCTTCTTCAAGTTCTTCTTCAAGTTCTTCAAGCACTGCAAGCACAACAGATTCTGCAGCCTCAGCAGCAGCAACAGCAGCAGCAAATGCTTCTAAAGCAGCAGCAGATGCTTATGCAGCAGCCAAAGCAAAGGGTGACATGAACGCAGCAGCAATCGCTGCAGCAGGAGTTACTCCAAGTGCCCTTGCATCACAAGAATCTGGAGCAATTGGAGCAGCATCTATAGCAGCACAATTGAGAGCAGCAGAACAAGCAGCAGCAATACAGGCCAATATTACATCAATGTCAAGATTTAGAGAAAAAGAAGCAGCAGATTTAGCAGCATCTCAAGCATTGTCAGCACAACTAGATTATGATGAAAGATCTAAATTTAGGTCAATGACTATGGCTAATGCATCAAGCATGTCTGGAACATCTTCTTCAGGAGCAGTTACAGTTAATCTAGTAGTTAATGGATCTGTATCTACTGAACAAGACCTAGTCTCAGCAGTAAGAAATGGACTGCTTGCTACCCAGACTAACGGTAACGGCTTAACATTGCAGGCAGTGTAATGGCAGCACCAGTAGTTGGAGTAGAGATTGACTTCTCAAATGGAGCATCATTTGGATATCCATTCATATTAGATGATATAGACTATGGAATCTTAGGAACAAACATCCTTGCAGATGCTGCAGCAGATATTGTTAATATTACTGATCAGGTACTAGCAGTGTCTACTCGTAGAGGCCGTAACCGTATCCTTTCTAACTTTGAGGCTGGAACTGCAACGGTAACGATAAATGATCCTGATTCAGACTTTAATCCTCAAAATACATTATCACCATACTATGGCAAATTACTACCATTACGCAAGATAAGAATATGGGCAGATACTACAGTTTTAGGAGTAACATATAGAATTGCTTTGTTCTCTGGATATATTAACTCATTTGATACATCCTTTTATCAAGGAACAGATGCTACATCTACAGTAGTTCTTCAATGTACTGATGGATTCCGTCTTTTAAACAATGTTTCTACTGGGGTTGCTCCAGTTCCTGGATGTACAGCAGGACAATTATCAGGTGCAAGAGTGAACTCTTTGCTTGACTTTGCAGGATTTCCAAATTCTCTAAGAAACATAGATGTTGGTGACTCTACAATGCAGGCAGATCCTGGTGGCAATAGAGGAATTCTGCAGGCCATTCAGACCGTTGAACAATCAGAATTTGGTGCTTTCTTTATGTCAAGACAGGGCGAAGCAAGGTTCTTAGATCGTACAGATGTTTCAGAACTTGCTGATAGTACGGTAAGAAACTACTCAGATGTTCCATCACCAACAAACTTAAAATATACAAATGTTGACTTTGCTTTTGATGATCAATTAATTCTGAACGATGTTACAGTTACAAGATATGATGATAATATAGGGCCTGACCCAGTACCTCAAACTGTTGAATCTCCTGAAAGTATTGCTACTTATTTTACTAAATCAGGTCAAAGAACAGGAATTCTTGTACAAACAGATCAAGAGGCAAGTGACCAAGCACACACACTTGTTGCTGCCCGTAAAGACTCACAAATAAGAATTGACTCTATGAGCCTAAACTTGTTGGATGGAACTGAATTTGAGACACTTGTCAATGTTTCTATGGATATTTATACTCTTATAAATATTACAAAGACTATGGCTGGTGGCTCTACAATTACTCGTGAGTTGTTCGTTCAAGGCGTACAGCACGATGTGAGACCAGGAGTCTGGAACACAAAACTTCTCACAGCAGAACCAATCATCCAGGCTTTTATCCTTGATTCAGCAAATCAGGGTATACTAGCATTAACAGATCCACCTAATACAAATGCACTATCATACTAAAGGAGAAAAAAGATGCCAATAGGTAGTCCAAACGCAGGATATCGTCTATATACAACAGGCGATGTTCTAACTGCAGCACAGGTCCAGTACAACCTGCAGAATCAAACAATCATGTACTTTGCTAACGCTGCAGCAAGAGATGCTGCTTTGGGAGTAGGCGTTGTCCAAGAAGGTATGTTTGCCTATCTTGCTGATACAAACTCTACAGTCTTCTATAATGGCTCAGCCTGGGAAGCCTTTGGAGATGTAACTAACGGAACATTAACATCACCAAAAGAAACAATTGAAATTGTTGGTGCTGGATCAACGGGTACTATTAATGTTGACACCTTAACAGCATCTGTTGAATATTATACTGGTGCTGCTACAGCCAACTGGACATTAAATGTTCGTGGAAGTGGTGCAGTAACCCTTAACTCAACAATGGCAGTTGGAGAACAAATCTCTATTGTGTATCTTAATACAAATACTGGAACAGCATACTATCCAACAGGATTTACAATTGATTCTGTGGCAGTAACTCCTAAATGGCTAGGTGGAACAGCACCTTCTTCAGGAAACATTAACTCAATAGATTCATATGTTTATACAATTATAAAGACAGCAGCATCAACATACACTGTTCTTGCTTCACAAAATAAGTTTGCTTAATTAATATTTAAAAGGAGAATCGTGAGTCCATTATTTCGTAACCCAAGTGGCATAGGTGTAACATTAAGATACATTGCACCTACACCTCCACCTGTGGTCCCACCTGTAGTGCCTCCCGTAACTCCTCCCGTTGTACCTCCTGTCGTACCACCTGTGACACCACCAGTTGTACCTCCTGTGGTTCCTCCTGTGACACCACCTGTGGTTCCTCCAGTTGTACCTCCAGTTACACCTCCAGTTGTGCCACCAGTTGTGCCTCCAGTTACACCTCCAGTTGTGCCACCAGTTGTGCCTCCAGTGACTCCTCCTGTGGTACCACCTGTTGTTCCTCCTGTAACTCCACCAGTAACTCCACCTGTTACTCCACCTGTTACTCCACCTGTTACTCCAACAACAACCTATTACTGGTGCTGCTGTGGTAACTTGGGTGGTTGCCAGTCTTATGGCTTTACATCGTTTGCTGAAGCCTATGCCACTGCAAATAACATTTGCGATAATGCTTATGGTTCTGGTCTATGCGATGGACCAGCAACAAGTGCAGGTGCGGGATGTAATTGTGGATGATGCTAATAACTTGCTTAAATGATATACTAGGAGAACTATGTTAACAGATAATGATATATATTTTAATGACGAAGACAGAGCAGCATTAACAGAAACTCTTAATGTTGGTGATGAATATAGTGTTCGTGGTGTTATTGTTATAATGAAAAATGAACAAGGAGAAGTTGAAACTGCAAAGCAGATTCTTACTCATAATTCATTTACTGATTTATTACTTAGAACCACAACCATTGAATGCGTAAACGATGAATGCTCTATTGTAAAATTTGTCAATCATAAAGGTGATGAATTAGAGCAACTAACAACTACACCAGAACTTGGTTCAATGCTTGCAAGCAATCCAAGTTATGCTTTTGGGCAGACAACATTTAAGAAACAGTAGAAGGAATACGGGGCAGATGACTACAGCATGGCAAAGATACAAAGAAAAAAATGGAATTACTCCATTAGACCTTCTTAAACATCGTCCAACGGCTTCTGAAGAGTTGGCAGAAGAAAGAATGTCTATTTGTCAGGCATGTCCAGAACTATTGCCAACAAAAAATTGTAAACAGTGTGGATGTTTCATGACAATAAAAACCAAATATGAAGCAGCAAAATGTCCATTAGGGAAGTGGTAATATGAAAGAACTAGCACCAGGAATCGTAGTATTTGAAAATATTTTTCCTGAATCAATGGAGTATATAGCCAAGATACAAGAGAATGACATTTCTTGGAGGGCAGCAGAAGTTCTAGTAAATGAGTCAGAACATCAATCTGGCACAAATACCAAGGCTAGAGATACAGATCTAATTATGCTTCCACATCATACTGATGATGGAGATACAGTCCTTAATGAATTTACAAAGAAGTTTCATGAACAAATGAAGCCATGCTTGGATCAATATATGGCTCACTACTATGCAAAGATAGAAAACTTTGAGAACCCACAACTGCTTAGATACGGAAAAGAACAGAAGTTCCATGACCATATTGATGATCATCCATTCTTTACTCGCAGAATATCTTTAACCTATTACTTAAATGATGAGTATGAAGGTGGCGATGTAGAATTTAATAGACATGGCCTAAGATTTAAGGCAAAAAAGAACGACCTTCTTATATTTCCATCAAACTTTATTTATAATCACCAAGTCCACCCAGTAACAGACGGACTTAGATATGTGGTAGTTCAGTGGATGGCCTAGTACATGGACATAAAGAATTGGTTTAAAGGCCAACTTAATCTTATAGAGATAGAAGTATATTCTTATTGCAACAGAAAATGTTGGTTTTGTCCTAATGCTTATATAGACAGACATTCTGACAATAATATTATGCCAGAAGAAATGTATTTATCTATACTTAATCAGTTATCAGAAATAGATTACAATAAAGAAATTACCTATAGCAGATATAATGAGCCCTTAGCCTATAGAGAGATAATCCTAAAGCGTATCTCTCAAGCCAGAGAAATATTGCCAAAGGCTAAACTAAGAACTAACACAAATGGTGACTATGTTACCCTTGACTATATTCATGCTCTTAGGAACGCAGGGCTTAATGAGTTGTTTATTCAACAGTACCTGGCAAATAATGAGCAATACAATCATGCCAAGATGAAAAAGCGTATGCAGCAAAAGATTAAAGGACTTGGCGTTGACTATGTAGTTATTTCTGACATTGACAATCACAGAATTGAATATGACTTAATGATAGATGGAATAGTTGTACACCTAAGAGCAAGAAACTTTGCTGTAGAAGGAACCTCTAGAACTGAAAAAGTTGCGGGATTTAACGAAGAGTATGTAAGAACTAAGGCATGTAGACAACCATTCAAGAACATGTACATAGACTACAATGGTAGCGTAATGGTATGTTGCAACACAAGATCAGATGTACCTGAGCACAAAGATGGAATTATGGCTCATGTAAATGATGCTCCTTTGTGGGAAATCTACAGAAATGAAAAATATAAGCCTTGGAGAGACCATCTTGAGAATGATGGCCCTAAATCTGGAATTTGTGCGGGATGCAAAATAGATTTGAAAGTAGAGGAATTCTAGTGAAAGAGATAACATACTCTAGAATAGAAGAAACAAAGTTCCTTGACTTTAACTTTAACAATCTTAGCATATATGACTTAAAAATAAACAATAATACAGAGCCAAGAATATACAAAGAACAAGTATTTCTATTTTCTATGTTTCTTCCATATGGCCATTCCTTGATGGATGTTTATGCTCAATATAAGATTCTTAAATTAAAGTATCCACAACTAAGACCAGTACTATTTGAAGACTCATCAAGAGGGCTTTGGGCTACAAATAACAATATCTCTAAAGACCTTGTTGAAATTCTTGACTACAAAGAAGAAATAATAGACATATCCACAAATACTTATGTATTTGATGAAGCCATAATGTTTTTTGATGTTTCAGATACACTACCAATTCAACGATATGTTCCATTTTGTAATTGCCATCTAGGAACAGAGCCTTGTGGGACTAGCGAATGGTTTAAGTATAACTATTTAGCCATAGATATTATAAGAAAAGACTTTAAGCCATATATAGAATCAAAAAAGTTTAGAAATATTTTTATTTCTAGAGAAAAGTATAATCAAAAATATCTTCAAATTATGGAAGAGTCTAGATCACAACAAAGATATTACAAAAATGAAAAAAGATTAGAAGACTTTTTTAGATCAGAAGGATACGAAATAGTTTACGCTGAAGAATATGGACTCATAGAACAGATTAAACTATTTAGTGAAGCAAAGACAATAGCAAGCGTTTCTGGGGCAGGATTATTTAACTTACTCTGGGGCAGTGAACAAACAAAGGGCATAGAAATAATGGTAAACCTTTTGTATAGATATCATTTTAAAGAATTTGGAAACTATGTTAACATTAATTATGTTCAAGTAGATTCCAGAGAAGATTCTTTTGAAGAAATGATAGATAAATTAAAAGTTCAAATATAGAATATAGGAGAAAATAATGAGAACTGCAGTAGACACAAGATCTATTAAGAACTTCCTTCCAGCAGAGTTATTTGAGAAGGTAAAGAAGCAATTACTAGAAATGAATCTAGGACCTGATGGCCCACATTTCTATCACACAGTTGCTGGTAGATGGCTAGAAGAAGTACACTTTGATGCTGAAACAGAAGCAGAGATTCTTGAAATAGCAAAGAAGACATTTGGCTCTGATACTATTCGTAGAGCAGGATTCCATACTGGAAGATACCAAAAACAAGACGGTATTAAGCCACAACTCTGGAAACACTATGACCAATCAGCATGTCAGTATTCTCTAGACATTTGCATTGATAAGAATATTGACTGGCAACTAGCAGTAGATGATGTTCTATATGATGAGCAACCTAATGACTGTATTGTTTTCTGTGGCAATGACTCTATGCACTGGAGACCAGAGTTTCCATCAGAAGATGAAGACAAGTTTGTTCACCTGCTGTTTATGCAATTTGCAGAGCCTGACCATTGGGCGTTTACACCAGACGGACATGCTAACAACTCATGGAAATCAGATTTCAAATTTAGAGCCAAGATGGGCTACTGGTCACAACCAGACTACAGCAACAACAGACCAATCTGCAAGTGCTGTGATTACCGTCCAGTTCTAGACTTTGAAGAAAGATATCAATCAGAGAAGCATCTCTGGGAAACACCACAAGGAGAGTAATATGTCACCACAGGAATGGGCAGGATTATTTGTTGCCGTATTCACATTAATAGGTGGATTTGCAACAGCAGTCCGTTGGCTTGTAAAGCATTATCTTTATGAGTTAAAGCCCAATTCTGGAACTAGCCTAAAAGACTCAGTTGATAGACTAGAGAAGCAGGTTGAGCAAATAATGAATATTCTCATGACTGAGAATGTACGACCTAAAAGAAAATCACCACAAAAGGAGTCATAATGGCAACTAAGAAGCCAACATCAAAATCAACAAAAGACCAAGCACTAGCCGTAGCACAATCATGGCTGAGAGCATCTGCAGCATCTGCACTAGCCCTATATCTTTCTGGAATTACAGATCCAAAGGTATTGGCTAACGCATTCCTTGCAGGTCTTGCAGGTCCACTACTAAAAGCATTACAACCAAATGAAAAAGAATTTGGCATAAAGAAGTAAATAGGAGTACAATAGGGCTATGTAGATCAAATACAGAACCACCAATATTTGTCTGTTCATTTATCTACAAGGAAGGGCCTCAGAGTTAATCTGGGGCTCTTTTCCTGTTCTAGACATTCCTACCTAGGCCAAGCCCTTAAAGTGGCTTAAAAGGGCCTTAGAACGCTTCTAAAGGGCATCCTAGATAGTTGCATAGGTAGTAGATTTACAGTAGAATATATACAAAAGGTACAAAACGGACATTTAGGACATAATGAAATACTGTGCAATGTGTAATATTCAGAAGCCCTATGAGCAATTTAATAGGGCATCCAGGAAATACGGAGATGGCTATAATTCGTATTGTAGGTCCTGTGCTAGCCATTACTATTTTTCAAGGAAAGCCTTGTCTCAAAAAAGCCAGGTATTTATAGAACACAAAGAATGTAGTTATTGCGGGATAGATTACAATATATCTCAGTTTGGCAAAATGAAAAACACTGATGATGGCTATAATGATTACTGTAAAATATGCTGGAGAAGAATAATCTTAAAGGCTTTATAAGCCAAGATAGTGTAAACTAGAACAATGTCAGATTACAAAGAAGGTTTTACAGACGGATATATTTTTGCCAAGGAAGAACTGGTGGAAAGATTATCTGTGATTGAAAGTCTAGATTCCTGGACTATTGATCAGATCTGTGAAATGATAGAACAGAACAAATTATAAAAGGAGGTAAATCTATGCCAATGAGTTGGGGCAGTTCACTAACCAAAGGAGAAGATTTATTAAGCGAAATAAGAATATATGGGTAAGAGTCGTTATAGTCTCTTTACTAGCAGTATTTCTACAAGCAAGTATTACAACAGAACAAGCAGTACCAGAGTTAGTTATTTACAAGGATAGGCCACCCTTGCTTAGCGTAAATGCAAAGGAAGTGGCTAAAGATCTGCTCAATAAAGAGCAATTTCTGTGTTTGACCAAGTTGATTGGAAAAGAATCAGCCTGGAATCCAAAGGCAGAAAACCCTACATCTACAGCAAGTGGAGTAGGTCAACTCCTAGACAGCACAGCAAGCAGTCTTGGAATGAAGAAATCAGATAGTGCAGTATCACAATTAGTTGCTACGCTGTCTTATATTTCAAGAAGGCATTCACATCCATGTGGAGCCTGGAAACATTTTCAGAAGAAAGGCTGGTACTAAAATGGAAGAATTAAATATTGAAGATTTAGGCCTAGAGCCAATTGAAACATGGAGCCGTGATAAAGACGGCAACCTTGTAAAAGTAATGATGTACTAAGGAGAAATCATGACAGAAGAAAATACACAAGAAGAAGATTTTGTTGAAGTGTGGACTACTGATGAAAACGGTAATCCAATAAAAGTCAAGGTATATTGACATAACCTTATACCACCTGCTACAATAGTATTCTATGTTGTTCACCTCCAAGTTAACTCATAGACCATAGGAAGTCCTGGTTCTTTAACTCCCGTTTCTGGCCAGGGCTTCCTTTTTTGTGTCTGTAATGTCCGTATTGTCCGTTTCAATTGTAACAATCATGTAACGATTTGCTGAGAATCGTCATATTTGACACTTTAGTTTGACTTTTAAAAAACAATCATGATACTATTGGATTACTTCAGAGCGTTTAGAGATCACATCAATGTTGGTTCTGAAGGGACTACGGGCAGATTGCTTTAGTCTCGTTGAATCCTCACCGCAAGTGCTGGACTACGATGCAGTACAAAGGGCGAAGCCCTGTCTTTAATTTAAAGATTTATTTCTATATGTTAAAGACAGCCATGGGCAGATTCAGAAAGGAAAAGAAATGGGAAGTAATATAAATTGGATAGATGAAAGAAGTCCTTTCAAAAAAGAAAAGGATTATTTAGATAGTACAAATACAACTAATGGTTGGAAGACTATTATTAATAGAGATAACTTTATTAATTGTGGTGCTTGTACAAGAAGAATTAAAGTAAATCAAAAGATGCTTTGGCATGTAGAATCAGATACAAAAATGCACAAGCCTCAAGATTGTAAGTTGTGGTAATTATGGATAAATATTTAAAAGCCATAATCGCAATTGGAATTGGTAATTTAGTAACAGGAAGCCTAATCCTTGGAATCTCCATGGGTTGGATAGTTTATTATTTGGAAAGTACAAAAGATGAAAAAACAGTATGAGCCAGTAATAGTTAAATCCTTTTGGAGAAAGCATACTGAGGAAGAACTTAATGCTATGTCTGATGAACAGGTTATGCAGTTAGTTGATTCTCATGTTGAGACCTTTATGGATGCCTGGCAAAAAAGAAACAAAGGCAAAGACTTTCCAGATCTAGCCAAAGGCACAATTGCTGATGTACGCAATAAAAGAACAAATATTAGTAAAGCACCAAAGATTGTTAGGAACTGATACAATGGTAAGAAGATATTTCTTTAACGCAAGAAATGAAAAACACTATAACAAGAAATGGAGAAAAGAAATGGGTGGTTACATAGGACTAGAAAGTGATAAGTCAGAATATATTAGAGGACAAGTCACACCTGAACACAAAATACAAGAATCAATAGATGCATTAAATGCAGCAATAACTAGACTTGATAATATTATAAACGACATGAAGGGGCAGACAAATGGAAATAACAACTAATCCAGAAGTAGAAGAACTAATTGGGATTAAGATTTCTCTAATCAACGCATTGGAGCAGTTAGATTTTCTTATTTACAACATGACTGAATGCGACTGTGAGGATGGTTGCTGTAAGTGAGATTCCATGTAGTTGCTTTGCCACATACAAAGGTAACTAAAGAATTTTTCTCATGTGCCTATACTGAGAAGGTATATGGATTTTGCAACATGATGACTTCTCTTGGTCATGAGGTTTATCTATATGCTTCTGGTGATAGAACAGATGCTAATGTTACAGACTTTATTCCATGCCTTCCAGAAGAACTAAGGTTGGCTGCTGTAGGCAATAACCATTACACATCAGCATCTTTTGATAATACCTTGCCACATTGGACAGAGTTTAATCGCAATTCTATTAATGTTATTGCAAGACACATTCAGCAGAAAGACTTTATCTGCCTAATTGGTGGAATGGCTCAAGAACCTATTGCCAGAGCATTTCCTGACCACATGTCAGTAGAGTTTGGAATTGGCTACTCAGGTACCTTTGCTAAGTACAAGGTGTTTGAGTCTAATACCTGGAGATCAGCAGTGTATTCACAATGGAAGAACGCTGCCTCTGTTGATATTAATTTTTTTGATGGCGTTGTAAATGGATATTACGATAAAGATAAATTTCCTATGCAATTAGAGAAGAAAGACTATTATCTTTATTTTGGCAGAATGACTCAACGCAAAGGCGTAGACATAGCAAGTCAAGCCTGTGAAGCAGCAGGAGTTAGATTAATTATGGCAGGATCTGGAGACTATATTCCTAAGTATGGAGAATATATTGGAGAAGTCTCAGCAGAAGATAGGGCAGAGTTATTAGGTGGAGCAATTGCTGCCTTTAGTCCTACGCTGTATTTAGAACCCTTTTGTAACAGTCACATACAGGCTATGGCGACAGGAACACCTGTTATCACAAGTGACCTAGGGATCTTCACAGAAACCGTCCAGAATGGCTTCAATGGCTTTAGATGCAATACTCTGGCTGAGTTCGTAAAAGCGACGGAACAGGTAAAGAACCTTGATCCAAGAGCAATAGCAACAGATACATATGCAAAATACTCTACTGATATTATTAGATATAAATACGATAATTACTTCAGAAGATTATTAACACTATGGGACAAAGGTTGGTATGAATTATCCTCAGACAATTCTCAGGAAATTGTTACACAATCGTAACATAAAAAAGGCCATATTTGTTGCATTGATTACAATATGATGCTATACTTATTATATAGCAGCAGAGATGCTACTAAATACTACAGACAAAGGGAGCAGTAAATGAATATAGAAAATATGAACGCAGTAATTTGTGTCTTTTGTGAGACCATAATTGCGGACAAGATTAACTACAGCACAACACAGTTTTGTGCAGATTGCAATGAATATAAGGGCATCACAACCGTTGGAGAATATTTGATGGAATACGGGATGGTGAATGCATAATGACTATGGGACAAGCAGATTCTTATATAAAGAAATATGTTAACAATGAAATAATAGTTAAGAGATTTAAGTCTTATTTAGAAGAACAACCAGATGGTTGCATTGTTTGGACAGGAGCCAAATCAGAAAAAGGCTATGGAATTTTCAATATCTTTATTAAGCCTATGACCAGAACATGTACTGTAAGAGCACATAGATTTGCATATGCTCTACAATATGGATTTGATAAATTGCCTAAAGGCACAGACACAACACAGAAGAGAATGGTTCTTCATCATAAGTGTGAAAACAAGGCTTGTGTTAATTATTTACACTTAGAGCCAGTAACTGATAGATTTAATTTAGGATGGGTCAATGACAAAAACATGTTCTAGATGCAAAGAGACAAAGGATATAAGCGTCTTCTATAAGCAGACTGCTTTGCGTCCAAACGATGATGGCTATGATTACTACTGCAAGGTATGTCGCAATGCCTCAGCAAAGAAAACATGGACTACCAATAAGAAAAAATGTTCAACACAAGATTGTGATAAGCCACACTATGCTCGTACAGTATGCAAGTGCTGCTATCATAAACTAATTAGACGAGAGAAGAAGGAAAAGAAATGATACAGCAAGAACAAGTAAATCCAAGCACAGTACTTCAAAGTGGAGTAATGCTTTATGAAGCACAGAAGATTGTTAACTTCCTTGAAACAGGCGTTATGATTCTTCCAAGCACAAGCAGATCAGACTGGCCAAACACAACTGATGAGCAGTTTGAGTATATGCTTGCTATGCACAGCAGACTAAATGCGCTACATGCTTTGTACAATCCTACTGCTTCAGTACCACAAGGGATAGACAACGCATAAATGGAGTACAGAACCTGTTCTAAATGCCACATGGATAAGCCATTAACTATTGAGTTCTTTGGTCCTCAGCAGAAGAATAAGGCTAGGCTACATACAGAATGTAGAGAGTGCAAACTCAAGTACATGAAACAATGGCAGGCAAATAAAAAGGCAGAGCAAGAAGTAGACAGGAAAAGAGATAAGCACATGTATACTATTAAAGAGTACACAGAAGAAGAAAAGCAGCAAAGGATGAGAGAAGCGTATGCATATTTACACTATCAAGCATTTGGTAGACCAATAACACAGAAGCAACTCAAAGACTTAGAAGGCATTGAGGAATGATCCACAAGATTTACTATTGTAAAGATTGTAAGGCAGCCTCAAAGGACGAGACAGAGTGTATCGTTTGTGGTAAGACTCAACTAGAAATAGGTTGGGTAGAAACAGCAGAATGGGAGAAAGATAAATGAAATATGTATGGATATTCTTAACAATATTGTCAGCCTTTGCGTTAGGGAAGAGAGTATTATTCTGGGCAGTTATGTCTTATCTATTTAGTTGGGCAGCATTGATTGCAGTTATTGCGATTCCTGCTAATCAAAAAAGATTAGAACAAAGACAGCAACAACTTGAAGAATGGTCAAAAGAACAGGTTGAGCAAGCAGTAGTTCAAAAAGAGTTTAAAGATATTAAAACTGTAGACGATTTATTTAATCAGTTAGAAAAGCCAAAAGGATAATCATGAACTGTGCCATATGTAAATTTAATGTAGAGTCAGGACAGATATGCAAGAAGTGCTACTCATCATTGAAGTTTGCATTGACTGAACTACCTGAGTTACAGCAAGGTGCTGCTGGGTTCGTTACACCAGGACGCTCAGGATCAGGATCAGTAAGTACAGAAAGATCAATTGGCTTTAATGTTAATGCGTTAGATTATTCTATGGGTAAGGAACTTCTGGGGCTACTGCATAAGTATGAAGCCCTTATCCGTAGAGCAAGATCCCTTACTCCTCCAGCCTTACTGAAGAGAGAAGCAACA